>LXOW01338914.1_pt1 | contig 48617 bp, 33 predicted proteins | sample 1368591 | NCBI WGS metagenome assembly LXOW01 (sample SAMN04884650, study PRJNA319009) | bovine gut metagenome | isolation source: Cow rumen | host: Bos taurus | place: Italy: Legnaro (PD) | collected 2014-07-09
ATGTGTATAAGAGACAGGAATGGCATTCACGGCTCGTGGTGCCGTACCACGCCACTATGGGGTCGCGGACTGTCACTCATCAACACGGGTGCCGAAGACCGTCTGCACGACTGCCGTGCCCGTAATGAGATAGAGGCCATTCTCTGGCACGGATACACGAAGAACTCTGACGGCTACCAGTCAGCACTCCGTTTCTACAAACTGCCCAAGAAAGACCGCGATGCAGTGGTGAAGTTCCTACGGGCGATTTAATGACATGAAGATTCATGAATAATCAGACGACAATAGCTATCCCCCAGCAAACGGCAGAGCATTTCTGCCGTTTGCTGGTGTGTGACAGCGAAGGCAATATCAGCTCCATCACGACGTTCCTTTGCCGACAGACACCGTTATCCAACACCCAACAGCACCCGTCACCAAGCACCGAACAATTGTTTGCATCCTACATCTTCGACTACGACGGATGGCAGACGCTACACATTTTTCCCTACCAGTCAGCCGACGGCACCGTAACATGGTATGCCCCTACCGACTCCATTCCTCATACAATAGATGCCGAACACCATAAGTACATACGCGAAGCACTGCCACGCCTACAGGCTGAAGTAAAGGCCGGCAACTGGCAGACTGTCGATGCGTTCATCGACCGTATGATACTATACCAGACTACCTATGGTGCACAGACACAGCCTGCCAATTCAGTAGCCCTTCCCCTCATCTTTGCTATCATCTTTTCATCCGCCACGCTACTCTTTCTTGCCATTGTCTCAAAAATATGGAAGCGGCTCTTTACCCTGTTTAACAGACATTAAAACAGAAAAAGCCATCAAACTGCCCTAAAATTTGCATAGTTCAATAAATAGTAGTAACTTTGCAGCCATTATGAGCAATATATTACAGACAATGCATGACGAACATACACGGACAGAGCTATTCCGCTTTGAAGGAACAGGCGACGTCTGCGAATACCACGCCATGATACATGCCAACGACCCCATGCGCTCCTACAACGAGCAGCTGGAGGACGTCTTCGGTGCCTATAACAGACTGATAACAAGTGAGCTGAAAGGGGCACACGCCGTGTTCAAACGTTACTTCCTGAGCGATGCCACAAACCAGGCCGACAGCGTGCTTCTGGCCGACATGACAGACTGTGCCAAGAGCATCATTCAGCAGGCACCGCTCGACGGTACGAAGGTAGCGCTGTGGGTTTATCTGATGACCAACGTGGAGACGAGTGTCAAGCCCAGCGGACTCTATGAGGTACGCCACGGCAACTACCGTCACCTGTGGAACGGCAGCGCACATAACCTGGCAGCAAACAGCGAATACCAGACGCGCCTGCTCTTCAATGAATACAACATGCAGCTCATTCAGGAGGAGTGTACCCTCGAGGCGAACTGCATCCGCACGTGGCTCTTCGTGAACGACGTGGATCTGAACTACGGCGGTGTGGTACGTGCCCGCAACCAGGTATTCTTCACACAGGGTCTGACAGTCAACACCCACTTTATTGCCTCGACGGGCATCGGTGGTCGTCAACAGGACCCGAACGTGCTGTCACAGATGGACAACTACGCCATTGCCGGCGTGAAGAAGGAACAGATTCACTATCTCTATGCGCCCACTCACCTGAATCGCACCAGCGACTACGGCGTGAGCTTCGAGCGCGGCACAACGGTGGATTACGGTGACCGTCGCCATGTGTTCGTATCGGGAACCGCCAGCATCAACAACAAGGGCGAGATTATGTACCCAGGCGATGTAAGGAAGCAGACACACCGCATGTGGGAGAACGTGGAGACGCTGCTGAAGGAGGCTGAATGCACGTACGACGACGTGTGCTACATGATTGTCTATCTGCGTGATACGGCTGACTATGCCATTGTACGCCAGCTCTACGAAGAGCGCTTCCAAGGCAAGCCCTACGTCATTGTCCATGCTCCTGTTTGCCGTCCCGGATGGCTGGTAGAGATGGAGTGTATGGCGGTGAAGAAAGCCGACCATCCAGAGTTCCCGAGGTTTTAGTTCCAAGGTTTTTCAAGTTAATAGTAAAGTTCAAGGAATACGTATGAAGAAATTACTGATGATAGCCGTGATGTGGCTGCCGGTGGTAGCTATGGCACAGAACGATTGGGAAGTTCCCGACAAAGTGGAGACAACAGTGACTGGTACGGAAGCAGAAGCGGCTGCGGCAATTCCCAACCCTGACGCAAAGTACCTGACGGGAGCTGTTCCTGTGAAGGACGGCAAGGTTGTCTTTGAACAGACATTCAATGTACCGGGAAAGAGTGCCGACCAGATATACGACATCCTGTTGGATCTGGTGGAGCGTATGTCCCGTGGCGGCAACCAGTCAGAACAGAGTCGCGTCGTGATCCATGACAAGGAGAAGCACCAGATTGTGGCCGACTTCTACGAGTGGCTGGTGTTCGCAGACAAGGCACTGGTACTCGACCGCACCCATATGCGTTTCTATTTGATCGTCAACTGTGAGGACGGAAAGGCAACGGCTCAGATGACACGCATCAGCTACCTATACGAGGAACAGCGTAACCCGCAGCACTATACAGCCGAGGAATGGATTACGGATGAGGCATGCATGAACAAAGCGCATACGAAACTGTTCCGCATGAATGGTAAGTTCCGCCGTAAAACCATTGATAGAAAGGACTTTATATTCAATAAGTTCGAGGAAGAGTTGAATAAATAAAGTTTTAAGATGGAAGAGTTAGAAGAGATACATAGCCGCCACCAGTTGCGGGAACACAAGAAGCCCATTCCCCACCCCCGTCTGCGCTTTGTGCTGAACGTCATCTTCATGGTGGCAGCCATTGTAGGTGTGGCATGGTACTTCTTTGCCGACCACTATACCGGTACCATCATCGTGCTGACGGGTATGGCGTTTAAGTTCATTGAGTTAGTAATCAGAATATTCAAGCTCTAAATGAAGACGTTGCATCTATGGCTTACGGCTTACGGCTTACGGCTTACAGGTTATAGTTTACGACTTATGGCTATTGTGTTATGGTTATTGGCCATACCGGCAGTGGCGCAGGACTATAACCAGATAGACGTTGACGGAAATGTCACACGGCGTAGTGAACAGGGCAACGGCAATTTCAACAAGCACAAGACTGACACCACCAAGGCCAAGGATATACCCAGAGGACTGCACGTGTGGACCATTGACCGCAGATTCGGCGACATTCGACCTGCGGAGATTGACACCATGCAGCACCTCTATATGAATACTATATTCAATACGGGCCTGTATGGCGAATACAACTCCGTCGGCAATAACTACACGGCACGCCAAAGCCGTATCTTCATTGACCGCCCGGAGATATCGGACTTCTTTTTCGTACAACCCTACAGCTGGTTCCTCAAGGAACCGGAAAACCTGCACTTCACCAATACGCTGTCGCCCATCACCAATGTATCGTACGAGACATGCGGCAACAATCTGGACGGTGAAGACCATTTCAACGCGAAGTTTGCTGTCAACGCCAACAAACGGCTGGGATTCGGATTCGACCTCAACTACGCCTATGCCCGAGGGTTCTACGACAATCAGTCCGCCTCACACTTCGGGGCTACGCTCTACGGTTCGTATCTGGGCGACCAGTATCAGGCACATATGATATTCTCCACCAACCACCAAAAAGTGGCTGAGAACGGTGGTATCATCGACGATACCTACATCACCCATCCGGAGAGCAAGGAGAGTGCATTCACCGAGGATGAGATTCCCACCGTGCTCAACCAGAACTGGAACCGTAACAACAACACACACCTGCTATTCAGTCATCGCTACAACGTGGGATTCTACCGCAAGGTACCCTTGACACCCGAGGAAATCCAGGCACGTAAGTTCGCACAGGAGTCCATGAGGGAAAACGAAAAACTGAAACGCAATAAGGAAGGCAAGGAAGACCCCGAGGAGACAGTGCAACCCATGGGACGTCCGGACGATGCAAAGATTGCAGGCGACCTGCCTGCAGGCGACATCCGTCCCACTGCCGACTCCACCCGTATCAGCGTGGATAGCAAGCAGAAGCGCGACAGCCTACTGGCCATCGCGGCTCGTGAGGACTCCATCAATGCCACGATGAAGGATGAGTTCGTGCCCGTCACCAGTTTCATCCATACGCTCGACTTCAACAACTATAACCGCATATACCAAGCATACGACACACCTATAGACTACTATGCTAACACCTTCTATGACAAGAACCCCGATCAGGCATATAGAGGCGACTCCATCTACGATCAGACCAAATACATGACGATTAAGAACACGCTGGCCATCGCGCTATTGGAAGGATTCAACAAATATGCCAAGGCCGGACTGAAGGTGTTTGCCTCTCACGAGATGCGACGTTACCAGATGCCTGACACCCTCAACGGACGGGACTATAGTCAGATGACTAAACATAACGAACAGACCGTCAGCATCGGTGGACAGATTGTCAAGACACAAGGTCGCACGCTGCACTACGGACTGAGTCTCGAGGCATGGGTGTTAGGATGCAACGCCGGACAACTCAACATAGACTTCAACACCGATCTGAACTTCCCACTCTTCGGTGATACCGTCCGATTAGAGGCTAACGCCCATCTGCACCGTATCATTCCGACCTATCTGCTGGAACACTTCCACTCGAAGCACCTATGGTGGGACGAAGGTCTGGATAAAGAGACCCGCATGGGTATTGAGGGTGTGTTCAGCTATCCCAAGACCAAGACGCAACTGCGCGTGGCGGTGAATCAGATCAAGAGCTATACGTACTTCGGCATGAGTTACGATGCCACCAGTGAGGATCGTACCAACATGGAGGCCTTCGTCATGCAGGAGAGTGGCGGTATCAATATCCTGACCGCACAGCTGCGACAGGACTTCCGATTGGGCATACTGAACTGGGAGAACGTGCTCACCTATCAGAACTCCAGCAACACCGAGGTACTGCCGTTGCCACATCTGAACATCTTTACCAACCTGTATCTGAAGTTCAAGGTGGTTCGCCAACTCACCTTCGAGATCGGTGCCGACATGAGTTTCTTCACAAAGTACTATATGCCCGACTTCTGTCCGCAGATCAACCAGTTTGCCATTCAGCAGAATGCCAACAGCCGTGTAGAGCTGGGCGGTTATCCCTACGTCGATGTCTATGCCAACATGCACCTGAAGCGTACACGTTTCTTCGTCATGTACAGCCATGTGAATGCCGGCAGCGGCTCACGCGAATACTTCCTGACACCCCACTATCCCATGAACACTGGCACCCTCCGTTTCGGCGTATCATGGAATTTCTATAATTAGTTTTTAAGTTCATATGGAGAATTACATACATTACATCATTATCCTGGTGTTGATTGTCATCGGCTTCCTGGCACTGAAGAAGGCTGCCAGCTGTGCGCTGAAGACCATCATCAGTATCGTTGTCATTGCAGGTATCGCACTCGCTTGGTGGTACTTTGGACATTAATCATTAAGCATTAAACATTGAAGCAGAATTCTCTGAAGGCATGGATACTGGCAGCCCGTCCGAAGACGCTGACAGGCGCTGCCGTACCAGTTCTCATCGGACTGGCACTGGCATATGTTGATTCTCTCAACTCTCCGCTCGGCTCTGCCGCTTTGTACAGCCAAGAACTCTCAGCTCTTAACTCCTTCAACTGGACAGCAGCCGTGCTCTGCCTGCTCTTTGCCGAGGTAATGCAGGTGGATGCCAACTTCATCAACGACTTTTTCGACTATGCCCGAGGCAACGACGACGCCGAACGGCGCTTAGGGCCACTTCGTGCCTGTACCCAGGGCTGGGTCAGCATCGACGCAATGAAACGCGCTATTGCGCTAACCACCGTTTTGGCCTGCGTCATCGGACTGCCGCTCATCCTTTATGGCGGACTGGAAATGATTCTTGTCGGTGTGTTCTGCGTGGTATTCTGCTTTCTATATACTACCCACCTTTCCTACATGGGTTTGGGCGATGTGCTGGTATTGCTATTCTTCGGCATCATACCCGTCTGCGTCACCTATTACATCCAGCTGCACACCCTGACGTGGCAGGTATTCCTCGCCTCGCTGGCTTGCGGCCTCGTCGTTGACGGGTTGCTCATCGTGAACAACTACCGCGACCGCGACAACGACCGCGAGGACGGGAAAATCACCCTGGTGGTACGCCTGGGCGCAAAGAACAGCCGTCGGCTCTTCCTGCTTCTGGGCGTTGTGGCAACGCTGATGGGTATCGTGTTCCTGTTCAATGGTCACCTTCTGGCCTTCGTTCTGCCCTTCATCTTCCTGGTCTTCCATTTCTATACCTACCTGAAGATCAAGCGCATCAACCGCGGTCGGGCGCTCAACGAATGTCTGGGCGAAGCAGCCCGTAACATCCTTATCTACGGCCTCAGTGTCGTCATCGGCCTGCTTCTCTGACTACCAACTTAGGATGAACGCATAATGGTAGGGTTTGTTACCGTCAATCGTATATTGCGGTAACGTACGCTGGCCCCACGTATCGACACCTCCCACGCCATGAACATTCAGGTCAATGTTCAGATTGACAAAACGTCCTCGCTGTATCTCGTTGGGATGCTTAGCGGTTTCAAGGTCTTCCTCGCCATAGTCCCAAGCACGGATGCAGAGGGGCTGCAGGCCTTCAATGCGAAGTGTATTCCTGCCGTTGCCAATCTTGAACCAACGGACATCCGTGCGACAGCCGTTGTCCTGCGGATGGATGTATTCCGTCTCGTACTCGCTGAGTGGCATCTGGTAACGGCCCAGGAAGGCGCTGCGCTTGCGGTCGGGGTAGTTCTCCCATGGGCCACGACCATAATATTCGATATTGGTGAAGTCGGCAGGAATACGCATACGCATGCCGAACTTGGGCATGACGGGTTTGTTCTCTCCTGACGGCTGGAAGTCCACCTCAACCTGGATAGTGCGTTCGTCGATGGCTGTGTAGCTCACTGTTACATCAGCAGCTTCCTTCCAGACAGCAGTGCGCTCGGCGAAATGGGCGGCATGCTGGTTGTCGTTCTCGGGCTTCCAGAAATAGGGCTCGAGCGGTGCCTGTAACATTTCCTGACCATCTACAATCCACGATGTAAGGTTGTTGCCGTCGATGGTAATATTACTTGGCAGAATTTTTCTACGGGGTAGGGCGACTTCCGGGAAGGTATAAGGCTGGAGCACGAACTGCTCGCTGGCAATAGTAAAACCTTTCTTTGCCCAGGGCTTGTCCTCCTTCAGACAAGCACTAATGGTAAGCGTCGTCTCGCCGTCAATGGTGATGGTGTCGTAGGTGATGTCGTATTCGCTGGGGTCAGTAAAGCTGTCGCGATTGATGATGCGGATATTTCCATCAGCCTCTCGGACAAACTGCAGGGGCTGATAGACGTGCTGCACCTCATAATAATGAGGATGGGGCGTGCGGTCAGGAGCTAACAGGCCGTTGATACAAAACGGTCCGTCGTTGGGCTTATCGCCGAAGTCACCACCGTAGAGATATTTGACAATTTGACTATTTACGATTTGACCATTATTTTGTGCTGTATTTGAATTGTCTAATTGTAAAATGCCTTGGTCCACCCAGTCCCAGATGGCAGCACCAGCTATGCTGCTGTCGTTATAGATGACGTCCCAATACTCCTGGAGATTGCCCATGGAGTTGCCCATGGCGTGAGCATATTCGCGGGCAATGAGCGGTTTTTCCGTTTCCTTCTCGGCCTCGGCCTTCAGCACGGCAGGCGTGGGATAGCCGAAGTCGTGGAGAGCAGAATAACGTGGATGACAATCATAGAACGGCAGACGCGTAGAGTCCAGACGACATACGGCATCGTACATCGCTTGGATGTTCGGCCCTACTCCACCCTCGTTACCTAAGCTCCAGAGGATGACGCAAGGATGGTTGAAGTCACGTTTCACCAGTGACTCGGCACGATCTACATGGGCGGTTTCCCATTCCCTGTCCTCGCCCATCTCATGGTTGGCATAGCCGTAGCCGTGCGTCTCCTGATTCGCCTCGTCCATCACATAGATGCCCCAGCGGTCGCAGAGTTCATAAAGGTATTCGCGGTCAGGATAGTGCGAGGTCCGCAGGAAGTTGATGTTGGCCTGCTTCATCAGTCGCAGGTCCTGCTCGTAGGTGGCATCATCGACATAGCGACCCGTAACAGGATGATGGTCGTGACGGTTCACACCACGTAGCTTCACATTCTGCCCGTTAATCTTAAACACCTCACCGACACATTCCACACGTTTCACGCCCAGATGGTTGTCAAAGTGTTCGTCACCCAACTCGACGCGGAACGAATAGAGGTTGGGCTTCTCAGCCGACCACAGCAAAGGCTTGTTTATGGTATAGGTAAAACTGACATGGACGGTGTCGCCTGAAGCCAGTTTCTTCAAATGGTTTTCCTTGTTTGGGATTATACCGCAGATCTTACCGTCTACACGAAACCGAGGACAAATGTTTCTGGCAGTTTTTTTACCTGTATTGCAGATAGCGATATCGGCCGTTACCAGAGCCTGTGAGTAGTCAGCATTCGGAACAGCTGTCACATGATAGTCGGCGATGTGTACTAACGGACGCACCCATAGCTGCACCTCACGGAAGATGCCCGAAAGTCGCCACATGTCCTGGTCCTCCAGATAGCTGCCATCGCACCAACGGTACACTTCCACAGCGAGTTTGTTCTTTCCCTGACGCAGGTATTTCGTGACATCAAACTCTGCCGGCGACATGGAGTTCTGGCTGTAGCCCACCTTCTGACCATTAATCCACACGTAGAACGCGGAATGTACGCCGCCGAAGTGCAGAATGAGATTCTTCGTGAGCATCTCCTTCGTCACATCGATGAACGTCACATACGAGCCTACGGGATTGCGTTTCTCGTAGGCCGTCCAGTCCTTCGGTGGTTCGCTGGTCACGCTGGGACGGTTGCGCTGGAAGGGATAGGTCATGTTTGTGTAGATGGGCGTACCGAAGCCCTGCAGCTGCCAGTTGCCAGGCACCGTAATCCTGTCCCACTGGCTCATGTCGTAGTCCTCGCGATAGAAGTCAGCAGGGCGCTCCTCTGGGTTTCGGCTCCAATGGAACAGCCATTGCCCGTCAAGCGATACAATCTCCTTACACTCCTTCCATTTCGAAGGCAGTTGCAGCGTGGCATGATACGGCAGTTTGTTGATGCCCAGCACGGCAGGGTTTTCCCAGTCGTGGGTTTGTGCTTGTGCTGTGATACTCAGCGACGATATCAGTAGAATGAGGATTCTTTTCATTTATTTAAGGCTTGATCAGTCGTACTCCGTAGATTTCGCCTATCTGCTTGCCAGGCTTTGCCACGAACTTCACGCGGACCTGTGCCTTGCCTTGAAGCAGGCTAGCAGGAATCTCGAATGTCTCGTACTTGAATTCTGAAATACGGTACTTTCCTGTATTGTTTACTGAGGTGAGCAACTGGTCATCTATGAAGATGTCAAACTCATGAGTTTTCCATTCGCCTACACCCCAGAACTTCAGACGTAGCGAGAGGTCGGTACGTCCTTCGGTCTGCATCAGATAGCTGAAGTAGTGTCCGTCGCGGGCGTCGCGCCAGAACACATCGTTGGTGTTACCCGTGTTGGAGCGGTCAGTCTCCATCTTATGGTCCGTCTCGGGCTGTTGTTCACCGGGCTGCACCTTGTCGATGGTACGGGCTTCCAGTTCCTGACGCTCCTGCTCTTTTTTAGCCAGGTCGTCAAGATAGCTTTTGTAGCTGTTCTCCGAGAGGGCGAGCCAATAAATCATATAACGACTATCGTGAATCTCAAAGAACGGCTGAATCTCATTACGGATAGCATTCTCCATACGGGTATTGAGCGTGAAGTGGAGCGGCTTTCCTGGAATCGGCTGTAATTGGTTCGCGATGTCTTCAATATTGTTGTTAATAAGTATAGGAGCCTCGTTAATGGGCAGTTTCTTACCCCCTGCATATTGTCCGAAACGGCTGTCGTCAGCGATGAGGCTTGCCAAGTCCTCCGTTCCCGTCTTCATGCCCAGCAGGACAGGACCGTGCATCAGGGCGACATACTGTGGTACGTTGGGCAGATATTTGATACTATGGTGCATGGGGAACGTCATTTCTACAACGTCGCCTTTCTTCCACTTGCGGTCGATGGTAACGTAGCTGGACGGACCCGTGATGATGCTGACGGGTTTGCCATTAACTTTTACCTCAAACTGTCCAGGCTTCACCCAACCGGGATAGCGCACCAACAAGGGGAACTCGCCTTTGCCGTTAGTGATGGTGATGCGACTTGTCTCAGCATAAGGAAAACCGGTTTCCTGTTTCAGTACAATACCCTTTTCGCGCCAGTTCAATTCAGATGCCACGAAGAGATTCACAAAGAGGGCATTACCCACATGGGTGTAGATGAACTGACCGTACTTGCCATGATTCTCCATACCTGTACCCACGCAGCACCACATGGCCTCGTTCGGTGCGGAGTAATTGCGGTAATGACGCGGACGAGCCGGTGTAAAATAGACATAGCCGCCATGCTCGGGATGCTGCGATGAGAGGATGTGATTGAAGGTAGCCAACTCATAGAAATCAGCATAGCGGGCCTCCGGATTGCGGCGGTGCATATCCTCGGTCAGCTTCAGCATATTGTTGGTGTTACACGTCTCAGGACCGTCGATATCGTTAATGAAGTCCATACAGGCCTCCTTGCTGGGGAAGTGCTCACGGCGGCTGTTGCCGCCAAAGGCCAACGAACGCTCACCCGTCACGATGTCCCAGAAGAAGTCAGCAGCCGTGTGATAACTCTCGTCACCGCTTAGTTCACTGATACGCTCGAAGCCCACCACCTTCGGCACCTGCGTGTTGGCATGCATGTTGTCGAGGTTGTCCTGACGCTGCGACATCGGCGTGAGCAGTCGGCGATGCGAGAACCGCTTGGCAGCATCCAGATATTTCTTGTCCTTTGTGATGGCATAGGCATCGGCCAGCACCTCGTTCATGCCGCCGTGCTCGTTACCCAGCATCTGCTCCATCTGAGCGTCGCTAAGACCTGCCGTCAAGTCAATGGCCCAGTCGCAGAAGCCAAGAAAGAGCTGCTTCGCTTGTAAACCCACACCTTGCAACCCCCATAGTTGCGAACCGTCGCCGCAATAAAGCCATACATCGCGCAGGCCCGCGTACATCTTATGAAGATTATAGAAAGGTGCCCACGAACCGAAATACACCCTGAAGTCGCCCTTCTTGAAGTTGCTCCAGATGTTCTCGCTATTGGGCATGCCACCCACATAGCCCTTGCCCCACTCGGGATGGTTCTTGGCATTGGCATCGGCACAAAGCTGCAGCTCACTAATCATGTATTCCATACGCCGGCGACATTCCTCATTGCCTGTTGCTGCGTTGATGGCCATCGCCGTCAGATAGTGACCACCCACATGGCCGTCCAGTCCATCCCAGTTGGGATAGGCTTTGGCTTTCGGTTCCAGCCCCGCCTCCTTGCGATAAGGGGCCAGTAAGCGGTCGCAGTCATACTTGAGCAGCGTTTGGATGTTCAGGTCGCGTGCTTTTTTCAGCGGACCGTCCAACAGGGTTACGTCACCGAGAGGAAACTCATCGGCATACAGTTTGTCTTGTGCGTTGCCAGCCATCACAGCGGCAGACATGCATGCTAATACTAAGATTCTTTTCATTGCTATCTGAGTTTTATTTTATTGTCATTGTCTTATTTTGATTGTAGGCTAATCTTTGATGTTGGTAAAGTACTCTTGATGACAACCTGGGCTTTGCCTTTCTTCTCTGTACTGCGAACCACCAGCAGGGCACGGCCTTTCCAGGTAGTCACCTTGGGAGATGTGTAGGGCTCACGGTCTTGAAGGTCGGCAGAGGCAAATGCCAGCAGACTACCCTGCCCTTTTACGATGGCCTCGCAGGGGATGGCGGCATCAGGACATACCCAGCCATTCTTATCCACCACCTCGACGGTGATAAATGACAGGTCCTGACCATCGGCTGTGATGATGCGGCGGTCTGGGGTGAGGCGCAGACGAGCAGGCTCTCCTGCGGTACAAAGAAACGTACCCCTTCCGCTGGATTCTGCACGCAGCGTTCCTGGTTCGTAAGGCACCGTGAAGACAGCCTTGTACTCCGTGTCTTCGCTGACCGCCTTGGTACCGATGAATTGGTCATTCAGATAGAGCTTTACCTCAGGTGCCTTTGTATAAACCTCCACCTCGATGGGCTTGCCTTCCCAGCCAGACCAGTTCCATGATCTCCATGTAGGCCATACGCTCCACGCCGTCTGGTGAATCTTTCCGTGATAGCCGTCAGGCTCCTTCACAGCAATCGACAGTACGGAAGGAAACTCTCCATCGTATGGTTCTTTCCACAGCATATCGCGGTAGCTGCTGATGGGCTTGCGCCAACCGGTGATATCCACGTCGCCACAATAGGCACCGTGCCAGTCGGGCTGACCACCATCAACATAGTGCTCACCTGGGCGCTCGCCCTCGTAGTAGTTACGTCCGATACCACTCTCGCCCAGATAGTCAAGACCCGTCCATACAATGTCGCCAATAATATAAGGATAGTCACGTACCAGTTGCCAATTCTTGAAGGCATCGCGCGGATAGCTCTCCGTCTGCAGCATCACGCGTTTAGGGTCGCGCAGATGGTCGCCCTCATGCTTGTGAATCATGTAGTTATAGCCACCGATGTCGAGCACCTCAAAGTGCGGGTCATAGATTTCCCAATCGCTGTCCCACGCACAGAGCGCTTCCGTTACTGGGCGTGTGTCGTCCCACTCTAAAATGGCCTTCTTTAAGTTTCTAGCGGTGGTAATGACGCGAATGTCCTTGCGCTCGATGACCTCGTTGCCGATGCTCCAGCAGATGATGCTCGGATGGTTACGGTCACGCTGCACCATCGCACGGATATCCTCCTTGTAGCATGAGTCAATCAGCGTGGAGTAGTCGTGGGGATTCTTTGCCGTGCGCCAGCCATCGAAGGCCTCGCCGATGACGAGCATACCCAATGAGTCACAGGCATCGAGGAAAGCACGTGTAGTTGGGTTATGTGAGGTGCGGATGAGATTGAAACCTGCTTTCTTCATCAGTCTGACCTTGCGGATTTCAGCAGCATCGAAGGCCATCGCTCCCAGCACACCGTCATCGTGATGCAGACAAGCTCCGTTGATGAGTAACGGTTTCCCATTCAGCAAAAAGCCTTTCTCGGCAGAATAGTCAATGGTACGGATGCCGTATGTGACAGGCAACACATCGCCCTCAGCCTCGATAGTTGTATGGTACAGATAAGGGTCATCGGGCGTCCACAAGTGAGGGTTCTCCACGTGAATGTTTTTCTCAAAAGGTTTGCGCGAACCATCTGCCATTACGACCTCGGCCTTGATGTTCACCGTATGGATGTCGGGTGTCGTTACACGCAGGCTCTGTTCGTCAATATATTGTAGCCCTTTTGTCTGCAGCCACACATGGCGGTAGATGCCCGAACCAGAGTACCAGCGACAGTTGGGTTGCTCAGAGTTATCGACCTTGACCAGCACCTCGTTCTCGCGCTTGTCCTTCAACAAAAAAGGTGTAATATCAACCGTGAAGGGTGTATAGCCATATGCATGCTGTCCTGCCTTCTGTCCGTTGACAAAGACCTCGGCCTTCTGATAGACACCCTCGAAGTGCAGTCTGACAATCTCAGCATTGGGAGTCTTGAACGTCTTGCGATACTCTCCCTTACCGCCTGAAAACCATCCACCACCTTCTTTCGTAGCGCCTGTTGCGGGATTAGGACCCTCGTAGATGTCCCAGTCGTGGGGCAGGTCAACTTTAATAGTCTTCCCATTGCGGGTGAACTCCCAGCCGCTATCGAAGAGCGTGGATGTTGATTGTGCCTTACTACTCGTCCATGCACACAGCATCAAAGACATCACGACAAAAAGCCTTACCTTTTTCATATCTTTTATTTTGTTTATTCTGTGACAACTTCAATATCTCCATATCCCATGCGTTCATCGTCAAAGAGTCGGTCGGCTTCGAAACGCAGTATCTTGGCCTTAACAGGGGCAAACTTAATGGTCTGCCAAATGGGGTTGTTGACAATGTTCGAGAACTCGCCCGAAGCCAGTTTCGTCCATTCGTTCCAATCGCTCGATGCCCAGAGGGTGTAGTGGGTAACCGTGCCCTCCTTAGTATTCTGCGGCGGCAGGTAGCGGAACGATGTGATGGTCTGTTCGCTGTCCCAGTCAATAATCATCTGCTTGGGACTGATGAAGAAGATGTGCAGGTTTGACGACAGTTTCTCGCCGGCATCAGGGATGTCAGGCGTCAGTTCCGGAGCGAGATAGACAGCTGTTGTTTTGATGATGGGCTCGCACTTAGAATCGATGACCGTGAAACGTAATTTAGTAGCCATAACGGTGGGGAAGCAGACGATGCGACGATGACCGATGGTGGTGAGCCCATCACTGTTCTCCACGAGCGCATCTTTCAATGACACCCATTTTCCATCGACCTCTGCTTCAAGACTGAACATTTTGACACGTTGTCCGTAGCGGATATCCTCCTCGGCCACGAAACGGTTGAAAGCAGTAGGTTTTTCGAAGTTCAACAGGTAGCCATTCTCTAAAGGCTCAATACTACACGCTAAACTCTTACCGAACACCTCGTCAATCATCTTCTTAAAGGCGATGCCGCGCAGGCTGTCCGTGGGATGGATGCGACCATTGGGAGCAATGGGGAAGTTGAGCAGCAAAGTGGAGTTACGCCCCACACTCTTATAATAGGTGTCCATCAGCTTCGACAGACTCTTCACGTGTTCGTCCTCCATTTCGTGGTAGAACCATCCTGGGCGGATGCTGGTGTTCGTCTCGCCAGGACACCACACATCACCGTTCTCCACACCATAGTGTAGCATGTGGTAGGGAGTGTCGCCTATGCCTGGCATCAAACTCCAGTTCGTCTCGCCCACGTTGCCTGCTTCAGTACCTACCCAGCGCAGGTCACCGCGGTCGCCCCCATCGTTCCAAATAACGGCGTTGGGCTGTAGGTCACGAATCATACGAAAGGTCTCCGCCCATCCATAGTACGTCTTCCCGTCTATCTTACGTGTTTCGTTAGCACCGCCATACCAGCCGTCGCCACCGTTGGCACCGTCGAACCACACCTCGAAGATGTCCCCATACTCTGTCAGCAGCTCGCGTAACTGGTTGCGGAAATAGGTAATGTATTCCGGTCGTCCATAGTCCTTATGGTTACGGTCCCAAGGCGAGAGATATACGGCAAACTTCAGGCCCTCCTCGCGACAGGCATCGGCCAGTTCGCGCACCACGTCGCCCCTTCCCTGTTTCCATGGCGTGTTCTTCACGGAATACTCCGTGTATTTCGACGGCCACATGCAGAAACCGCAATGGTGCTTGGCGGTAAAGATGATGCCCTTCATGCCTGCCTGTTTGCAGACACGTGCCCACTGGCGGCAATCCAGGTCAGAGGGGTTGAACAATTTCAGCGCTTCGTTGCCGAATCCCCATTCCTCGTCGGTGTAGGTGTTCAGCGAATAATGGATGAACGCATACATCTCCATCTCCTGCCAGCGCAGTTGGTTCTCCGTCGGCACTGGACCGCAGAGCGCGGGATTCACGGTCTGACCCGTCGTCTGAATCGCCAAGATCGTCATCAGCACAGCAGCTGCTATCTTCATGCTACAATTACTCATAGTTTCTTTCTTGGGCTTTTGCCTGCAAAGTTACACATTTTCTATCAAAAAAACACTTTTTTCCCACCAATAATGAGTAATCCTTTGCTACCGTATGGTACGCGTCGGCCCGACAGGTCGTAACACTGGTTGCCCTTCCCATTTTCGTTATCATTCCCGTTAAACTTAACGTTCGTAATCCCAGTAGGTCCTCCCCATTGGGCGACAGACACGCCGTCCATGATACCTTCCAGACTATTGGTGTCGAACACTGCCAGCTTGCTACGGTCAATGATGCACATAATGCCGCCCGTACCATAGCGGTTGGGGTTGTTGATGTCCCACACGTAGGGAATGATGCCCCGCTTGACAGCCTCCTCATTGACAGTCTTATGGAACAGCCGGATGCTTGCATCGTGCTTTTTCTGGACGGAACTGTTGGAGAACTCACGCCAGTTGGCACCATATTCGCCGAGGATAACCGGATAGCCCTTATCCACGAAACAAATTTTCATCATTTGGAACTGTTCCCTGACGTAGGCCTCCTCACCCCAGGTACAGTTATACTTCTTATAGCTTCCTGAAGGTACGTGATTGTCTGCACCCCAGAAGTAGAACGGTTCGTCACCGTTAGGACCCTCCCAAACGCCAGTGAACTGCGGCGGGCTGTAGTAATGTACCTCAATCATCAGGGCCTTACTGGCAGTATCTACAAACCTGCTCATGTCAACATACTTGCTTGACAGTTCAATGCTGGTATTGGGGCCTTGGACTACCAGTGTACGCGAAGCATTATTACCGCCTGTAGCACGAACAGCATCAATAAAGGCCTGTTCGTAGGTCATCAGGGTTGCTATCTGAGCTTCTGTCTCAGCCTCGGGCTCATTAAGCCCGGCAAAGAGCAGGTGCTCATCGTAGTCTCTGAAGGTCTCGGCTATCTGGCTCCACAACTTCTTCATTTTCTCACAATTAGCCTGAACAGTAGGCTCGCTGATATCGGTTTTGAAGGTTCCCTGTATCCAACCGCCGTCCCAATGGTCGTTGAGCACGACGTAAAGACCATCGTTGATACAATAATCGACAATTTCCTTAACACGTCCCATCCATACGGGATCAATAGTCAGTTCATCAGCATCAACGATATGTCCCATGACCCACGCTGCGGGAATACGGACCGACTTGAAGCCTTGGGCAGCCACGAAATCTATGATTTGCTGGGTGGTGGTTGTTCCTTGCCATGCTTTCTCTGCCCCTAGCCCACCATTGTTAGTGTAGTTATTATCATTACCACCACCTTCAAGGGTATTACCCAGATTCCAACCGGGATACATCTTGGGGGCTATGTCTATGGCATTGGGAAGCTGACAGAAACTAGCGGTGCTACAAAGCACCGCCAGAATCAAGAGAGAAAATCTAAAAAAATTAATCATAATAAAGTATGAATCAAAAAACTAACTAACTATTCAACCCTAATACACGATATGCGGACCTTGACATTTTCTGCACCTACAGCGTTTGAGAGTCCAAGGAAGTCAATAGCGAAAATGGCAATACCTGAGCCAGAGCCTGCAAGTGACATGGTGTAGATACCATCGCCCGTAACATGTACGGAACCCGCACCGTCAGCATTATAGCCCCAATTCTGTGTATTCCAGGTGCCATCGGCAAATATCATGCATGCATCACACGCTGTACTGCCGATACCAGATACCTCAAAGGTCACGCCTATACGACTGGCAAAGTTGACAGCACCCTTATCTACGCCACAGTGTTCCTGATCATTGGCACCTGAACCATCCCATTCATTGTAGATGTCGGCGCGGAAATTGCCATTACCTTCAATGTCACCAGTAACCAACTTGGCATTGTCGAACGGCAGTTTTGTACCCCAGTCGTCCATCACACAGGTATTGAGCTTGACATTGACGTTCTCTGCACCTACAGCGTTTGAGAGTCCGAGGAAGTCGATTGCAAAGATGGCAATGCCCGAACCAGCCCCATGGAGCGTCATGGTATAGGTACCGTCGCCCTTCACCATCACGGAGCCTTCGCCATTATCATTATAGCCCCAGTTCTGGCAGTTCCAAGTGCCGTCAGCAAAAATCATCGTTGCCTGACACTCCGTGTTGCCAATACCAGTGATAGTGAATGTCACAGAGATTGACTCCTTGAAATTCACCTCATTACGGATGAGAACTGATGTATCGTCGGTTCCCGTACCAGAACCGTCCCACTCATTGTAGATGTCGAAGCGGTAGTTGCCATTTCCTTCAATGTCACCCTGGACAGCATTATAGTTACGGATGGTAATACCCTCCTCGACGGGCTCCTCCTGACGGACGGAACGTATGGCCAGTCCCAAGGCTCTTTGGGAGAGTCCTGCCGATGCACCCTCATCATTAATCTTCATGGTCTTACCATAGGCATCGTTTATTTCATTAATAATACCCGTCCAGTAATAGCCGGCACCGTCAGAGACTATCTCATCACCAAGTCTATAACCTGTGACGGGAAGGAATATCGAATTACCGTTAACGGCCGTGAAGCGGATGCCATTTACATCCCCCACTTTGACAAACTCCTGAGTGGTCTTGGCAAATAATTCCTCTATTTGCTCTATGGTTGGCATCTTGCTCTTCATCTTCGCATCACCGTCAATATGTAATGAGGCAAGGACATCATCTTCCAAACCTGCGATATCCCATGGCGTATAGTCGTCATTGCTGGTTGAGCGGTTATAGAAAGACTGGTCGCCATAGCCCACAAGAATGCCCGTCTCCGTTTCCCTCTCAGCACCGATATTACACTTTGCCCACAATACACTTAAGCCCAAATCCACATACTCCATCGACTGATCGGCTGTAGTAAAGTGCTGGATGTTACCCAGGATGAAGCCATCGCCCACCTTGGTGTAAGCAGCATAGTAATAGGTGGTGCCTGGAAGCAGAGCGTTTGCACAAGCAGAGAACGAATTGCCGGCTTCTTCCAACACGACATCAACACCCGTAGCTACTTCATCGGCTGAGCGTGCATATTTGAAACCTACCGATGATGCAGCAAGAATATCGCTGATGCCTTGGGCCTGACCATTCAAGACGGCCGTACAGGATGTGATATCGGTGGCATCGGAAGTAGTAACGTCAGCATCGGTAGCCACAAAGCTCTTCACCTCGCCATACTTCGTCACCTTACCCTGTAGAGTGACAAAGGTAGCATAATAGTAGGTTGTACCTTCTGACAAGCCATTCAGAACAGCTGTCACCTTGCCATTGTCATCGATGGTGCCAATCTGTCGGGTACCACCGGTGGTCGGGTCTGTTGAAGTACTATAGACAGAGCCCACCTGATAAGTGTTCGGAGCCATTGCCGACAAATTCTGAATGGTGCCATAGGTAGTTGCAGAAATAGCTGTTACCGATGCATCATCCGTCGTAATGGAGGTAATGACCGCTGTGGTGCTCTCATTATAACTATCCTCGCTGCAGGCAGTCGTGAACACTACTGCTGCAAATAGCACCAAACTGGATAATATCTTATTATTCATAGTCATATTATGATTCAATTAATTATATTATTTAAGAACAATCTCACCCACATCGTATTTTACATTAATCGTTACCTCGATGGTATTGCTGAACTTAAAGAGATGAGTGTGTGACGCCGACTCATCATTCCATGGATTCAGAATATAGCGACGTCCTGTTGTAGGATCATCACCCAACTGACGGGAGATAGTGGCATCGTCCATTCCTTCCTCTGACCCAAGCACTTCCTTACCGTCCACCTTGATGCTCTTCAGTATCATGTCAGTATTCGGATGTTTCTTCAGAATCTTGGCAACATCAAGGAACATCAGATATGGATCCTGCGTGTTCGATGAACCGTCGTTGGTAATCGTAAAGGTATAGTCACCCTCGCCCGTGATATAGACTTCAGGACTGTTCAGGAAGGCCCAACCAGTGTCAGAGAATTGGAGGATGCCAGTGAAACTCTCCACCTGGGCACCACCCGTCTGTTTTTTGAAGTGATAGGCCAGATACTCATAGGCATTGCCTTGATCGTCATACTGGCGGGAACCCAGCCACAGGTCAGTCAGATCACCCGTACGGTCACTGATTTCATAGGTAATAACCTGAAGTTGGTTATTGCCTGAAGCAAATTGGATGTTCTTGTTCGTAGAGATGCTGAATGATGGCAACTGAGAGAAAGACAGTACACCGTCTTCGCTGATACTATATGTACCCTCAGTAACTTGACCGGCAATGTCGGTAATCTTGAAAGTCATGGTCTTTGAGTTCAACTCAAATTCGGCATCGGTGATATCCGGGTCACCGGCAAATCCCGAACGGGAGATTTCCTCGCCAGCAAGTGTAAACCATCCGAAAGGTGTATCCTCGTCAAACTTGTAAGTCGTCGTATTCTGATTGAACGGCTGGACATAGTTCATCCAACCCTCAGGCAGACTAATTGTAGTGATTACCGGTGGAACATAGCTGTCCTTATATTCTTTCGAGATATAGTTGAAGGTAAACGGAGTGTTATCATTAGAGCCGCCATCGAACATAATCTGCATCGCATTATCGGTCAGGTAGATAATCTTATAGTTACCGTCCGGGCGCTGACCAAGAATGGCATCGTCCTGACCAGGACTCAAGGGGATAACACCAGTAAACGATATGGTATGTGTGGCCACATCCATGTTGAACGAACCTTTCTGACCGTTCACATCAACATTGGCACCGTTAATCAGGTCGAAGGTCATGACGCCATAGTCGGCCGCTCCACATATCCAGCCATTACCAGCCCAGTCTGCACCCCAATACCACTCACTGGCATAAGTAGGATCAATGGCTGTTGAGGCATCCCACTGCTCGGAGTCAAGATAGTTCTCACCTGCTATGTTATGGAAGCTGTCCCACGACATGCCTGAGGTGTAGAACCACTTCGGACCACCAAACTTAAGACTTGTTCCGGCTGCATCCAAATCAAGAACCCATTGCTTTGAATGGCCTACACCGCCTGTCAACATGGTCCAGGCAGCATCGGAAATCAGATTGGGATTCATTTTATCGATATGGAACGATGCCATGTCGCTGAACACGATTCCGCCTCGGGTCTGAACACCCATACGAACATAGTAATCACCATCGAAGGCTACACCTACCTGATAGGTGCTGTTCGTGCTCGTGCCGGAGATACTCACCTCGTCGGAAACCGGTGCAGGTCCGTATTCCCAATAAACGGAATAGCTGCTTGGGAGCAAACTCGTAAACGTCACCTGATTGGTCGATTGGTCAACACTCACCGAGAAGCCGGTATTCTCAGCCAGCTGAGCTGAAGAGAGGTCTATGTTGCCCATACTGTCAGATTCAGGCGTACATGACGTCAGCGTTACGCTAAATGACAAATAACAAATGATAAATGATATACCTATCAAATGTCTTCTTATGCTATTTCTTTTCATATTGTTCGTTTTTGATTTTTTCATTATTCATTCAGGCAGCACACCACTTACCATCCTGCATTCTGCTTTAATACACCATTCGAAAGTATAATCTGGTTCTGCGGAATCTGACAAAGGCCCTTCTTGGCTATGATGTTCTCAGCCGAGATAACAACCTTATCGGCATTTCCTCCCGACATCACATCAATACCGTTGGTGGCAATCTGCTGGGCTGCATAATCTACTCCCTGACGAAGCAGATCCCAATAGTTGATGGCTTCGAAGGCAAACTCAAACTTGCGCTCCTTCAAAACGCTTGTCTTGGAAACGGGGATAGAGGCCAGTCCTGCACGGGCACGTACCTTGTCCAAATAGTCCTGGGCATGGGGGCTGCCCAATTCGGCTGCCATCAACAGCACGTCAGCATATCGCATGATGACCCAGTCCTGATGGTTCTGCTCCTGAAAACCGCCACTGCCGTCTATCTTGACTGCACTGGTACCGTCAGCAAAACATAACGGAGCATATTTTTTGATGACATAGCCCGTGTATTCCCGCTGGTCCTTGTAGCTGGCTTCAAAGGCATCGGCATTCACAATGCCTTCGTTCACGATGTCAATCACCGAGGCTTTCTTACGACTGTCCCCCACCTCGTATTGGTTCACAAACTGTGGATTAACCGTCAGCGCTCCCCAACCGCGTCCATAGGGTGCTACAGGCAGATTCCTCATGCCAAGCATTACCTGCCATCGATTGGAATCGTTGTTGCCGTTATAGTCCTGTGTGTTGGTAAACTTCATAGCCAGAATGGTCTCAACATTACCGTCGCCGGCATACGTGCCAAGCAGGGTTTCTGCGTCGCCTACCTCAGCGATGCCAGCAGAGGCAGCCGGCCACAGATTCTTATACGCTGAAACAAGACTGAACTCGCCGCTACTGATGACGTCCTCACAATAAGCCAGCGCGTTTTCCTTAGTCACACCGTCAATGGACGAGCCATAATAACCGGTATAGAAAAGATACGCACGGGCGTAGAGCGCCTCGGCAGCGTACTTCGTCACATGACCGTCGTTAATGGCGGCGTCAGCCTTCGGGTAGGCATTGGCCGGAATATGGTCAATGGCATATTGCAGGTCGTCAAAGATAACCTTATAGACTTCTGCAGGGTCAGCCTGTGGAACATTCTCCTCGGTTGCCACGGTAAGAAGGGGGATATTTCCAAACATACGTACCAAGTCGAAATACAGGATGGCACGAAGTGCGTGACACTCGCCCATATAGGTTCCACGAAGCGTCTCGTTCTTCCAGTCTATCTGCTCCTCGTACTTTATCAGTTCGTTGCAGCGATAGATACCCTCATAATAGCGCACCCAATCATTCTCGTAGAGATTGATATCGGACGATGACTGTGCTATGTCAAAGCGGTCAACGACCTGATAGCCGCGTCCGTCGGTGTTACCAGTGGCACCGAAACACTCGGCACCCATCACCTCTGATGCAACGTAAAACGAAAAACCCGGGTTACTGCACACCTGGCGCCATCCGTCGTAGCAGCCTATCAGGGCTCTGTAGGCATCATTCTGCGTCTTATAGAAATTGCTGGTGTTCGACTCTGTCTTTGACTCCACATCAAGATAGTTCTCCGAACATGACATGAATAAAGGTAAAAGGGCGAAAAAGGGTAAAGCCTTTACCAAACCCCTGGCCTTAATAAATATATTTGTTCTCATAATTCCTACTTATTTTTGTTTTCTACTTTTTTGCCTTTAGAACTTAACATTAGCTCCAATCAGGAATGTACGGGGACGGGGATAATAACCTACATCGACACCACTCACCCAACCATCGGTACCGTATCCGATTTCTGGATCCATTCCCTTGTATTTAGTGAAAGTCAGAAGATTCTGTGCCTGAACGTACAGACGCAGCTGCTTGCAGTATTTGCTCTTCCAGATACGCGACAGGTCATAACCCAGCGTGACATTCGAGATACGCAGGAAATCGGCATCGTGAACATACAGGTCAGAGAACTGCCAGTTGATGTTGGTCGTGGTAACGCGGGGAATACGATTGCTGGTTCCTTCACCCGTCCAACGCTGCAGTATCTCCGTGGTGTAATTAGCTTGTGCATTAGCGTGGTTACGATAGGTCTGAACTATCTTCTGGCCTGCAGCGCCATTGCTCTGGACCGAGAAATCAAGTCCTTTCCATTCAAATCCTAATGTGAAACCGTAAGTGAAGTCAGGCATGCCATTGCCCAGGTCCACCTTGTCATCGTCATTGATCTGACCATCGTGGTTGATATCGTAATACTTCACATCGCCAGGTTTTACGTCGGCCTGCAGCACACCATTGCCATTCATTATCCACTCGTCAATCTCCTGCTGATTCTGGAAAATGCCTGCCGTCTTGTATCCCCAGAAGTAACCAATAGCATGACCGTTCTGGGCACGATAGAACTCCGGTGCATTATCATAGAGTTGATTGGTAGCACCATGGATGATGCCGTCATCAGTAGGAATACTGCCCACCTCATTCTTATTATACGCCCCATTGAAGCCTATGTTGTATCGGAAGTCGTTACCGATCATGTCGTTCCATACAAGATTGAACTCAAAGCCCTGATTCTTCACGTCACCACCGTTGATGGTAGGAGCACCTGTTCCCACGGTCGCCAGTACGGGGGCCGTCACCAGCCAGTCCTTGGTGGTCTTGATGTAATAGTCAAGGTTCATGTTCAGGTGACCGCCAATCAGACGGGCATCCAGACCAATATTAAACTGCTCGGAGGTCTCCCATGTCACTTCTGGATTGGCAACTCGACTGGGATAGGCTCCCCACGTGGTACCCAACTGTGACACGGACTCGGTATCATCGTAGCCAGAGGTGCCGAACAGATAGTGGGTATTGGTGTTCTTCACCGGAGCAAGATACTGGTAGTCGGAGATGTTCTGGTTACCCACCTGACCCCAGCTGACACGCAGCTTCAGGAAATCCATAAACGACGATATAGGCTTCATGAACTGCTCGTTCGATACGGTCCAACCGGCCGATACGGAGGGGAAATAGCCGAAGCGGTGGCCACGGGCAAACTTACTGGAACCGTCGGCACGCAAAGTGGCATTGATCATGTAGGTCTCTTTCCAGTTCCAGCCCAGACGACCGAAATAGGATACGTTACGGGAGTCGCCATGAGGACTGCCGCCTGCACTCAGACCGTCGTCGGTGGAGGTTGCCGTACCATTGTTCACATAGGCATGGCTCCAGTCGTCAAAACCTTCCTTCAGGTAGCCGTTGGCGGCCCCTACAGACGTGCCGGAATAGCGGCTGGACTCGATACCTAACAGTGCACTGAAGGCATGGTCACTCAACGTCCAGTCATACTGAGCGGTGTTGGTCCAAGTCATGCTCAGTCCGTGGTTCATGCTCTGATTGGCTGACGTACGGGTGTCGTTGTAGCTATAGGGACTGAAATGATAGAAGGTGGAGAAACCGCGATACTCGCTGGTGCCGTAGACGACACCGAAGACGGAGCGCAGCTTCAGGCCCTTCAGCGGGGTCAGCTCGGCATAGACGTTGCCACTAAAGTTGGCACTGCGATTCTCGTTGTTGGTATTTGTTATCATGTTACCATAGGGGTTGCCGTCGTACGCGTACCAGTCACTATAATCGGTGGTGTTATAGGGACTACCGTAGAAACCGTTATAGAGGCTGGCCTCAGAACCGGCGTCAGCGGGACTGCCGTCAAAGATATTGGTAGCATAGACGGGTGCCAGAGGCGACGTACCGAAAGCACCGCGCAGAGTATTGTTGTACTGGTTGCCTACACCGATGCCCGTGGTGTTCGTATAGACGAAACTAACCTGCTCACCAACCTTCAGCAGTTGGTCAATGAGCTGATGCTCGGAGTTGATGCGGAAGTTATAACGCTGATAGTTGGAGACGTCCTTACCGCCCACAATACCCTCCTGACTCATGTAGCCGAGGGACAGCGCATAGATGGAGGTCTTGTTGCCGCCGGTGATGCCGAGGTTGTAGCTCTCGACCTTGGCATTGCTCTTGAACATCTGGTCAATCCAGTTGGTGTCGTACAGAACACCCTGCGGATTGTAGATGCTCGTCATCTTGCTGAAGTCGTAGGGCTGGTTGCCGGAATTGATCTGCTGCTCGTTCATAATGGTCATGTACTGGCTCGAGTTGAGCATCTGGGCCTTGCGGGCCACGTTCTCCCAGCCATAGTAGGCATCGAAGGATATTTCTGCCTTCCCTGCCTTGCCGTTCTTGGTGGTCACGAGGACAACGCCGTTGGCTGCCTGTGCACCATAGATAGCTGCCGAGGCAGCATCCTTCAGCACGTCGATGCTCTCAATGTCGGAAGGATTCAGCGAGTTGATGTCGCCGCCTATACCATCAATCAGGTACAGGGGACCGGAACTACCTACAGTACCCAGACCGCGAATCTGAACCTTCATGCTGGAACCGGGCTGACCAGAAGTGGAGAGGATGCTGACACCGGGCGTCTGACCCTGCATGGCCAGCAGCGGGTTCGTGGTGTTCATCTTGGCAATGTCGTCACCCTTGACCTGTGCTGTGGCACCTGTCAACAGTTTCTTCTTCTGAACACCATAACCGATAACAACCACCTCGTCAAGCGACTGGTGATCTTCCTCGAGAGTGACATGGATGGTAGTAACGCTACCAACCTTGACCGTCTTTGTGAGATAACCCACATAAGAGAATACCAAAGTCTGACCCTGTTCTGCGTTGATAGTGTAGTTACCATCAAGGTCGGTAACGACACCTGTCGTGCTTCCCTGCACCTGAACCGTAGCACCTATCAGGGGCTCGCCGTCAGTTGCAGAAGTGACCTTACCGGTAATGGATTTCGCAGAAAGAGAACCAAACATAGCCTGCATCGTGCACAACAGCACGATGAGCATGGTCTGCTTAAATCTGATTTTTTGCATAAGACATTAATGTTAATATTTATAGTTTAAGTTACTCGTTGATTAGGCTTCATGAACCGGGTGCAAAAATAGCGTGAATATTCCAAAGCGAGGGGAAACGATGTCGCTGAAACAGGCAAAAATGTGTATATTAGAACTTTTTTGCGGATGACGAAACATAGATTCCCCTTTTGGAAACATAATGCCGCCTGACGCAAGGAAAAAAGAAGTAATTTTGCTCAAAGTTCAGAAAAAAACATTATCTTTGCAACATCAATCATGAGTAGTGTGAAAAGATACTTCATCCTTTGGGTGCTCAGCATCGTACTAACGGCAATAGCCCCTTCTGACCTCTTGTCTCAACCGAGACAGGAAGCCATCGGAAACACGGCATTCCAGACATTAGGCATAAGCGACGGTCTGCGCAGCAACTTAGTAACGAGTTTGCTGGCCGACAGTCGCGGCTACCTATGGATTGGCACCAACCTGGGGCTGAACCGCTACGACGGCCATGAGGTAAAGACACGATTCCCGGAAAGCGGCAACAAGGAGCTATACGCCATTTTCAACTACCCCATAACCTCGATGGAGGAAGACGCAGAAGGACGAATATGGATAGCTTGCGACAACGGCGCCTACTACCTCTACGACACCCGTACGGCACGATTCAGCGACACGGCTGAAAGGCGGCTGCACGACATGGGCATACGACCCAACGGCAGATACAAGGTGAAAGCCGGTGAGAAAGGTGCTCTATGGGTACTGACGGAGAGCCGTATTTTCCGATACGACAGTCGCACAAGGGATCTGAAGACATGGGACGTACACCTGCAGGTGCCGGGCACACAGGCAAACGTCGTTGTGGAGATGTCGGACGGACTCTACTTCAGCGCCGCTCACGCCCTGTGGCACTTCATCAGCAGCACTGGCGAACTACAGCGCGAGTCGCTGCCTGAGGTCATGGAGCACTCCATCGGTGAGAACAGCCTGATGGCCGATGCCGACGGAACACTATGGATATATAGTACGCGCGAGGAAAGCATCTGCCGATACATCGTAGGTGGAAAATGCGTGAAGGAGATGATTAGTCTGCCACACGACACGGGGGCTTCACAGAACAATGCCATCCGCGACATGATGGACGACCGAAGGGGCAACATCTGGATAGCCACCGACCACAGGGGATTATTTGCCTACAACAAGAAGACAGAGGTGATCACGACCATGCGGCACCAAAGGGACAGGCTGCTCTCGCTGGCTTCGGACAACGTGACATGCCTGGCCACCGACCGTGACGGAACCATCTGGGTGGGACACTTCAAAACGGGACTCTCCTACACCAGCGAAGCCAACAACATCATGAAGGCACACGCACTACAGTGCGGCGACATACTGGCCATGGCATACGACACGAAGGGTAACCTGTGGATGGGCACCGACGGTGACGGTATCTACATGGAAAGAACCGACGGCAGCATCGTGAAAAGCGCCCTGCCCAATATTACTGTGATGACCCTGCTGAGCGACGGACAAGGTGGCATGTGGGCCGGTAGCTACAATCAGGGACTCTACCACGTTGGCAACGACGGGCGATGGAAAAGATATGCTACCGACGACGGCACCTTCCCCTCGGAAACCGTCTGGACATTGGCTGCCGACGACAAGGGAAACATCTGGACATCGTCGCCTATCGGGAAGACCATCATATTCAACCCGAAGGACGAAAGCTCCAGGGTGGTAACCAACAGCGACGGCGAGGACATTCACGGCAACGCACTACGCTACGACGGTGGGAACAACATGTACATAGCGTCAGTCTATGGACTATGGAACTACCATCTGAAAAGCGGCAAGTGCAGCGTGAACTTCGGCAACCGGAAGGGCACCCAGCAGTGGCTGAGCCAGATGGTGACCGATGTTGCAACCGATCATAGAAAGGAACTGATGGTACTGTTGCATCCCGAAGGTGTGACGGTGTTCGACACCAAGGAGGACACGCTCTATTACATCCATCGCAACGGGGATGTCACCAAGGGAATGACCCTCGACAACGATGGCACATACTGGCTTTGCACCACAAGCGGAAGTGTAGCGGGAGTGCTGCCCAAGCGTAAGGCCGATGGTATAGAGTTCATCAACAGCAACTTCCTGCCCAGCGCAGGCATGCCACAGTTCTACTACAACGGCGATGCCATGGTATGTTCCCCACAAGGCGAGATTCTCATGGGAGGAACAGAGGGATACATGAGCATACACCCACACCAACTGATGACCAGGAACCACGAAGAGCATGAACTGACAATCAGCGAGATTGCCGTTGGCGACAGCCTGCTCAATGAACTGACCGACCATATCAGTCTCAGCCACAATGCCGCTTACCTCACCGTGAAGTTCTTCTCAGGAAGTCTGGAGGGCATACAGCGCATACGATATGCCTACCGCCTAGTGGGACAGATGAGCGACTGGGTGACCACTGACCAGCATTATGTCTCGTTCCATTCGCTGCCACCTGGCGACTATACGCTCCAGTTATGCATCTGCCGTGAGGACGGCAGCATGAGCGCACCACGTGAACTGCACATCAAAGTAGCACCGCCATTCTACCGCACACTGCCCATGTACATGGTCTATGGACTGGTCATCATCGGCATCGCATTACTGCTGTGGAACAGGATGAGGAAACGACAGAAAGAGCGCACCGAACAACAACGGCAACTGATGGAGCGACAGAAAATGGAACAGATCACGGAGATGAAACTACAGTTCTTCACCAACATCAGCCATGACCTGCGCACACCACTGACGCTCATTATTTCGCCATTGGAACAGATCATGAAGAAGATGAAGGATGGAAAGACACCGGAAAACCTTCTCGGTCAGCTCGGGAACATCAGCAAGAACGCACAGCTGCTGCTCAGGGAGGTGAGCGCACTACTCGACTTCCGCCGACTCGACGCAGGAGGCGAGACACTAAATGCACAGCAGGGCGACATCGTGGACCATCTGAACAGCATACTCGTATCCTTCGGTGACTACGCAGAGGAACGAGGCATACGGCTCAGTTTCGACCATGACACTGACAGCTTCGTCATGGATTACGACCGCGAAAAGATGAACAAGGTGGTCTATAACCTTTTCTCGAATGCCCTGAAATTCACACCGGCAGGCGGGAGCGTCATCTTGTCATTCCGCCATGAGCAAGATCACGTGACCATCACCGTGGCTGACACCGGCAAGGGAATACCCGACAGCGACAAGCCCAACATCTTCAAGCGCTTCTATCAGTCGGCCTCTAACGACAGCTCGCAGACAGGAAGCGGCATCGGACTCCACATAGCCAGTGACTATGTCCACCTGCATCAGGGTACCATCAGCGTCAGCGACAACAAGCCTGCCGGTAGCGTGTTCACCATCAAATTGCCTATAGAAAGACAAATTGAAGCTACACAACCAACTGAGCCAAGCCATCATTCTTCTCAATCCTCCACCCCCAATCCTCAATTGTTATCCATCCTCATTGTCGATGACAATCAGGACATGCTGTCCTTCATCAGTTCCTGTATGAAGGATTACTACCATGTTCTCACCGCCAGCGACGGTTCGGAGGCACTCGACATTCTGCATCATGAGCATATCGACTTGATAATCAGTGACGTGATGATGCCTGGCATCGATGGTTTCGAACTCTGCCAAAGGGTGAAAAGCAACATCAACCTATCACACATTCCCGTAATCCTGCTCACGGCACGCACCACCGATGTCAGCCGCATCGAGGGACTGCAGCTGGGGGCTGACGACTACCTGACCAAGCCGTTCAACATCGAAGTGCTCCGACTGCGTGTAAAGAAATTTATTGAGTGGGAACAGAACAACCACCGGCAGTTCCGCCAGAAAATGAATATCGAGCCTAGCGAGATAACCATTACCCCGCTTGACGAGCAATTTATCAAGAAGGCCATTGCCCTGGTCGAGAAGAACATCAGTGATACGGAGTTCTCCGTTGAAACGATGGCGGCTGAGGTAGCCCTGTCGCGCTCCACGCTCTACAAGAAACTGATGGCCATCACTGGACAGGGACCAGCAGAGTTCATCCGAACCATCCGCATCAAGCGTGGAAGGGCATTACTGGAAAGCTCGCAGATGCAGATTACAGAAATCGCCTATGCCGTAGGCTTTACAACCGTCAAGAGTTTTACCATGAATTTCAAGGCTGAGTATGGCATGACTCCTTCCGACTTTCGTCAGCAAGGATGTCCCGCCGATTGTTAATGAGAGGCATGCTCTTTACAGATTTTCATATCGTCCTCATATACCTGTCTTTCAGAGCGGCCCAATATGATGAAATCATCAATAAACCAGTCATTGTTTTCATAGACCAGTTTCAGTTCCACGTCAGCTCCACTATTCTCGAACCCATGGTCTATGTGAATCGTTGCCGTTGCCATGTCGTCTGACTGCCTGGATATACTGATAATCTTCATGGAAGGATTCACCGCATCCTGGGCCGCTATCCAGTGGTCTGTATCAGGACCCATCAGTTCTCCCTGCAAAGTAGAGTTCTCGTATGCCTCATCAAATACTTTCATCAAGGCGACAAAACTCCTTGAGCAGTATTTCGAGTCACAGTCATTGCCATCGCCGAATGCATCATGATATATCTCTGTGAGTCTTTGCGTAATGGTCTCTTCCACTTGCGACGTATCTGCAACAGCTATCCCATTGTTATTCTGAGAGACTCCCTTGTTTCCCAGATACAAGAACAAGCCACCGATGACAACTCCAATTCCTAACAACACACAAATAGCCCACATCCATTTCCCAGAATGCGCTTTCTCTGTTGTTTCTCCGTGCGGCTGCTTGGCCCCACAGGAAGGGCAGAACCGTACGTTCTGCTCAATTTNNCCCGCCGTTGGACTATCGGCGGGCGGCGATATTTTAAGACAGCTTTTGTTATTTGAGCATTTCCCTAACGGTATTCATGATGTAATCCCTTTCTTGGGCGGTATAGTGTGAGGGACTGTCAAGGGGCAGACATAGCATCGCACTACCGCCTACCACAATGCTTCCCACCAGCATAGCAACACTAACCGGCCACAGCATCTTCCTGTCAAAGAAAGCCAGTACTATCGACGCTACAATCACAACACACGCTACCAGGGCCGCACCCCATAAAGATATTTCTGATACAAACATATTCTCTACATTTTAATTTTGTCAGGAAGGAATTAGTGCGCAAAGGTAAGTATTATTTAGTAAACCAGACATGGTATCATCCGTGTTTTTTTGCAAAAAAGGTAAAAAATCCATTTTTTTCTTTGATGTTAGGAAGTTTTTTCCTATCTTTGTCGTCATGCTGAAGAATACTGCAAGTCTTGATCTGGTGGAGTTCGTCGAGACGAACATCCTGCCACGTTATGCCGAGTTTGACAAGGCCCACAACCTGAGCCACGTCAATAGTGTGATACGCCGCTCACTCGAACTGATAAGAACGACGGGGGCCGACATCGACATGGTCTATGCCATTGCCGCCTATCACGACCTGGGACTGTCCGGTCCCAGAGCCATCCACCATATCACAGGCGGCAAGATACTGGCCAACGACGCCCGGCTGAAACGCTGGTTCTCGCCTGAGCAGATTAGAATCATGAGCGAGGCGGTGGAGGACCACCGTGCCTCGGCCAGCCATGCCCCACGCAGCATCTACGGCAAGATTGTGGCAGAGGCCGACCGCGACCTGAGCCCTGAGACGGTTATCCGGCGCACCATACAGTTCGGCCTCAGCAACTACCCCGAACTGGACCATGAGCACCAGTGGCTGCGCTTCAAACAGCACTTGGACGACAAATACTCAGCCCACGGCTACATCAAGCTCTGGATTTCACCGTCGCCGAACGAGGAGAACCTGAAGACACTACGCAACCTCATCGTACAGCCGCAACTGCTGCGCGAGGAGTTTGAAAGAATCTTTAAACAAGAAAAAAGTGACAAGTAGAACTTGTCACTTTTTATATTTGTCACATTTTATTTGTCACTTGAACAGCTGCCTGAACGCCACGGGAATGGGTGTCTCGAACTCCATGCGCTCGTGCGTCACGGGATGCGTGAAGCACAGCAGGAAGGCATGCAGGCAGAGGCGGTGCAGCGGGTCGTCGCCATTGCCATACTTCGTGTCGCCACAGACGGGATGCCCCATGTCGGCCGAGTGGACGCGAATCTGGTTCTTGCGCCCCGTCTCCAGCTTGTACTCCACCAGCGAATGCTCAGTGGTACGCTCGAGCGTGAAGAAATGCGTGACGGCATACTTGCCGCCGTTGTCCGTCGGCGAGGAATAAGTGACATACGCCTTGTTGTCCTTCAGCCAGTTGGCAATGGTCCCCTGGTCCTCCTCCATCTCACCACTCACCACGGCCACGTAGCGGCGGTCATAGACGATGTCGTGCCAGGCATGTTCGAACATCTGCTCCGTCTCCATGTCCTTGGCATACACCATGAGGCCGCTCGTATCACGGTCCAGTCGGTGCACCACATGGGCGCGGCACTTCTGACCGGTCTTGTGAAAGTAGTCGTCGAGCACCGACTTCACGTTCAGCGTGCTGTGGCCGGCAGCCATCGAGAGGATGCCTATCTGCTTCTCGACCACCACGAGCCAGCGGTCCTCATAGACAATCTTCATGTAGCGGCTCTTGAAGCCCCGCTGGTTACGCTTCGTCTTGCTCACTGCCACCTTCATGCCCGGCTGCAACAGAAAGTCGAACTGCGTGACGGTCTTGCCGTTCACCCTGATGCCCTGCCCCTGTAGCGTGGCCTTGATCTTCGTACGGCTCTGATGCACGTGTTCCAGAAGGAACTCCAGCAACGGCTGCTTCTGCTGTACCGTCAGGTGGTCGTACTCACCCTGCTGATTGTATGGATTGTATCTCATGCTGCAAAGGTACGACAAAGTTTAGAGTTTAGGGTTTAGTGTTCAGAGTTTTTTACTGACGCTTAACCTTTTTTACAAAAAAACTGATAACTGATAACTCATAACTCATAACTTTTTCCTACCTTTGCAGCCATTATGAAGAAATTGCTGTTAATATATACATTATTTATATTTGGGACACTGCTTGCCATAGCACAGCCCACCGTGGTAAAAACTGAAATGAGAGCCGTCTGGCTGACCGTCATCGGCGGCATAGACTGGCCACGGATTGAAGCCAGCAACACGGCTAACATGCAACGCCAGCAACAGGAGTTGTGCCGCATACTGGACCAGCTGAAGGCGGCAAATGTGAACTGTGTACTGATGCACACTCGAGTACGCGCCAGCGTGATATATCCCTCACAGATAGAGCCTTGGTACGAGTTCCTGGCTGGAAAGACCGGACGCTCACCCGGCTACGATGCGTTGCAGTTCTGTATTGACGAGTGTCATAAGCGCGGCATGCAGTGTCATGCCTGGGTGGTCACAATTCCCGTCGGCAAGTGGAACAGTGCAGCCACAAAACAGCTGCGCCAGAAGATGCCACAGAACATCAAGAAGATTGGCGACGAGGGCTTTATGAATCCTGAACGTCCGGAGACGGCTGACTACATAGCGAAGATATGCCGTGAGATTACTGAACGCTACGACGTAGATGGTATCCATCTGGACTATATCCGCTATCCGGAAAACTGGAAGATGACCGTCAGCCGCGAACAGGGACGAAAGAACATCACCCACATCGTACGGACCATCCATGATGCGGTGAAGAGCGTTAAGCCATGGGTCATGTTCAGTTGTTCGCCCATTGGCAAGTATGACGACCTGCCCCGCTACAACAGTCGCGGATGGAATGCCTATACCAAGGTGTGCCAGGACGCGCAGGGCTGGCTGCGCGATGGATTGATGGATGCGCTGTTCCCGATGATGTACTTCAAGGGCGACCATTTCTACCCCTTTGCTGTGGATTGGCAACAGCACGACAGCGGACGCATTGTGGCTGCTGGACTGGGTACCTACATGCTCGACAAGGGACAGCAGAACTGGCCGTTGGAAACCATGAAGCGTGAGATGTATGTGCTCCGCTCGTTCGGACTCGGACATGCCCACTTTCGCAGCAAGTTCTTCACCGACAACACCAAGGGCATCTACGACTTCACCGTACAGGAGTTTGACCGCTACCCTGCCCTCGTGCCACCCATGACATGGGAATCAAGTGAGAAGCCCGCTGCTCCGGCAGCAGTGAACGTGAGCGGCAACACCCTGACGTGGAGCAAAGTTCCTGCCAAGCAGTCGTACAACGTGTATAACATCTATGCCAGTGAGACGTCGCCCGTCAATACCGAAGACCCGCGAAACCTCATTGCCACCCGAGTGATGGAAAACTCCATACAACTGCCGCCCTCCGGCTTCCGCCATTATGCCGTCACCGCCATTGACCGTTACGGCAACGAGGGACCTGCCTGTCAGGATGCTGCGGTGGCTACGGTTACCAAACCGCAAGCCTCTCTGCCTCATGTGGACCTGCTCAACGTTGACGGAAACTACCTCACGATACCTGCCGGTAACGAGACAGTGGAATACCTGGCAGTGGAAACCATGCAAGGCACCATCATTGCCACCTACCCCAACGCAACGAGAATTGACATCAGCCAGCTGCCCAAGGGCTACTACCTGCTGAAGACGCTGAACGCACAGGGCGTGGCACAACGCGTAGGGTACTTCATGAAGTAATCACTCGTCGTGAAGCGTAGGTAACGACAGGTGGTAGCGGACGGCCAGGAAGCGGACCAGACAAATAAAGAGGAAGGTGATAACAGCCACAATACTCTCAGGAATACCAAAATAGGTCAGCGACCAATAGAGCATACCACCCACGACACAGGCCATCGCATAAATCTCGCGATGGAAGATGACGGGTTCGTTGTTGAGCAGCACATCACGGATGACACCACCTGCAGAACCCGTAATACAACCCATGATGATAGCCACCCAGAAGGGCTGTCCGAAGAGCAGGCTCTTCTGAATACCGGCAATGGTGAAGAGTGCCAGTCCGAACGTGTCGAAGACAAACCATGCGTTCTGCAGCCACTTCATCTTACGATGAAACGTGATGACAAAGAGCAGAGCAATAGCGGTGCAAATCAGGTACATAGGCGTGGTCATCCAGAAAGGCGTGGTACCCAGCAGCACGTCGCGAATGGTACCGCCGCCAATGGCCACCGCCACACCACAGACATAGCCACCAAACCAGTCGAAATTCTTGGCTGCAGCATGGCGGATGCCTGATATGGCGAACGCAAAGGTTCCTAAAATCTCAATGATATATGTCAGCGTATCGTTCATTCTTCAAATCTCTTTCCCCAACAGCGAAGCATCTGCTGGTAAAGTTTCTCCTCGGACGGTGAATGCTGGGCATGCCAAAAACGCTTTCCTACCAACTCATCGGGCAGGTACTGCTGCTGGGTGAAGTTGCCCGGATAGTCGTGCGGATACTTATAGCCATCGTGGTAGCCGAGGTCCTTCATCAGTTTCGTGGGAGCATTACGGATGGGGAGCGGCACAGGTTGGTTGCCTGTTTCCCGGACCAGTGACAAAGCAGCGTCGATACCCAGATAGGCGGAGTTGCTCTTGGGCGAAGTAGCCAGATAGACGGCAGCCTCGGCAAGCGGGATGCGCCCCTCGGGCCAACCAATCTTCATCACAGCATCGAAGGCTGCATTGGCCAACAGCAGGGCGTTGGGATTGGCCAGTCCGATGTCCTCGGCAGCCGAGATGACGAGACGACGGGCAATGAACTGCGGATCTTCCCCACCCTCTATCATACGGGCCATCCAATAAAGCGCAGCATCGGGGTCGCTGCCACGGATGGACTTGATGAAGGCCGAGATGATGTCGTAGTGCATTTCACCGTCCTTATCGTAGGCCAAGGGGTTCTGCTGGAGGCGTTCCTCAACCAGTTGGTCAGTAATCTCAACGGCTTCATCTGATGCTGAAGCCTCAACGACCAACTCCAAGATATTCAAAAGTTTACGGGCATCACCTCCACTATATCGAAGGATGGCTCCTGACTCCTTCAGCACAATGTTACGCTCACGTAAAAAGACGTCCTCCTTAAGCGCTCGGTCGAGCAACAGAAGCAGGTCTTCCTTCTCCAACGACTTCAGCACATAGAGCTGACAACGGGACAGCAGGGGACGTATGACCTCGAACGAGGGGTTCTCGGTCGTAGCACCGATGAGCGTCACCGTACCCTTCTCCACAGCCCCTAACAGAGAGTCCTGTTGCGACTTGGAAAAACGGTGTATCTCGTCAATGAAGAGTATGGGCGACGGCTGGTTGAAGAAACGCTCCTTCTGGGCCCGCTCAATGACGTCGCGCACGTCCTTCACACCACTGGTAACAGCCGAAAGGGTATGAAACGGCACATCAAGCCGATGGGCTATAATCTGTGCCAACGTGGTCTTACCCACCCCCGGCGGTCCCCAGAGAATGAACGACGAGATGCGTCCCGATTCTATCATACGACGCAACACGGCTCCCTCGCCAACGAGATGACGCTGGCCGATGTAGTCGTCAAGGGTGCGCGGACGAAGTCTTTCTGCTAATGGCTCGGACATGTTTTTTTACATTAATTGCATGCAAAGGTATGAAAAAGTTTAGAGTTTAGAGTTTAAAGTTTAAAGTTTTTTCGAAGGCAGCAGTAAATTATTCACTTTTCACGCTTTCTTTTTTATTTTTTTATTCTTTTATTCTCTTATTTTTCCTTACCTTTGCACGCAGAAACAACAAAAGACGAAAAAACAATGAGAACAAAGAAAGAAGAAACCACCACGGCGCCAAAGAAAGCCTTGACGCTGAAGACTTTGACTAAAAGTTCGGTATGGGATGTTCAGGAGAACGACATTTTCCGTTTGTGGGACACAGCTGACAAAGAGTCGGAGGTACGCGAGAACATTCGCCGCTACACCGACATCATCCGCAGTGCCTTCATGATTGAGGAAATCAAGGACGAGGACATTGAACTTGCCAAGAAGAAATATACTAAACTGGGATATAAGGTCGGACAAATCAAGGTTGACGACCAGACCAAGATAACATGGGCCATCAAGAAGCGCCCCATCATGCGTGTGACGGATCTGACCTACGAGAACATCCGCCATATCACAGCAGCCAAGCTGGTTGAGGTTCTAGACCGTAATTTCGGCGGCGGCTGGGATTCGCTCTCACAGTCTATTCAGGACATCATCGAGAGCGGTTTCGACATCTCAACCACAACCCTGCCCAAGGATCGCCTGCACAAGCCCGGCGGCATGTACGAGAAGAAGGTTGCCGACGGCTATGAGGTACTGGAAGTGTCGAAGGGCACGTGGGTAGAAGCCATCTTTGCCAAGCTGAAGCCAGAGGTGGAGAAACCACGCATGAAATTCCAGTCAGAAGGAATATTCGACCATGAAGACCTGGAGGACGACGAGGACGCCGAACTGCCCGAGGACGACTACCGTAACCATGACGAGGAAGATGAGGAACCTGAGGAGCCCTCTACCTTCGACGATGATGACATCACCGAAGAGAACTACCGTACAACCTTTGAGATTGAGTCTGACCCGGACGAGGAGGCTGACGGACTGGAGGACTACGTAGAAGATTAAATAACTAATTAACTCATAAAACCAAAAATTAAATGATGACTATACCTTTTGCATTTTGGCTCGTGCCCATCGCATCGGTGGTTGCACTGGCAATGGCGTGGTTCTTTTTCCGCTCCATGATGAGCTCCGACGAGGGCACACCACGTATGATTGAGATTGCAGGACATGTGCGCCGTGGCGCTATGGCCTATCTGAAACAACAGTACAAAGTGGTAGGCATTGTGTTTGCAGTGCTTGCCGTCATATTCGCCATCATGGCATACGTCCTGCACTGGCAGAATCCCTGGGTTCCATTCGCCTTCCTGACGGGTGGTTTCTTCAGCGGACTGGCAGGATTCTTCGGCATGAAGACAGCAACCTACGCTTCTGCCCGCACTGCCAACGCAGCCCGCAAGAGCATGGATGCCGGTCTGAAGATTGCCTTCCGTTCAGGTGCCGTTATGGGTCTGACCGTTGTCGGTCTCGGACTGCTCGACATCGCTATCTGGTTCCTCGTGCTTAACGCCTTCTACGAAGGTGACAATATGGCACTCATTACCATTACCACGACGATGCTGACCTTCGGTATGGGTGCCTCCACGCAGGCCCTGTTTGCCCGTGTAGGCGGTGGTATCTATACAAAGGCTGCCGACGTAGGTGCCGACATCGTAGGCAAGGTTGAGGCTGACATCCCTGAGGACGACCCGCGCAACCCTGCCACCATTGCCGATAACGTAGGTGACAACGTGGGCGACGTAGCCGGCATGGGTGCCGACCTGTATGAGAGCTATTGCGGCTCCATCCTTTCTACGGCTGCCCTCGGTGCTACGGCCTTTGCCCTGAATCCTGACATGCAGCTGCGTGCCGTCATTGCCCCAATGCTGATCGCTGCCGTTGGCGTTTTCCTCAGCATCTTTGGTATCTATCTCGTACGTACAAAGGAAGGTGCTACGATGAAAGACCTGCTGCGTTCGCTCTCTTTGGGAACCAACGTCAGTGCCGTACTCATTGCCGTAGCAACATTTGCCATTCTCTATCTGCTCGAAATCCAGAACTGGCAGTGGCTGTCATTCTCCGTTATCACGGGTCTGCTGGCCGGTGTCATCATCGGACAGGCTACCGAGTATTACACCTCGCACAGCTACAAGCCGACACAGAAGATTTCCGAAGCCGGACTGACCGGTTCAGCCACCGTTATCATTAAGGGTATTGGCACAGGTATGATTTCTACCTGTATCCCCGTGGTTACCATCGGCGTAGCCATCATGCTCAGCTACCTGTTCGCCATCAAGTTCGACGTCCAGAACATGATGACCTCCGAGAATATGTCGTTCGGACTCTACGGTATCGGTATCGCTGCCGTTGGTATGCTCTCAACACTGGGCATCACACTGGCTACCGACGCATACGGCCCCATTGCCGATAATGCAGGCGGTAACGCTGAGATGAGCGAACTGGGTGAAGAGGTACGCCACCGTACCGACGCGCTCGATGCACTCGGCAACACCACCGCTGCTACGGGTAAGGGATTTGCCATAGGTTCGGCAGCACTCACTGCACTGGCCCTGTTGGCATCATACATTGAAGAGGTGAAGATTGCGATGGAGCGTACTGGTACCACGCTGACCAACCTGAAGGGTGACGTCATCAATGCTGCACAGGCCACCATCCCCGACTTCATGAACTACTTCCAGGTAACGCTGATGAACCCGAAGGTGCTCGTCGGTGCCTTCATCGGTGCTATGGCAGCCTTCCTGTTCTGCGGTCTGACAATGGAGGCCGTCGGTCGTGCCGCCCAGAAGATGGTGGAAGAGGTGCGCCGTCAGTTCCGTGAGATCAAGGGTATTCTTGAAGGCAAGGCAACGCCTGACTATGGTTCTTGCGTCGAGATTTCAACCCGTGCCGCCCAGCACGAGATGATTTTCCCGTCACTGCTTGCTATTGCCATTCCCATCGTCGTAGGTTGTGTGCTCGGCGTTGCCGGTGTACTCGGTCTGCTCGTGGGTGGACTGGCAGGTGGCTTCACTCTGGCAGTCTTTATGGCCAATGCCGGTGGTGCATGGGACAATGCAAAGAAGAATATTGAGGAAGGAAACTTCGGAGGTAAGGGCTCGTTTGCTCACAAGGCCTGCATCGTAGGAGACACCGTAGGCGACCCGTTCAAGGACACCAGCGGTCCGTCGCTGAACATCCTCATCAAGCTGATGTCAATGGTATCCATCGTGATGGCAGGTCTGACCGTTGCCCTCGCCTCGTTATGACCATTGCACACCATACAAATATAATAAGGTATAAAAAATAGAGATGATAACAGTAACAAATCTGGCAATTCAATTTGGTAAGAAGACGTTGTACAAGGACGTCAACCTGAAATTTACAAGTGGTAACATCTACGGCATTATCGGTGCTAACGGTGCGGGCAAATCAACTTTACTCCGCGCCATTAGCGGCGAGCTGGAGCCGAACAAAGGTACAGTGGAACTGGCTCCGGGTGAACGCCTGAGCGTCCTGGAACAGGACCACTTTAAATATGATGAATTTACGGTGATGGACACCGTACTGATGGGTCACCAGCCTCTGTGGAAGAACATGAAAGAGCGTGAGGCACTCTATGCCAAGGAGGAGATGACCGAGGAGGACGGCGTGAAGGCTGCCGAACTGGAGATGGCCTTCGCCGAGATGAACGGCTGGGAAGCCGAGAGTGAAGCTGCACAGTTGTTGCAGAACCTGGGTGTAGGTGAGCCGCAGCACTACAAGCAGATGTCGGAGATATCGAACAACGAGAAGGTACGCGTGATGCTGGCCAAGGCGCTGTTCGGACATCCTGACAACCTGCTGCTGGACGAGCCGACGAACGACCTCGACCTGGACACCGTACAGTGGCTGGAGGAATACCTCTCGAACCTGGAGCAGTGCGTGCTCGTGGTGAGCCACGACCGTCACTTCCTGGATGCCGTATCGACGCAGACCGTCGATATCGACTTCGGCAAGGTGACGCTGTTCTCGGGTAACTACTCGTTCTGGTATGAATCATCACAACTGGCCCTGCGTCAGCAGCAGAACCAGAAGATGAAGGCCGAGGAGAAGCGCAAGCAGCTGGAGGAGTTCATCCGCAGGTTCTCTGCCAATGTGGCCAAGTCAAAGCAGACGACGTCACGAAAGAAGATGCTGGAGAAGTTGAACGTGGAGGAAATCACTCCTTCTACACGTAAGTATCCTGGTATCATCTTCTCCATGGAACGCGAGCCTGGCACGCAGATTCTGGAGGTGGAAGGCCTGAAGGCGGTAGATGCCGACGGCACGGTACTCTTCGACAATGTGTCATTTACCATTGAGAAGGGTCAGAAGACTGTCTTCCTCAGCCATAACCCGAAGGCTATGACGGCGCTGTTCGAGATCATCAACGGTAACCGTGAGCCGCAGGCCGGCACCTACAAATGGGGCGTGACTATCACGACGGCCTACCTGCCGCTGGACAACACGGCTTTCTTCCAAAGTGAGATGAACCTGGTTGACTGGCTGTCACAGTATGGAACAGGCAACGAAGTACTGATGAAGTCGTACCTGGGACGTATGCTGTTCAAGGATGAAGACGTGCAGAAGAAGGTTTGTGTGCTCTCAGGTGGTGAGAAGATGCGTTGTATGATTGCCCGCATGCAGTTGAAGAACGCCAACTGCCTGATTCTGGACACACCGACGAACCATCTGGACTTGGAATCCATCCAAGCATTCAATAACAACCTGATCAATTTCAAGGGTAACATTCTTTTTGCCTCGCATGACCATGAGTTTATCAACACGGTGGCAGACCGTATCATCGAACTGACACCCAGCGGCACCATCGACAAGCTGATGACCTATGATGACTACATCTATGATGAAGCCATCAAGGAGCTGAAAGCAAAGATGTATGCATAGGTTAGAGGTTAGTGAGATTGGCACACTTTTTGCTTTTATCCTCAAAAAAAACTTAAGTTATGAAAGAAGAAGAAAAGATAAGTCTGGAAGAGAACGAGAACGTTAACGAGAACGCTAACGAAGAAACAATGAACCCCGAAGACTCAGAAGTCCAGGAGACTGCTGAGGACCTGGAGGGCACGGAAGAGGCAGAGAACGAGGAAGAGGATGAACTCTCAAACCTCAAGTCTCAAGTCTCTAATCTTCAGGATAAATACCTGCGCTCTGTGGCAGAGTTTGACAACTACCGCAAACGCACGATGAAGGAGAAAACTGAGCTTGTCCTGAACGGCGGTGCCAATGCTATCAAGGCTATCCTGCCCGTGCTCGACGACATGGAGCGTGCCATTGAGAACGGTACCAAGACCGAAGACCCACAGGTGCTGCGCGAAGGCATGGAACTGATATACCAGAAGTTCCAGAAGACACTGGAAGGACTGGGCGTGAAGAAGATTGACACAGAGAATGCCGACTTCGACGTCGATATCCACGAGGCCGTGGCAATGGTTCCCGGCATGGGCGACGACAAGAAGGGCAAGGTCATCGACTGCCTGCAGCAGGGCTACAAAATGAACGACAAAGTCATCCGCCACGCCAAAGTGGCAGTTGGACAATAATCACTGAAATTGAGAATCAAAGAATAAATGGCACAAAAACGAGACTACTATGAGGTGCTGGGCATCGAAAAAGGTGCTTCAGAAGATGAGATCAAGAAAGCCTATCGAAAGATAGCCATCAAATATCACCCCGACCGTAATCCAGGCGACAAGGAAGCCGAGGAGAAATTCAAGGAGGCTGCCGAGGCCTACGACGTACTGCATGACCCGCAGAAGCGTCAGCAGTACGACCAGTTCGGATTCAACGGTCCCATGGGTGGCGGTTTCGGCGGTTTCAACGCCACCAGCATGANNCACCAGCATGAACATGGACGACATCTTCTCGATGTTCGGTGACATCTTCGGTGGACGCGGCGGCTTCGACGGTTTCGGCGGCGGTCCTCGTCGGCCACAGAAGCATCGTGGCAGTGACCTTCGTCTGAAAGTTCGTCTGTCATTAAAGGAAATCTCCGAAGGTGTTACCAAGAAGTTCAAGGTGCGCAAGGACATCGTATGTTCTGAATGTCACGGTTCTGGTGCAGAAGCCGGAAGCGTTGATGAGATTTGTTCTACCTGTCATGGTTCTGGCGTCATTACTCATACCACACAGAGCATCTTCGGTATGATGCAGACTCAGGCCACCTGCCCCACTTGTAATGGTAGTGGTCATGTCATCAAGAATAAGTGTAAGCATTGCGGAGGTACTGGTGTTGAGAAAGGCGAGGAAGTGGTGGAAATCACTATTCCTGCCGGTGTTGCCGAAGGTATGATTGTCAATGTTCCCGGCAAGGGTAATGCAGGTCATAATAAGGGTGTCAACGGCGACATCCAGGTATTCATTGAGGAAGAAGAGAACGACACTTTCATCCGCGATGACAATGACCTCATCTACAACCTGCTGCTCGACTTCCCGACCGCAGCACTGGGTGGTGAGATTGAGATTCCCACCATCGAGGGCAACAAACTGAAGGTTAAGTTAGACAGCGGCACCCAGCCTGGCAAGACCCTGCGCCTGCGTGGCAAGGGACTGCCTGCCGTACAGGGCTACGGCAAAGGACGTGGCGACTTGGTTGTCAACATCAGCGTCTATATTCCCAAGACCTTGAGTCGTGAGGAGAAAGAGGCTATCGAGCATTTCCGTGAGAGTGACAACTTCAAGGGCGATACCGCTACCAAGCAGTCCATCTTCCAGAAATTCAAGAATTATTTTAATTGAGCAGAGAAGGAGTAAAGGAGTAAGGAGATGAATTACCAAGAGACTTGCCTGTACCTGTTCAGCCAATTGCCACAGTTTGAGAAGGACGGTGCAACGGGTTATAAGGAGGGTTTGCACAACTCACTGGCTCTGGATGCGCACTTAGGTCATCCGCACCATCATTTCCGCTCCATCCACGTGGCAGGCACAAACGGCAAGGGCTCCTGTTCCCATACGCTGGCTGCTATCCTGCAAACCTGCGGCTATAAGGTCGGTCTCTATACATCACCCCACTTGGTTGATTTTCGTGAACGCATCCGCGTCAACGGACAGTGCATCAGCGAAGACTATGTGGTGGGGTTCGTTGAACAGGAACGCCAGTTCTTCGAGACACTCAGACCCTCCTTCTTCGAACTTGCCACTGCTATGGCGTTCAAGTACTTCAGCGACATGAACGTGGACATTGCCGTCATTGAAGTGGGACTGGGCGGACGACTGGACTGCACGAACATCATCCTGCCCGTCCTGTCGGTCATCACCAACATCAGTTTCGACCACACCCAGTTCTTGGGCGACACACTGGCAAAGATAGCCGCAGAGAAAGCGGGCATCATGAAGCGCGGTGTTCCGGTGGTCATCGGCGAGACGACTGCTGAGACACGACCGGTATTCGAAGAGAAGGCCCAAAGTAACCATGCTCCCATCATCTTTGCCGAGGACGAGCAGGAGGTGATGGACGCAGAGCCTCAGGACGACGGTACAATCCTCTATCACACCCGTCATTATGGAGAGTTGAAAGGTGAGTTAGGCGGTTTGTATCAGGCGAAGAACACCAATACCATCCTATGTGCCGTCCGTCAGTTGGAAGAGCTAGGCATCCTCTGTCGTTGCACGATGCCTGAAAACCAACTCAAGTGCAAGGACGAAATCAACGAGGGCCTGCAGCATGTCTGTCAGTTGACCGGACTGCAGGGACGTTGGCAGACCGTGAAGACAGAGCCCCTTGTCATCTGCGATACAGGCCACAACCTTGCCGGATGGGAATACTTGAGTCGCCAGTTGAAGAATGTAAAGTGTCATCAGATGCATATCATCTTCGGAATGGTTGATGACAAGGACGTAGATAACGTTATGAAGCTACTTCCCACCAATGCCAACTATTATTTTACGAAAGCCGACAACAAACGAGCCATTTCCGAACACATCCTTTTAGAGAAGGGTATTCAGAACGGGTTGAATTGCAGCGCTTTCGAAACGGTGGAGGAAGCATACAGATCGGCTTCGGACACTGCCTCGGCAGACGATTTCATCTTTGTTGGAGGCAGCAGTTACGTGGTCGCTGATTTCCTGAAAAACTGCATTTAGGTGTTTTTAACACTCCATTGGTGTTTTTTAGGTTATTATGTTTGCTTATTTCGAGTTTTTTCAGTTACTTTGCAACATACATTGTAACTAAAAACATTTTCGTTATGACAAACACTACAGAAACAGCGACGCTGTGTGGCTTGAAACGCAAGGACTTTCAGGCTACAATCAATGGTAAGAAAACAGATTTATACATCCTGAAGAACCGTCTTGGTTACGAAGTAGCTATCTCGAACTACGGAGGCGCCATCTGCGCCATCATGGTTCCCGACAAGGACGGTAACGTAGGTAATGTCATTCAGGGACACGCAAACATCCAGCAGCTCACCAGCGGACAGGAGCCTTACCTGTCAACACTCATCGGACGCTGGGGCAACCGCATCTGCAAGGGACAGTTCACGCTGAACGGCAAGGAGTACCAGGTGGCACTCAACGACGGTCCCAACCACCTGCACGGCGGTCAGAAGGGTTTCAACGCCAAGGTATGGGACGCCCGTCAGATGGGGCCCCGCTCACTCGCCCTGCACCGCATCTCATCGTATGGTGAGGAAGGATATACCGGCGAGCTGGACGTAACGGTAGAGTTTACCTTCACCGACCAGAACGAACTGGTTATCGAGTATCTGGCTACCACGAACAAGAAGACCATCTGCAACCTCACCCACCACGCATTCTTCTCGCTGGCAGGCACCGCAGACCCCACTCCCACCATCGAGGACCAGATCTGTCAGATCAACGCCGACTTCTATCTGCCGACCGACGCAACGGCCATTCCTACCGGTGAGATTCTGAAGGTCGAGGGCACGCCGTTCGACTTCCGCAGCCCGAAGAACTTCGGACAGGACATCAACGCCGACAACGAGCAGATTAAGTTCGGTCACGGCTTCGACCACAACTACGTGCTGAACAAGCAGGAAGAAGGCGAGCTGAGCTTTGCAGCCAAGGTGAAGGACCCGAAGAGCGGACGTACGCTGGAGTGCTACACCACCGAACCGGGCCTGCAGCTCTACACGGCAAACTTCGCCACGGGCTACAAGGGTGCCAACGGTGCAACGTTCCCCTATCGCTCAGCAGTCTGCTTGGAAGCGCAACACTTCCCCGATACACCTAACCGTCCGTACTTCCCCAGCGTGGTACTGAATCCCGGACAGCGCTATAAGCAGAAGACCGTCTATAAGTTCGGCGTGGAGAAATAACCAAACGACTAACACATAAGCTATCAAACAATTATGAGTAATCAACAGAAGATGAATGGCAGCATCATTGCCATCATCACCATGTTCTTCCTCTATGCCATGATTGCGTTCGTCACCAATCTGGGCGCACCCATCGGCGTCATCTGGAAGAGCCAACCTGAAATTGACGGCAACAACATGCTTGGCATGATGGGTAACTTCATGAACTTCTTTGCCTATCTGTTCATGGGTATTCCCGCCGGCAAGATGCTGACCAAGGTCGGTTACAAGAAGACAGCCCTCATAGGTATTGCAGTAGGCTTCTTCGGAGTGCTGACACAGTTCATCTCCAGTTTCCCAACTGGCATTTCGGGCTTCTGCGTCTATCTGCTCGGTGCCTTCATCAGCGGTTTCTCCGTCTGCATTCTGAACACTGTGGTCAACCCGATGCTGAACCTCCTCGGAGGTGGTGGAAATCGTGGTAACCAGCTGAACCTCATTGGAGGTACGCTGAATTCCCTCACCGGAACTTTAACCCCGATGTTAGTAGGTGCATTGGTAGGACAGGTGGTGACAATGAACGATGTCATTGAAAAGAAGCAGGTCATTATTAATGGTGTGAAACGTCTCGCCACTGAAGCTGACGTCACACAGATGTCGCAGGTAAACCTCGTCATGTTCATTGCAATGGCTGTCTTCGCTTTGGCCTTTATTGCGCTGATCTTCATTCCTATCAAAGATCCTGAGTTAGGCAAGGTGACAGCCGATACGAAGTTCGAGCACTCACCCTGGTCGTTCCGTCACTGCACGCTGGGTGTCATTGCCATCTTCTTCTACGTGGGCGTTGAGGTGGGTATTCCCGGAGCCCTGAACTTCTATCTGTCCGATTTAACGGACAAGGGAGCTGGTCTCATTGAGAATGCTGCCAAGATTGGTGGTGCCGTTGCCGCTATGTACTGGTTACTCATGCTTTGTGGTCGTCTGGTATCCGGTTTCATTGCCGGTAAGATATCATCGCGTCAACTCATGCTCGGCACCACGTCCGTAGCCATGATACTGATTGCTGCTGCCATGTTTATTCCCAAGGAGAACATCGTCACGATGCCGTTGTTCGACATCATGGAGTTCAAGTTCTGGACAGCCGAGGTTCCCGTCAGCGCCCTGTTGCTTGTACTCTGCGGTCTTTGCACCTCAATCATGTGGGCAAGCATCTTCAACCTCGCTACTGAGGGACTAGGCAAGTACACGGCACAGGCTAGCGGTATCTTTATGATGATGGTAGTAGGTGGTGGCGTACTGCCCCTCATACAGGGCTGGTTCTCCAACTTCATGGGTTACATGCCCAGCTACTTCGTCTATTTCCTCGCTGTAGGATACATGTTCTACTACGCCCTCATCGGCTGCAAGAACGTGAACAAGGACATTCCTGTGGAATAAAATAAGATTTGAGATTTGAGGCTTGGAATTTCAAGCCTCAAATCTTAATTTAACCTCAAAACTAAAATCTCAAAACTAAAACCAATATGATGGACATTGAATTTGTAAGAAGCCGTTTCATCAAACACTTTGATGGAAAGACCGGCAACGTATATACCTCTCCAGGACGTATCAACCTCATCGGTGAGCACACCGACTACAACGGAGGATTCGTATTCCCCGGAGCTGTTGACAAGGGCATCATGGCCGAGATGCGACCCAACGGAACGGAAGACACTGTGATGGCATACGCCATCGACCTGAAGGACCGCGTGGACTTCAAACTCGACGACCCCGAAGGCCCCCGCGCTTCCTGGGCACGCTACATCTACGGTATCTCCAAGGAGATGCAGAAGCTCGGCGTACCCGTCAAGGGCTTCAACATCGCCTTTGCAGGCGACGTACCCCTCGGTGCCGGCATGTCGTCGTCAGCCGCTATGGAGAGCTGTATTGCCTGTGGCCTGAACGACCTCTTTGGCGACAATAAAGTCAGTCAGTGGGACATGGTACTCGCCGGTCAGGCTACCGAGCACAACTACTGCGGTGTCAACTGCGGCATCATGGACCAGTTCGCCTCTGTCTTCGGCAAGGCAGGCTGTCTGATGCGCCTCGACTGCCGCAGCCGCGAGTTCGAATACTTCCCCTTCAAGCCCGACGGTTACCGCCTCGTACTGCTCGACAGCGTGGTGAAGCACCAGCTGGCCGGTTCGCCCTACAACGACCGCCGCAACTCGTGCGAGAACGTGGTGAAGCACATCCAGGCCAAGCACCCGGAGGGCAAGTTTGAGACCCTGCGCGACTGCACCTGGGAACAGCTCGACGAGGTTCGTGCCGAGGTGGGCGAAGAGGACTACAAGCGCGCCAAGTTCGTGCTGGGCGAGAAGGACCGCGTGCTGGCTGTCTGCGATGCCCTGAACGAGGGTGACTACGAGAAGGTCGGTGAACTGATGTACCAGACGCACGAAGGCCTGTCGAAGGACTACGAGGTGAGCTGCGAAGAGCTCGACTTCCTCAACGACATTGCCAAGGAGTGCGGTGTCACGGGTTCGCGCATCATGGGCGGTGGCTTTGGCGGCTGCACCATCAACCTGGTTCGCAACGACCTCTACAAGCAGTTCGTCGCTACTGCCAAGCAGAAGTTCAACGAGAAGTACGGCCACGAGCCCAAGG
>LXOW01041181.1_pt1 | contig 48577 bp, 28 predicted proteins | sample 1368591 | NCBI WGS metagenome assembly LXOW01 (sample SAMN04884650, study PRJNA319009) | bovine gut metagenome | isolation source: Cow rumen | host: Bos taurus | place: Italy: Legnaro (PD) | collected 2014-07-09
TCCTTATCCACACATGGGTAAGACGTACTGCCAAGTCGTAAGCAGCCTCGCAGAGGCGACACTTGATTATAGTGCTTGTCACAATTTGATAAGTTTGTCACGGAAAAAGAATAAATCCTATTCTATATTATGGAAAAATGTTGTACCTTTGCAGCTTGTTTCCTAAAAGAATTATTAAACACAAACAAATAATAATCAGCATGATAAAAGACGAATTTATTAAAAGACACAACGGTCCGAGCGAAGCCGAGACCGCTAAGATGTTGGAAACCATTGGTGTGAAATCCATGGATGAGTTAATCGAGAAAACGGTTCCCGCCGCTATCCGCCTGAAAGAACCCCTGGCTCTGCCCGATGGTTTGACAGAATATGAATACCTGAAGGAAGTCAACGCCCTGATGGCCAAGAACAAGGTGTACAAATCCTACATCGGTATGGGTTACTACAACACCTGTGTTCCTTCCGTGATTTTGCGCAATATCTTCGAGAATCCGGGCTGGTACACCGCTTACACTCCCTACCAGGCTGAAATTTCACAGGGCCGTATCGAGGCGCTGCTGAACTTCCAGACCATGATTTCCGACCTGACAGCCATGCCGCTGGCCAACGCTTCTCTGCTGGACGAGGCTACCGCCGCAGGTGAGATGATGTTGATGTTCTACCACAGCCGTACCCGCGAGCAGGTGAAGAACGAGGTGAAGAAATATTTCGTTTCAGAGGATGTTTTCATGCATTCACTGGGCGTAATGAAGACCAACGCCGCTCCTCATGGCATCGAATTGGTCATCGGTAAAGCCGACAAAGTAGAGCTGGACGACACTTATTTCGGTGCGATGGTACAGTATCCGAACCAGCATGGTGCTATTCATGACTATACTGAGTTTGTGAAGAAAGCCAAAGCTCACAACATCTTTGTGGGTGTGGCCACCGACCTGTTGGCACTGACCCTGCTGACTCCTCCGGGAGAATGGGGTGCCGACTGTGTGATGGGTTCCACCCAGCGTTTCGGTCAGCCGATGGGCTTCGGCAGCCCCGCCGCCGGTTTCTTCGCTTGCCAGGAAGTGTTCAAACGCCAGATGCCGGGCCGTATCATCGGTATCACCGTGGATGCCGAGGGCAAACGCGCTGTGCGTATGGCCCTGCAAACCCGTGAGCAGCACATCAAACGTGAGAAAGCTACTTCCAACATCTGTACTGCCAGCGCCCTGACCGCCATCATGGCCGGTTTCTTCGGCATGTGGCACGGTGCAGAGGGTCTGAAGAGCAAAGCCACTAAAATCAATGTGCTGGCTGGCGTGTTGGCCCGTGAAGCCGCTAAATATGGTTACAAACAGTACAACGAGATTTATTTCGACACGCTTTGCTTTGAAGTGCCCGAAGGCATGACCACCGAAGATGTGCAGAAAGTGGCGTTGGAGCATAAAATCAACTTCAACTACTGGTGCGAGACTTGCTTCACCATTGCGCTGGACGAAACCGTCTTGTTAGAGGATGTGAACGAAATTCTGAAAGTGTTGGCCGAGGCCGCTCACAAGGAATTCCACGAATATGTTTGCCAGCAGTGCGCTAATCCGGCTTTGAATATCCCGGAAAGCCTGCAGCGTAAATCCGCTTTCATGCAGCATGAGATCTTCAACAAGTACCATTCTGAAACAGAAATGATGCGTTATATGAAGAAACTGGAAATCATGGATTTGTCACTGAACAGAGCTATGATTCCGCTGGGATCTTGCACCATGAAGCTGAACGCCGCCGCCGAGATGCTGCCGTTGAGCTGGGCCAATGTGTGCAACATCCATCCTTTCGCTCCCGCCGACCAGGCCGAGGGTTATCTGGAAATGATCGCTGAGGTGAGCCAGTGGCTGGCCGTTATTACCGGCTTCAAAGCTGTTTCACTGCAACCTAACTCTGGTGCCGCTGGCGAATATGCCGGTATGACCGTCATCAGAAATTATCATATCTCCCGTGGCGAAGGCCATCGTAATGTTTGCTTGATTCCCGCTTCTGCCCATGGTACCAACCCGGCTTCTTCCGCCAAGGCTGGCAACCAGATTGTGGTGGTGAAATCAACCGAACACGGCGAAATCGATGTGGAAGACCTGCGTGCCAAAGCTGAGGAATACAAAGACAGACTGTCTTGCCTCATGGTGACCTATCCTTCTACTCACGGTGTGTTTGAAGAGGCTATCCTCGACATCATCAAGATTGTTCACGACAATGGCGGTTTGGTTTACATGGACGGTGCCAACATGAACGCCCAGGTGGGTCTGACCTCTCCGGGAACCATGGGTGCCGACGTATGCCACCTCAATCTGCACAAGACCTTTGCCATGCCTCACGGCGGTGGCGGCCCTGGGGTAGGACCTATCGCAGTGTGTGAGAAACTGGTGGACTTCCTGCCCAACCATGCTATCATCGAAACCGGTGGTAAGAATGGTAGCCAGGTGGCTTCCGCTCCTTACGGCAGCGCTTACCTCCTGCCCATCACTTACGCTTACCTCAAAATGTGTGGCGGCAAGGGCTTGACCGAAGCAACCAAATATGCTATTTTGAATGCCAACTATATCAAAGCCCGTCTGCAGGGTCATTACAAGATTCTGTACACAGGTACCAATGGCATGTGCGCTCATGAGATGATTCTCGACTGCAACGAATTCGACAGAAATGCAGGTGTTCAGGTGGGCGATATCGCTAAACGTCTGATGGACTATGGTTTCCACGCTCCCACAGTGGCCTTCCCGGTACATGGCACTTTGATGGTGGAACCCACCGAAAGCGAGCCGTTGAGCGAGCTGGATCGCTTCTGCGACGCCATGATCGCCATCCGTCAGGAAATCGCCGACATCGAAAGCGGCAAGGCCGACCGTGTGAACAATGTCATCAAGAAAGCTCCGCATACCATGAGCGTGGTTTGCGCCGACACTTGGGACAGACCTTACACCCGTCAGCAGGCTGCCTTCCCGATTCCTCACGATGACAAATACTGGCCCACTGTCAGCAAGATTGACGACGCTTACGGTGACAGAAACTTGGTTTGCCGTCTCGACAAATAATATTGGATGAAAGCTTTTAGGCTGGTTCTTATCTTCCTGTTTTTGACCTTGATAGCTCGGGGTCAGGAACAGGAAGATAGTTTATGGGTATCTCTGCAAGAAGTGGAGGTGAATGCCGGTATCAATCCAGCCGATAAGATTATTGACAGTGTCATCAAATATAGGGAACTGAACAGTCCTTATACCAACTCCTCGTTCAAAGTTATCCAATACCACAAGTTCTATGTCACTCGCTATCACCCCGATAGCATGCAACTGAAGCCGTATTATCTGCTTAATGAAAGCGTTAATGAGTTGTATTATAAGAAACCTTTACGAGAGCATACCGAGATTATCGCTTCCAAAACTTCCGTAGCCCGCAATCCCATTTTGTCAGTATTGCTCACGCTAAGTCAGACATTTAGTTTGTATCGCAGTGATTATGTGGAGATTATGGATACAAAATATGTCAACCCCATCGTAAAAGGTTCCCATAAATTCTACAAATTTCAGATACAAGATACACTTTATAAGGGTCAGGATACCATTTATGTGATTGCCTTTGTCCCTAAAAACAATGTGGTTTTCAATGCACTGCAGGGACTGTTGTATATTGGCAAGGATGATTATGCGTTGACAGAGGTCTTTGCCAAGTCTGCCAAGGATTTTGAGGCTTTCCCTGTGAAAATCTTTCAGAAATACCAAAGGGAAAAATCCACCAACACCCTTTTTTCTTCAGAATTGGAGGCACAAATCATCTATGATAAAAAGGTCTTTGCCGATAATCCATTGGTTGTTCAGTCACAAATGACCACCAAAGATATACAGGTGAATATTCCGATAAAAAACAGTGTGTTCAATCAGGAGGATGTGGTGGTAGTGGAAGAAAATAGTGAAAGAGGAGAGGAAATATTAGAGACGTACAGAAATCAGGCTATCTCCGACGTAGAGAAGCAGACTTACGAATTAGGGGCGAAAATACAAAAGAAGGTAAAAATAGACAGGAAGCTGTTTTTCCTGCAGACTTTGCTGACGGGAAATATAGCCGCCGGTCCCGTCAACATTTATATCCCAAGTTTGCTGGATTTCAATAATTATGAGGGTTTCCGATTGGGAATGGGCTTGAATACCAATGATAAATTTGCGAAAGAAGTCAGTTTTGGTGGATATTTTGCCTACGGATTAAAGGACAAGGCGTGGAAATGGGGTGGAAAAATGGATATTTTGATTTCCGAAAAATTATATAGCACTTTGCGCTTTGTCTATGCGGATGATGTGTTTGAAAGTGCTCATACAAAGTTTTTCAACCGTCAGTATATGCTGTTCGATGGTCAGTTTTACCGTCGCTGGCTGATCTACAAATTTGACCGTTCAAAACTGGCTGGTGCGGAGTTCAAAATCAATGTCATCAAACCGTTATCACTTCAAATTGGCGCACAATATACCCAAAATAAAACCTGTTTTGATTACAGTTTTAAAAAGCCGTTGCCACCAGATGGTGAAAATTCAAGCTATCAATTCACCAATTTTGAGTTACAGTTTAGCGCGCGTCTGGCATTCAAAGAAAGAAAGCTTAAATCGGAAGACTTCACTTTTGTGGGAAATTCGCGTTATCCGGTAATCACCGTCAATTATTTCATTGGCGTCAGGAATGTGTTGGGCAGTGAGTTCAATTACAACAAGTTGAATATCAAAGTGACCCATAAGCAAGTATATAAGAGGTTGGGATATTCGGAGTTTTGTTTTGAGGCGGGGACAGTCATCGGAGATGTGCCGTATTCTCTGCTCTATGTGCCGCGGGCTGGCGGTAATGTGAACTGGGGCAATTCCCATATCAATTTCGGCTTCGACGGCAAGGAGCAATTCGCCACCATGGAACCAAACGAGTTTTTGTCCAGCTCTTTCACTAACTTGTTTTTCAGGCATTGTTTTGGAAAAATGAGGAAAGGTAAGGTGTATAATCCTAAAATCGTGTTGTGCCAGAATATCGGTTTCGGATGGCTGAAACATCCTGAAAATCATTATGGTGTGGAATTCAAAACCATGGAAAAAGGTTATTTTGAATCGGGTATTGTGGTGGAGGATTTGCTGGTATTGATGAAATATCTTTCTTTCGGCCTCGGTGTTTTTTATCGCTACGGAGCCTACGCCCGGGACAATCAATTGGATAATTTTGCGTTTAAATTGAGATTTTGCGTCTCCATGTAAAGACGCGACATGGTGCGTTTTCATAATGAAATGTGGAGTTTAATAAGGGTAGAGACGTTTCATGAAATGTCTTTACAAACAAAAAAACATAGATTCGCAAGACATTCAAGAAAATTGTGTAATTTTGCAAGTTATTCGGAAAAAAAATGAAAAGGATATTTCTTATAGTCAGTTTGATAATTTTCAGCCTTGGGACGAGTTTCGCCCAAAAGTCTGAAATAGGGGCTTTTGTGGGCACTTCCTTCTATATTGGCGACTTGAGCCATTCCACCATTTTCTCAGAATGTGGTCTCGCGGGAGGGGTGGTGTATCGCTACAATTTCTCCCCACGTTGGGCACTGAAAGCCAATATCATATTCGCCAAAGTCCATGCCAGCGACGCCGTTAGCAATGGCTTGTATGAGCGTAACCTGAGTTTCAAGTCCCCGATTACCGAGTTGTCGGTCCAGGCGGAGGTGAATTTTCTGAAATTATACAACCAGAAAGGTTATAACCATTTTTCTCCCTATGTGTTTGCGGGAGTGGCAGTCTTTTCTTTCAATCCGCAGGCGGAACTCAACGGGAAAACGTACGACTTACAGCCTTTTGGCACGGAAGGCCAGGGACTTGTTCCGGGGAAGAAAGAATATGCGTTGTGCAGTTTCGCCATTCCTTTCGGCATCGGTCTGAAAGTGAATATTGGCCGCTATGTCTCTTTGGGCGCGGAATGGGGAGTGCGTTTCACCTGCACAGATTACCTGGATGACGTGAGCGGAACGTATTTTGATAATGATGAGTTGCGACTCCAGCGTGGGGATATCATGGCTGATTTGGCCGACCGTTCTCCTGAAATCGGAAAGGAACTGCACAAAAACGGCTCACAGCGAGGCAATTTCAACACCACTGACTTTTATTCGTTCTGTGGGGGTACCATCACATTCAAAATCGGAAACGAAGATCATATTTGTGATCTCAAACACAAAGTCAGTGTGCGCCACAAATTAGGAAGAAAAAGATAAAAATCACATATTCTGATGAACGACATTATCAGCAAAATAGACAAATCCCGTGTGCCGGAACATGTGGCCATTATCATGGATGGCAACGGACGCTGGGCGAAACAACATGAAAAAGAGAGGTTTTTCGGCCATCAGCAAGGCGTTGAGGCGGTGCGTACGGCCATTAAAGCCGCTGCGGAAGTGGGCGTGAAATATCTGACCCTCTATACTTTTTCAACCGAAAACTGGAACCGCCCGAAAGAAGAGGTGGATGCCCTGATGTCCCTTCTGGTTTCGGCAATCCGTAACGAGATGGAAAGTCTGAAGGAAAACCAGGTGAGAATGAGGGCTATCGGCGATTTGGAATCCTTGCCTACAGAATGTTACAACGAGTTTCAGCGCTTGGTGGAGGAAACCGCCAACGACACGGGTTTGACAGTGGTTCTGGCTCTGAGTTATAGTGGCAGAAGTGAGCTGACCCATGCCGCCCGGAAAATGGCGGAAGAGGTGAAAAACGGTCAACTGAAGCCCGAGGATATTACTCCTGAGGTTGTAAGCAAACACTTATACGACAGCGAAATACCCGATCCTGATATCCTCATCAGAACAGGTGGTGAATACCGTATCAGCAACTTCCTGCTGTGGCAGCTGGCTTATTCGGAGTTTTTCTTCCTTCCTATCATGTGGCCGGAGTTCCAAAAGGAAGATTTATGGCAGGTAATTCTGGACTTCCAGAGCCGCGAACGCCGCTTCGGAAAAACAGGCGAACAGGTGCAGGCAAAATAAGAGGGAATGCTATTCCGCAAAGCCCTTGATAATCCCAAAAAATTTTGCTATCTTTGCAGGCTAATTTTAAAATATAGAATGAAATTGAAAAGTTGGCTTGTTTGTATAGCTGCGCTTTTTATATCTCTTTGTGGATTAAAAGGTTATGCTCAAGTCGTGGTCTCCTCGCAAGATGGGGTGCCCCCGATTGAGATTAACTATTTGTCCCCAAAAAAATATGAAATTGGCGGTATTACTTCTTCGGGCAATGCCAACTTCGACCAGCGAATGCTCAATTTCGGGGTGGGTAGCATCATCGAAATTCCCGGTGACGACATCTCCAAATCCATCAAGCGACTGTGGAATTCAGGTTACTATGAAAAAATTGACATCACCATCACCAATGTGATTGATAACAAGGTCTTCCTGAATGTCAATTTGGAGGAGCGCGCCCGTTTGGTGGCTTTCGGTTTCAAGGGAACCACCAAAAACGAGGAAAACGAAATCCGTGAGAAAATCAAGCTTACACAGGGCAATATTGTCAATGACAATATGAAACAGACCTGTGTGAACATTATCAAAAACTATTACGTTGAAAAGGGCTTTTACAATTGCGAGGTTCAGGTGGAGGAACAGCAAGACTCCAAAGTTTCAAGAGGTGTCCGCCTGTTGTTCAATGTCAAGAAGAACAAAAAAGTAAAAATTGCCCGTATCAGTATCATTGGTAATGAAGAGGTTTCGAAGGCTAAACTGCTGAAACCTATGAAAGAGACCAAGGAAAAATTCAAATTCCAGCCTTTCTACAAACTCGATACTGCCATTGCCTATTGTGTCAAACACAAAGGCTACTATCAGTCCAAGGATATTCTGGAACACATGGAGGACTATTTCTCCGATCGTGTGAAACTCCGTATTTTCAAGGCTTCCAAGTTTATCGAGGAATCTTACGAAAGCAATAAGGTGGCCATGATTAACAAATACAACGAGTTGGGCTACCGCGACGCATACATTACCAAGGATTCGGTGTATATCAAGGGAAACAATATCTACATTGACATTTATGTGAATGAGGGCCACAAATACTATTTCAGGAATATCTCTTTTGTGGGCAATACCAAATATCCTTCTTCAACACTGAAAAAATTGTTGAACATCAACAAGGGTGATGTATATAACCAGACCCAGTTGATGAACAACCTGAACAACCCCATGCAGAACGACTTGGGCAATGATGTCAGCTCGTTGTACATGAACGACGGTTATTTGTTCTTCACCGCTACTCCCGTTGAGGTGATGATTGAAAACGATTCCATCGACATTGAAATCCGTATCCGCGAGGGTAAGCAGGCGCGGTACAACAAGGTGTATGTGACGGGTAATACCAAGACCAACGACAATGTCATCATGCGAGAAATCACCACGATTCCGGGGCAGCTGTTCAACCGTGCCGACATTATCAGAACACAGCAGGTGCTGCTGTCGCTGGGCTATTTCAACCAGGAGAGCATGAATGTGATACCTAAACCCAATGAAGCTGACGGAACAGTGGATATCGAATACGTGGTGGAAGAAGCTTCTTCCGACCAGCTGTCATTGTCAGCGGGTTATGGTGCCGGTACCTTCGTTATCAGCGCCGGTATCGCTTTCAATAATTTCTCTTTCAAAAAGTTTTTCAAGAAAGAGGCTTGGACTCCTATTCCCGGTGGTGACGGTCAACGACTGGCTTTCAATGTGTCCACCAACGCCAAGTATTACCAGAATTACAGCTTATCATTCACCGAGCCTTGGTTGGGTGGCAAGAAACCTATCTCACTTACTGCGGGTATTTATTATCAGGTGCAAACTGACGGTACTAAGCGAAACACTGCTAACCATGTTGAAATAAGAACGATAGGTGCTTCCTTGTCCATTGCCAGAAAGGTGAAATGGCCGGATGATTACTTCCAGATTTCGCATACCTTGTCGTATCAGCGTTATCAGGTGCAGAATTACAGCTACTTCATTTTCAAGACAGGTTATGCCAACAGCTTGAGTTATATTTTCACCATTGCGAGAAATTCAATCAGCGCGCCTATTTATCCGCGCGAGGGTTCCGAAATCATGTTCTCTGTGCAGTTAACCCCGCCATATTCTTTGTTCAAGAAAGGAGTGGATTATTCCACGCTCTCTGCACAGGATAAGTACAAATGGCTGGAGTTCCACAAGTGGAAGCTGAATGTCTCGTGGTACACGCGTATTGTGGAGAATCTGGTGTTCTTTGTGCGTATGAAGATGGGCTTCATGGGTTGCTACAACAAGAATATCGGTGCTTCTCCGTTCGAGCGTTTCTATTTGGGTGGCGACGGTTTGTCCACTTACACTATGATGGATGCCCGCGAGGTGATTGGTATGCGTGGTTATGACGATTATTCGCTTTCACCATACGTGGACGGTAACGAAATCGGTGGTACCATTTACAACAAGTTCACGGCGGAAATCCGTTATCCTATTACGCTGAATCCCAGTGCCACCATCTATTTGCTGGCCTTTGCCGAAGCGGGTAAAGCATGGCTCGACAAGCGTCAGTACAGTCCGTTCAACATGTACAAATCCGCTGGTGTGGGTGTGAGAATTTATCTGCCGATGTTCGGTCTGCTAGGATTTGACTGGGGTTATGGCTTCGACGAGGTGCCCGGTCTGCCAAATGCCAACAAGGGAAGATTCCACATCTCAATAAACCAATCTATCGATTAATAGTCTAAACAATATATTTTTCTTCACAGCGTTAATAACCATAAAAAATAAATATCATGAAAAAGTTCTTTTTAACCGTTGTTTTGATGTCTTTGATGGCATTGCCGTTGTTCAGTCAAAAATACGCTTATATTGATTCTGAATATATTTTGTCCAATATGCCTGATTATGTTGAAGCCCAGGCCGAGTTGGACCGTATAGCCGTGGAATGGCAGAACGAGATTGAGAAGCAGTTCAAGAGCATCGATTCTATGTACAAGAAATATCAGGTGGAAGCAATCACTTTACCTGAAAAAATGAAGAAAAATCGCGAGGATGCCATCATCGCCGCTGAGCAGGCTGCCAAAAATCTGCAGAAAAAACGTTTCGGCACCGACGGTGACTTGTTCAAGAAAAGAGAAGAACTGGTGAAACCCATTCAGGACAGGGTATTTACCGCCATTCAGGAATATGCTAAGGATCGTGGTTTTGCCTTCGTTTTCGATGTGGCTGGCGACATGACCATTGTTTATGCCGACCCGAAATGGGATATCAACGATCAGATTATGCAGAAGTTGGGTATCTCGCCCAATCATGATAACGATGAGGAATAATAGTATTAATCAATAGTTTTACTTCAAAAGATGAAAAAGATTTTATTGTCATTGGCCGTTATTATTGCGGTATCAGTGTGCTCACTTCAAGCCCAGTCACAGGGAAAATACGGACATGTCAACTCTGGCGAGATTCTGCAGGCCATGCCTGGCATCGATTCTCTTCAGATCAAATTAGCCGCTTTCAAGACGGAATTGGAAGAGCTGTACACCGGTATGGTGGAGGAATTTCAGGCCAAGAAGGACAAATTTGACAGAGAGGCCGGTACCATGAGTTCTTCTGTAAGACAAATCAGAGAGAAAGAGCTGGTGGATCTGCAAACCCGTATCCAGGAATTCCAGTATGGTGTGCAGGAAGACTTGGAGGAGAAACAATATGAGCTGGCCAAACCTTTCCAGGACAAGATTCAGGAAGCAATTAGCCAGGTAGCCAAAGAAAACGGTTTTGCCTATATTTTCGACACGCAGATACTTTTGTTCTACGATAACGGAACAGATGTCACTCCGTTGGTCAAAGCGAAATTGGGAATCAAAAAATAAGAGCGAAAGATGAAAAAAGTATTCATTATCATAGTTTTGGCGGCATTGTTATGCCCCTTTGCCTCTTTCGCCCAGCAGAAAGTCAAATTCGGACATCTTGACTATGGCGAAATTATCAAGGTGATGCCGGGAATTGACACGGTGCAGAAAGTGGTGGCCGACATGCAAGCCGATTTGCAGGCCACAGGCGAGGAAATGGCCAAGGAATTCCAAAAGAAAAACGAAGAATACCAGCAAATGGTCAGTAAAGGAACCTCTTCTCCCGCGGTTTTGAAAATCAAAGAGGATGAGTTGACCAATATGTATCAGCGTATCCAGGACTTCTCCCAATCAGCCGAACAGGAATTGCAGGCCAAGCAGATGGAATTGCTGAAACCTTTCCAGGAAAAGATTTTGGAAGCCATCAAAGAAGTGGCCAAAGAACATAGTTTCACCTATATTTTCGACACTTCTATGCTTACCTATTATGAGCAGGGCGAGGATATTGCCGCCAAGGTAAAGCAGAAATTAGGTATCAAATAATCAGAATTATTCTGAAATTTAATTCTTATGCGTCATCATGTCCAGCACCAGTTCATCGGTGCGGGACATTCCTTTTGTGCCTATGGCGTTCATGTTGAGGATGCACTGGTCCACATCATCGGTGATGATACCCTCAACAGCACTGACTGTTTTGTTCTCAATAGCCAGCATCGACGACAGAATGGCGGTAGAGGCTCCGGTGGCCACTTTCAGCGAGCAGCTGGGTTTGGCGCCGTCGCAGATCATGCCGGTAATGTTGCCAATCATGTTTTTTACTGCGTAGGCAATCTGCTCGTAAGTGCCGTCCATCAGATAGGTCAGTCCGCAGGCCGAACCTGTGGAGGCGACTACACAACCGCATAAAGGTGATAAACGTCCGAAGCTTTGTTTGATATAGATAACGGTCAAGTGACTTAAAATCAGTGCTCTGACCAATTCCTCTTTGGTTTTTCTTCTTTCCTTGGCGTAAACCACCACAGGCATGGTGGCGGCAATACCCTGGTTGCCACTGCCGGAATTGCTCATTACGGGTATCATTTCTCCCGCCATACGGGCATCACAGGCGGCGGAGGTGGCAGACAATATCTTCGCATAAAGACTGTGTTTGCCGAAGAATTTCTTTTTNNAATTCCACCGCTTTCATGATAAAACTCAGTTCTATAATTGGAGTGGTGGTGGCAAACTCATATACTTTGCGCAAATTGAGTTTTACTTGCTTATCGGTTTTTTCAGTCTCAACCTTCGCGCTTTGGTCCAGTAATACCTGGCCATTCTTCACAATCAGGGCGAAATGGGTGTGTTCGTGGGCAATCACCACTTTGGCATTGTCGTCGCCATTGTGCACACGCACTTCGATATACAGTTTCTCTTCCGTGTCTTTCTTCTGCTGAATCTGGATGCGCTGCTCCTGGATATATTGCTTGGCTTGTTCAACCGCCTCAGGAGTGGTGTCTTTAAGAACATTGAGTTCGTATTCCGACTTGCCAATCAGAGCACCCAAAGCAATGGCGATAGGCAGTCCGAACATACCGGTGCCGGGGATACCCACACCCATGGCGTTTTTCAGGATATTGGCGCTCAAAAACAGCTGTATTTGTTTGGGAACTGCTCCCAGGGTTTCTTTGGCTTTGGCTACGGCTAATGCCACAGCAACGGGTTCGGTACAGCCGGTGGCAGGAATCACTTCCTGCTTGATTAATTCAATAATCTGGTCTTTCTCTTCTTTCGTCATACTGAAATAAAATAATTTGCAAAGATACAAAAATAATGGGCAAATTGGCAAATTAGTTAATGTGCTAATTAATCTCGTTTATACGTTAAGACGTCAAGGCGTGAAGTCATTCGCTGCGCTCATTCGTTAAGACGAAAAGAAATTCCGCCTCCACGAACGAACAAAGTGAGTGTCTCCACGTCTCCACGAATCACAAAAATCACTACCTTTGCATTCCCAAAACACCAGTTATGAAAAGCTACGATTTTGATGAGATAATTGACAGAAAACGAAGCAATTGCGTAAAATATGACGGTTACCAGGATATCTATGGTGCCGATAATCTGATTCCTTTGTGGGTGGCGGATATGGATTTCCGTACCCCGGATTTCGTTTTCGAAGCTATAGAAGAACGGATGAAACATCCTGTGTTGGGTTATTTTATTCATTCCGAGGGTTTCTACCAGTCCATTATTGCTTGGATGCAGCGGCGCCACCAGTGGACAATCGAAAAAGATTGGATTTATTTCGCTCCGGGCATCGTGCCGGGCTTGTCTTTCCTGGTGCAGGCTTTCACCGCCCCGGGCGACAAGGTGCTGGTGCAGACACCGGTCTATCATCCTTTTTACTATGTGGTTGAAAACCAAAACCGTCAGATTGTCCGCAATCCGCTGAAATTAGTGGATGATCATTTTGAGATGGATTATAATCACTTGGAAGATTGTCTGAGACAAGGGGTGAAACTGATGATATTGTGCAATCCTCATAACCCGCTGGGACGCTGCTGGAATCCTGAGGAATTGAAAAAAGTGGGCGAACTTTGCCTGAAATATCACTGCCTGCTGATTTCCGATGAGATTCATTCCGATTTGATTATGCCGGGCTACAAACATACGCCTATGGCCAGTATTTCCGAGGAAATAGCCCAGAATACCATTACTTGTATGGCACCGAGCAAAACCTTTAACATAGCGGGATTGTCCACGTCAGAAATCATCATCTCCAATGCCAAACTCCGTAAGCAGTTTGAGAAGTTGATGTACGATGGCATCCACATTTTTGTGGGCAATATTTTCGGGGAAGTGGCGCTGGAAGCCTGCTATACAAAAGGGGACGAATGGCTGTCGCAGTTGTTGCAGTATCTGAAAGGGAATGTGGATTATATTCAGCAGTACATCAAAGAAAATATCCCGGAAATCAAGACTTTCCGCCATGAGGCCACCTATCTTCCCTGGCTGGATTTCAGCGCTATGGGCATGAGCCATAAGCAGCTGTTCCGCCTGCTGGTGGATAAAGCGCGGATTGCGTTAAATGACGGGGCGATATTTGGAGAGGAAGGCATGAATCATTTCAGAATCAATGTGGCTTGCCCGAGAGCCACTTTGGAAAAAGCGATGGAAAATCTGAAGCTTACTGTCCGTTCATAATCTTGTCTTTCAGCTCGATAAGATCCTGCTCCATGGCAATCTTGTCGATCACTTTCTTGATAATCACATCCAGTTCGCTGCCTTCGGAATAGTCGGCGGGAGCGATGTAGTCCGCGCGTTTGTGCTGGATGATTTCGAGGCAGATCTCACGTGGAGAGCGGCGCGGCGAATTGGTGCGCTTGGCATCGGGGTTATATACGGCAATGGCGTTGCCACCCTGCAGTTTCACCATTTTCATGGCCGGCACATCGGTCTCTCCGTCGCCCAAATAAATCATATTGGAGAAGGGAACAGGTTTTTCATCTCCTGGTACAATCTTGTTAATCAAGGTGTTATCATACGAATTATTGATACCCTTGTTGATTCTGAATAGGAACTGTGTTTTATTGGTGTAGTTGACCGCCAAAGCGGGCCAGCAAGCCACGCCGTCCTTGTCGTACTGGAAGCCGGAGGCGAAAATGTTCTTGAAATGTTTGGCGATGGAGGTACCCTGCACAAATTCGCGCAGACCGGAAGAAATAATATGGTGCTCCAGTACCAGATTTTTGGTTCTGGCGTAAGCGTTCATGCGTTCGAAATAGTCTTCCACTCCTTTGAAAAAAGTGATGTGTTCGCCGTAGCGGATAAAGGTCTCTTTTTGAATGGAGATATTTTTCTCTTTGGCTTTTTTCAGCATGAGGTACAGGTAAGCCAGCACCTCGTCCATGTCGTTCTCCATGGCCAGTTGGTTGGCCTCGCCCCAGAACTCGCTTTTATTCATGTTGAGGTCGGGAATGAAGTTGTATTCCTGCATATTGCCAGCCGCTAATGTGCCGTCAAAATCGTAGGCGATTGCTACTGTTCTCTTGCTTTTCATAATGTTCCTCGTTTTGCGCTGCAAAGATACAAAATAATGTGCTAATTTTTATGGTTAGAAGGTGAGAAGGTTAGAAGGTGAGAGGTATTGATAAATCCTATTGTGTTTGGATTTGAATTGAGAGAGAATGTGCCGGAGGCACAATATCCTATTAACCCCGCACAAGCACGATAGTGTGCGGTGTGGGGTAGTGAGAATGAATGTGTGATATGCGTGCGGAAGGCACGCTACATGGACATCTATAGTAGCATACCTTCGGCATGCGGACTTATACCATCAGTATCGCCACCCTAAACTGCAGCCTACAGCCTTGTTAGGGGTTAATAGAATGGCATGCTTTCAGCACGCAAACGTAAATCAATCTTATACCCTTACATCTGTTTCTATGCCAAATCAATCAAGGCGAGGATGTGAAAATTATTGAAATAGCTCCAAATTCAAAAAAAAACTGTAACTTTGTACTTTCAANNCCAGTTCACCCCCGAAGACATTAAATTCATCCAGGCCCGTGGCAGCAATCCCGATGAGGTGCAGCGCCAGTTCTCTTTCTTTGAAAACGGTTTCAAATTCGTGTGTTTGGACCGCCCCGCCACCATCGACGACGGCATCGTCCGCCTTGAGGAGGAGCAGATTGAGGATTTGGTAGCGGATTATGAGCATCTGATTGAAGGCAAAACAGTTACCAAGTTTGTGCCGGCCTCGGGAGCAGCTTCGCGTATGTTCAAGGAGTTGTATTCTTATCTTGAAAATGATAGCGAGGAAATAACTGTGAAGGCGAAAGCTTTTTTGACAAAATTGCCGAAATTCGCCTTTTACGAGGACTTGCGCAAGGCGATGGCCAAGGATGGCTATGCCATAGAGCATGAGTTGGAATATCAGAATTACAAGCTGATTGTGCGTTATATTCTGGAAAAAGAGGGACTGAATTACGGTAATTTGCCGAAAGGTTTGCTGAAATTCCACCGTTATGGGGATGTTTGCCGCACCGCGGTGGAGGAGCATTTGGTGGAGGCCGCCCAGTATGCCCGTGATGAGCAGGGCAACTGCCGCCTGCATTTCACCGTGTCGCCGCAGCACCAGCAGGGCTTCGAGCAGTTGTTAGCCAAGGTGCTTCCCGCTTACGAGGAGCGTTTCGGGGTGAAATACGATATTTCCTATTCCATCCAGCATCCGTCCACCGATACTTTGGCTGCGGAGTTGGACAATACGCCTTTCCGCAATGAAAAGGGCGAGTTGCTGTTCCGCCCGGGTGGTCACGGAGCGCTGATTGGCAATCTGAACAATATCCATTCGGATATCGTTTTTGTCAAGAATATTGACAACGTGATTACGGAAGACAAGGCCGACACTACCTTTACTTATAAGAAGGCTTTGGCTTCCTATCTGATTGAGTTACAGAATAAAACATTCTATTACCTGCAAAAAATCGAAGCGGGAGAAGTAGATGATATGGACTTGTGCGAGATGCTGGATTTCGCTTCCACCGAGCTGATGATCAATGTGGATGATGACCCGACTCCCGAAGCCTTGTACGAGAAGATGAACCGTCCCATCAGGGTGTGCGGTATGGTGAAAAACGAAGGCGAGCCGGGAGGTGGTCCGTTCTGGGTTATCGATGACGAAATGGAAAGCCTGCAGATTGTGGAGTCGTCGCAGATGGATGCCAAAGATGCTGAGCAGATGGAAATTGCCCGCCAGGCCACGCATTTCAATCCCGTGGATATGGTGTGCGCCTTCCGCAATTACAAAGGCGAGTTCTTCAATCTGAAGGATTATGTGGATGAAACCAAGGGCTTTATCTCATCGAAATCGTATGGCGACCGCAGCCTCAAAGCCATGGAGCTTCCCGGCTTATGGAATGGCGCCATGGCGTATTGGATCACCGTGTTTGTTGAGGTTCCCTTGGCCACCTTCAATCCCGTGAAAACGGTGTTTGATTTGTTGAAACGGTGAAACGTTAAGATGCTCACTGCGTGAAGGCGTGAAGACGTGGAGGCGTGAAGACATGCACTGCGTGCTCGAGAGAAGTTTCGTTGCGCTCAAGGGGAGTTGGCATTGTGTGCCGAAAGGGGAGTCTCGCACTGCGTGCTCGAGGGAAGTTTGAATTCCCCTTCTATTAGAAGGGGTGGCCGAAGGCCGGGGTAGTGACGCAAGCATTACGGCGAAGCCGTACCTTATAGGATGAAAAGATTACAGGATGATGGATTTAGAATTAAAACCTAATAAAATAGCCATTATTGCAGACCAAAATGTTTTGCAGCTATTCCCATATTATATTGACACTTTGGGTTTTGATGCGACGATACATGTTTTTTCCGTTTTGCCAGGCGAGCAAAACAAGTCGATAGAAGAAGCGGTTTATCTGTGGCAAAACTTGATGGAAAACCATTTTGAAAAGCGAAGTTTAATTATCAATTTTGGTGGTGGAAAGGTATGTGATTTGGGTGGTTTTGTGGCATCAACTTATCAGCGGGGAATACCTTTTATAAATATCCCGACAACCTTGTTGGGTATGATAGATGCGGCGGTCGGAGGGAAAAACGCCATTAACCTCAATGGCGTGAAAAATATGGTGGGAACCGTTAGTCTTCCCGAAAAAGTGGTTATTGACACGTTGTTTCTTAAAACCTTGTCGCCATTTCAAATACTTGATGGTTTTGGAGAGATGCTGAAATATGCCCTTATTGGAAATATAAGTTTATGGAACGAAATCAAGGGATTGGGGACTATAAAAAGTCAGGATATCAAAAAAGAATGGATAGACTGTTGTGTTAGTTTCAAGGAAAAAATTGTACAGGAAGATTTGTATGACAGAGGACCGCGTCATATCCTTAATTTTGGTCATACAATAGGTCATGCCATAGAAGCGTATTTCATGCAAAAGGGTGACAGAAATTTGGTCTGTTCGATACCACATGGTCATGCGGTAACTTTGGGAATGGTGGCGGAATCCTATTTGTCATACCAATATGGTTTATTGTCGCAAGAGGAATTTGAGGAAATACGAACAGTCATTTTACGGTATTACAAAAATGTAATCAAAGACTTTTCCGCCAGCCAAATCAAGAAAATAGTGGAGTTATGCCTATTGGATAAAAAGAATGTCAATGGCGAAATAAATATCACAATGCTAGAATCAATAGGTCATGCAACACCCAACCATTTTGTATCAAATGAGGAGTGCGCAGACGCAATAATGCAAATGAACGCATATCCCTTCATCCCGTAATCCTGTAATCCTACAACCAATCCATCTCCCCTCAATCGCAGCGAGACTCCCCCTGACAAAAAAGGCGTGAAAACGAAAATCGCTCTCACGCCTTCATAATTTCACGTCACTCCGCCTTCTCGAACGAGCAAAGCGAGTGTCTCCACGCCTTCACGCTACTTCACGAGATTATACGTATCTGTGGCAATCACTAACTCCTCGTTGGTGGTGACGGAAACGAGTTTCACGCGGGAGTCGGGAGTGGAGATGATACCGTCCTGACCAGCCAGTCTCTCGTTTTCGGCCTTGTCGAGGGTGCAGCCCAGGAATTCAAGTCCTTGGCAGATGGCTTCGCGCTGGAACCAAGCGTTCTCGCCGATACCACCGGTGAAAAGGATGACATCCACACCACCCATGGCGGCAGCGTAAGCACCGATATATTTCTTCACTCTGTAAGCGAACATGTCGAAAGCGTATCTTGAACGCTCGTCACCGCTGTCCTTGCCGGCACGGATGTCGCGCATGTCAACGCTCTTGCCAGAGATACCCAGCAAACCGGACTTCTTGTTGATCAGGGTGTTCATGGCTTTGAAATCCATGTGCTCTTTTTCAGCGATATACAGCAAAGCGCCCAGGTCGAGGTCACCGCAACGGGTACCCATCACCAGACCTTCAACGGGAGTGAAGCCCATGGAAGTATCTACAGACTTGCCGTTCTTGATGGCGCAGATGGAAGCGCCGTTACCCAAGTGGCAGCTGATGATTTTGGAGTTGTTGTAATCCACACCGGCGATTTCGGCGGCCTTCGGGCCTACATATTTGTGGCTGGTGCCGTGGAAACCGTAGCGTCTCACCTTGTTGTTGGTATAGTATTCGTAAGGAATGGCATACAGATAAGCCTCTGCTGGCATGGTCTGGTGGAAAGAAGTGTCGAAAACACCCACATGTTTCACATGAGGAAGCAGTTTCTGCATCACCTTGATACCGGTTAAGCTGGCGGGGTTGTGCAGCGGTGCCAGTTCGCACAACTGGTCGATGATTTCGATTTCTTTGTCACCGATAATGGTGCTGGCCTTGAAATATTCTCCACCATGAGCAACACGATGACCTACGGCACCGATTTCGTTCAGGTCGCTGATAACACCGTGAACAGGGTCGGTCAGGGCTTTCAACACCAAATTAATACCCACCTCATGAGTTGGGATAGGGGTTTGAATATAATATTTGTCTTTGCCGACGGGTTTGTGGGTGAACTCACCCATTTCCAAACCGACACGTTCTACCAAACCTTTGGCTTTTAATTCGGCGTTGTTGGCCATGTCAATCAATTGATATTTAATTGACGAGCTTCCGCAATTGAGGACTAATACTTTCATGTTGAATGGTTTATTTGTTTATTTATTGAATTGTTTATTCGTTTATACGTTAAGGCGTTAAGTCATTCGCTGCGCTCATTCGTTAAGACGTTAAGACGATATTTTGTTTTTCGCCTCCACGTTTTCACGCCTCCACGAACGAGCGAAGCGAGTGTCTCCACGTTTATTTTCCGATAATCTCCTCCAGCTCCTTCGGGGTCTTCGGGATGGCGGGGCCGAGCACCTTGTGGCCGTTGGCCGTAATCAGCAGGTCGTCCTCGATGCGGATGCCGCCGAAATCGCGGTATTGCTCCACCTTGTCGTAGTTGATGAAATGCTCGAACTTGTGCTCGTTCTTCCAGATGTCGATTAGCTGCGGAATGAAATAGATACCTGGTTCGATGGTGACAATGAAGCCGGGTTTAAGCTCACGGGCCATACGCAGGGCGCTCCAGCCGAAGATGTCGCTGCGGCTCACCGTGTCGTCATAACCGACGAAGTTCTCGCCGAGGTCTTCCATGTCGTGCACGTCCAAGCCCAGCTGATGGCCTAAGCCGTGGGGCATAAACAGGGCGTGGGCACCTTGGCGAACAGCCTCATCCATATCGCCTTTCATCAGGCCCAGCTGTGACAGGCCTTCGGCGATGACTTTGCAGGACAGCGTATGCAGTTCCTTGTTATACACACCGGGTTTGGCAGCGTCGATGGCGTCCATGTTGGCTTTCAGCACGATTTCGTAGATTTCCTTTTGCTTTTGGGTGAAGCGGCCGCCCACAGGCAGGGTACGAGTATTGTCGGAGCAGTAGTTCATCAGGTTTTCGGCGCCAGCGTCCATCAGCAGCATGTTGCCTTCCTGCAGGATAGCTTCATGGCCGTGGTTGTGCAGGGTTTCGCCGTGCTGTGACAGGATGATGGGGAAGGACACGCCATTGCCGTACGACAGGGTGATACCTTCGGCTAAGCCAGCCAGCTCCAGTTCGGGCACGCCGGCCACGCAGCGGCGCATCACGGCGGTGTGCATCTTATAGCCGATTTCGCAGGCGTTCTCCATCTGCTCGATTTCGCAGTCCTCCTTGGCGGAGCGCAGGTTCACGATACCCTTGATCAGTTCTGCCGAAGCGTGGTTGCGGATGTCGTTTACATTAATACCAGTGAGGTTGGACAGCCATATCTTGTTGTCGCCACGGTAGGGCGGGGTGAAATGCACTTGACGGCCGGCGCTTTGGGCGGCATGGATGTACTCGCCCAGCTTGGACATGGGCATCACCTCTTTCACGCCCACTTTCTCGGCCAGGGAAGCCAGCGTGGGCTGGTTGCCCATCCAGATGATGTCGTCAATCTCGAAGTCATTGCCGAAAATGATGTCGCGGTTCTCGTCAAAATCGATGACGGCGGCGATGTCGGCAATGGAGAGACCGAAGAAATACAGGAAATTGCTGTCCTGACGGTATTTATAGGTGTTGGAAGGATAATTCATGGGGGCTTCGCTGTTGCCTAAAAAGATGGCAATACCGCTTTTCACGGCTTTTTTCAACTGGGTGCGGCGGTTCTGGTAAACTTCCGCTTTAAATAATGGATTCATAGTATATATGTTTTAGAGGTGCAAAGATACATATTTTTAATGAAAAAACAAAACCATTTGGCGATTTGGCGAATTTTCATTTGGCGATCCCCACAGCGCGCACTAACGTGCTTGTGCGGGGTTAATAGGATATTGTGCCTTCAGCACATTTAAAAATCAGTCGCTAACAAATCAAAAAGAAAAAAAATAAAAAAATTAGCATCACGTCAAAAAATTTATGTATCTTTGCTTCGCAATTATTATGGATTATTATGATGTTGCAGAAAAGAGAGAATAAAAATTTAGGTCTTCGTAAGAAGAATTGTAACATATTGTCACTCAAAAAGTTATTAACAAGTTATCAACAATAGAAAAATAAGAAAAAAAACAAAAAACAAAAAACAATAGTATTAATCAAAAACAATCAAAATGAAAAAAATTGACACTTTTCAAGCTTTCGCCCGAGGGGCAAAAAGTTTGGTGGCCATTTTGCTAGTCATGCTAATGGCAGTGGGAAGTTTGTTCGCTGAGGAATACACGGTGGTGTTTTCCAATTTGTTTTCAACAACCACAACGTTCACTGAACCAACAACTGTTTACGAAGTGAACAGTAATTTTTCATTTACCATGGATAAACAGGAAGCAACAACTAATCCTGCATATTATGGAAATGGTACTGAGATAAGAATGTATGACCAAAAAACATCAGGTCTAGGATGTGCTATGACTATATATCCTGCTACGGGAATTACCATTACAGGAATAGAGATTACTGCAAATGCCGCAAACAGAGCACCTCAAATTGCTTATATTGTTGATGGTGCATCAAATATTAACACATTAACTGCTGATGGTAATTTAACTTACACTATTTCTAATATTAGTGCTTCTAATAGCTTTAAATTTTACAACAATAATACGGGAGATATTAATGTTCAGTTTAGATTCAGCCAGATTAAAATAACCTACGAAACTTCTACTCCCGAACCTCCCACACCCATCGTGGTTGACGTTCCTACTTTCGCTCCTGAAGCTGGTACTTATACCGCCGCTCAGAATGTGACGATTGCTTGCGCTACCGAAGGTGCCGCTATTTATTATACTCTGGATGGTACTACTCCTACCGCCAATTCCACACTTTACGAAAACGCAATTGAAATTACTGAAACTACTACAATCAATGCTATCGCTTTTGTGGGTGAGACCGCAAGCGATATGGCTACTGCAACTTATACAATCAATGTAACTCCTATCGAACCCGAAGAACCCGAAGAACCCACAGTTCTTGAGTTGGATTCTATCGCTACCCTGCCTTATGCTTACAACTTTGATGCTGTAGATCCTTATTTCATGATCAACAATGGCGAAGCCACCAATGCTTGGTATATTGGTCAGGCACAAGGCTTCGATAATAATAAATTGTATATATCATCTAACGGTGGTACTACAAACAAGTATGATATCACCAAGGCCAGCACCGTGACCGCTTACCGTGATGTGATGATTCCGGCAACCGGTGCTGTTTTGACTTTCGACTACCGTGTGAATGGTCAGTCCAATACAACTGACTATTTGAAGATTGATTTAAATGGCACTGAGATCGCCAGATTGTATGGTGAAAATAACTGGACTTCTTTCAACTATGACATCTCTGGTGAAATGGCTGGTGAGGTTCGTGTTCAGTTTACTTGGGTGAACAACGCTTCCGCTGGTAACCAGTTCCCCGCAGCTATCGACAATATCTCCATTATTGAAACTCCCTGCTCACAGCCTACCGCTTTGGCAGCAACAATTGACAGCACCACCGCTGTGATCACTTGGGAGGCTGTTGAAGGCCAAACCGCTTGGAACTTCCAGTACAAATTGGCTGACTATAGCGAATGGTACACTGTTCCCGCTACTGCAACTACACTTACTTTGACTGACCTCCAGGGCAACAGCAACTATGATATGAGAGTGCAGGCTGTTTGCGGCGAGAATGTGAGCGCTTGGACTACTGGTACTTTTGCAGTGGCTTGTCAGACGGAAGAAATTACAATTACTCCGACAGATGTGGTAATTGGTACAGGAACAAGTACTACTAATTATTTATTCCCCGGTTACTATGGATGGCAATATTCAGCTTCATTGTATGATATGGAAAATGCAGGCCCCATCAACTCTATCGCATTCTATTTGAATGCAGCTTCAACAACAAGTGGTTCAAGCATGACGGTATGGGTAAAGGCAGTTCCTTCAGATTATGCTTTGGCATCATCAAATACTTTTGGAACTATGGTGGATGGAGCACAACAGATTTATGATGGAGCTCCTGATTTCTCAACAGCGGGTTGGATTACCTTTCCTGTAAACAACTTCACTTTGGCAGAAGGTCAAGACCTTTTGGTATTAGTTAGAGGTGTAGGATGTTCAACCAGTGGTGGTTGCAGTAAACAGGCTCGTTACACTTCCACTTCCAATAAATTGTGGTATAAACTTCAAGATAGTTCTGATCCAGGACAAAGTGTTACAGGAACTATGAGTTCTTATAGACCCAACATTACCATTAACATGGATGTTACTGTGGTTACTTGTGACGATCAAATCGCTTGTGTTGCTCCTACTGGTTTGCAAGTTTCTGATGTTACTGCCAACAGCGCAGTGCTGACTTGGACCGCCGGTGATGAAAACCAAACCTCTTTCATCGTGGAATATCTCCCCGCAGGTGCTACCGAATGGACTTCTGTGGAAGTGAATGACACTACTTATACTTTGACCGAACTGGCTCAGCTGACTTATCATAGTGTAAAGGTAAAATCCAACTGTGGTACTAATAATTGGAGTGATGTGATTAGCGCTATTTTCAGAACAGAAGGTATTTGTGCTCCTGTGACTAATCTGGAAACTTCTAATGTGTCTAACACTACTACTTTGACTTGGCTCCCCGGTGGTGAGGAAAGCGCTTGGTTGGTACAGTTCAAACCAGCTTCTGAAAATGAAGACGCTTGGACTTCCGTTAATGTGAATTTGATTCCTATGACTACTTTTGGTGGTTTGGTGGGTAACACTGATTATGATGTTCGCGTGAAAGCTTTGTGCGATCCCGAAAACGAAGAAAACCAGAGCGAATGGGTAAATGCTTCTTTCCATTCAGGTTGCGCCGCATTTGACGTTCCTTTCACCGAAGGCTTTGCTGCTTCTACTATGCCCACTTGCTGGGAAAATACAGATTTCCATTTCTCAACAAGCAGTGATGGCTATGCCTATTCAAACACCAATGGTGCAGAATTGATTTCACCGGCTATCAATATTCCCGCTGAAAACCCGACTTATTTGTCATTTGAAGTACGTGGATCAGGTGAATATACTGTTCTGGCTTCTTACAGAGGTACCAGAGCTGACCGTTTCGAGGTAATTTATACAGGTATTGCTCCTAACCAAAATACAAATGTTGTTGTTGCTCTTGCTGACCAGTACAAAGGTAGAGCCGTTAACTTCAAAGTTGTAAATAACAGCACCAGCTATCAGTACTTCCATCATCTTACTGTTAACCAGTGTCCGTTCGAAGCCGCTTCTTTGACTACATCCAATGTTACGGGTACTACTGTTGATTTGGCTTGGGAAGCTGATGAGGCCGCTGCTAATTTCCAGGTTCAGTATGGTGAACAAGGTTTCACAGTAGGTGAAGGTACCACAGTTGACGTTACCGATACTACAGCAGTTACTATCAGCGAGTTGAGCTATGAGACCGCATACGATTTCTACGTAAGAGTTGTTTGCGAAGGTGACAATGGAGCATGGGCTGGTCCTGTTAGCGCAACTACCGCTCCTGCTTGCTCTGATCCTATGAATTTGAGTTTTGATTTCACTTCCGCCCAATTACATTGGAATGCTGGCGAATGGGGAACTCCTGCACAGTATAATGTGAGATACAAAGCAGAGAACGATGCGGAATATAATTATACTTCAGTCATCCCCGTTGATATGCCGGGATACACTCCATTTGCGACCATTTCAGGTTTAGCTTCTAATACCACTTACGAAATGGGCGTTCAGTCAGTTTGCGGCGAGAACATGGAAAGCAATTGGGTTACTTTGGTTGTTACTACTCCTTGTATGCCTTTGACCGAAATTCCTTACACTCAGGATTTCGAAGGCGATGTGTTCCCGCCCGAATGCTGGTCACAAGAATATGTTTCTGGCACACAAGACTGGGATGTAGATGTTGACGCAACATACGGTTCAGGCAGTAATGACGCTACATTTGCTGTTTCTGAATATGATTTGGTAACTAAGTTGGTTACTCCTGCATTTGATTTGTCTTCTTCTTCAAATCTTATTTTGACTTTCAAACATTCACAAGCTGAATGGGCTGGAGATCAAGATGAATTGAGAGTTTATTACCGTACTTCTATGAACAGCAATTGGGTATTGTTGCAGGCTTACACAAGTAGTATTACTTCTATGACACAGGAAGAAATCGCAATTCCTGCTGCTGCAATGTCTTCTTCTTGCCAATTCGCTTTTGAGGCAACTGGTAATTATGGCCATGGTGTCTTTTTGGATGATGTGACTATCAAGCCGGCTCCGACTTGCGGTACTCCTTCTATCAGCGTTAACGGTTTAACCGCTACCATTACACCAAATGAACTTGGTACCCCCGCTTCTTATGAGTTGATGATTGGTGAGCAAACTGCTACTGTTACTACAACCACTGTTGATTTGTCAACTGAATTTACTTTGGAAGGCAGTACCACTTATCAGGTAAGTGTACGTACCAATTGTGGTGGTGAAGATTATTCCGACTGGTCATCACCAGCAAGTTTCACTACTCCTTGTATGCCTATGGCGTTGCCATACGAAGAAGACTTTAATAGTTATTCAACAAGTGCCACCAGTTCTTCTGCTCCAACAGGATATCCTAACCATACAATGCCTCTCTGTTGGAATTTCTTGAATATGAGTACATCAACAACCACATATCCGCAAATGTTCTTGTCTGCATATTCAGCATACGCTGTTAGCGGAAATTGTTTGTTCTTCAAATCAAGTAGTGCAACTCCCGCATACGCAGTATTACCACAGTTTACCGAGGATATCCAAAACATAGTGGTTAGTTTCACCTATAGAAATGAAGGTACTGGTACTAGCAATGGAACAATGTATTTAGGTTATATGACAGATCCTACTGATCCTTCAACATTTGTGTCGGTATATACGTGTACACAAAAAACAACTAAGACTCCTGTAGAATATGCGTTTAACCAAGCTAATGTTTCAGGCACAAATTATTATATTGCATTCAGATATACCGGAGGTTCTTATAACAACTATTATGCTGCAATTGATAATGTGATGGTTACGGAACTCCCATCTTGTCCCAAACCTACAGCTATTACAGTGGGTACAGTTACCGAAACTACTGCTCAGGTATCATGGACTGCAGGTAGTAGCGAAACCGAATGGGAAGTTTCTTATACCATCGGTGATCAAACCACTACTGAAACTACCACAAACAATCCTTATACGATTACAGGTTTATCCGCTTCCACTCATTATGTATTGCCATTCAGTGTGAAAGCTATTTGTTCAGCAACTGACGAATCAGAGTTCACAAATACTGAATTGAGCTTTAATACTGCCTGTGGTTTAGTTGCAGTTCCTTTCTCAGAAGACTTTGATTCTTACACCTCTACCACTACTCAGTCAAGCATGGTGATGCCGGTATGCTGGAACAAAAAATACACAGGTACCAGCACTTCTTACGGAGCAGGTATTTACAATAGCTCATCATACGCTGTTAGCGGCCCCAATTCATTAAGATTCTACAACTATTGTACTACTTCAACTTCAACCTCATATGGTGATATTTATGCAGTACTGCCTCAAATGAATGCTGCAATCAATACCTTGATGGTTTCATTTGATGCTAAGAAGTATTCAGCTACAACTTCATACGGTTCACATTTTGAAGTAGGTGTTGTTACTGATGCTGCAAATCCTGAAACAAGCTTTACTACAGTTCAGGCCTTTACTGCTATTCAAGAACATGGTGGAAGAATCACAGTATTGTTCAACAATTATGATGGTCCTGAAGGATATATTGCTTTCCGTTCAACGAAAGCACGTCCCACTGGAACATACACTTATAACTATGTATTTATTGATAACCTTTTGGTTGAAGCTATCCCCACTTGCTTCGCTCCCGCTTCTTTGACTGTATCAGCAGTTACTGATCATACTGCAGAGATTAGCTGGACTGATAGTTACGATCAAAGCAGCTATGCAGTGGAATACAGAGCTGACAATGAAAATGGTTGGACGACTGTTACTGTTGATACTACTTATTATCTCTTGAATAATCTTTTGGCTTCAACAGATTATCATGTTCGCGTGAAAGCTGTATGCGGTCCCAATGATGAAAGTGAATATACCGAAGTGGCAACATTCACGACTGTTTGTGAACATGGTGTTCAAGTTGAATTTACAGGAACATCAACTTCATCATACGTTCCTACAAATGGAAATTACAACTATAGTTTCTCACAGCAGCTTTACAAGAGTTCAGAAATTAATGCTGCAACTACAATTTCAGGTTTCGAAATTGAAGTTAGTGCTACTGGTTCAAGAGCAAGAAATATTGATGTTTACATGATGCATACATCTGCAAATGAAATTACTTCTTGGTTGCCTATGGACAATGCTCAGTTGGTTTATTCCGGCGTTGTTGCTTTCACTCAGGGCTGGCAACAAATCACCTTTGACACACCATTTGACTATAACGGAACTGATAACTTGGTGTTGATCGTGGATGATAATACTGGAGAATGGAATAACTACCCAACTTTCTATACCAATAATGGTGGTACAAATTGTGCTAGATATCACTATAATGATGGCACAAATTATAATCCGATGAATCCTTCTGCAGTAAGTGCAGGAACATCGTATGCATACAGAAACAATATCAGATTCGCTAGTTGTCCTGAAGCTACAGACTTGGCAATTACAAGTATCAATGATTTCAGTGCCGCATGTGATGTTGAAGGTGCTGTTACTATCGGTGTGAAAAACAATGGTTATGATGGTACAGTAAGTACTTTCGAAGCTTATTATCAAGTGAACGAGGAAACTCCGGTTCATGAAACCGTTACTTTGGAAACTCCGATTGCCTTCAATGAAACTGCTGAATATACTTTCGGTCAGTTGCCCACATTTGCAGCTGGTGCAAACTTCATCGTTGCTTGGGTTGAATTGGAAGGTGACCTTGTGGATGCTAACAATACAGTTGCTTCCGCTCCTATCACTGTTCTGGAACCTGCCACTGTTCCTTACGTTGAAACATTCGCTGGTGTGACTATCAACCATGGTTGGAACCCGATCGATGCTAACAACGACGGTATCACCATGAACCTGAACAATGACATCAACTATACCTTCAACGACTTGGCTGCCGCTGACGACTGGATGATGTCACCATGTATTGAAATGGCTGCCGGTACTTATACCATTATCTATGACTATAAGGCTAACAGTTCACTGACCGAAGCATTCGAAGTATTCTACGGTAATGGCGCACATGTTGCTGACATGACCAACGCTGTGGCTACTCATAGCTTCAACAATACAGATTATGAAACTGCTACAACTACCATCACCATCGCTGCTGACGGTATCTACAACTTCGGTTTCCACGCTACTTCATTGGCTGGTAACCTGGGCTTCAGCATCGACAACTTCAAGGTATATCCTGTAAATGACGTTGTTGTTACTTATGCTGAAAATGGTACAGTAACTCCTAACGGTACTATCGCTGTTAACTATGGCGAAGACCTCACCCTGAACCTCGTTCCGGATCCTATGTATCACGTGGCTGGTGTTTGGGTTGACAATGTACAGGTTGTTCCTGAAGATGGTACAGGCGCTAACTTCATGCTCTACACTTTGGAGAATGTTACTGAGCCTCACACTATATTCGTGGACTTCAAACTCGAGTTCCATATCTTCAAGTCTGTTGAAAATTACAGATCAGATCTCTATAGCGATCTCGGTGGTGCATTTGTACCCGCAGCTACTGACACTACCATCAATCCTGATCCGTTCACCGTTACTATGGTGGCCGATCCTCACTATCATCTGATGGACTTGACCCTCAGCCCGATGGATCCTAATATGCAAATGGATGTATTCGCCGACGTTGTGAACAATGGCGACGGTACTTACAACTACACTATCGATACTTTGGTGGTGGCTAACTACTATCTGAACGCTACATTCAGAAGAGACACTGTGGCTATCAACTACAATGTATTGACTGGTAAGGGTTATGCTAATGACAGTGAACTGATGAACGTTGGTGATACCTATACTACTTGGGTTGATTACTCAGTAAACAACGATGTTGATACTACCATTACTTTCTATGCTGATGAAAATAACGGCTATCATATTGTTGATGTTGCAGTTAACGGTGTATCTCAAGGCCGTGTTGACAGCTACACCTTCGTAAATGTTACTGAAACTCAGAATGTTGATCTTAAATTCGGTTACAGAATCGACGCATTCGTAAGCAATTACAATACTTACGACAGCATTACCGATATCATGGGTACTATTACTCCTGACACTCAGTATGTGGCTGAATATGATCCTATGTTGGTTATTGGTACTGTTGAAGAGCACTTCCACCTGTATCAGTTCCTCGTGAACGGTGTGAACAGAATCGACGAAGTTGTCTTCGGTAGTGATCCTCATTACTATTACTTCACTATGGATTCTATTGCTGAAAACTACACTATCGAAGCTGTGGTTAAGGTTGACACCTTCGCTATCACTTACAATGTACTGGCTGGTCAGGGTTATGCTGACGTAAGCGGTCTGTTGGTTGAGGGTGATAGCTACAGCACTATCGTGAACTACGCTGACAACTGGTACAGCGATATCACTCCTGCTACTGGTTATTCTATCGGCAATGTTACTTTGGATGGTCAGAACTTGTACACCGCTAATAACTATCAGTTCAACTACATTGAAGAATCTCACAATTTCTATATCACCTTCGAACCTAATACCTATACTGTAACGGTTAATGCATACGGTGAAGGTACTGTTTCTGATGGTATGACCTTTACTTATGATCCCGAAAACATTGTTAACTATAATCTCAATGCTTTCGCAGCTGAGGGTTATCACATTGCTTCTGTTGTGATTAACAATGAAGAAATGGAGATTACTGATCCTCAGTCCTATGCTCAAACTATTGAAAATGTGGCTGACAACTATGTAATCAACGTTCATTTCGCAATCAATACTTATACCATGACCGCTGAAGCCTCTAATGGTGGTACAATCACTCCTAATGGTACTCAGGTGGTGAACTATGGTTCCAATGTTAATTACGAAATCGTTGCTAACCAAGGTTGGTACATTGCTCAGACTGTTATCGATGGTGTAACCACTGACTACACTCAGGCTGACGATGTTGTTTCCTTGACTGTTCCTTTCACAGCTATTGATGCTAATCACTCAGTAAGCGTTCTCTTCGACCAGTTCATGTACAACATCACTGGTACTGTTGGCGCTAACGGTACTGTTAATGGTGAGACCACTATCAATGCTTCAATGCCTTATGGCAGCAACTACAGCTTGACTATCACTCCTGCTGACAACTATCAGGTTGCTGACGTTGTTGTTGACGGTGAAAGTGTTGGTGCTGTTAACTTCTATGAATTCATCAACATCACTGACAACCACACTGTGGATGTAACCTTCGAGGCTACTATGTTCACCTTGACCGCTACTTCCAACGTTGCAGCTTGCACCATCACTCCTGCTACTACTACCGTTCAGGCTGGTAGCAATGTGAACTATACTTTGACCGTAGCTAACGGTTATCATTTGGAGAACGTTATCGCCAATGGTCAGGAAGTTGTTGTGACCAACAACGCTTTCACCATCAGCGATGTTCAGAGCGACTACATCATCTTCGCTAACTTCGCACCTAACTATGTGACTGTTACCGTTGATCAGCCCGCTCACGCTACTATCACTCCTGGTACACAGACCTACGCTTACGGTGCTACTCCTTCATACATGATTGTTCCTGAAGTGGGTTATGACGTGGTTAGCGTAACCGCTGGCAACGCTGTTGTTCCTGTTACTTACAACAACGGTATCGGTACCTTCACTTTGGCCGCTTTGCAGCAGGATATCACCTTGACCGCTACTACTAGCATCAAGAAATTCGAAATCACTGTTACTCAGGGTGCAAACGGTACTATCGCTCCTGGTACTCAGACCAATGTTGAATATGGTTCAAACAAGACCTTCACCATTACTCCTGCTGACTACTATGTAATTGCTGACGTTATTGTTGATGGTTCAAGCAGAGGCGCTCTCAGCTCATACACCTTCTACAATGTAACCGGCAACCATACTATCACCGCTGTATTCGAAGCTAACTGCCAGACTCCGACCAACTTGACCGCTATGAATATCGATACTACATCCGCATTATTGACCTGGATGGGTACCGCTCCTAGCTACGAAGTTCGTTACAGAGCATTTGAATCTGGTATTTACATGAATCAGACAGTTACCACTACTTCACTGCAGCTGACCGACCTGCTTCCTGGCACTATGTATGAATATGGTGTTAGAGCTATCTGCGGTGCTAACATGACTTCTGATTGGGCTACCAACGTATTCACCACCAGAGCTCTGCCTGTTGGTCCTGTTGATGGTATCGCTAACGCTGACATGTCAAGCATCAAGGTTTACAGCTTCCAGAACAATGTTTACATTGTGAATGAAGATGGTATCGCTATCAGCAATGTTGACATCTATGACATCTATGGCAAGCAAGTTTACACTGGCAAGGTGCTGAGCAGCCCCGAAGTGATTTCACTGAACGTGGCTAACGGCAACTACGTTGTGAGACTGGCTACCGAAAACGGTGTTGGTGTTTACAAAGTTGCTATCGTTAGATAATAATCTATTCCTGTAGAGACGCGATTAATCGCGTCTCTACAAAATATTACACGGGGTATCGATTTCGGTGCCCCGTTTTTTTTTATTATTTTAACCTCTAACCCCTATTTCCTATCTCCTATCCCCTAAAAATAATTAGCACTTTAGCACATTAGCACATTGACTAATTATTTTTTTGTATTTTTGCACCCTCAAAAAAATACCTTCTAAGAAGATGCAAAACATTAGAAATATTGCGATTATCGCTCACGTTGACCACGGCAAAACCACCTTGGTTGACCGCATTTTATACCAAGCCCACCTGTTTCGTGCCAACCAGCAGGTGCAAGAACTGGTGCTGGACAACAATGACCTGGAAAGAGAAAGAGGTATCACCATCCTTTCCAAGAACGTTTCCGTAAGATACAAGGACTGCAAGATTAATGTCATTGACACTCCGGGTCACAGTGACTTCGGTGGTGAAGTGGAACGTGTGCTGAATATGGCCGACGGTGTGCTGCTGGTGGTGGACGCTTTTGAGGGCCCCATGCCCCAGACCCGTTTTGTGACCCAGAAAGCCATAGAATTGGGCCTTAAACCGATTGTGGTCATCAATAAGGTAGATAAGCCCAACTGCAACCCGGAACTCGCCCAGGAGGCCGTTTTTGAGCTTATGTTCAATTTGGGCGCTACCGACGACCAGCTGGACTTCCCCACCGTGTATGGTTCCGCCAAGCAAGGCTGGATGGGTCCCGACTGGAAAACCCCGACCAGCGACATTTCCTATTTGTTAGATCAGATTATTGAGCATATCCCTGCTCCCAAGGTGGAAGAGGGTAGTTTGCAGATGATGATTTCCTCTTTGGATTATTCCTCATACGTGGGCCGAATCGCTGTAGGCCGTATCAGAAGAGGCAGTCTGGAATGGGGTCAGAATGTGTCGTTGGTGAAACGCGACGGCAGCATTGTTCCTTCAAAAGTCAAAGAATTGTATGTGTTTGAGGGCTTGGGCAAGGAAAAAATCAAAACTCCTGTGAAAGCTGGTGAGTTGTGCGCCGTTCTGGGCCTCGACAATTTCGAAATCGGTGATACCGTGGCCGATGCTTTGGAACCCGAAGGTTTGCCGCCTATCAAGGTGGATGAGCCTACCATGAGCATGTTGTTCACCATCAACAATTCCCCGTTCTTCGGCAAGGAAGGCAAATATGTGACCTCAAGACACTTGCGCGACCGTCTGTTCCTCGAATTGGAGAAAAACCTGGCTTTGCGCGTGGAAGAGACCGGCTCACCCGATATGCTGAATGTATTCGGACGTGGCGTTCTCCATTTGTCCGTGCTCATTGAGACTATGCGTCGTGAGGGTTATGAGTTGCAAGTAGGTCAGCCTCAGGTTATCATCAAGGAAATTGATGGCAAAAAATGCGAGCCTGTGGAGCAACTGACGGTGTTGGTACCGGAAGAATTCTCCAGCCGTGTGATTGATTTTGTGACCCGCCGCAAGGGTGATTTGGTCAATATTGAAACCGTGAACGACCGTGTGCATCTGGATTTCCAGATTCCTTCCAGAGGTATTATCGGTCTGCGTAACCAGGTGCTGACCGCCACCGAAGGTGAGGCTATCATGTCACACCGTTTCATCGAGTTCCAGCCGTGGAAGGGCGAAATCCAGGGCCGTCATGCGGGCGTGCTCATCGCCATGGAGACAGGCCAGAGCTATCCTTACGCCATCGACAAGCTGCAGGACCGCGGCCGCTTCTTCATCGATCCCAATGACCAGGTGTATGCCGGTCAGGTGATTGGCGAGCATATCCGTCCCGATGATTTGGTGGTGAATGTGTGCAAGTCGAAGAAGTTGTCGAACATGCGTGCCGCCGGTAGTGACGAGAAGATGCACATCGCTCCTGCCATCAAGATGTCGCTGGAGGAATACATGGAGTACATCGGTCCCGATGAATATCTGGAAATCACGCCGCAGTCACTCCGCCTCCGCAAGATCATTCTGGATGAAACCGAGCGCAAGCGCCATAATATCAAGACACAACAACAAGCGCAGTAATAGGGATTAGGGGATAGTGATTAGGGGATAGTAGAGACGCACGACCGTGCGTCTCTAAAAAAATTTTCATCACCTATTGCCAATTTAAAAAAAAGTTGTATTTTTGCAGTCCCAAAAAGGGTCTCTTGGCCGAGTGGCTAGGCGCTGGTCTGCAAAACCATTTACTCCAGTTCGAGTCTGGAAGAGACCTCTCAAAAAAGGCTGTCAACCGACAGCCTTTTTTTTGTTTAAATCCGTACATAATTAGGGAAAAATATGTACTTTTGTATTTATAGTGTAAATTATCAAGATATTAATAATCAATAAAATAGAAAAACAACTATGAAACAATTAATCGAATGTGTTCCCAATTTCAGCGAGGGACGTAATTTGGACCTGATCAAACAGATTACCGACGAAATAGAAAAATCGGAAGGCGTGAAGCTGCTGGACGTGGATCCAGGCTTTACCACCAACCGTACAGTGGTAACTTTTGTCGGTACTCCCGACGAAGTGGTGGCTACCGCCTACAAAGTGATTGCCAAGGCCAAGGAACTGATTGACATGAGAGGCCATCACGGTGACCACCCGCGTTTCGGTGCCACCGACGTGTGCCCCTTGGTGCCCGTTTCCAACATCACCATGGAAGAGACCGCTGAATATGCCCGCAAGTTAGCCAAGAAGGTGGGCGAGGAACTCAATATTCCGGTGTTCTGCTACGAAAACGCCGCTTTTGAACCCAAACGCCGTAACCTGGCCAACTGCCGTCAGGGCGAGTACGAGGCACTGAAAGAGCGTATCGCCAGCGCCGAATGGAAACCCGATTTCGGTCCCTGCGAGTTCACGGAAGAAGTGGCCAAGAGCGGTGCCTCCGCTATCGGTGCCCGTGACTTCCTCATCGCAGTGAACTACAACCTGAACACCACTTCCACCCGCCGCGCCAACGCCATCGCTTTCGACGTGCGTGAAAAAGGCCGTCCGAAACGCGAGGGTAACCCCATTACCGGCAAAATCATGAAAGACGAGAATGGCAATCCGATTAATATTCCCGGTACGTTGAAAGGTACCAAGGCTATCGGCTGGTTCATCAAGGAATACGGTGTGGCTCAGGTATCTATGAACATCACCGATACCAACACTACTCCGTTGCATGTGGCTTTCGAGGAGGTTTGCAACAAGGCTGCCGCTCGTGGCATCCGTGTGACCGGTACGGAAATCGTGGGTCTGGTGCCCAAGAAAACCCTGATTGACGCTGGTAAATACTTCCTGAGAAAACAACAACGCTCATTGGGTATCGACGAGGCCGAAATCATCAAGATCGCCATCAAATCCATGGGTTTGGACGACCTGAAACCCTTCATTCCGGAAGAAAAAGTTATTGAATATCTGATTGAAAAAGACAATAAGACCGAGAAGCTGATGGACATGACCTGCACCGGTTTTGCCAACGAGACCGCTTCCGAAAGTCCCGCTCCTGGCGGTGGTTCCATCTCCGCTTATATGGGCAGCCTGGGTGCCGCTCTGGGTACGATGGTGGCCAACCTGTCCTCACACAAACCCGGTTGGGACGAGCGTTGGGAAGAATTCTCAGTATGGGCTGAAAAGGGTCAGAAAATCAAAGACGACCTCTTGTGGCTGGTGGATGAGGATACCCATTCTTTCAATCTGATTATGGAAGCTTTCGGCATGCCGAAGGGCAACGATGCTGAGAAAGCCGCCCGCAAGCAGGCCATCCAGGATGCTACCAAATACGCTATCGAGGTGCCTTACAAGACCATCCAGCGCAGCTTCGACGTGTTTGAGCTTTGCGCCGCCATGATTGAAAAGGGCAATCCGAATTCAGTGACCGATGCCGGTGTTGGTGTGTTGTGTGCCCGCGCCGCCGTCATGGGTGCCTACCTGAACGTGAAAATCAACGCTTCCAGCTTGGAAGACAAGGCTTTCGCGGAAGAAATGGTAAGCAAAGCCCAAGCCTACGTGGTGAAAGCCAAAGAGCTCGAAACCGCATTGATGGCGAAGGTAGAGGAAGTGATTGGATAATTAGTTAATTAGCCAATGTGCAAATTAGCAAATTATCTTTTTATTCAATTAATTAACTAATTTGCTAATTAACCAATTTGCTAATTATTTTTCGTATTTTTGCAGTTCAAAACAAAAACATGGTAAGCAGACGTTATTTGAGAATCAAGGTAATGCAGGCCATCTTCTCCCATCAGATGAATGACAGGGAAGATGTGGTGGAAGGCGAGAAGAAACTGAACGACGCCATCCAGTCCTGCTATACCCTGTTCATCTATTTTTTCTCCTTATTTTCAGCTATTTACCGCTATAGGGTGAATAAACTGGAGGATTTGAAAAACAAGATCAATCCCACTGAGGCGGACTTGAATCCCAACACCAAGTTCGTGGACAATAAGGTGATCTTGCAGATTGATGAGAATGTTACGCTGAACAAAAAGTTCAAGGAACTGAAAATCAACTGGGCCAACGACGGCGATTTCATTGTGCAGGTGAATCATGAAATAGTTGAATTACCTGAATACCAGCGTTATATGGCTAACCCTCAGCGAAGCTATAGCGAGGATAAAGACTTGGTGCTGGCCATTGTGGAGAAGGTTTTTGTGGAGAGCGAGCTGATTCATTGGTTTTTCGAGGAAAAGAACATCCACTGGTTCGACGATTACAACGAAGCTTTGCTGATGCTGTACAAGAACATCCAGCAGTTCAAGGAATCAAAGAAGGAAAATTGTACCATCTCGACTTTGTTCAAGCCGGTGGCAGAAGGAGAGGAAAGTGATCAACAGTTCTATAAACGCCTCTACACCTTGACTTTGGCGCATAATAACGAGTACGAGGAAAGGATAGAGCAGAAGCTGCAGAACTGGGAGCTGGAGCGTATTATGGAGCTGGATATCATTCTGATGAAGATGGCGCTCTGCGAATTTACGGAATTCCCCAGCATTCCGGTGAAAGTGACGATCAATGAATACATTGAGTTGGCGAAAACCTACAGCTCCCAAAAGAGCAAGGTCTTCATCAACGGCATGTTGGATAAGATGGCGGTGGATTTGAAAGAGGAAGGGAAATTGAATAAGATGGGGAGAGGGTTGGTGTGAGTGTAAAGTACATAGTATAAAGTATATAGTATAAAGTTTAGGAGGTTTAAAATGAAAAGAACACTGATAATTTGTACTATTTGCCTAATAAGCATTTTCTTGGTAGCTTGCGGAGAGAAGAACAACTCCGAGGGTTTCACCACTGCGGATGTGCATAACCCGATGACGGCAGAGGGCTTGTCCAAAAAGGATGCCGAAAAGATGCCGGTGCTGACTTTCGAGAACTTGGAATATGATTTCGGAAGGGTCATCAAAGGGGAGAAACTGAGCTATTCTTTCAAGTTCAAGAATACCGGCAAATCCAACCTGATTATCTCCAGTGCCCGCTCTTCCTGTGGTTGCACCACTTCAACCCCGCCGCAGGCACCCATCAGACCGGGTGAATCCGGGGAAATCGGGGTGACTTTCGACTCGAAGAACCAGCATGGCGAGGTGAGCAAAATGGTGGTGGTGTCCGCCAACACTTATCCGGTGCAAACCACCCTCAGATTGAAAGCCACTGTAGTAGAACCTTAATTTATTTATCAATATAAAATACTGAAAATGAACAATTTATTATTCTTATTAATGGCTCCTGCAGATAACGGACAAGGAGCAGGCGGTGGATCAATGACTTTGATTTTTATTCTTTTGTTGCTTTTGATTTTCTACTTTTTCATGATCAGACCTCAGCAGAAAAAGCAGAAGCAGATTGAGGAATACAGAAGCAAATTGTCCAAAGGTGACAAAATCATCACGATTGGTGGTTTGCACGGCAAGATTACGGATGTTCAGGAGAAGGTTTTCGTTATCGAAATCGCTGACGGTGTGAAGATCACCATCGAGAAAGCCGCTGTAGCCGTGGATGAGAACGAGGCTAAAAACGCTCAAAAATAATCAGGATATGCAAATAGAAAGGCAGCCCAAGCAAGAGCATAAAAACAGGATGAAATTGCCTCCATTGGCCTTTTTGGTATGTTTGATACTGTCGGCCATCGCATGGTTTTTCATGAACTTCTCCAGAGACCAGGAACATACTTTGGAGTATAAGGTGATATGCTCGGAGCTGCCGGAAGGAAAGAAAAGTTGCACTTTTTCGGACACCACCTTGCTGTTGACGTTTAATACCAGAGGATTGGATTACTTGACTCCGGAATACGCCGAAGAAAACAGAATAGTGAATCTTTCTGTCAAGGAATTAGTCAAAAACAAGAACAAACGCAGCGCGTATTCTTTTTCCAACAAGGAGCTGTGCAATTTTCTGGTGGACAATGGCTATCCCGAGTTAATATCGGTGGAAAAGCCCGAGGTGCTAACCTTGTATGTGAAATAATCGATGAAAAAAATAGCTTTAACGGGGGGTATCGGAACAGGTAAAACCTATATCTCCAAGAAGTTTGTCCAGATGGGGATTCCGGTGTTCTATGCGGACGAGGAAGCCAAAAAATGTTACGAAGACAGGGAAATTGTCGATACCATCCGTTCTTATTTCGGCACAGAGGTTTTTACTGATGGAAGACTGGATTTCAAGAAGATGGCTCGCTGTGTGTTCCAGGACCCCATAAAGAGGGAAGTTATCAACAAGATGATCCATCCCAGAGTGATGGGGATGTTTGATGAGTGGGCCGAGGAGCAACATGCCCCGTCGGTGATGCTGGAATCCGCTATTGTGTACGAGAACGAATTGGAAAAGTTCTTCGACATGGTGATTGTGGTGGATGCCCCGCTGGATGTGCGTTTGGAACGTATCAAAAAGCGGAACCCCAACCTTACGGAGAAGGAGATCACCGACCGTATCAACGCGCAGATGCCCCAGGAGGAGAAATGCAGGCGGGCGGATATGGTAATCAAAAATTAGTTGACAGTTGACAGTTGACAGTTGACAGTTGAAAACTGAAAGTTAATTCCCCTTCTGTTAGAAGGGGTGCCTGAAGGGTGGGGTAGTGACGCAAACATTACGGCGAAGCCGTACCTTAGAGAAGAGAACGAGACGCAATTGGCAAGTTACGCACACATAATAAAAAACCAAATATGAAAAAACTATTAACCCTTGTTTTCGCTCTGGCCTTTTTGGGGGCTCAGGGCCAGAATTGGTATAATACCGACGAATTTACCGACGGAATGGAATGCACCAGCGTGACCGTGGGCAAGAAAGCCTCGGCTGACGGCTCGGTGATGACCTCGCATACCGACGATAGCGGCCGCTCACGTACCAACATCACCGTGGAGAAGGCAGCGGACCACCCAGCGGGCACTACGGAAACCCTGTACAAACGTGTTGCGGCCAAATCGGAACCGGGCAGAATGAACCGCTACGACAATATTCCTGTGGGCGAAATTCCGCAGGTGGCACATACCTACCAGTTCCTCAATACGGCTTATCCCTGCGTCAACGAGAAGCAGCTGGCTATCGGCGAATCCACTTTCGGTGGTCGCAGCGAGCTGAAATCCGACAGCGGACTCATTGACTGCCAGCGTCTTTGTCAGTTGATGCTGGAGCGTTGCAGCACTGCACGCGAGGCTATCAAAATGGCGGGTGAGTTGATGAAAACTTACGGCTGGATTGACGGGGGTGAGTGCTTGACCATCGCTGACAAGAACGAAGTGTGGCACCTGGAGATTGTGGGTCCCGGCAAGGGCAAATTAGGAGCCGTTTGGGCTGCCCAGAGAGTGCCCGACGACCATGTCGCCGTCAATGCCAACGCATCGACTATCAGAGAGATAGACTTGAAAAACAAGGATTATTTCATGGCATCCGACAATGTGTATGCGGTGGCCGAGGAGAATGGCTGGTGGAGCAAAAAGAGCGGCGAGCCTTTCAGATTCGCTTACGCTTACGCTCCTGAGTCACGTATGATGCTGGCCTGCCGCCGCCGCGAATGGCGTGTGTTCGACCTGCTGGCCCCCTCATTGAAACTGGACCCCAATGCCGAGAATTATCCTTTCTCGGTGAAACCCGATTCCTTGGTGAAATTGTCGGATATGGTGCGTGTTTTCCAGGATTATTACGAGGGAACCGAATATGATATGCGTAAAAACCTTACGGTGACGGACAAAGATGGAAAGTCCGTTATGTCGCCGCTGGCCAATCCTTTCATGAAATCGGATGAGTTGAAGCTGCACAAGGTGAACGGGGGCTGGCATGCCCATGGGGAGCGCAATATCGCGGTATGGTTCACGGTGTATGCCACCATCATCCAGTGCCGTAGCGACCTGCCCGATGAGGTGGGTGCCCTGTGCTGGTTTGCCCTCGACAATGTGGCTTCTTCGGTCTATGTGCCGATTTACGCCAATGTCACCGACCTGCCCTCAGAGTACAAGACTTGTGGCCGCGAGACGGGTTTCAGCCGCAAATCCGCTTGGTGGGCTTTCAACCGTCTGGGAACCCTGGCTTCGCAACGCTGGGGCGATATGCGCAAGGTGATTGAAAACACCTGGAAACCGTTTCAGAAGGAGTTCTTTGATAATCAACAAAATATTGAGAACAAGGCGCTTGCCTTGCTCAAAAATGGACAGCGTGAGGAAGCCCTGAAGCTGCTGACGGATTATTCCTGCCTCTGTGGCACCACCGCCGTCAATACCGCCTGGGATACTGGCGATTATATTTGGACGGTGTTCGACGGAGCGTGGTAATTAGGTATTAGGGGATAGTTGATAGTTGACAGTTGATAGTTGACAGTTGACAGTTGACAGTTGACAGTTGAAAACTGAAAACTGAAAGTTTAAATTCCCCTTCTATTAGATTCGACGAAGGAGCGAGAGCAGAGACAAAGCGTGCTTTGGCTATGCCGAGCGAGGAGGAGAAAGGAGGCGTAGCCTCCAACGGGTGCCCGAAGGGCGGGGTAGTGACGCAAACATCACGGCGAAGCCGTACCTTGAGAGGAGAAGTAGGCATAGTCTCCAACTGGTGGCCGGAGGCCGGGGTAGTGACGGAAATATAATTCAAAATTCAGAATTCAGAATTCAATGGAAAACGAAATATATATACACGAAACTGCAGTGGTGGATGCGCCTTGCCAGATCGGCAGGGGCACCAAAATTTGGCATTTCTGCCATCTGATGGCGAATTGTACCATCGGGGAGGAGTGCAATCTGGGCCAGAATGTGTTTGTGGCTGCGGGCGTGACCATCGGCAATAAGGTGAAGATCCAGAATAATGTTTCTGTGTATGAAGGCGTTACCCTTGAGGATGAGGTTTTTGTCGGTCCGTCGGTGGTGTTTACCAACGTCATCAATCCCCGAAGCGGTGTGGTGCGGAAAAATGAGTATAAAACCACAATGGTTGGCCAGGGTGCTACCATCGGGGCCAACGCCACCATTGTTTGCGGACATCGGATTGGCCGCTATGCCTTCGTGGGCGCCGGGTCAGTGATTACCCGCGATGTGCAGGATTATGAGTTGGTGACCGGCAACCCTGCCCGTCATGCCGGCTGGATGAGCGAAAATGGTCAGAAATTGCAGTTTGATGCAGAGGGTTTCGCCACTTGTCCCGCTACGGGAGATAAATATCAATTAGTTGAAAATAAAGTTGTTAAGTTATAATATTCATCAATAATCTATTCAAAAAATGAAAAAAATCCTGCTTTCGTTATTGCTGAGTTTCTCATGCGTGATGCTGTTTGCCCAAATCAATTATATCGATTTGGAAGGCATCTTCAAAGGAAAATATAGTTATGATAATATCAAAAATCTGTCATGGCGACCTGAAACACAGCAATATGCTCATATTGAGGATAATACGATGGTGCTGACCGATGCCAAGAGCGGCAAGGACCAGACTTTCATGACCTGTGAGCAGCTGGCGAAATCATTGAAAGAGGACGAGGTGAAACGTTTTCCTTCATTTCATTGGATTAGCAAGGACAAAATTTATTTTCCGGCTTATGGCAAGGTGTTAGATCTGACTAGCAATGCGGTCAGCGAAATCGCCATGGAGGATGTTTTCGATTATCAGTTGGAAAACTTCCTTTTTGTGGCCAAAAGAGACGGTAAAGTATTTGTTCAGAGTATTTTGAATAATTATAAACCGATACTTTTATGTCCTGATACGGGCAAAAACATTGTGTTTGGCGAGAGTGTGCACCGCAGCGAGTGGGGCATTAACGAGGGACAGTATTTTTCACCGAAGGGCAATTACATCTGCTTCTACCGCATGGATGAGAGCATGGTGGAGGATTATCCTTTGGTGAACACTTCTACCCCGATTGCCACGGTGGAAATGATGAAATATCCCATGGCAGGCCGCACCAGCCATGAGGTTAAAGCCGGTATTTTCGATGTGAAAGCTTCAGTGGCCCAAGGCAAGGCGGTGTATCATTACATCAAAACCGACAAGGCCGATGGTGAATTTCTGACCAATATCACCTTCTCTCCTGATGAAAAATATCTGTATATCACTCATCTGAACCGTGCGCAGAATCATGCCAAACTGATTGAGTATGACTTGCTTACAGGAAACAAAACCCGAGTGCTGATTGAGGAAAGCGACAACCGCTATGTAGAGCCTCAGACTCATCCTATCTTTTTGAAAAACAATAGTTTCCTCTGGCAGACCCGCAGAGATGGCTGGAACCACATCTATTTGTATGATCTGAATACTGGTACCAATACCCTGCTGACCCAGGGCAATTGGGAGGTGAGCGAAGTGCTGGGACTGGATCCGAAAGAGGAGAATATTTTCTTCCTGGCTTCGCTGGATAAGCCTGTGGATCAGTATGTTTGCAAGGTGAATATCAAAACTATAAAGGTAGAAAACTTGACTCCTGAATCTGGAACCCATACTCCCCGCTTCTGCTCGGATATGACTTATTTCATCGATTATTTCACCAATCTGGAAACCCCGCGTGAAATTTATCTGAAGAGCAGTAACGGTAAGACTTCCAAGCTGTTAAAGTCTTCCAAGAATCCGTTTGCCGACTGCACGATGGGCAAGGCTTCTATTTTCAGCATCAAGAACAAAGCGGGCGATGACTTGTATTGCCGTATGATTCTGCCCCCGAATATGGATCAGACCAAGAAATATCCTTGTCTGATTTATGTGTACGGAGGGCCTCATTCACAATTGGTTACGAATACTTTCATGTCAGGTGGCACCTTCCTGTATTACATGGCGCAGCAGGGCTATGTGATTTTCACTTTGGATAATCGTGGCACGGCCAACCGTGGTGCGGATTTCGAGAAATGCATCCATCGTCATCTGGGCGATTTGGAGGTGGAAGACCAGATGTGCGGTGTGGAATACCTGAAATCACTGCCTTATATCGATGCCAACCGTATCGGTCTGGACGGCTGGAGCTATGGCGGTTTTATGACCTTGTCGTTGGTAACTCGTCATCCTGAAGTCTTCAAGGCTGCTTCCTGCGGTGGCCCGGTGGTGGACTGGAAATGGTACGAGGTGATGTACGGCGAGCGTTACATGGACACTCCGGAAGAGAACCCCGAAGGTTATGCCAAAGCCAGTTTGTTGGACAAAATCAAGAACGTGAAGTGCGATTTGCTGGTGATGCACGGTTGCCAGGACCATACCGTGGTTTGGCAGCAGTCGTTGGAACTGATGAAAGAGGCGGTGAAAGCCGGCGTTGAGGTGGATTATTTCCCCTACACCATCCACGATCACAATGTAACGGGTATTGAAAGAGTGCATCTCTGGAACAAGATTGCCAAGTTCCACGAAGAACACCTGAAGTAATCAATGTAAGCATCTGCGTCCTCGCAGATGCAATTAACCGACTGCGGGACGCAGTCGGCTACGATGCTTTTAGGGGAGTTTTACTTTTTCTTTTTAGTGAGAAGACTTTTGATATCGTTGAGTTTCATCAGGGCTTCGACGGGGGTGAGGCTGTTAATGTCGAGGTCGATGATTTGGTCTTTGATATCCAGTAGCAGCGGGTCGTCGAGGGCGATGAAGCTGAGTTGATAACCAGGTTCTTTTTTCTCCACCTTGATGGGGTCGTTGCCACTTCGACTGGCCTCCAGTTGTTTCAGCACCTCTTCGGCGCGTTTCAGCACGGCCTGGGGCATACCGGCCATGCGGGCCACATGGATACCGAAGCTGTGCTCGCTGCCGCCTTTCTCCAACTTCCTCAGAAACAGTATTTTATTGTTGATTTCCTTGACGGATACATGGAAATTCTTGATGCGTGGGAACTGCGAGGCCATGTCGTTGAGCTCGTGGTAGTGGGTGGCGAAAAGCACCTTGGCGCGGTGGCGCGGGTTCTCGTGCAGGTATTCGGCAATGGACCAGGCGATGGACACACCGTCGTAGGTGCTGGTGCCTCGGCCAATCTCGTCCAGCAGAATCAGGCTGCGGTTCGAAACGTTGTTCAGGATGCTGGCGGTCTCGTTCATCTCGACCATAAATGTGGATTCGCCGGTGGAGATGTTGTCGGAGGCGCCCACACGGGTGAAAACCTTGTCGACAATGCCGATTTCCGCCTTCTCCGCAGGCACAAAACAGCCCATCTGGGCCATCAGCACGATGAGGGCGGTTTGGCGCAGCAGTGCCGATTTACCCGACATGTTCGGTCCCGTGATGATGATGATTTGCTGGTGCTCATTGTCCAGATACACGTCATTGGCGATGTATTTCTCGCCAGGCGGCAGCTGTTTCTCAATGACCGGATGGCGGCCGCTCTTGATGTTTATCGAGGTGGAATCATTGACGACGGGACGGGTGTAGTTGTTCTCGAGGGATACCGCCGCAAAGCACAGCAGCACGTCCAGGCGGGCGGTGAGGCGGGCATCCAGCTGAATCATAGGGATATAGTCCATCAGACCCAGCACAAAGTCATTGAACAGGCGCGTCTCAATCTCCAGAATTTTGTCTTCCGCACCCAAGATTTTGTCCTCCAATTCTTTCAGTTCCGGAGTGATATACCTCTCGCCGTTGGTCAGCGTTTGCTTGCGAATCCAGTCTTCCGGCACCTTCGATTTGTGGGTGTTGGTCACTTCCAGATAGTAGCCGAACACATTGTTGAAGCCGATTTTCAGAGAAGGGATGCCCGTGCGTTCCGATTCGCGTCGTTGGATGTCGGCTAAAATTTGCTTGCTGTTGGTGGCCAAAGACGAAAGTGTATCCAACTCATCATCAACACCTTTGGCAAACACACGACCTTTGTTGACGGCCACAGGCGGGTCTTCCACAATCTCTTTCTCAATGCGTTCGCATACGCTGAGGCAGGGGTTCAACTGCTCGGCAATCTTCTTCAGGGAAGGAAGGTCGGTTTGTTCGCACGCTTTTTTGATTTTCTCGACGGCGCGCAGGGAGCGGGCCAATTGCACCACCTCGCGGGGGGAGATTTTGCCCGTGGCGATTTTGGACACCAGTCGCTCCACATCGCCCATTTCTCGCAGGCTGCATTTGATATTATCAGCAATAGACTCATTATCAATAAAATACTTCACAACAGATAGGCGCTCCTCAATCATCACCTTCTCTTTCAGCGGTAGCACCATCCATTTTTTCAGCATTCGCGCGCCCATCGGGGTGAGGGTCTTGTCCAGAATCTGTAGCAGGGTCACCGCATTCTCGTTGGGTGAATGAATCAGCTCCAAATTGCGCACCGTGAAGCGGTCGAGCCATACATATAGTTCTTCTTCAATTCTGTTTAATTTATTGATATGTTGAATCTTATGATTCTGAGTCTCGTAGAGGTAATGCAAGGCGGCCCCGGCAGCGATGATACCGTATTCCAGTCCATCCACACCGAAACCCTTCAGCGAGGTGGTCTGGAAATGCTTGGTCAGTAGGTCCATGGCATAGTCGGTGGTAAACACCCAGTCGTCGAAGGCGGTAAGCAGGATTTTCTCGCCAAACTGCTCCTTGAAGCTGTTGGTTTTGTTCTTCTGAAGGACAATTTCGGAAGGTTTGAAATTCTGCAGCAGCTTGTCGATATAGGTGGCGTTGCCTTCGGCCACATAAAACTCGCCCGTGGAAATATCCACAAAGGAGATACCTATTTTGCTGTCGGTCAGATGGATACCCGCCAAGAAATTATTCTCTTTCTGTTCCAGCACCTTGTCGTTGGTGGAAACACCCGGGGTCACCAGTTCTATGATGCCTCTCTTCACGATGGTCTTGGCCAGTTTAGGGTCTTCCAACTGTTCGCAGATGGCCACACGCAGGCCGGCACGCACCAATTTGGGCAGGTAGGTGTCCAAAGCATGATGGGGAAAACCGGCCAGGTCGATGGACTGGGCGGAGCCGTTGGCGCGCTTGGTCAGCACGATGCCCAAAATCTGAGAGGTCTTAATGGCGTCGTCTCCGAAGGTCTCGTAAAAGTCACCCACCCTGAACAGGAGAATCGCATCGGGGTGCTGTGCCTTGAACTGGTTATATTGCTTGATTAAAGGGGTTTCCGCCATCTTTGCCATACCGCGTCTTTTTTTCCTGCAAAGATACGAAATTTTTGGTTACGCGGTTACACGGTTATACGCTACATACACTCCAATGTGGCGTACCTACGGCACGCAGGAGTAGAGAGTAGATTCCGCATACCCCACATTACGCTACGCTTATGCGGGGTTAATAGGATTGCGTGCTTTCAGCACGCAGTTCAGCTGTCGCTTGTATGGGGTTACAGAGTGGATGCTTCTCTGAGGATGAGAGTCAAGTATAGTCGTGCCAAAGGCACGATATTCTATTAACCCCGCACAACTTGTTGTGTGGGGTGGAGAACGACAAAGAATGTCTGCGTGCAGAAGGCACGCTACATACACTCCAATGTGGCGTACCTACGGCACGCAGGAGTAGAGAGTAGATTCCGCATACCCCACATTACGCTACGCTTATGCGGGGTTAATAGGATTGCGTGCTTTCAGCACGACTAATTGTGTATCCACAACAAAATTCATGCCCTTGTGTATAATTCAGGAAATTTGTGTAAATTTGCAGAATGAATAAAGTGGAGAAACGGTTCTATTTGTACCTGCTGATTTGGGTACTGGCGGACTTGGTGCAGGCGGTGTTCACCAACATGCACGCCGATGAGGCGTATTATGCGCTTTACGGTCAGTTTCTGGACTGGGGCTATTACGACCATCCGCCGATGGTGGCTCTGCTGACCTATCTCAGTCATTTTGTCGGTATGGGGGCGCTGTCGGTGCGCATTTGCACGGTGTTGCTCCATGGGGCGACGATCTGGCTGGTGTGGAAAACTCTTTCGCTGGTGAACGCGAGCTTCCGGGATGTCAACGAGTTCTTCCTCATCGCTTTTTCCCTCTTTATGTTTGTGCTCTACGGCTTTATCACCACCCCAGATGCCCCTTTGCTCTTTTTTACCGCATTGTTTTTCTATCTGTATCAGCAATATCTGAAAAAAGATTCCTTCCTGCTGGCAATGTTGCTGGGACTAACCATGGCGGCCATGTTGTACAGCAAGTATATGGCGGTTCTGGTGATTGGCTTTGTTGTATTGTCGAATTTTAAATTATTGAAAGATTGGAAATTATGGTTGGCTGTTGTGCTGGCTGCGCTTTTGTTTATGCCCCATATTCTATGGCAGTTCAATCATGATTTTCCAAGTTTGAAATATCATTTTCTGATACGCAAGGATCCTTTTTCCTGGCTTTATGTATTGGAATTTCTGCCTAATCAGCTGCTGGTGTTCAATCCGGTATGCTTGTTTCTGGCCTTTTATTTCTGTTGGCAGGAACGTAGAAACAAGGATAGTTTCACCAGAGCCTGTGTCTTTACCTGTGTGGGCTTCGTCCTGTTTTTCTGGGTGATGACGGTCAACGGCCATGCCGAGCCGCATTGGACCATTGCCATCACGATACCGATGCTGTTTTTGCTGTATAGAAATACACGTAAAGAATTGTGGCATAAGAGAATATTGAGATATATCCTGCCGATGGCGATTCTTGTTTTGCTGGTCCGCATAGGGCTTTGCACGCCTTTTGTTCCCGATATCACGGGTTTTGGCAACTATCAGCCGGCCATGGAGGCCATTCATCAGCAGTCCGCAGGCAAGCCGGTGGTGTTTTACACCTCTTTCCAGAAACCTTCGCTGTACCGCTATCACACGGGCGGGAACGGCATGGCGCTGAGTTCTCTGTATAACCGCCAGACGCAATACGATATCTTGCAGTTCGACAAGGACATACAGGGGAAACAGGTGTTGGCGGTGTCCACAAGTCATGATGCCGATTATACTCAAATCGGGGATTACGAATTTTATTATCATCAATTTAATAAGTTCCAGGGAACCAATAGGATAGAGGTGCTGGTGGAGAATCAGCGGGTAGAGGCGGACTCTGTGGTGCTGGAAGTGACGATGAACAACCCCTACGCTGTTCCTTTTGATTTTGAGCATCCGGAATTGCCGGTGAGGATTTTCGCAGCCTATCTTCAAGGAGATCAATATCATTTGGAAAGATGTGAAGATATTGATATACAAGTAATTCCAGCCTGTGATAAGGCCAAGACACAGTTGAGGTTCAAGTATATCCCGGATCAGGTTTGTGTTATTTGTCTGGCCAATTCCAGTAACATTTCTGTAAATAGTCAAGCGGTG
>LXOW01074690.1_pt1 | contig 48468 bp, 43 predicted proteins | sample 1368591 | NCBI WGS metagenome assembly LXOW01 (sample SAMN04884650, study PRJNA319009) | bovine gut metagenome | isolation source: Cow rumen | host: Bos taurus | place: Italy: Legnaro (PD) | collected 2014-07-09
GCCCTGTTCCGACGTGTATTTTTCACCAGCCTGCCATATTCTCAGATTCCTGAAATAATGCGACGTGTCCTTGCCATCACAGGGCTTTTCAAAAAAAGTACGCATCATCGTCATGTTGAGCGTCTTTCCAAAGCGTCTTGGACGTGCGAAAAGTATCACTTCTGCCTGTGTATCAAGGAAGTTCTTGATTAATAAAGACTTGTCGGAGTAAAAGCAGTTGTTATCAATAACCTTTTTGAACTCCGATATTCCTATTGGCAATGGCCTGAGCAGTTTTTTCTCTTTTAAGGACATAATAAGATTATATGAAATTTTCGGCAGAAAACTTCATGCAAAATTGAGCAAATATCAGTGGAAAATGAGCAATTGTGGAAAATTCTTTAATTTTTCACCGGTTTTCAAAAATTAAAAAAATTGGGCGTTTTTTTCAAAATTGAAAAATATAGCTTTTTTTTTAAAATGAAATTTTTTAGGTCATTTTTACAAAATGTTGTTTCAAACAACAAAATTTTGGAAATTGTTGTTTTAAATGACATTTTTTTACAAATTATTTGAATTTTCCTGCTCAAAAACCGTGATTATTTTTATACAATAAATATATGGGCTTCCTTATTGCCTTTTCCGTATGATTCTTGATGCGGAAGGCAAGGTCGCCATAATTTTACATTCATTGCGGAGCTTCTTATGTCAGAATCAAATGCGGACAATACGGGTTTTCAGCCTTTTGTGCCAGGAAGCACATTATTGCCGGAATTTACAGTAAAATCCATACTTCTCGGAGCGATGTTCGGTATCATATTCGGAGCATCCACCGTGTACCTTGCGTTAAAGGCGGGTCTTACCGTATCAGCGTCAATTCCAATCGCGGTGCTTGCCATTTCCCTGGGACGCAAGCTGTTCCATACAAGCATACTTGAAAACAATATTGTACAGACAACAGGCTCTGCTGGCGAATCCGTGGCAGCCGGCGTGGTTTTCACATTGCCTGGATTCCTGTTCCTTTCTGCTGGCAGCAATGGCCCGGCCTTTTTCAATTACTGGACAATTTTCTCGCTTGCCATGTTCGGTGGAATACTGGGTACGCTGATGATGATTCCGCTTCGCCGCTCACTGATTGTACAGGAACACGGCAAGCTGCCATATCCGGAAGGTACGGCCTGTGCGTCGGTACTTATTGCTGGGGAAAAGGGCGGTGATTTTTCAAAGACGGCATATCAGGGGCTTGGATTTGCCTTTGTATATGCGTTTTTCCAGAAAGTGATACATCTGATTTCCGAAGCACCCGAATGGGCAACGTCGCAGGCAAACAAGTATTTCCCGTCTGCCGTAGTAAGCGGCGAGATTACGCCGGAATACATGGGTGTAGGATACATAATCGGCCCGAAAATAGCAGGCGTGCTTGTCGCCGGAGGCGTTCTCGCATGGCTTGCACTGATCCCGTTGCTTGCAAGCCTTGTTCCGCCGGACGTAATTGCGGCACAGCTCGTCAAGCTGGGCGAATTGGGCGGACTTGATGTTGCCGGCGGCCCCGGAGGCTGGGATCCGGTTGCTCATACGTTCTCAGACACTGCATCCGCAGTCTACAAGGCCTATGTACGCCAGATTGGTGCGGGAGCTGTTGCCGCCGGTGGCTTTATGACACTGCTTCAGACGCTGCCGACCATAGTTTCCTCATTCAAGGGCAGCATTGCCTCGCTTAAAAACCGCAGGCAGGAGACGGCATCCTCGTCCCGTACCGAAAAGGATCTGTCATTTCTGACGGTAATCATCGGATCTCTCGCACTTGTACTGATTATAACCCTTTTGCCAATAATACCCGGAAACGGATTTCTAAGCAAGCTGCTGCTGGCGATACTGGTAATAGTTTTCGGATTCTTCTTTGTGACTGTTTCAAGCCGTATAGTCGGAATAATAGGCTCATCGTCAAATCCGATTTCTGGAATGACCATTGCCACGATAATGGGAACATCATTAGTGTTCATAGCGGCACGCTGGACTGGAATGATTTATGAGCCGATGGTGCTCGTGGTGGGCGGCATAATCTGTATCGCTGCGGCCAATGCTGGTGCTACGTCGCAGGATCTCAAGACCGGGTACATCATCGGGGCTACGCCGAAATATCAGCAGCTCGCACTTTTTATCGGCGTGATAGTGTCTGCCGCTGTTATTGGCTGGACCATACACATACTTGACACTCCTACTGCGGAAATGACCGCACAGGGCATTACCCATGCGATCGGTTCTGACAAGTTCCCCGCTCCGCAGGGTACGCTCATGGCCACGCTTATCAAGGGTCTGCTCTCATTCAATCTGGATTGGCAGTTCGTCATTGCCGGAGCATTCATTTCCGTGGTTATTGAGCTTTGCGGCGTTTCCGCATTGTCTTTCGCGGTAGGCCTGTATCTTCCACTTTCAACCACATTGCCTATATTCGTAGGCGGCATGGTGCGTGGTGCGGCAGACCTTGTCGCAAAACGCAGGGGACTGGAGGAGGAAAACGCTGATCTTGGCAAGGGCAGCCTGTTCTCAACAGGACTTGTGGCAGGCGGAGCGTTGTTTGGAGTCGTCGTTGCCATAATAACCGTGTTCTGGCCGTCCGTAATGTCCGCACTTGACTGCCAGGCCGGAATAGTAAGCGTTCTTGGACAAGGTGGATATGAGCTGCTTGGTGCGTTGCTATTCATTCTCATGGGAGGGGTGCTTTTCAGGGTAGCCCTGAAACGCTGAAATGTGTGAGGCGTATGCCAATGTCTACTATGAAAAGAATTGTTCTTTGTTTTTTCGCATTGCTGTTCATTTCTTGTGAGTCGGAAAAGAATGAAAAGGACGTATACATGCAAAAGACATTCATGTTCGGCTCTCCTGCCATTGTGAAGGTTTACGGTGGCACGGAGCAGCAGGGCAAGATGATTGCCGATGCCGTGCTTAATGAATGGAACAGGATTTCGGACGAGTTCAATTATGAGGACCCGTACAGCATAACGTCCATAATCAACAAGCGCGGCACGCAGGAATGGGTAAAGGCGGATGCGGAATTCCTGGATCTGTTGCAGGTCGCTGTTGATTACAACCGTTTTACCGAGGGATCGTTTGACATAACGTTCGCTCCGCTATGGCCATTGTGGAAGGAGGCCGCATCAAAAAGGAAACTTCCGTCAAAAAAGGAAATAAGACAGGCACTTTCCAATATAGGCTCTGAGAATATTGAGATTGATCATGCCGAACACGCCGTAAGGCTTAAGAAGCAGGTTGAGATAAATCTTGGTGGGCTTTTAAAGGGATATTGCTTTGAAAGGGCCTACAAGCTGCTGGAACAGGCAAACAGGTACAATCTGCCAGTTGAGCTGCATCTTGGCGGCAATATGATGGCCTATCGTGGCAAGGGCTGGAGCTATCAGATGAAAAACCCAGTGACCGGCAGGAAGATGGGCCGCTTTGTCTTTGATCAGGGAGCGGTCATATCATCTTCCGGCGGTGATGGCTTTGTGGAGATAGACGGTGAAAAATATTCACATCTTCTTGACCTTAAGACTGGTTATCCGATAAAGAATTTTTCCAGCTTTACTGTATATTTTCCTGATTTTGGCAAGGAAAACTACCTTTCCTCCGCCGCTTTGGCAGTAATGGGCAGGGAGAAGGCCTTTGGCGTTCTAAGCGGAATGAAGGGTTCTGCCGCTATATGGATAGATGCGGAGGGAGAGCCATATTATTTCATCAACGAGGACAGCAAGGCCAGATGGGAAGCTAAAAAAGGCTTTTTGGAAACGCTTTTTCAGCGTTTCCAATGAGCAATTAGCAGTGAGAAATTAGCAATTTAGGTAATTCATTATAGTTTCCCTGATTGAAAAACACGGAAAAAAGAGTTTTTTCCGTGTTTTTTTGCTTACAGTGTCTTTTTTGCCTCTTCCCATACGGAAAGAAAATCCTCTCCGGGGGGGCATTTCAATGTCTTGCGTCTTCCTGTTCCAGGGTGAAGGAATACCAGTTTGGCTGAATGTAGCAACATTCTGCCTGCCGGCTGACCGTGATAAAGCTCGTCCCCGATTATCGGCGAGCCTATATGCTCCATGTGTATCCTTATCTGATTTGTGCGGCCTGTCTGTGGTGATATTTCCAGCATTGCGCAGTTCCCGCATTTTTCAACAACCTTGTAGCAGGTGACGGCATCCCTTCCAAATTCCCATACCTTTATTTTCTTGAATCCGCCAGCCCTGCCTATAGGGGCATCTATTGTGCCGGAATCATCCTCCGGAATAGGCGACACGCAGCCTATATATGTCTTGTCCATAAGCCTGTCCCGGAATCCAATCTGCAGCTCCTCCTGCGTTTCAGGATCCTTGCTGATAATCATAAGGCCGCTGGTATCCCTGTCAAGACGGTGTACAAGTCCCAGACGGGACATTCCCTTTTCCGCTGTTTCCGGCCTTGACATGAGCAGCATTGAAACCACTGTAGGCTCTCCGAGCAGACATGCGTCTGGCTTTTCTTCCCAATGGGGGGAATTCGGATGCACCGCGAGACCGGCAGGCTTGTTTATGGCTATTATGTATTTGTCCTCGAAGATTATGAATTTTTCAAAATCCCTGTTCTTGGCCTGTTCCTGTACTTTTGCCTGCGGTGTTTCAATCTCAACAACCGCACCTTCCTTTAGAATGTATCCTGGCTTGCGAACAGTGCCGTTCACCTTTACCAGTCCGCCTGCTATAAGCCTCTGTGCGAACGGTCTGGACATTCCAAGTTCAGATTCCGAAATATAAATGTCAAGCCTCTGGGGGTCTCCGGAAAAAATCAATGTATGTTTTTGCATGATAAATATTTGAAAATTTTTTTATATTTTTTTGACTTCTTCAACAGGAAAAATCCTGTTGCTGCCGCCATTATCAGGAATATGGATATTGTCTGTGCTGGGGAAAGTGCGAAAAGGCCTGTTCCCCTGTCATCTCCCCTGAAAAACTCCAGTGAGAAACGAAGTACACCGTACATAAGCATGTATGAGCAGAAAACCTGTCCACGCAGCCTTCCTTCCCTAAGTTCCTTTGAAAGTATTACATTCAGTATTGCGAATATTATCAGGTTGCCGAAGGCCTCGTAAAGCTGAACAGGGTGTATGGGCCTGCCCATCAGATAGGCCGGAACCTCTCCCTGCGGATTGTCAAATATTACTCCAAATACGGAATCCGTGGGTCTGCCATAGCAGCAGCCGGCGAAAAAGCAGCCAATCCTGCCAAAGGCATGTGCCAGTGGCAGGGAGGCCGTAATAAGTTCCGCTGTCGGTATCATGGGCAGTTTCTTCTTCTTTGAGAATATGAAGAATGTTGCCATTGCGAGCAGGAATCCGCCATAAAAGACAAATCCGTATTGGAAGTTCCTTATTACGAATCCCAGTCTTGCCCCGAATGTGCCGCCAAGCTGCCCCCAGTATGTGAGTACATAGAACAGTTTTCCGCCTATTATGCCCATGAGCAGCAGGTAGAAAAGAAGGTCTGACAGGTTTTCCTTGTTCAATCCGGCTGCTTTGTTCTTTTTGAAAATATAGAACAGTGCCAGAAGATAGCCAGTGGCTATCATCAGACCGTACATTGGCAGCTTGAAACCGCCTATCTGGAATAAGAAAGGATGCATGATTACAACAACATTCCAAGAAATCCGTCTTCGGGCAATTCCGCGGCCGCACGCATATAGGGATTGCTTCTTCTTTCCTGTTCAATGGTGCTTTTTGCGGCATTGTAGGAATGTCCGGGATATACAGTCATTCCTCCGGGCAGCTTTTCAAGCAGTTTGAACGAGGAGTAAAGCCTGTCTGGCACGGATTCGGGGAAATCTATCCTGCCGCAGGCCCCGGCAAACAATGTGTCCCCGGTGAAGATTATGCCATCATTGCCGTTTTTCCCAGGCAGGATCCAGCATACGCTGCCGCCTGTGTGTCCGGGTGTCTGTAGCATTTCAATTTCTGGAAATTCCGCTATCGGATTCCTGCCTACCGGATTTTTGAATGCGAAAGGCTCTTCCGGCAGCATTTTGTCTTCCTGTCTCATATATATTGAAACGTTCGGAAATGCCTTTAAAATGGCTGGTACGGCGTTTGTATGGTCAAAATGACCATGCGTAAGCAGAACCGCCCTTAATGCCAGTCCTTTGGCGTTCAAGGCCTGTATAAGTGTTTCCGGCTCCCAGGAGGCATCTATTATGGCCGCGGACCTGTCCTGCGGATTGAAGACAATGTAAGCGAGATTGCCCATTCTGCCAACGGGTATCTGCATTATTTCCATTTGTCTTCCTCCGTTATCGGACGTGTCACGTTTACCACGGTCTCATTTTCCATCCTATAACCGTTCTTGCGTGCGATCTCCTCAAAAAGGGCAGGATTGTCAATATTCTTCTTGTCCTGTAAAAGCTCCCGTTCCTTCTCAATGCCTGCGGCAATGCTTTGCTGTTGCTGGTCATAAGTGTCCTTTGACCGTTTTGCCTCGGCAATCTGCCCTGATATGAGCATGATGCCGCCAGCAAGTATGATCAGGAACATCATTGTGTAGAAAATGCTTCCCTTTTCTATCTTCGGAAAACTTATACGTCCTCTTGACTTTCTCCTTCTTCTGGCCATTGCCTCCCCCTTTTATTTTGCTATCTTGAATGCCTTGTCTCTTGCGAATGTGGCCTTTTTGCCTAGTGTTTCCTCTATCCTCATCAGCTGATTGTATTTTGCAAGCCTTTCGGAGCGGCAGGGCGCGCCTGTCTTTATCGCACCGGAATTTACCGCCACCGCGAGATCCGCTATGAAGAAATCAGCAGTCTCGCCAGAGCGATGGGATATTATCGTGGAATACCCGGCATGCTGTGCCTGCTCTATCACCCTTATGGTTTCCGATACTGATCCTATCTGGTTTAGCTTTATCAGTATCGCGTTGGCAACCTCGTTGTCTATGCCCTGTGAAAGTCTCTCCGGGTTTGTGACGAACAGGTCATCGCCGACAAGCCTTGTCTTCCTCGCCAGCTGCTTCGTTATCATTGCCCAGCCGTCCCAGTCATCCTCGGCAAGTGGATCCTCGTAGGAGATTATTGGGAAGAGCTTTCTCCATTCGGCATATTTTGATACCATTTCCTCCGAGGAGAGGTTTTCTCCCTCAAATATGTAGCAGTCATTCTGGTAAAATTCGCTTGCAGCGGAGTCCAGGGCTATCTGAACCTGTTTCGTGGTATATCCGGCCTTTTCTATGGCATCGGTTATCGTTTCAAGAACCTGCTCATGCGTGAAAATGCGTGGGGCAAATCCACCCTCATCACCGACGGCGACAGTATATCCGTGTTTTGCCAGAATGTTCTTTAATGACTGGTATATTTCCGCACCGGCACGCAGTGATTCGGCAAAACTGTCAAAAGCCGTGGGTACTATCATAAATTCCTGCACGTTTATTCCGCTGTCAGAGTGTTTTCCGCCGTTTATTATGTTCATCATCGGTGCTGGCAGAATGTAATCCTTGTGTTTCAGGTCAAATGACTTTCTCAGGGATTCATACAATGGCAGCTTGTCCGATTCCGCTATTGCCCTTGCCAATGCCATCGATACGGAAAGTATGGCATTCGCACCCAGCTTTGTCTTGTTCTGTGTGCCATCAAGCTCCAGCATAAGCTCGTCTATATATGCCTGGTCTGCCTTTAGACCGTTTATTTCCTTGAAAATGTGCTTGTTCACGTTCTCAACTGCCTTGAGAACGCCTTTTCCTCCGTATCTTTTTCCGCCATCGCGCAATTCCAGTGCCTCGTGTGTACCCGTGGAGGCGCCACTCGGAACAGCGGCACTGCCAATTGATCCGTCTGATAGCTCTACGCATGTCTCAATGGTCGGTATTCCCCGTGAATCCAAAATTTCCCTGGCGTGCAATGTCTTTATCTTCGCGTTGCTCATTTAATTCAAGTCTCCTGTGAAATTCATATTTTAAACCATTGGCATTAATGATTATGCCTCCGATTTTGCGATTTTTTAATTGTAATGTTAAAATTTTCCAAATGCTATGTCCTGTCCGGCCTTTCTAAGGGCTTCCTGATCCTTCTTGCTGAAGGCCTCTATGTAGATCCTCATAACCTGCTTGTGTGCAGTGCCGGATGGACGCAGTCCAAGCCATGTCCCGTCGCGCATGATGAATTTGAAACCGTCCATTGTGTCTATACGCCATACGGAACGTCCCGCTATTGAAAGCGGAGGCCTGTTTTCCAGCTTTTCAACAACGTCAAACATATTTATCTCGTCTGGGACTGTTATGTCAAGCCTTTCCGTCATGAAGGTCTTGTGTTTTTTTGCCATTCCCTCAAGAATTTTCCTGAGAGGCTTTTTCTCGTAGGCAATCATTTCCGCCACCAGCAGGCAGGCGAGTATTCCGTCCCGCTCCGGGGTATGCCCCATTATTGTCAGGCCGGAGGATTCCTCTCCGCCGATAAGATACTGTCCGCTACGCATAAGATTGCCGATATGCTTGAATCCGACGGGGGTCTGCCGTACTTCCAAACCGTAGGATTTTGCCACGGAATCCACGAAATGCGATGTCATGACCGTTCTGGCCACCTTGCCCTTCATTCCCTTGTTCTTGACAAGATGTTCAAGAATCATTGCCAATATCTGATTCGGCATTATCCATGTTCCGTCGGAATCCACTATGCCATATCTGTCCGCGTCGCAGTTGCACACAAGCCCAAGGTTTAGCTTGTTCTTTTTTACGGCTTCCTGCACACCTGCCATATTCGCAGGACTTGTGTCGGGACGGCGGCCATCAAAAAGCACATCCCTGTTTTCGCGCAGTCCTATGACCTTTACTCCTGCCTTTTCCAGCAGATCCCGCATATATGTCCTGGCCGCGCCATGATTTGGGTCTACGGCTATTTTCAAATTGGCCTTTTTTATCGTCTGCCTGTCTATCAATGAGAAAATCTGATCAAAATATGGATCGCGGAAATCGGTCATTTTTACCATTCCCGTCTCCCTGGCCTCGTCAAAAGGCATTCCTTTTTCTGAATCCGCTATTGTGAATGCCTGGGCCTTTGCCTCTATGTCCGCGGTTATATCCTGCAAGGCCGGTCCACCCCAGAAAGGTATCCATTTTATGCCACTTACATACGATGGCTCATTGCCTGCGGCTATCATAAGGCCGCCTGAAGCGGCTGTACGATGTACTTCCCATGCCAATGCCGGAATAGGTGCCTCGGTTTTTGAAACACATACTGTCACCCCGTCGTCGGCAATGGCTTCCGCTGCCTCATGTGCGAACTGCTCTGAAAGGTATCTTGTGTCAAATCCAATTACTACATTGGGGTTCGTGGGAGCCTTCCTGCCCTTGTTTTTGAGGTCAAGTAGAAATTCCTCGCCCTTGAAACCGTAATCCTTGTTTTCCTTTATATGTCTGGCTATCGCATGGCTTACCCTTTTCACGTTGAGAGTGTTGAAGTCATCCGCTATAACCGCCCTCCAGCCGGAGGTACCGAACCTTATACTGTTGTTGGCCATAAAAAACTCCAAAAAAACTTTTAAAGACAATACTATATAATAAAAAAAAGGGGTCATTTGTAAAGGGGGGGGAGTTGAAATCGTCGTAAATTTGTAAAATATTTTATGTTGGATAAGCAGACGTTTGAANNCGAGCTTGGCCATGTCAACAACGAGGTCTATGTGCATTGGTTTCTTAATGCGGCAAACTTTCACGGCAGCGTGGCCGGATGGGCAATAGGAAAGTTGGTTCGCGACGGAGCTGGCTGGATGGTCAGGGAACATCATTTCAAGTATCTCGGACAGGTCAGGCTTGGCGACCATCTAAAAATACGTACATGGGTTGAGACGGCGGACAAGATAACTTCCGAGAGACGTTATGAGCTTGTCAACACTGAAACAGGAAAGGTGGTTTGCGAGGGCAGTACTCTCTGGGTATGGGTCAATTACAGGACAGGCCGCCCGGGACGCATACCGCAGCAGCTGATTGAGGATTTCCGCAACTGGAAATATAGGGACGAATATGCGGCGGCCTGGGACAGATTCCTTGAAACCGGCCTGATAGAGATAGATGGCAAGGTTATAAACAAGGTGTAATACAAAGATTTACAAGAGGTTGTCATTATGAATTTTATCAAACGTGTATTCCTTTTCGGAATTGTAAACATACTGGTCGTTCTGACGATATCAATAATGCTTTCCCTTCTGGGGGCAAACACGTATCTCAGTTCTCATGGATTGGATTACCATGCCCTACTTTTGTTCTGCCTAGTATGGGGAATGGCAGGCTCACTGTTCTCGCTGATGATTTCCCGTATTTCCGCAAAACTGATCATGGGGGTCAAGGTAATAGACCCCAATACCAGCGATATGGCACAGGCAAGACTGGTTCAGACCGTTCACAGGCTGGCACAGCAGGCAGGATTGCCAAAAATGCCGGAAGTGGGCTATTATGTAAGCAATGAGGTAAATGCCTTTGCCACTGGCCCGACAAAATCCCGCGCACTGGTTGCCGTTTCAACCGGCATAATGAGAAGCATGAACTGGGATCAGCTGGAGGGCGTTCTTGGCCATGAAATCACGCACGTCGCAAACGGGGACATGGTTTCAATGACCCTTGTACAGGGAATAATAAACGCGACTGTAATGTTTGTATCAAGAGTCTTATCCCATCTTATTATGAACAAGGGCCGTGGCAAGGGTGATCCGGTAAAAAACAGCTATCTCCTTACACGTCTGCTTGAAGTTGTGCTGAGTTTCCTTGGACTTATCGTTGTAAACTGGTTCTCACGGGTAAGGGAATACAAGGCAGATGAGGGCGGTGCCGCTCTCGCAGGACGTGAGAAAATGATTTCCGCATTGCAGGCATTGGCCGGAAAGACAGATTATGTGGATATGACAGGACATGAATCCCTTGCCACATTCAAGATTTCAGGCAAGCGGTCCAGATTCGCAAATCTTTTCTCCACGCATCCACCACTAGAGGACAGAATCGCACACCTTAAGGAAATGATGTAGGGAAATGCGGAAAAAAGTGTCTTTTCCAGCGTTTCCAGTTAGCAATTAGCAATGAGAAATTAGCAATTGAGGAAAATTCTTAAATCAGCATTGCGAGGGTCTTTAGCGACGAATCAATCTCTCGTTGTATAAAAAATCAGAATTTACATAATCAGATTGCTTCGCTGTCGCTCGCAATGNNTTTATATTAGTTATAACCAATTGTTATGATATTAGGTCAGTTATAATTTTAAGTTATAACTATTGAGTGTTGATTTATTTTTTTACGAAATTATGACGAAGGAAATTCAGGAAGCCAGAAAACTTGTTGAAAAATCAGACAGGATACTGGTATTTACCGGTCCTGGCATATCCGCCGCCAGTGGAATACCGTGCAGTGGCAGCGAGGGACTGGCCTCAATCAATGCCGATATGGGCGGCAACAGGGATGTATACGCACCTGTGGAATATCAGCAGTTTGTGGATTCCACGATGTACAAGCAGATATATTGGAAATTCCTGCTTGCAAATTATCCACTTTACAAGGCCGCAGTTCCAAATCCGTCGCATTATGCGATAAAAAAGCTGGAAGACAAGGGAAAGGTTCTCGCGGTAATCACGCAGAACGAGGACAGTCTGCATCGTCTGGCAGGGTCAGACACGGACAGGCTGATAGAACTGCACGGAACATGGCTTTTTGCCGAATGTTTTGACTGTTATGACTGGACGCCGCTGGAAGAATCTATCAAGAATTTCGCCAAGGACGAGTTTCCCCCGATGTGCCATTGCGGAGGATGGCTCAAGCCGTCCCTCGTGATGAACGGGGAGCTGCCGGAGCGGGAAAACCTGATAAAGGCATTCCAGGCGGCGGATCAATGCGATCTCGTCATATCAATAGGCAGTTCCCTGCGACGGGAACCGTCCTCGTCCGTGCCTTTGGCGGCAAAGGCCTATAAAAAGCCTTACATAATAATTAATCCCGGCAAGACAGCACATGACCTCGCCGCCGATATAAAGATAGAAGGCGATGCTGCGAAAATCCTGCCGGAAATATTTATCTAATCACGATTAGATAAAAAACGCCCTCGGAAGAGGGCGTTTTTCACATTTACAGTATCTCTGCTGACTGTATATAATCCAGTTTTGTGAAATATTTTTTCAGGTATGCGTTGCCCTGCATCTGAATCGCTCCCTGATTTGGACCTGTACCCTGGGGAGCACCCTCGCCGTAGCCATTGTAAAGCCTGTCTACAACTTCCATTCCCTTTGTGACCTTTGCGAACGGGGCGAAGCCGTGTTCATCCAGGAAGGAATTGTCTACGGTATTTATGAAAATCTGTGTCGTGCGAGTGTCAGGGCCTGCCGTAGCGAATGAGACCATTCCCCTTTTGTTGGAAGCCCTCACCGGATCATCGTCTATGACGGCATCTCTCCACATCGCGCTAATCTGCGGATCTCCATGTATTCCACATTGTGCCATAAATCCCAGCATTACCCGGAAAAAGGCAATATCCGTGAAATATCCATTCTTGACGAGATTATAGAATCTGTCCGCACCTTTGGGAGCCCATGCCCTTGTTACGTCAAGAATCACTTCCCCCTTCGTGGTCTTGAACAAAACCTGGAATTTATCCGGGGCGGTTTCATTTAATTGCGTGGGAAACATCAGTTTGTTATCCATGTTTGCTGTATTCTCCTTGGCTGTAGCAGCCGTATTTTGCTGCGCAGCAGGAGCTGCGCCTGTATCAGCGGCCTGCTGTCCGCAGGCAGCTAATGATACGAATATTATCAATGCCAAATATTTTCTCATAACTTTAGTATATAATATTTGCATTTGTTTTGAAAAATGCTATAATATATTTATACAGAAACCGGGATGGTGTAACGGTAGCACTAGGGACTCTGAATCCCTCTGTCTAGGTTCAAATCCTAGTCCCGGTGTAAGTTTCAAACCGCCTTGTGCGGTTTTTTTATTCCTGACAAAGCGATCAATATCACTATTACCGTCGTCATAAAATAAATCGTCGTAGTAAGATTATTTCATAAGTTCATCGAATAGTAGAGATGCTGAAACAAGTTCAGCATGACGGGAAATTCCTAAGGGAATGCGGAAAAAGTACTTTTCTAGTGCTTACAATAAACAATTGTGGAAAAACCTCATATCGTCGCTAAAGCTCCTCGCAATGCCGATTTAAGGAATTTCCTCAATTGCTAATTGCTCATTGTTAACTGCTAATTTGAAACGCAAAAAAAACAGGGCTTGATAGCCCTGTTTTTTTCATTATCTTGTGTCAGACCTTACTTGACAAATTCAGGCTGTATATGTGGTGGGAACACCAGAATATTCGCATGAATGTTTATCGTGGAAAGGGTAGTATGGAAATCCGAATGATATGATGAATGCCATGCCACGGGATTTCTCATCTTTGCCCAGTCTACGATCTGCAATGTCTGATCCTTTATTGCCTCTTCAAAAATAGCGGCCTTCTCGTCAGCCTTGAAATTGATTGGGCAGGCTGGTATGATGTTTGAAAGAGGATCTCTTTCCGCCCACACGTTTACCCATCTCTTTACGTTTGAAGGTTTTGAAACCTTTGTCTCCAATCCACCACGGGCGACATTGTAATCTACAAATTTCTTGACTATGCTGTTTGGTGGAACAAGGGGGGATCCCGCAGTCACCCAGGTATGGACCTTTACGTCACGTCCCTGTCTGTAAAGACGGTGCAATGCCGTATGTGATAAGACAGTTCCCCAGCTGTGCGCGAATATATAGAATGGCCTGTTTTCCTTTTCCGCCTTCTTTGAAAGGGTGAGTATCATGGCCATCAGGTTTACTACCTCGGTACCGGAATCCTTGGCATCCCTGGTCCACTGGAATGTATGCACATCAAGGTTTCTTGAAGCAAAATTCGGAATCCTTCTTACGGCATTTTCCAGATTCAGGGAATCTCCTGCCGCCCTGGATATTGATTGTGCCTGTTTGAGAACTTCCCTTTTGAATATTTCGTAATTTTCCTGTGATTCAATACCGAAATAATTCTTCAGCCAGGCATCATTGTCATTTGCTGTATCGCCTACACCTCTAGTCTGGGCTATCAGCATTGTATCATCACTTTTTGCAAAAATATAATTCCAAACTGATTCTGGCTCAATACCAGGAATTGTCAGAATCACAGCACCTCGGGCTGCCTTGGCGGCATCCTTGATTGATACAGGTTTTGATACCGATGGGGCCTGTGCCTTCTGCGTAGACGAGGTTATGCTTTGCAGGGCATTCTTGGCATTGATAGCCTGTTCCTGAGCAAATGCAGGGCAGGATGCCACAGTGCCGAGCAGCATAAACATTCCAAATGCAATAGTAGTAAATTTAGATATGTTCATAATAATATTCTATATCCCTTAATAATTGTTTTCAAGGTCTAAAGTCCTATTTTTTGATACATATTAAATCAGTATACTGCCTGATTTAGCAGTCTTACCGTTATGTTCTTGTCCTTTACAAACCTAAGATATGCCTTGGGAAATGATGCGGAATCAACCGGTATTAGAACTCTGCTGCGTTTGTATCCATACAAGGGATCTGTCTGAATGTATGGATATTTGAAAAAAGGTTTTCCATCAGATGTGTAGAACACAAAATCCCCGGAAAAGGCATAAACAGGTTTTGCATTGCCGTTTTCAACCACGAGTGTGACAACAACTCCCATCTTGTCGCCTACGTTTTTTGTTACGGACGATATAAAATATGCGATTATTGGTGATTTTGGGTTTACTGCCTGTTTTTTTTCTGCCTGATTTCCAAGGTTTTTTTCCAATGAGGATAGCCTTTTTTCATAATTGGCTGATTTCTTTTCCAGTGTGCCTACACGTTGCGATACGGTCTTGGCATAGGATATGCCAGACGTAGCAAGGATTAGGACAAGCATTAGGATAAAGTTCCGCATAATATAATTATACATATTTTTGTATTTTCGCAAAAAACTAGTCAGATTTTTCAAGAATACCATTACTTGCTTCAAAGAAAACACCGAAAAACTCAATATTTTCCATATTTATGCGTCAATGATTATTTAAAGAATCTCCTCAATTGCTAATTTCCCAAAACCACAGAGACAATTTCTTCAGGTTTTTCAAGAAAATGCCTTGCCCCTGCAATTTCCAGCTGTTCCCGGCTGCGGAATCCCCAGAGTACGGCATAATGGTCTATTTTTGCGTTCTGTGCGGTTTTTTCGTCGGTTTCCGAGTCTCCGAACATTATTGCCTTTTCAAGATGGACATTCAAGGCGGCAAGAGCCTTGAATACTATATCTGGGGCAGGCTTTCTTGGTGTTCCGGGTATTTCTCCGAATACCTTTGTAAGCAATCCGGGAAAATACCTGTCGCATACATTTTCCGCCGCACTTTGGAATTTGTTTGTTATTACGGCAGTCCTTATCCCTTCGGCTTTCAGTTTTTCCAGCACGGGGATTATTCCGTCGTAAGGACGTGTCTTGTCGCAACAGTGTCTTGCATAATGTTCCTTGAACATTGCGAATATTTCTTCAAATCTGGGATGATTTTCGCCGTCAGAAATGCTTTGCTCAACCAGACGGCGTACGCCATTTCCGACATGTGCGTTTATCTGCTCCATTGTCTGTTGCGGAAGATTGTGTGCGGCGAGTGCGTAATTGACACTGTCCCGAAGATCTTCCAGTGTGTAAAGCAGAGTTCCGTCAAGATCAAAAACTATGGCCTCGTATTTCATTTCCTACTCCTCAATTGCTAACTGCTAATTTAATCTCCAAAAATGTACAGCTCCTCCTGGGCCCTGGTGACACCGGTGTATAGCCATCTCCGCCATGTCTCGTCATCCATTTTGGGGAATCTTTCTTCCAGAAGTATTACTTTTCTGGCCTGGCTGCCCTGTGCCTTGTGAACCGTAAGGGCATATCCGAAATCAAAATAATCCGTATCCCGTAAAAGTGGCTTTGCCATGCCTGCGTTGATTCTAGGTTTTGGGACGGATTCTGCTGTTGCTGTCTGTGTTCCTGACACCTTCAATCCAAGGCTTATTCCGGGTATGCCGCCCAATAGGGATTGCAATTTTGCCGCCGGACTTTCCTTCTGTTCAATGAGGGAAGAGCCACCGAAGGCATTTGGGTTTTCCTTTGAGCCGAACTGATCCGCACTTATGAAACCGTGATACGGCTTTCTCATTCCGTCCATCTGAATCTGTGCCTCCCGTCGGCCATTGTCAGCGGCGTAAATGTCTATTATAGTTCCCAACATTCCATTGTATATGCCTTTGCGATGATTGTTTTTAAGGCATATAACCCTGTCTCCGGGGGCGGGATCAGGACTTTCAAAACCAATATTCTGCCTTATCTGCGCGTTTATTTTCAGACGTGTTGAATTATATCCGCAAAGTATAAGCGTGTCCTGATGGAAGTTTTCAAGCAGCTCGCCAATGGCCTCCTTGGAAAATTCGTCAGAACGCAGGAATTTTTTTACGCCCGGACCGTAAATTCCGGGGCTGACCATTCCTGTCTCCCTTGCCTGCTGAGATACCTGTATTATGGGATTGCCTTCTGCCTGCCGGTGAATGTGTTTCAGCGTCAGATCCGGATGCTCCATAAGGTTGAATTTGCCGTTTATCGGCGGCAGCTGTCCGTGATCTCCGACGGCAATNNAGGATAGCAGATCCTGCCATATTTCCGCATCTGCCATTGAGGCCTCGTCTAGGACTATAAGTCCGGCCTTTGGGCGGCCAGCCTTTGACCAGCCTATAATGCTGCCGTCGGGGGATTCAATCGGTGAATATATGAGGCGGTGAATCGTGCTTACCCTGTCATTTGGCAGAAGGCATTTATGTTCTTCCAGTCTTTCCTCCAGGTTGCGTGCCGCCCTGCCTGTATAGCTGCAAAATGCGATACGCAGTCCGGGATTGATTCGGAACAGTTCCTGACGCAATATTGCCATTAGCGTTGTCTTGCCAGTGCCAGCATATCCGCCTAGCGTTATATAACGGGACTTGCGGCTGGCCTGAAACCAAGCCAGCAGCCCTTTCAACGCTATTTCCTGATCCGAAGATAGTTCCATATTTCCGCAATTGTTCATTGCTAATTGCTAATTCGTATTACATTCCTGTAGGCCGTATTCTGTGGCATAATGCTGATATTCCCTAAAATCTGAGCCATCCTCCGTATATTGTGCTGTGATAAATACGTCGTTTATTTCCGTGTTTATTATGAAATAGCCTTCCCCGAATACTTCCGGCTTTTTGCTACCGTGAATGTATTTTCCTTCAACACAGAAATTTTCTACATTTCTTATAGGCAATAAATCATTGTGAACATTTGCCGTTATCATTTTACTCCCATTATGTTCTTCCAGATAATATCCGTTTATGATGTTCGTTTTTGATAAATTCCTATTGTTCCAACGACTATATACATATTCTGCTAAGATAAAAAAGAAAAAAAATGCTCCTAAATAAATAAAAAGCATATAGGCGACTTTTAAGTAGGCAATTAGTATTTTGACAATTATTCGCATTTTTTTGAAAAAATCCTTCTTGTATCGCCGTGATATTGCCATTCTATGTTTTTCAGACCGTGTGTAATGGAAAACAAGAAACAATCTGTGGCAGTGTTCTCCAAAATCTTGTTCTTTTTATTGTACGAAAAACATTTGCCATCCTCATTTGTGTGAGTTCTGCCATAAAAATAATCGCCACAACTGCCTATTTCCATTACTCCGGAGATAATTTCTGTTTCTCCGTCATAAAGGGTGGCATCCAGTTCAATGTCCTTATATTTCACAGTAAAACCGTTGTTCAAATCTATTGTTTTGGTTGTTTCTGGAAAAATAAAGGAATAAAGCCATGAAAAATAAACTAGCCAGAACAGGTGTCCTGCTACAATTATTACCCAATGAGCAATTTTCAACAACTTTTTTAAATTCATAGCTGGCCAGCATATTCCTCAAAAATATTCCATAACTGTCTATCAGATTTCCTTGTCGCTAATTCTCCTCGCAATTGACAATTTAAAGAATTTCCTCAATTGCTCATTACTCACTGCTAATTGCTAATTTTTGTTAAAGTATGGATGTGGCAGATATGGCTTTTTCGGCGGCTTGCCTGATGTCCTGCGTACTTCCATCTCTCGCACGAGAATGTCCGGGCAAATAAGGCTTGCCGGTGGACTCCACGATAGCGAATTGACAGAAAGCTCCCTTGACGCATAAGCGATGTCCCGCAATGACCGCAGTCCAAGGCCGGAGAACACCAGTGCGTGAACCGGCTCTTCATGCCCGTCGGGATAAACCTTGTATGCGTGGAAAACGGAAGTAAGGCCACCCATATACCTGATTACAAGACCGTATTCCAATTCCTGTTCCTTGCAAAGATCTATGAGTTTCTGTTTCAATTCCTTTGCTGGTACGGTGAACTGCGATGTCTCGTCCGGCTGAATAAAAATATTTCCAGGGCCGCCGGTTATGTTCTCGTGAGCCTCTCCACGGCCATGACCGTTTGAGCCGGGAAAATCCCTTGTCGCCGCACGGAAACGGTAATAATCCGTCAGTCTGCCCCTTGAAACAAGATTTACTTTCTGTGCCGCAGTTCCCTCGTCGTCAACCTTGTAATTTCCTGCAAGAAATGTTCCATTATATTTTTCCGCAAAAGGATCGTCATAGGCGTTCAGGAAGGGGGGGAGAACCCTCATTCCCAGTCTTTCGTCCAATTCTCCGGCACGGCTGTAAATGTAGCCCCTTGACCACTGGCTTTCCGTCCTCCATACCTCTCGTGGATTTGCCACATTGTTAACAAAAAGGCTTTCAAAAAAAGATCCTGCCGCATAACCCTCAAACAGTACTGGGCCTATATAGGCCTGCAATGTCTCCGATCTGACATCCTTCGCAAGCCTGGATGCCATTTCCCTTGCTGTGTCTTCCAGCTGTTTTTTTGACGGAATGTCCTTTGGGTCGCAGAACTCAAATTTTTTGTATTCGGAAATGGAATATCCATCGCCAACCATGGCTGATGCGGACATTTCCACGCTGCCCAGACAGGAGCTTTTTGCGTATCTGCTGCCCTCGCTGTTTATGAAATAGTCATTTGTATGTCTGCGATATATGCTTGCCGCCGAGCTGTCTATTTCCGGGTATTCCTTGAAAATTGCGGAAATTTCCTTTACCAGGGATCTGGCCTTGTCCGAATCAAATGGGGCTGGCGTGAATGTTTCGTCATATTCCAGGACAGGTGCTGGGGAATGGTCATCGTAAAGCTCCTCAATGTTCTTGGACTGCACGAATGCGATTTTCTTGGAGAATGTGTCTAGAGCTTCCTTGTATGCGGCATCCGTAGCCCGCCAAAGCGTATGACGGAGCGTTCCGTAATTTCCGACGTATGGCGAATATGCGTAGGTTGGCTCATAATCACCGTATGGATTTCCGACGAAAAGTGTGCTGTCAAACGAGCTTGTACCTATACGAACCTCTGCCTTTACAAGCCTGTCCTTTGAATTTTCAGATGCCGCAGTGAGCGCTCCGAATGTTGCCGCGAAATACGATTCCTCCCTGTCCGAAACCGTGTATGCCATAAAATACGGCATTTGCAGATCGTCCATTCTTAGGCCGGACATGGAACGGCTAATCTCGTCGTTCATCGCATTGAATATGTATTCCGGCGTTTTTGTTGGGGCTTTGTCGCCAGCCTGGCATGGAATTGCCGCAATGAATGTTGCGACAGCGAATATTGAAAGCATTAATCCTGATTTCATTTTATTGCCTCCGTTTTTTCTGCCTCTGTCGGAGGAGGCGGCAGTACAGGCAGTCTTGCCTGTGATTTCTGTGATTTTTCCGTCTCAATTTCCGTGATAAGCATACTGGGGGCGACGGCGGACACCGGAACCCAGCCTGTTTCCGCTCCGCAGTCTCCGTTGAACACGGAATAGTCGTCAGCGGCGGCGGCTATCTTTGCGAAATTCGCAATTGGCGTGCCTACTAGGTCAACGCCACGGACAAGCTCGTCAGGTCTGCCGTCTGGATAAACCCTGTAAACGATAAGCGGATTTACCTTGAATGTCTGTCCTGATCCTCGTCCTGTCATTGTGTAGCCGCCGGAAATGTCGTCAAAGACAAGTCCATAAGGCTTGCCCTGTTTCCTTATCTCGTCTATGAGCATTTGTCTTAATTTGGAGTATGGAATGGTTCTTGATGCCTTTACAATGGTATTGCCCATTCTGGAAACGGCACTCTCATATCCGGGGGCTTTTCGTCCATGACCATTGGAGCGGCTGAATCCCCGTATTGGCGACCTGCTCATAAGGAATCCTTTCAAAACTCCGTTTTCCACGAGGGATGCTTTTTCCGCCTTTGATCCTTCGTCGTCGTAAAGATAATGCCCTCTCAGAGGTATTCCGTTCCAATGTGAAACTGTCGGGTCGTCGTAAAGCGTTATGAAATCCGCAGTCACCTTTTCTCCCAGTTTTTTTGCGAATGTCTGCCCGGAATCTTCCAGTTTCTGCCTGTGTCCTTCCAGTCTGTGTCCGATTATCTCGTGGAAATACACTCCTGCCGCCCTCGCATTCATTATGGCTGGGCCGCTGAATGGTTCTGCCAATGGTGCATTTCTCAATGCGTCCAGTTCCGCGGCGGATTTCCTGAAATCCTCAATCAGCTTCTTTTCAGATGGAAAATCAGACATTTTTTCCGCATTGTAATCCATGCTTCGCGAAATATCCATTCCGTCGGCAGTCCTGGAATTTATCGTATATGCCAGTCGCAGATAAAGCCGTCCTGCCTTGATCCTTGTACCGTCGGAATTTACGATATAGCGATTGTCCGTGTCGGCGGAAAGTGTAGCCCCGCCCGAATAAATGAATGGATAATCCTTCATTTTGGCAGAAATGGCATTTAGCGTTTTCCTTGCCTTTTCCTTGTCAATGGACGGCATTTCAGCGGAATCATAATGCCTTTGTGGCTTGTAATCTGAAAAATCCGGGGAATCGTCGTCTTCCTGTGCGGTAAGTGCCTTGTTCATCTGAACCTTGGTGAATGCCTCGTAGGCTCTTTTTACGGCGGAATCCGTATGTTCCCATATTTTCGCCTTCAATGCGTCAATGTCATCTTCAAATGGAACTTTCTGCCTATACGGGCCACCCTGATAGTTTGAATCATATCCCTTTACCTGATGAGTGTTGTCAAGCTGCGGAGATCCGAATCTCGCGTCTATGTCAAGCTGCCGATTTTTGCCGGAGGATTCGCTCTTTATCGCTCCCATTTCGGAACTTAGATAGTAGCTTTCCGTTTCCGTTATCTCATATCCGAGGAAGTAAAGAGGTATTTTTTCCGCCTTTTTTAGCACCGGAAAAGACCGTTCAAGCTCCTCGGACATGGCATTCAGGACTGGGTCATTGTTTATATTGTATTTCGCAGCCTTTTTCTGTTTTGCCGTTCCCCCGAATGAAAATGAAGGGCAGGCCAGTACAAATGCCGAAGCCAACACCATTGCCATAAGTCTTAAAAAGTATTTTTTCATCATAATTGTCAAAATTTATCATTTTATGTCCCTCGCCCCTTGTGGGAGAGGGCTAGGGCGCGGGGTCAGGATTTAATTTTATTTTCACCCTTCTCCTTTATTTCCACAATTGCTAATTACTCATTGCTAATTGCTAATTTCGGTTTTTTTCACAAAAAAAACGACACGCACGCCGCTATCTGTGCCAATGCCATAAGTACAAGACAGATCATAAACATTCTGTGCCGACGTACAAGTCGACGTGCCTTGTTCAAAATCCGGCTTACCATGTCCTCGTAATACGGCGTAGCACTTATGCCTCCTCCCAGGTATTTGTCAAGGAAATTGACAAGTTCCGACCTTGAGTATTTCGCAATGTCGTACTCGTCCAATATATAGTCGTCTGGAACACGTCCGTCATTGTGGTCAAGCAATCTTATTTCCTTTTCCGTATCCATAAGGGGGGAAAGACCGGTAAATGCCGCAAGAATCGCAATGGAAAGCAATGCCTCCGTTCCTGTATGCGACGGGTATACGGCGAACATCTCAATGGCAGCCACAATGGCCAGTACCGCAAGTTTTCTTTCCGCAAAATCCTGCTGCCTGCAAAGAATGTCAGTCATGCGGCTAAGCCTTTTTTCCGGATCAGGCGTAAGATGGGAAGATACGCTTAGATTCCTGTCTGCTCTCAACCAATAATCATGCATAATTCCGCCTTAAATATATAGAAATTATACAAAATATGATTTATCATTTTTTGACGAAAAAACTTCTACATTGATACTGTTTTTTTTGAAAATTGTCCTGAAAATTCAAAATTGAAAAAAGTGGCTTAAAAAATCAATTTTGAAAAAACGGGCTTGAAAAATACGATTTTGAAAAAAATGGACTAAAAAATAAGAATTTGAAAATTTGGCTTGAAAAAATCAAAATTTAAAATTTTGATAAAAAATNNAAGTACGAAATTAAGGAAAATTCTATATCCACTTATGCCTTGGGTATCTCCTTGCCAGTGCGGGCTTTAGTTTGGGATAGCTTTCCGACCAGAAGCTCTTCAAATCACTTGTCACCTGAACAGGCCGCATTGATGGGGCTAGAATATGTATTATCAGAGGCACACGACCTGCCGCTATTCTCGGCGTTTCCTCAATGCCGAATAAATCCTGTATTTTCGCATCCAGATATGGATCTCCGTTTTTCGGATAGCGTATTCTTGCCTTGCGACCATTCGGCATTTGCAGCCTTTGCGGAGCGTGCCTGTCTATCATACGACAGACCTCGTATCCGTACCAGTCCTTGATATGCGGCAGTACAGGTCTTGACTTTGCGGCGGAAACACTTGTCGCACCGTCGCAGATGTCGTTTATTAGCAATACCAAATCCTCGTCAGAAAGCGGCATTATGCCGAAATCAGGACAGTGCTTGTGCAGGAAATTTATCCTTTCCAGAAAATCCTCCGTGTCCTCATTCCATTCCTTGAACTTCTGTCTGCCGGATATGAACTCCTCCGCTATTACTTCCGACGATATTTTTCCAGTCTGGCAATGCTCCGTCCTTGTTTCAATAAGTACATCCCGGTAATATGTGTTTGTATTTTTTACCGGCGTAAGCATTTCCGGGTCTAATGCCATTACGGTTTCCGTGTGTATTTCGTCGGGGAATGACTGTTTCAGCCATTCCGTCCTTATTTCTGCCGCGAAAGACAGCGTTATGTCCGTGCCGCCCGACACGGATTTTTCCAGGGCTTCTCCGGCGGCTATTAATGCTGCTCCGAAAGCCGCACTGCAAGAATCTGCCCCAGCACGTCGGCCTCCGGGCAACAAATAGCGTTTCCCGCCGTTGGGCGAGGCTGCGATCCTGTCCGGGAATGCTGGCAGGAACGATTTTGCCAATGCCTCCGCCAATGCTACGCCAGACAGCCTTTTGCCGGAATTTGCCTTTATGGGGCATATACGTTTTGCGGTTTCAAAGGTTTCGGAAGCGAGGGCCCTGTCTATTCCGTAATGCTGGCAGGCCTGCCAGCTGAAATTGCTTTCCGCTGCCCGAATGATGGCATCCGCACAATGCCAAAGATCCGAATGGTATTCGTTTTCCCTTTTTGCGTTTCCGCTCCAGATGGTTTTCCCTTGTGCCGCTGCCGCTATTATTGCTGCCTCAAATGGGCAGCCCTGACGCTCTCCCTCTATTGCCATTCTGGCGTATCTCGGAGGCAGAGGCATTGCCGCCATTCTGCGGCCTGTATGCGTAATATTGCCGTCCTTGTCCGCAGCTCCGAGTGCATATAGCAGGGATTCTGCCTTTTCTATGTCTTTTTTGTCGGGAAGGTCAAGCCATTTCAAATCGGAAAATGTATTATGTCCGCATCCTTTCAGTAGCAGCAATGCCTCGCTCAGATCAAGACGCATTATTTCCGGCTCTATCGCCGCAGGCATGGATCGGTTGTCCGTCTCCGTCCAAAGGCGTATGCACATTCCAGGACAGGTTCTTCCGGCACGTCCTGCCCGTTGCTCCGCCGACGAGCGTGTTATTCTCTCCGTAAACAGTGTGTTGACGGCTCTTCCAGCGTCATATCGGGCAACCCTGGCAAGTCCACTGTCTATGACAAGATCCGTTCCATTTATTGTCAGAGATGTTTCCGCTATGTTTGTCGCTACTATTATCTTGCGACGAGCTGTTTCCTCCATTGCCTTGTCCTGGGCGGCGTTCTGCATTGTGCCGTACAGTGGCATTGTCAGAAAATCCTTCAGGGATTCCTTTTTCCTTATCTCGTCTATTGTTCTGTTTATTTCATACGCTCCGGGCATGAATATCAGTGTATGTCCTGTTGTCTGTTTTGTGAACATTGATGCTGCAATTGCGGCGGCTTCCCATTTTGGCATTCTTGCGGATTCCGAATCGCAGAATCTTGTCTGCACCGGATATGTTTTTCCTTCGGCATTTATGGTTTCGCAAGGATTCATGTATTCGGAAATCTTTTCCAGCTCCAGTGTGGCGGACATTACGATTATCAGCAGATCCGGCCTCTGTTTTTTCTGAAGATCCAATGCTGCGGCGAGGGCTATGTCGGATGCGATATGCCTTTCGTGGAACTCGTCAAAAATCAGGCAGCCATATTGCTTCAGAAGCGGGTCTGAAATCAGTTCACGCAGAAGTATGCCTTCCGTCTCAAATATTATTCTTGTTTTTGAGCTGGTACGGTCTTCCAGTTTTACCCGGCAGCCGGTTTCGCCGCCCAATTGGGTTTTCCTTTCGGCGGAAACATGTGCGGCCAACATTCTTGCGGCAAGTCTGCGTGGCTGCAATACGGCAATCCTTCCCCTGATTTTGCCGCTATCAAGCAGAATCTGGGGCACCTGCGTGGATTTGCCAGATCCCGGCGGCGAGGACAATACAATCCTGCCGCCCGGCCTTGAGGCGTTCAGAATTTCCTGTCTGTGTTCCAATATCGGAAGGTTCATGGTTTGCTGCTTCGTCTCTTACGTTCCTGTCAATTACGACATAAGAAATTACCACAATTGCTCATTACTCATTGCTAATTTTAATCATATCCCTGAAAATGGCAGTATTGCCTCGTTGTATTTTCCGGGGTTGTATTCGCCAGGCAGGTGATTTCTGCTTTTTCTTTTTATTCTGACTGGTTTGACGGCTGCCTTTACGGCCTGAACGATTGCCTCGTCAGAAGATGCCATAAACATCAAGGGTTTTTCTTTTTCAAGAAAATCGTAAATGTCATTTGGCTCAGGCACGAATACGATTGCGTGTGAATATTTTTTCCAGTTTTTTCTTAACGCGTCCGCACCCTCGTCTTCCCGTGAGGCTAGGATATATGGCCTTATTCCTATTGATTTCGCAACAAGGCATATAATTGCCGGCATTGGCTTTGTCTTGTCCTTTCCTGCCATGCTGTTTAGCCTTTGCCAGTATTCTTTTGAGAAAATCGTATATTTTTCTGTCTCGACAGTCTGAATTGAGGAGGATGTTTCAGCTATACCTCCGTCGTATTCCACGGCAATCCTGTTTCCTGACAGAATGTTTGCGGCATAAAGGCAGCACCATATTATGCCCAACAGTACAAGCACCCTTATTCTGAAAAATAGTTTTGAGAAGAATACTGATATTGGCGACGGAGAAGGTGGTGGGGGATACTGACTGCCGAACATCATCGTCCTCCCTTTATTATCCTTGCCATGTATGGCTGGAATACATGTTTGCCTGATATGCACCAACGCATAACGTCTCTCGTCGGATGTTTTGAATTTGCAAATTCCGCGGCATTTGCCAATAATAGCCTGCTTTCCTCATTTATCATTGAATCAGGCACGGCGATCTGGTAAATCTTGTCTGGCTTTAGCTGCCCGTTGTTTAATTCCGCCTTCTCAAATTTGCCATCCTTGTTGTAAAAAACCTTTATTCCGGACATCGTGAAGTGATCCGGATTAAGGCTTTTTAATGCCTCTATCAGGTTTTCTCCCCGTATTTTTACAAAGACAATGCTGGAATCTTTTGGAAATGCCCTGTAAAGATCGGACAATGAAACGTTTACGTCCAAAAAAGATCCGGCAGGCTCATTGGACGGCATTATGGATACAACCGTCCTGGCCCATGCCCTTATGCAGTCTGACGCGTAATTGGCCAGCACTGGCACATTCTCACTTTCCAATGGAAGGGGGATTTTCAAAGTGCCTATTTTTTTTGCGAAATGCTTTTTTTCCTCAATCTGGAATTTTATCGCAAGCAGATGCAGATCCGCGTTTTCCTTGTATTTTATGGGATCTATGTCTATTGTTTTTGCCTTTACCGCCGATATTTTGCCATTTTCCGCATTGAATGTTATTTCCGCACGGCTTACCCTCTTGTTTTCCGTTCCGGCAGGAATTATCCAGGTATTTCCGGATCGGAATGTCTTTTTCACATCAGGATCGTCAGTGATTATTATGTTTGCCCTTTTTACCTGATTGATGAAATCCCTGTAATATCCTTTGTCAAGCTGGTCCGATGAGTTTACAGACAAAAGCATGACGATTATTTCCGCACCATCCCGTTTGAGAGCGTTTATGGCCAGGTTTGCGTCATAGCTGCCTTTTTCAACACGGAATCTGGCATAATTCTTTTGCGATTCCGGTCTTTTTGGATTTGCCAGCAATACGGAGAATATTCCTATCTTATGCCCATTTACCGTGGTTATGGAATGATTTTCAATTCCTGACTTTCTTTCCCCGTTTCTGGTATAGAGATTCGTTCCTATCAACGGAAATTGTGAGTTCTTTATAATACGGTCAAAATCCTTTTCGGGCAGGTTTATATCGGTTATTCCGGGTACAGCCGCCGTATACGGAAATGCGTTCATCATTGCGATCACGTCTGATCCGCTGGAAAGATGTCCTTTGGGACTGTCTTCTGCCCAGTTTCCGAGATCTACGATTATTTTTGGCAGTGTCTCGGAATCATATATGTTTTTTAAAGCGGGGAAGCCCCCGCAGCTGCCTTTCTTGAAGCAGTCGTCGGGGGCTTGTATCCTGCCTTGGGCGCGTGCCGTGGAGAATATTACAAATCCTTCCTTTTTGGCACACGCCGCAAGTATTAAAAGCAGGGCGGCCATAAGCCGCAGCTTTCTCATTTCTGTTTATTTTACCTGTACAAGGCGAGGTCCTATCGGGGCTGTCTTTACAGGGTTTGCCTTGAGGTCGTCTATAAGGTAATCGCGGAGAACCCTCTCGTTGTCCTCTACGGGTTTGCCCTGACCGATTATCTTTCCGCCGTTTCCGCCGCCAACAAGATAGTTGTTTGTGGCAACACGGTATGTGGCAGTGTAATCAACCGGGGAGAAAACTGGGTTTTCGCTGTCGCAGGTATTTCCGCAAAGCTCAACCTTTATGACCTCTGTCTTATCCGTGCCTTCGGTACTGACAATTTTCCATTCCGCCCTTAATCCGGAGAACTGCAATGTGGTGGTAGGATTGCCACCCTTTAGGTGTATGCTGTCATTGACCATGTCAAACACCTGCTGGCCGGTAAGTTCCGTCACCACGAGGGTATTGTCAAAAGGCATTATCTGGTAAATGTCCCTGTATGTTATTTTGCCAGCCGCTATGTTTGTCCTTACACCGCCACTGTTCTGAACGCCTATGTCGGATTTGGTCTGGCGGCGCATTGCGTCTGCGAACCAGTCTCCGGCCATATTGTCAATTCCAGGCTCGCGGAAATTGCGGTTGAGATCGACATTCGTATAGGATATTTCCTGATTCATCACGGCATCGGCTGAATCCTTGTATTTCTTTATGATGGCCTGAATTGCCGGATTCTCGCAAGTCTTTGAATCGGCGGATTCTGCTGTGGTATTTACAAGGTCTTCATGCCAGAGTTCTACGAGCTTTCCGGAGGTCTTTACGAGCTTGCCGGTCTTGTCGTCAAATTCCAGTTCCACGCGGGACACATTGTAAAGGCTGGATCCGCTCTCAACCAGGAGTATGCCGGACTGTTCGTCCTTGTAGCTTGTGTTGAGGGCAGTGTGATTGTGTCCGCCCATGACAACCGCTGGATAGCCCTTTATTGCCCTGGCAACTGCCAGAGTGCCGTATTTGGCCATTTCCGCTTCCTGTTCGGCATTCATTTTGACATTCACTCTTTTGCCGCCGAATGGGCCACCAAGGCCGATATGGGCAAGGACAACGATCGCGTCAGGCTTCTCGGTCTTTGTTATGATCTTTACCCATTTGAGGGCTTCCTGAGCCTCATTGCCGAAATAATAGTCCTTTACGTTTGCCGGAAGTGTTGATGTAGCCGTATGTGTGCCAACAATGCCGAGAATGGCTATCTTGTGTCCGCCTACTATGCGTATTATGTACGGATACATGAAATCCGGTGTCTTTTTTGTGGCCTTGGAATACATGTTTGTGGCAAGCACTGGGAAATTGAAATGCTTTGCCATGTTCTTAAGAACGTCCATGCCGTAGTCAAAATCATGATTTCCTGGAACGACTGCTGAATAACCGAGCTGGTTCATAAGCTCAACAGTGGCCATTCCCTTGGAGAAATTGCCCTCAGGCGTTCCCTGGAACGTGTCTCCGGAATCCAGCAGCAGGTATGGATTCTGTTCCTTCTGTACCAGTGCTGCCAGTGCGGCAAAGCCACCAATCGGTTTCTGTTCGCCGTTGCGTTTTGCCTGATGTACGGCATATCCGCCGTGAACATCGCTTGTATGGAATATTACAACAGTCTCGGCAGAGGCCGGTATCACCATGGCCATTGCCAAAAGAATGGATGCTATTATTTTCATTTCTGCTCCTTGAATATGAGGAAAACAAGTGTTTTCCCAATAATAATATAATACAAAATATTTATCCGTCAAAAAAATGCCTTGATACTTAATGGCATAAAAAAACGGAAAGCGGGGCAGGCTTTCCGTTTTTTTGTATTGCCTGATACAGAATATCAGCGTTTGGAGAACTGGAAACGTCTCCTTGCTTTTGGCTGTCCGGGTTTCTTTCTTTCTACCATGCGGGGATCGCGTGTGAGGAATCCCGCTTTCTTCATGGCGGAGTGGAAATCATCACCCAGCTTGGCTATTGCACGAGCAATGCCATGGCGTATCGCTCCAGCCTGGCTGGCTGGGCCACCGCCCTGCACTTTTGCGGTGCAGTCAAACTTCTGGTCTTTTGTGAGGGTGAAGGGGGCGTTTACTACAAAGGCAAGGCGCGGAATGTTTCCGAAGTATTCTTCGGGTGTCTTTCCGTTTATTGCCAGCTTGCCTTCTCCGTCCTGCATAAGGCGTACCTGTGCTACAGAGGTCTTACGCCTGCCAGTTGCTGTTATGTAATTCTTCTTGTCCATTTTGTCTCAATCCTGCTTTATTTTGCAGCTTTTGGGGCTTTTGCGGCCTTAAACTGATCCTGTTCGCCTTTGAAGAGGCGCAGGCGCTTCATGCGTTTAGCGCGCAGCTTGTTGTTGTCAAGCATCCGGTATACGGCGAGTTCAAGAACGCGTCTGGAATCCTGTTCCATCTGTCTCTTGTAAGGGATTGTTTTTGCCCCGCCGGCATATCCGGAATGGCGGAAATAGAACTTGTCTATTGCCTTGTTGCCGGTGATTTTAATTTTATCAATATTTGTGACTACGACAAAATCACCGCAGTCAGTCTGCGGCGCGTAAATGCGTTTGTGCTTGCCGGTTAGAAAAACGGCAATCTTTGTGGCTAATCTGCCTAATACCTGGTCGGAAGCGTCAAGGAAATGCCACTTGCGTGACTTTTCCATGTCTTCAACCTTGGGAAGTGTGGTTTTCTGTATCATAATACGAATATATTAGCAAATTTTGAGCGGTTATGCAATTTCAAATCCCACCGTCCCATATCTTTCCGTTTTCACAGAAACGATATTGCTTGTTTCCACCGCTGCCAAAAAATGAAGTAGATTTTCCAGTGGGAATCTCCGTGTCCCCGTTGCGATATCTTTCAATATATATCGGCAGAAGCTTGTTTACCGTGTTGAGACATGACGAACCCTCAACGTAGCAAAGCATGTAATGCGTGGTCGCCCCGTCGTTGACCTTTTGCAGGTAAATGGGGGACTTGTCGCTTAGCACGTCTTGTGGGCAGTTTGTCGCCCTCAGAAGCCACAGATATTCAGGCTCGCTTATTTCCCTGTATCCCTTTTTTGACAGCTTTATAAGTTCCCTGGAGGCCGTTATCTGCTTTCTGCTGCCAGGAACAGGCTGATACGAGAGAATCCAGGTTACTCGTCCTGTAGCTGCCGCCTCCGACCATACGGCTATGCCTTCCGGAGTTATCTGTCCGGACTTGTCAAACAAAGGCTCGCCGTTGAGATCACGAAGTTTGAATATTTCTCGGAAATTTATCTTTTTCTGCTCAAAAAAACGTATGGCATCCCTGGTGACGGACTTTGAATATGCGAGATAGCCTTCATAGGACAGAAGTATTTTAAGGCCATTTGTCCTGTCCTCGTAGTAGAATTGTGGCCTTCCGGGGAATTTCTTTCTAAGGATCTCCACTGCTCCCGCTGCTTCCGCAGCCCTTATGTTGCGATGCAGCCTGAGTTCCTTTTCCGTAAGTGTCTTTGTCTTTTCCGGTACTGCCCCTTTCTTTTTGAGTTCGTCCAGGATTTCCTCGTCACTCATCATATCCAATGCGAGACTTTCGGCTTTTTTCTTTGCGTATTTGTTCTGGGGGTCTATCTGCAATGCCAGCGTGAAATAATGCAGTGCCTCCTTGTACGATGTCTGTTTTAGAAAATAGTCTGCCACCGTGACCAATATTTTTGAATCAAACGGTGCTGCCGCTGCTGCCATTCGGTATTTTTTCTCGGCGGCGGTCCTGTCTTCAAGCCTTATCAGTGTTTCGGCTTCCTTTATGCACAGACGGGCATAGGCCTTGTTGTCGTCTCCTGCCAGTTTCAAGGCCCTTTCGTATTCGTCTATTGCTTCCTCGTATTCACCGACATCTACAAGCACGTCCGCAAGACGTGATGACAGTTTGAAATTTCTGGGATTTTTTCTCATGCAGGCTTTTCCCGTATCAGCCGCCTTGTCAAGATCATTCTTGTCTGCCTCGTCGTTGAATTGTTTTGTACATGCTTCCGCCGAAGCACCTAGGTTTTCCCTTGTCTTTTTCTCCATTGATTTCTGACGTTGCTTTTTCTGTGAGTTGTTGATTCTTTTTAATGCCTGCGAGGCCATTGCGGCATTGGCCTCCGCCCTTGACGATATGTCATCTCCGGCTGCGGCAAGTGCTGCCGCGTAATTCTTTTTTGCCTTGACATATATGTTTTGTGCCTCGTAGACGCTTCCCATTGTGTAAAGTGCTTCAAAATCCGCAGGGCTTATTTCCAACGCGGTCTTTGCAAATTCCTCTGCCCTGTCGTACACGCCCATGTTCAGATATGTCTTGGCTGTTTCCAGATTGGCCTTGAACTCGTTTCTTCCGTATTGCACGGCTTTTAGACAGGCCTGTAATGCAGCATCCGTCTTTCCAAGCCTTCTCTTTATGCTGCAAAGGGAAAGATTCCACGAATAGTCGTTAGGATTCTTTTCAGCCATTGTCTCTGCCTTTGATTCCAGTGAGGAGAGCTGGCTCTGTGTGGCACTTGCGGACATCTCTATGGCATAGAGGAACAGGTTTTTGTCCTGTGGGAATTTTATCAATCCATCCATTGCCGCATCAAATGCCGCACCCTCGGAATTTGTCTTTTCCTCGTATTTTGCCTTTTTAAGCTCGTCTGCCGCACCCGCATACAGGTTTTGGGACAAAAATGACATAAATGCCACGGAAATCATGGCGACAAATGAATATCTGACAATTTCTGAATGGAAAGACCTGTTCATAACTTTAAGTATGCGACTATTGTCTTGAGTGCGGATATGAATTTTTCCTTCTTGGTGGTCTTTATCTTGCCTTCCTTGACGTGGAATGCGTTCTTTTCTATTTTCAGCAAAAGATCGTAGTATATGTTCCAGATAAGCAAAGATGGCTTGAAACCGGACTTGTGAGGCCTGTCTACCAGGGCAAGTGTGTCGGAATAGTATTTTTTCGCCCTTTCGGTCTCAAAGGCCATCATGTCGGTAAATTCCTTGCTGTAGCCAGGGGCGGAAAACTGATCCTTGCCGCAGTTGAATCGTGCCAGATCCTGATACGGAATGTATACACGTCCTGCCTCGTAATCCTCACGCACGTCTCGTATGATGTTTGTAAGCTGTACGGCGTAGCCCATTACGGTGGCAATCTCCTTGGCATTAGCACCCTGATATCCGAATATTATAAGGCATACCTCGCCGACAACTCCGGCCACTCGGTACATATAGTATTCCAGTTCTTCTATCGTGGCGTATTCATGCTTCTCAATATCCATTTCCATTCCATCAATCAGAAGGGTGAAATGTTCCTTTTTCAGATTGTAGAATACTATTGCCTGTGCCAGTTTCTGACATAATTCGTCATTTTCCGGAACAAGGCCAAGGAACAGGGAGTCAACCTTTTTCCTCCACGCTGCCAGTTCCGTTTTCTTTGTTTCCGCATCCTTCTCGTTGTTGTCAACAATGTCGTCAACCGCACGGGCAAAGGCATAATACGAGGACAAGGCCGTTCTCTGTGCTTCCGTAAGTATTTTGAATGCCATGCTGAAATTGCTTCCTGATTCCGGTGATTTTTTCATTTTCTTCTGCCTTTTTGTCAAATCATTTACTATACTATTATGCTAATAATAAGGGTGATTAATCAAGCCGAGTGTATTCTAACATTTTTTTCTTTTTTCGGACATGATGTCAAGGATAATGGTGTCAACCTTGTTCATTCCCGTGCAGGAAATTCGGGCTATGTTCTGTATTGTCTCTTCCGCTGAATTTCCTATGAATCCTTCCAGCTCAGTTATGCCCTCGCCGTGTATCGCCATGTATGCCGCACGGATTGCGGAATCTGCCGAAGAGGCCACCTTTAAAGAGCAACCGCTTTTCGCTCCGTCGCACAATGTTCCGCCTATATCGCTGATTATCGTGTTTATTGCCAGTGATACCTTGTGCGTGTTTGCCCCGCAGAACTGCCATACTATCGCTGCGGCCGCTCCTACACCGGCGGCAACCGCACAGCCGCATATTGGGGCAAGTTCTCCTGTGAAAACCTTTATGTATGAGTTTACCAGATGGGAAAGCGCTATGCTTTTCAGAATCTTTTCTTCGGGGCGGCCTGCTGCCTTGCCGACTATCCAGGGTACTAGTATTGCCACAACGCCCTGATTGCCGGATTCCCCGCTTGACATCACCGGCACTGGAAGGCCTGCCATCCTGGCATCAGTGGCACAGGCCGCTGTTATCTTGGCTTCGGAAAAAACGTCCTTTTTCATAAAGCCCTTTTCTATGATGTCGTTGATGTAATAGCCGACTTTTTTTAAAGCCATCCCCTGCAGGCTTGCGGCAAGATTCATTTCCACGCCTTTCCTTATGTATTCTAGCTGTTCCGGCGACGTGGAGGCTGCTGCTTCAAACAAGTCATTCAGACAGGCAGTCTTTAGCTGTTCCTTGTAATGCCTTGTCTTCAAATCCTTTCTGCCCTGCCTTCTTATTATCGTTTTGCCGTCGTGTTCAAGTAATGATATTTCCTTGTGGCTGTTTTCAAGCACGCATAAGGCACGCTCCCTGCCAGAAAACACCTCTGCCGAAATGTAAATTCCATGTCTTGACGGGTCGGTGCTTATCGTGGCCTTGCCGTTTTCAATCATGTTTCTCGCACAGTCCATTTCGTTGGTAATGCTTTTGAAAAGTTCCGGTCCGAGTTCCGGCCTGCGTATAAGCGCTCCTAGTGCGGCGGCAAGAAGGTTGCCCTTTTGTCCCGACGTGTTTGGTATTGATACGGCAAGGCCGTTCTTGTATGTCGCCGGATCTGTTATTATCCGCACTTCCGTCGCCGTGCCGGACAGAAGTTTTGCCGCGTTTGCCGCCGCGAATGCCACTGCCACCGGTTCCGTGCAGCCCATTGCCGGGTATACTTCGTTCCTTAACACTTCTTCAAGCAAGTCAGGTATCATTGTCTTATCCTATTTGACGTATTTTCACTGCCATAAACATTATATAATTAAACAGGCAGAATTTGAAAATCGCATTTTTTGAAAAAATCAAAATCCTGATTTTAATCAGATTTTGTATCAATACGAGAATTTAAAATTTTCTTATAAGGAATCTCCTAAATTGCTAATTTCACATTGCTAATTGCTAATTTTAAAGCAATACCACAATTGCTCATTGCTAAGGAAACGCAGATAAAGTCAATATTCTGCGATTTTTGCAAAAATCTCTCGTCGTTATNNTCCCTAATTGCTAATTGGATATCCCTGCTATTTACAAATATGTTTTTTTATGCTAGAATATTTATGTTGCATTAGTAGTTTCTGGCAACGGTTCTTTTTAAATTTTTGAATGGTTGGGTGGCTGAGCGGTCAAAAGCGGCGGTCTGTAAAACCGTTGGATTTATCCTACATAGGTTCGAACCCTATCCCAACCATTTTTTATTTGCGCGGGTGGCGGAATTGGTAGACGCGTACGGCTCAGGACCGTATGGGCGTTTAGCCTTTAAGGGTTCGAGTCCCTTCCCGCGCATTTTTTTTGCTTTTTGACTTATGTTACCGATCGGTTACTTTTTTGCCCTATTGATACAATATGTCTGCCGCAGATATTGTTTTTTCCGTTCCGTCGGAAATTATCGTCAATGTGCCATCCGGATTGATTTCTTTTGCAAGGACTGTTTCCTTTCCGCCATTTACGCTGATTTTGATGTTTTTTCCCAGAAAATGACAGTATCTTATGTACTCATTCCGTATTGAGGCAAAACCTTGTTTTTCAAATTCGTTTTTTCTTTTGAAGAAGTGTTCCAGCACGGATTTTAGAATATCGTCCTTGGACGGAATTTCCGCTTTTCCCATCAACATGCTTATGGAAGCCGCCGGATACATTACCCCGGCGAAATCCTCGGAGTTCTGTGAATGGTTTATTCCTGTTCCCAGTGCTATTCCCTCTAGTCCGTGCCTGCCGGTATATGCCTGCGACAGTATTCCGCATATCTTGCCCGGAATTTCTGCCTCGGATGCGGAGCAAAGCACGTCGTTAGGCCATTTTATCTGCGGGAAAAGGCCAATTCCTCTTAACGCCTCGCACACGCTTATGCTCATCAGATGCGAGAATGCCGCATAAATTGCCGCAGATTCCGCTTTTTTCAGGATTATGGTGAAATAAATGCCTTTTCCTTCGGAGAGCCATTTTCTGTCCATTCTGCCACGCCCTGCTGTCTGCATTTCCGCACAAATGACTGTACCGTCCGACATATCGGTAAAATTCCGTATTGCGTAGGCGTTCGTGGAATCAATTTCCTTGAATTTGAGTATTGTGTTTGACATTATTAATATTTTATTGCAAAAAAACACTTTTTGCAATCATGGAAAGACTGAAAAGACATTTTTTCCGCCTTTCCTAACTAATCCTGGCTTTTATGCGTAGGCATGCCTCTATGTGCATTATCCAATGCCTTGAAAACGGCATTCTTATCAGGCCGGATATGTCTTTTCCGCACCAGTAATCAATAAGCCAGTTTGCTCTCTCGTCATTGCTTACCACATTCAGGGATATTAGGTTCTGTTTTCTTTCTTCCGGGATATGCTTTTTAAGACTGTCATAATTCATACGGCTTATAACGTTTTCTGTACTTTCCCTGACTTCTGATATATAAGAATATAGCTCATCCAAATTTAGCTTTTTTGAAAAATCTGCTATCTGATATTTTGCTAACTCGTTTCCAGTTGTGATAATAGGGGAATCAATGCGTTCCTGATAATTGCTCCTGAAGAAAATCTGCTCGTCGTCATTTATCAGCGTGTGCAAGACTATGTCCTCAATACGGAAAATATGCCATATAGAATAGGCAATGGTTTTGGAATGATATCCTTTGGCGTTTATAAAAGGGATTGCGTCAAAATCCTTTCTTGACAAGTCTTTCCTGAATGACAATATGACACGAAACAAATCATTTCTCAGCTTGAACAGCGAATCAATGCCGGACTTGAAGGAATCCTTCTTTTTTATCTTTGCCTGTAGGCAGCTATTGAGTTCAGACCAGTCTTTATTCATTTGTATTGTCGGGGTCGCATAAACAGCGGCATATTTTGCTTCGGGCTGTTTGTCTTTTCACTCTGTATCATATTGAGAATTATAACAATATTTATGCAAATTCTCAATGCTACTGCGAATTTGTGCAAAACCTGTCAAAATTCGCAATATGGATTTTTACCATTTTTTACATTTTTTTACAGTAAATTTTGCACCAAATTAACATTTTTTTACAGGAAAACAGTGGCAAATANNGTTTGAGACTGTACTTTAATTTCATTGTGGGAATTTAGAATTAGGGAAACGCAGAAAAAAACTATAATCCGTCATTTCTTCTAATGCCAAACATTGATATTGACATAATGAAATTTTTTTTCATATACTGATTACAGTGTCTTGGTAACGCTCGCAGCTCGTGCAAAGATCTTATCATACCAAAATAATACTTATTTTTCCCTAGTGTCAAAGTTTTGTCACAAAAAAGGATACGAGCAAACAACAGACAAAATAATGACACAAAACGAAGGAGAAATTTGTATGAACCACAAAGATTATTTTAAACTGCAATCCAAAAATCTATTAAGAGATTATAAGACACGCTATCCATATTACGATGAAGAAGCCTCAGCAACTCTTTATCAATATAAGCCAAAATTTTTTGATATTGAACAAATATTTATTGATTTCGGCATAGATGATGACAAAGAGGATTTCAAATTCACGCTAATGAATTCCCAACACATAATCGCCAATTTGGCTGGATTCAAAAAATGGAATGAATTAGAAAAAGCATCTGAATCAGAATTAGAACTTGCTCACCTTATTTTTGATAATGCACATAAGATAAGCCNNATACATGAAAAACTTGCTATTTTTAAACAAGTTTTTTTATCTTCTGATAGCTTCAGAAGTGTTTGCTTGCCATATCGTACAGACTTGGAAAAGAAAGGCAATGTTAATCCTTCCTGTCTTAATGAAGAAAATATTTGTAAACAAGATTTATATTATGAACTAACTGAAACAGAAAAACTTAATGCAATAAAAGAGCATAAAGAAAGTGGTTTTGTAGATTATGCTCCGGATGATATTGTTGAATGCCTACATTGTGGCAGCCGCTATAAATTCTGCGAAGTCAAGGCAATACGCAGCAAAGAACCTTATAGAGAGGAAGATGATTTTGACGCAATTGTCTGCAAAAATTATCCAAAATGTGACGGAACCATTATAGACTTGATAAAGGTCGAAGAAACACATAACCGCAATGAGGGAGGCAGATAATTATGTCCAAAAAAATACGATGGAGCAGATGTCTATCAGCAGAATGGGAAACAGTAAGAGAAATATGTAAAAAAGCAAACTGGACGGAAGAGCAGGCTGGAAAATTTATAATGGGAAAAAACTTGTCTGAACCACAGAATACTTATGACAATGTTCTACAAACATATTTATCAATGCTTCTATTTTACGACATATCAAAGAAAACTATTCACTATTATTTCGTAGATAAAGAACTGCGTGATTTTCTTCAATCAAATGAACTTATGAATTATGAAGATTTAAAATCATACATAAAAGACAAGGGTAATTTTTACCCTGTAAATAACCAAAATTCCTCAACATATGCACGTATATTTGATTATCCAGTCTGTATTCATGTTCCATATGAGAAGATAGGATATGCTTTCAATTATTTAATCATAGATGATGATTTTAACCTTGTGGCAGAACATAAGAGAGCATTCCTGATAGAAGAAAAACAATACAAAGAACTATCAAAATTACCTGAATCTAATTTGACAAAGGAGCAAAAGGAAATTATTGGATTATACAGACTTGCATTTAATTCTCTTGCCTATGTTTATTGCTTTCCTCAATATGTTAAAGATGGTGTTCCAAATCCTGATATATATAAAAGGTCCGACTGTCTTTGCAAAAAGATCATAACTTCTAAAGAGTTTAAGGAAGCTATTACAGAACAAAAACATGGTCCAACTCTAAAATTGCCTCATATAGTTAGAGGACATTTTATGTATCTAAAAGATGAACGCTACACATATAAACAAGGTCAGATTGTTTGGCGACAAGCACACATGGCAAAAGGGAAGGCAAAAACAGTCTATACTAATGAAGATCTTCTTAAAAATGATTTTGCCCAAAATATCTCTTAAATTAGGAATTTAACTATGAAGAAAACAAATAAGGCCATTATAGTTTCTTTAATTTCACTGCTATTTGCAGGTTGTGCCAGCGGCTCTGTATTAGTTACAGGCATTAAACGAACGCCTATACCAGCATATACTGTTACTATTTATACAGAACAACCACAAAAATATGAAACAATTGGAATTGTGACAGCATCCAGTGGTTCAGGTTTTACTGAGCAGGGGGATTTGGATTATGCAGTGGCAGAACTAAAAAAACAAGCCTCAAAAATCGGTGCAAATGGAATAATTATTCAGAATATTTCAACCTTAGTTACTGGAGATGGTACTGCAAAAAGTATTTCCGGGAAAGCAATTTATGTTCCGAAATGACATTATAAATAATTATCGGTTGAAATAAAACACATATTAAGGATAATATATTTCACGCTATGGAAGAGAAGAGTCATGCTGAATTTGTTTCAGCATCTCTTCGGCATAATGAATTCTTGAAACAACTTCTGTACGACGATTTGTTTTAAGACAACGCTGAAACTGATATTCTTTGCATTGTAATAAAGAACTACAACGTTAACTTTCAAATAAAAAAACAGCCGGACTAAAATCCGGCTGTTTTTAAATAATTTCCGCAATTGTTAAGGAAACACAAGTAAAGTCAAAATTTCTTTTTTTTATCAGAATTGTTTGGGATTAAAAAAAACAACTTGATTTTTATCAAAACTTATTTCACTACGAGAAATCTTGCTTTTTCATAAAGAATTTCCTGAACTACTCACTACTAACTTCTAACTTGGAACGCAGAAAAAGTAAACTTTTTCTGCGTTCCACTAACTTACATTCTTCCGCAGATTGCAAGCAGTATGCCGGCGGCTACCGCGCTGCCGATAACGCCTGACACATTCGGCCCCATGGCGTGCATGAGCAGGAAGTTCTGCGGATTCTCCTCCTGGCCTACCTTGTTTACGACACGTGCCGCCATAGGAACAGCGGAAACGCCAGCCGCACCGATAAGCGGATTGATCTTCATGCCACATTTGTAGAACAGTTTGGCAAGCAGGACACCGCCAGCAGTTCCGAAAGAGAATGCCAGCAGTCCGAGAACAAGTATTCCTATCGTGTTTGCCGTAAGGAACTGTGCCGCTGACAGCTTTGAGCCGACAGAAAGTCCCAGAAGAATGGTGACAATGTTTATAAGCTCATTGGAAGCCGTCTTTGCAAGACGATCAGTCACACCACATTCCTTTATCAGATTGCCAAAGCACAACGCACCCATAAGCGGTGTCGCATCAGGCAGGAACAGCATACAGAGGAAAAGCACAATAAGCGGGAAGAGTATCTTCTCCCTCTTGCTGACTGGACGGAGCTGCTCCATCTTCACCGCCCTTTCCTCCTTGGTGGTTAGCATTCTCATAATGGGAGGCTGTATTATCGGCACAAGTGCCATATAGGAATATGCCGCAACAACAATAGCTCCAATGTAGGGGGTTCCGAGACGGCTGGCAAGGAATATTGATGTCGGGCCATCAGCACCGCCTATGATTCCTATTGAGGCAGCATCCTTCATTGTGAAGGTAATCCAGGGGCAGTATTTGCTGAGCAGAATAGCACCTATCAGTGTCATGAATATGCCGAGCTGTGCCGCTCCGCCGAGGAATGCCATTTTCGGATTTGCGATAAGTGGGCCAAAGTCCGTCATAGCTCCCACGCCCATGAATATGAGAAGTGGGAATATTCCGGAATTTATACCGAAGTCAAATATCTGACCAAGGAATCCGCCATAAGTCTGCACGGCAACAAGACCGGTGTTCGGATCAACCGCCGTAATGGTATGGCCTATTATCGGCATTGCGTCCGGTGGGAACGGAATGTTGGCCAATACGCCGCCGAAGCCTATCGGGATAAGCAGCAGCGGCTCAAAACCCTTGCGTATGCCGAGGTAAAGTACCACGAAGCATATCACAAGCATTATGGCATTGGGCCATGTGAAATTATACAGGCCCGTTGAATGCCACAGGGAAATAAGACTGTCTAATACCTGCATTGCCGAAGCTCCTTATCTTATTTCAGCCAGAACGTCGCCGGCCTGGATCTGTGCACCCTGTGCGACGGGTATTGCCGCGACAGTGCCTGCGAATCCTGATTTTACAGGTATTTCCATTTTCATGGATTCCAGTACGATTATAACGTCGCCGACATTCACCTTGTCTCCCGGCTTTTTCTCAATGCGGAGAACAAGTCCTGGGAGTTCGGCCTTTATCTGCTGTGCCGCTCCGGAAGCCGCAGGGGCAGCTGCTCCGCCTGCGAATCCGGCCTTTACGGATGCTGAATACTCTGTTCCGTCCACGACGGCGGCATTGTTCTTTATTTCAACCTTGTAATCCTTGCCGTTGAGAGTTACAGTGAACTTTGTCTCGCCTGGCTTTGCCGCCGGTGCTGCCGCTTTCTTGCGCAGGTTGACTGGGCCGTGTCCTTTGAGGAATGCTATGCCTTTTTCCTTGCAGGTTGCCACGAGAAATATATTCTCGTCGGTGATTGGCAGTCCTTCTTTTTCAAGGATTTTCTTGTTTGCCTCTATTCCCTTGTTCGGGTCGGCATTGTTTATTTCAAGAGGTGTTTTCTTCGTCGGCTGCATATTGAGCTGCTCGGAAGCGATCTTTACTATTTCCGGATCAGGCTCAATCGGAGTGCGTCCGAAATAGCCAAGTACCATTTTGCCGTATCCGGGGGCGATTTTCTTCCATTCGCCGAACATGGCATTGTTCAGGGCCTGCTGCGAATAGAACTGGGACACCGGGGTCACGGAAGTTCCGAATCCGCCACGACGGACAACTTCCTTCATGGCTTTGAGCATGGCAGGATATTTGTCCATCATCTTGTTGTCGCGCAACATCTGCGTATTTGCGGTCAATGCACCGCCTGGCAGAGGAGAATACGGTATAAGCGGCTCTACGGCCTTTGATTCCGGCGGCACGAAATAATCCTTCATGCAGTCCTTGAAAACCTCTTCCGCCTCGACGATTTTGTCAATGTCAAATCCAAGATCGTACTCAGTTCCTCTCAATGCGTGCCACATGGAAATGATGTCCGGCTGGCTTGTGCCGCCGCTTACGGGGGCCATTGCGAGGTCTATCGCATCCGCTCCGCCCTCTATAGCGGCAAGATAGCAGGCAATGCTTGTTCCGGCTGTGTCATGCGTGTGGAAGCGTATCGGCATTTTGTTGCCGAGCAGCTTTCTGGCCTGTTTCACTGTCTCGCGAATAACGGCAGGTGTTGTAGTGCCGGATGCGTCCTTGAAGCAGAGTGAGTCAAACTCAACTCCGGCATCAAGCAGCTTCTTTATTACGCCGAGATAGAACGCAGGTGTGTGAACCTTGTCCGATCCTTCGCAGTTCGGCGGCAGGGACATAAGCGTCACCACGGCCTCATGCCTTAATCCGGCCTCCTTGATGGCCTTTCCTGACTCAATCAGGTTGTTCTCATCGTTCAGAGCGTCAAAGTTGCGTATTGTGGTCACTCCGTGCTTCTTGAACATTCTCGCATGAAGCTTTATGACGTCAAGAGGCTGGCTTTCAAGGCCTACCACGTTCACGCCACGGGCAAGTGTCTGAAGATTCGCATTCGGGCCTGCCGCCTTGCGGAAATCGTCCATGGCCTGAAACGGGTCTGTGTTGCAGTAAAAGCACAATGACTGGAAAATAGCTCCGCCGCCGCTTTCAAAATGATCAATTCCAGCAGCTACCGCCGCTTCCACCGCCGGAAGATAATCTTTCGGCAGAACCCTTGCGCCAAAGACTGACTGGAAGCCGTCCCTGAACGCAGTCACCATTACATTAATCTTTTTCATACTTTTTACTTGCTCCTTCCGCTGTTATACCAGGCCAAGGCCACGGCAGCCGCTATCGCGGCATCTGATGCCTGTGCCGCTATTGCCGGTTTAGGCTTCGCTGGCGCTACAGGCTCAGGAATAAATTTGTTTATCACAGGGGTAATGCGGCTAAGCAGGCTCATCGTAAGCACAAGAATGCCTAGAAAGCAGAATACAAAGCCCATTCCTATGAGAGTAATTATCAACGCATCTGTTACCATGTCTGCTCCGTAAGTTTCCGCCGGAATACAGCCTGTCTCCGGCAGATAATGGCTTTATGCCCCCTGCAAGGCCTGCCCGACTGATCAGTGGCTGCATATAGGGCATTTAAAGCTAAAGTACATCTCAATATATTGTAGCATTTTAGGCAATATGGATAAACGGACAAAAGTCCTATCGCATCTTATCCATACGCCACTTTATGGCACGTCGCAGGTACTCTATGTATTCCGGATCCTCGCACATGTTCTTGCCCGGAGCGTCCGAAAGTTTTGCCACCGGCATACCGTCAAATGAGACTGGCTTTATCACGATGTTCAACGCGTCCTTGACAGGGCCTACGAGAGCCGTACCAATGCCGAATGCGACCTTCGCCCTGCCACGGAAATGCCTGTTTATTGCAGTTGCCCTTGCAAGATCCAGCGAGTCGCTGAAAAGCAGTGTCTTTGTCATTGGGTCAATTCCCAGCGACTTGTAATGGGCTATCATTTTCTCGCCCCATTCATAAGGATCTGCGGAATCATGCCTTACACCGCTGAAAAGCGTGGCATAATACTGGCGGAAATCACGCAGGAACACGTCTGTGCCAATAGTGTCGGTAAGGGCGATTCCGTTCAGAATGCCGTATTCATTCGTCCAGGATTCCAGCATGAACCTGTTTGAATATGCCGGATTCCGTTCCGGGTAGCTTTGACCTGCCAGCATTACAAACTCATGTGCCATAGTTCCTGCGGCCATTACATTGTATTTCTTTGCAAAATACACGTCGGAAGTACCCATAAAGCCGGGTATTTTCTCCTCGGTCATGCGTTTTATGAAATAATCCTGTGCCTCGCCGGAAAGACGACGACGGAATCCGAATTCCGAGAAAACTCCTGGCTCATACTCGCCGGATTTGAACTTCTCTATCTCGTCCTCAACATTTGCCTTGAAATCCGCCAGCATTTTTGCATAATCGCAACCCAGACGATAGTGTGTTTCCGCGATTATGGCCATTACAGGTGTCTCATACGGGGAAACATTCGTGACAGATCCTTTCAGACGGACGGAAAGGCCACATTCAGCATCCGTTCCTATTGAAATCTCCTCTGATCTTGGATGCCAGAATCTTAGGAAATCAGTGTAATCCTTGTGAATCCAGGGATATTTTGTATGCAGGTATTCAAGCTCCTCCTCGGTGTATCGCAAGGAGGCGTAATGCATTACCTGTTCCCTTATCTCCTGCACCTCTTCCGGCGAGAATCTGACATCCTTGTTGCGGCATTTGAAGGCCCATTCCGCCTGCTTTCCATTATGCTGATGAAAGAAACACTGTCCCATTGAGAACTTGTACATGTCATTGTCAAGCAGGGAGTTTATTATTGGTTGTAATTTCATTTTCTACGTCATTCCCGAAAAACAGTGGGAATCTCCTGAATTTTTATCTTTTTTATTTTTTTACTGTTTTTTCAAAACTGATTTTTTTAATCCGAAGTTTCAAAATTGAAATTTTTTTTCATATTTTTCGCAAAATCGTTTTTTTAAGGCAATTTTGAAAAAATGAAATTTTTTGACTTTTTTTGAAATTTTGAAAAAAAGACTTTTTTTACAGAATTTCGCACTGGCACGAGGACATTACGTCCAGGGCGGAATTATGCTTTTCCCTTGAAAGTCCAGCACATCCGTCCCTGAATACATGCACCTCGGTGTTGTGCAGACCCGCCTTGATGGCTAGTGCGTTGGAAACAACGCATATATCCGTACACGTTCCAACCATATACACGTCTGAACCGTCGGGAATTATGTCCGCCCAGCCGGCATATCCGAATACTGGCTTGTCTATTACGATGTCTCCTTCCTGTGGGGCGAGTTCCGGCACGATATTCCAGCCGGGAGTGCCTTTTACGCAGTGTGGGACAGGAAGATGTTTGCCCTCCAGTGTTGACATGTACTCTGTTCCATGCGTATCCCTTGTGTATACAATTGTTGCCCCGTCCTTGCGGAATTCGGAAATCTTCTCCCTGATGAACGGAATTACGGATACTGCATCAGCGTTTTTTAACGCTCCTGTGCAAAAATCATTCTGCATGTCTATGACTATCAGATATTTTTTCGGCATGACTGCCTCCTTTGAAAAAGACATTAAAAAAGCGGGATTTCTCCCGCTTTTTTAGCATAACACGCCCTGATTACCTCACCAGTTCCGGCTGTATGTAGGGTGCGAATACTGGAATATGCACTTCTTTTTTTACTGATTTTAAAACAGTGTCGAAATCCTCATGATAGGAGGAATGCCATGGCAGGGGGTTCTTCATCCTTATCCAGTCTGGTATTCCATGTATTGACCAGAAGGATATGCTGTCCTCGTAGGCCTTCGCATCATTATCCATTTCCAGGTTTGTGGGGCATTGCCTTATCTTGTTTGAGATCATGTCATGCTTGCCCCATACATTTACCCATCTCATTACGTTTTTCGGCTTGGCAACCGTCTTTTCAAGGCCGCCTCTTGCTATCATGTAGCTTGCGAAGGCCTTTACTATCTTGTTTGAAGGTACGAGTGGAGATCCGCAAGTTATCCAGGTGGCTACTGTAAGATTCTGATGCTCCTTGTCAAGCCTGTGCAGTGCCGTATGCGTAAGTACAGATCCCCAGCTGTGAGACCAGATGTAAAGAGGCTTGTCCTCGTGTATTGCCTTTTCCGAAAGCTCCTCTATCTTCCTTATCAGTCCGGGCAATGCCTCTTCGGAATCAAGGGCGTTTCTGGACCATTTGTATGTATCAACGTAAATGTTGCGTTTTTCAAAATCCGGTATTAGATTCCTTACAGTTCTTTCAAGATAATCGTCCTCGGAATATCTTGACTGCTCCTCTGCCATTTCAAGAACCTGCTCCTTGAATTCGTTGTAGCTCTCGTTTGTAGGCATTTCAAAATAATCCTTGAGCCACTTGTCATTTTCGCTTAGCTTGCCATCTTCACTCTGTGGGATTGGCACTCCATCCTTGTTGGTTCTTCCAAAAATGTAGGACCAGATTGATGAGGCCCTTATTCCGGGAACTGTCAGGATTATCGCACCTTTTGCGGATTCCAGTCCTTCCTCGTTCAGGACATCTTCCGGAGCTGATATTCCGGGAATTTCCAATTCGGAAAGCAGGTCGTCTATGGATTGACCAGTTGATTCCTGAGCTATGCTGCGCATCTGTCTTACTGCGGAGCTGTTCTCTACGTTGGCCGCATTGACAGAAACAGCCACAAAGAACGGGAGTATGAACAATGAAAGAAGTTTCTTAAATGCCATAATCATATTATATAAGGAAAAAAAGGCGTTTGCAAGCCCAAAAGTCCTAAATCATAGTATTATCATTGAATCCCCATAGGAATAGAAACGGTATTTCTGTTCCACGGCGTGCTGATATGCCTTGTAAAGCAGTTCCCGTCCGGCGAACGCGGCAGTCATGTACAGGGGGGCGGATTCCGGAACGTGAAGATTCGTTATGAATATGTCCGCACTCTTGAAATGATACCCCGGATAAATGAACAATGATGCGTCCCTGAATCCGTGTCCCATGGTCTTGTCGTCAGCTGCGAATGTTTCCATTGTACGCATTGATGACGTTCCTACTGCGGCTAGGGGCTTTCCTGCTGTCTTTTGGGCGGAAATCATTTCCGCAAGTTCCTTGGAAATCTGGCAGGCTTCCTTCATCATTATATGTTCCGACGGATCTTCCGCCCTTACCGGCTTGAACGTTCCCCATCCTATGTGCAGGGTGACGAAGGCGTGCCTAATGCCTTTTTCGTCCAGCCTGTTGAAAACGTTTTCCGTAAAATGGAAGCCTGCCGTAGGTGCGGCTATTGAGCCTAGCGGGTCTGCATAAATGGTCTGATACCGTCCCTCGTCAGGAATTGCCTGCACTCCACGACGTTTCCTTGCGTTCAGAATGTATTGCGGCAGCGGCACTTCGCCGTATTTCTTCAGATATTCCTCGGTGAGGGGGGATTCAAAGTCAAATACGAATGCCCCATTTTCATTCATTCCCAGGCATTTTGCCTTCAGACCGCCATTGCACTCTATTTCCTGTCCTGCCTTCATCTTGCGGCACAATGCGGCCCACTGTTTTCTGTCTTCCGTAATATGACCGGTTAGCAGCAGTTCGCAATGTCCGCCGCCGGGCAGCTTATGCGACATAAGTCTTGCCTTCCATACACGGCTGTTGTTCAGAATAAGCAACGTGTCCGGCGGAAGAATGTCCGGCAGGTCGTAAAAATGCCTGTCAAGCAGTTCCCCGGTCTTGCGATTGACTACCAGAAGCCGTGAGGAATCCCTCGGATTTGCCGGATTGTCCGCTATAAGCGGCTCAATATCCAGACTTTCAAACTCTCTTAATGAATTTTCGCTCATAATTTAAAAATTCCACAATTGCTAATTGCTCATTGCTAATTGCTAGTTCTTCAACCGTTCCAGTGCTTTTTTTGCGTCTTCATGGCCTTGGGATGCGGCCTTTTCGTACCATTTGATGGCTTCGGCCATGTCGGCTGGAATGCCCAGGCCTTTTTCGTACATCTGGGCTAGGTTGTATTGGGCTTCGTCGTAATTCTGTTCGGCTGAAAGTCTGTAATATTCCAATGCCTTATTGTAATCCTGTTTTACTCCCCAGCCGTTTTCATACAGGACACCCAGGCATTGCTGGCCACCATCATTATTTTGATCAGCAGACAATGTACAGAGTTCAAACGCCTTGTCATAATTCTTTTTCGTGCCATGGCCTTTGTAATAACATTCTCCCAAATTGCCCTGACCGTAAGGATCTCCTTGTTCTGCCGATTTTTTGAACAATTCAAATGCCTTGTCATAATCCTGTTTCACGCCATGACCCTTATAGTACATATATCCAAGATTGGTCTGGGCTTCGACATCTCCTTGGTCGACCGCATTGCGATACCACTTTGAGGCTTTTTCATACCATTTATATGATTCTTTCGGATTTTTCTGCACACCAAGACCTTTTTCATACAATCTACCAAGAATATATTGTGCCAACGGGTTATCTTGTTCTGCGGCCTTAAAAAACCATTTAAATGCTTCTGAATAGTTTTGCTTTACCCCCTCGGCATTAGCATACATTATAGCAAGATCATATTGGGCTGGGGCATAGCCATGCTCCGCAGCACTTCTCCACCATTTCTCTGCTTCCAAATAATCCTGCTTCACTTCATAACCACCAGCATACACATATCCAAGACTGTGTTGAGCTGGAGCATAGCCATGCTCGGCAGCATTTCTCCACCATTTCTCCGCTTCCACATAATCCTGCCTCACTCCGTAGCCGTTGGCATACATTGTTCCAAGATTGGTCTGGGCTTCGGCATCGCCATACTCAGCGGCCTTTCTCCAGTATTTCTCTGCTTCCAAATAATCCTTTTCCACTCCGTAACCATTGGCATACATATATCCAAGACTGGTCTGGGCTAGAGCATCGCTATGTTCTGCGACCTTTCTCCACCATTTCTCTGCTTCCGCATAATCCTGTTTTACGCCGTAGCCATTGGCATACATTGTTCCAAGATTATATTGGGCTGGGGCATAACCACGCTCTGCGGACTTTTTCCACCATTTCAACGCTTCCGCATAATTCTGCTTCACTCCGTAGCCTTCGGCATACATATATCCAAGATTATATTGGGCTTCGGGATCACCATGATCTGCTGACCTTCTCCAGTATTTCTCTGCTTCCAAATAGTCCTGTTTCACACCTTCGCCGTTATAATACATTACACCGATAATCTTCTGTGCTACCGCATCGCTATACTCTAAGATCTGTTTCCACCATTTCTCTGCTTCCGTATAATCCTGTTTTACGCCGTAACCATTGGCATACATATATCCAAGATCATATTGGGCTGGAGCATAACCAAGCTCCGCAGCTTTGTGATACCATTTTACAGCTTCCACATAATTCTGCTTCACTCCGTAGCCGTTGGCATACATTGTTCCAAGATTATATTGGGCTGGGGCATAGCCACGCTCTGCGGCATTTCTCCACCATTTCTTTGCTTCCGTATAATCCTGCTTCACCCCGTAACCATTGGCATACATATATCCAAGATTATATTGGGTTTCGGGATCACCATGATCTGCTGACCTTCTCCAGTATTTCTCTGCTTCCAAATAGTCCTGTT
>LXOW01276137.1_pt1 | contig 47903 bp, 31 predicted proteins | sample 1368591 | NCBI WGS metagenome assembly LXOW01 (sample SAMN04884650, study PRJNA319009) | bovine gut metagenome | isolation source: Cow rumen | host: Bos taurus | place: Italy: Legnaro (PD) | collected 2014-07-09
TGTCGCCCACTCTGAGGAAGCGCGGCATGTTGGGGTGAATCATAATTTTCTTCTGCGCTACGCACTCGGCCTCAAGGAATCCGTAGCGCATATCTTTGTCGTGAGCCATAGCGAGGAAGCGCCATGTGGTGACACTCTCAGGCATTGTGAACGACAGCTCCACCCTACCCTTGTCGTCGCTCTCCAGCTGGGGCATGAAGAAGGCCGTCTCGCCGAAGTTGGAGCGAAGGGGTATCATCGACATCCCGTCAGCAGCTCCTTCCATCGGAGCAGCATCGGAAAGATTCTCTACGGGAATTACCTCAGCAGCCCTCAGCACCTCGCCGTCTTCGTCATTACCCCTGACATCAAGCGAGCCTATGGCTTTACTCTCCATCATGGGTGCGCTGGACATTACTGCAGCACGGGTCATCATATCACCTTTGCGGAACCTGCGAGATCCCTTATAGAGACGATAGCCGCCAAAGAGGGAGAACTTGGGATTGAACTCGGAGAAGGCGATATTGCGACTCTTTACGGTCAGCACCTCTGAAACGACGTAACCATACAGTTTTGAAGCAATACCTGTATGTCGCCAAAAAGAGAACGGCACATTCAGTACGCGGTTATCATAGAAAGCCCACTTGTGGCTTCTTATTGCATCGAGCGACTTATCGTAGAGCACGGCCATGAGCTGGGCCTTACATGGCTTACCCTCGCTGTTCGTAATGTTCACCGTCCACTTTTCCTTCTGGCCTGGCACCACCTTGTCGCGGAACGTGCCCCAGGCGAGGTTCAGCTGCTTGTCGGGAAGGGCGCGCTTTATCTGTATCTGCTCGCCGTAATGTTCTCCATTCTTTATCCAGGCATACGACATCGTGATGCCGTCGCCCCACTCTGGCTTATAGGTGAAGGTCTTGGTAATAGAGTCGGCATTAAGATGCAACACTCCATTCTCTATCACCTTATCTTGCGCCACCACGATATAAGGGGCATATACATCCTTGAAATCGCTGCCTATGGTTATCGTTACCGCTCCATTATCAGAGGGGAAGCTTTCAGAAGACCTTGCATACCAGCAATGTTCGTTGCGTTTCTCTTCCTCCCTTGGCGGCTCATTGCCTTCGTTCAAAGGAATACGCACGCTGCCCTGCTGGCTTTCTCCCGAGAGACTCGTAACGACAGCAGAGACATCAAGCGTGTAGTACCACTTCAGAGGTTCCTTCACACCTTTCTTTACAGGTATGACGACAAGGAATTCTCCGTTGGCATCGGTGATGAGCGTATCACGAATGATGTTGGCATTTGCTCCATCATTATATATTCTCCACCACCAAGCCCGTCTGTCGGCACTCACACACACCGTTGCCCCAGTCATCAACGCACCGCTGTAGCTCTTCACCGTTCCCTTTACACGAATGGTGTCGCCTGTGGTGTCGATAGTCTTCGGGTCCTGAAAGGTGACATCGAACGTAGGACGCTTGTATTCCTCCACTCCAAAAGCGGCAGAAGACAGATACGAAAGGGAATACCATCCACCTTCGGCATCCTCGGGAAGGGTGAAGGAGATGCGGGCTGTACCATAACTGTCCGTGACAGCCTTCTGTTTAGCCACCTCACGGTAATGTCCGTCACGCATCGTCACCTCAACGGTATCACCCGCAAGGACCGACGTGATATTGTCTGGAGAGATTCTGTACTTAATCACAGCCGCCTCCACCGTCTGTCCTGGGCGGTATAATGCCCTGTCTGTGTAAATCGTTGAGAGAACACGCGTGTCTTGGCGTTTGTCGTGACGATAATATCCACCAGTATAACTCCACAAGGCGATGCTGTCAGAAGGGGTGCTGGCGTATGTCTCAAAGGTCATGCCGCGCCCTTTGTTGAACGAGGCTATGATACATTCTCCCTTGTCATCAGTAGCGTATGTCTTTATCTTGGAACTATTGCGGAAGCTGCGCGCATGAAGCAGGCTGCCTGGCACGGGCTGTCCCGTAGCAGTATTCACCACAACGCAACGCAGGCTGTTGTCAGGCAGGGCTATCGTCAGCACCTGAAGATGCGACACATACAGAGTATCGAAATACTCTTCCGCCTTCTTCACCCACGAAGGAATGACCGTAGGGCTTACCTTCACGGCATAGATGCCTGGTTGCAAAGTGCCGATGTTGACTGAGTCCTTCTGCATCTCCCATTCCTTAACGGCCTTGAGCGTGCTGGAGAACAAACGCGGCTGACCTTTAGGACGCTTCTGGGCATCCAAGGGCGTGAGGCTTACTTTGATTTCGGAGATGCCCCTTACAGACATAAAACGCATCCAGCGGTCCTTGCCGGCATACTCATAGCCATTGTCGATTGAACATCTGACGTAAGGCTTCGTCAGCGACCTGCGATAGTTCACCAGCTCCTGCGCCACATCCCATTTGGGCCAACGGGCAAGGGCTTTGTCGATGAGCGAAATCTTTTCCGCCAAGGAGTCGGTGGTGTATATCTTGCTCTGTGCAGTCAGAAACTCCACCATCTCATTGTTGTCTCCATAATAACGGGCCAGCAGGGAGTCACGTTTGTCGAAGTGCTGACGCATAATAATCATGCTCAGCAGGTCGTGGTTGAAATACCTGCTGTCAGTACCTCTCTCCACAAGCAGCCCGCATTGCTTCGTGCCGTTTGCCTTCGTATATTCCGAAGCATCAGGCAAAGCCATCAGCGAGTCGATGTCTATGCGTTCGTCCATCACGATGCGACGTATCGTGGCAAGCACGCCGACTTGGAAACGTTTCTCAAGGCGTTCCCGTGCCGGAGCGATGCTGTCAGAGCTTATCTCTGCCAGCATGTTGTGCTCCATAATCATCGCTGCCATCAGCTGTGACCATGACTTCTCGCGCTCTGCCTTCTGTTCTATGCCGTAGAGCACGCTGAGGGCATCGCGCGGCATATCCTTAGCCACACACTTGTCGTAACGCTTCCACATAGCATCATAGCCCTCAGCTGAAACCGAGAGCCATGAAGCGATGAACAATATAAGAAGTAATGCCTTTTTACGCATAGTTCAAATTTGCTGTGATTAGTATCATACTGCGAAACTGTCAGTATCGGACTGCGAAACAGGTCGTATCGGGCTCTGATACTGTCCGTATCGGGCTCCGATACGACCAGTTAATGGGTGTGCACTCTTTCCGTCTTCGGACCCTCAGCGTTGCGTCGGTTTGTGACGGTAATGACACTCTGGGCCAATGCGATGAATGCCTGCCCCGTAGGTGAGGCCACATCGAGGGCTGCGGGAGTGCCTTGGTCGCCGTTCTCGCAGATGCTCTGCACGATAGGTATCTGTGCCAGCAAGGGTACGTTCATCTCCTTGGCAAGAGTCTTGCAACCTTCCTTGCCGAAGATATAGTATTTATTCTCAGGCAATTCGGCAGGAGTGAAGTATGCCATATTCTCAATGAGTCCGAGTATGGGCACGTTAACCTTGTCATTGGTATACATATCGATGCCTTTCTTTGCATCAGCCAATGCCACCTGCTGCGGTGTAGAGACGATGATGGCTCCCGTTATTGCGAGAGTCTGGAGCAGGGAGAGGTGAATGTCTGACGTTCCTGGCGGGGTATCGAGAATGAGGAAGTCCAAGTCCCCCCAGTCGGTATCGCCAATGAGCTGTTTCAGCGCGCTGCAGGCCATACCGCCGCGCCACAGCGTAGCCGTATTCCTGTCAACGAAGAAACCAATGGAGAGCAGCTTCACACCGTACTGCTCCACAGGCACCATCAACTGCCGGCCTTCTTTCTCGATGGCATATGGGCGTTCGTCCTCCACGTTGAACATCTTTGGTATAGAGGGTCCGAAGATGTCGGTGTCGAGCAGACCAACGGAATAGCCCATCCGCGCAAGGGATATGGCGAGGTTGGCAGAGACGGTGCTCTTTCCCACCCCACCCTTTCCGCTACTGACGGCAAGGATATTCTTCACTCCTGGCAGCAGTTTGTCATCTTCAGGACGCGGCTGCTGCTTGAACTCCTGGCTGACAATGAGGTCGAAGACGAAGTCCGTCTCGCCCAGTTCTTCGGCCATCTGCTTCACGTGATAGTTGATGGCAGCCTCGGCAGCCTTCACCGTTGAGCGCCAGAAGGGGTCTGTCTCCTTTTGGAAACTCAGCACCACCTCCACGCTCCACAGTTCATCAGGGGTCCCTTGGTTCACGCATGTTACCTTGGGCTGATCGGCAAGCAGTCCGCTGTCGATGATATTCTTCTTCGTGCCGGCATAGGTTACCGTTGCCAGCGCATCAGTTATTATCTTGGGATATAATTGCATTTATTTCTTCTTCAGTCTTTGTCAAAGCATCCCTGCAGAACTTGATGAGCTTTCTGGCTTTGTCAATATCAGTCTTGATAGTGTCGATTTTGAAGTCGCCACTTTCCATTCGCTGAGCCAGCTCTTCCAGTTCTTTCAATGCATCTTCATATTTCTTCATATCAGCAGATTTTGCGTGAGCCGTCACCAATCTTTACATCATAGACCTTCGGTGCATGACCGAACTTCTCGGCAAACTTCTTCTTGGCCGTAGCGATGAAGTCGTCATACAGTTCATCCTTCACCAGGTTGATGGTGCAGCCTCCGAAGCCTCCGCCCATGATGCGGGAACCCGTCACGCCACACTCCTTGGCGATGTCAACGAGGTAGTCAAGCTCTTCGCAGCTCACCTCATATTCCTTTGACAGACCATGATGCGTCTCATACATCAGCTGACCGACCTTCTCATAGTCGCCCTGCTGCAGAGCATCGCAGACGCCCAGCACGCGGTCTTTTTCGCCAAGCACGAAGGTGGCACGCTGTTTATCCTCTGCAGAGATAACGTCAGACACCTCTTCAAGGTTCTCCCATGTGCAGTCCCTCAAGGTTTCGTATCTGCCCTCGGGATGCTTTTCCTGCACAGCCTTCACCACGCGCTCGCAGGAGTTGCGGCGGTCGTTATATGGGCTGCCTGCCAGCTCATGCTTCACGCAAGAATTGAGCAGTACGAGCTTGTAGCCATCTGGGTTGAAGGGGAAGTATTCAAAGTCGCGGCTGTTGCAGTCAAGGCGCATCAGGGCTCCGGCCTTTCCGAATACCGATGCAAACTGGTCCATGATGCCGCAGTTTGTGCCGATGTACTTATGCTCCGTAGCCTGACCAGCCAGCACGATGTCCCACTTTGAAATCTTATTGTCGGCAAAGAGGTCGTTGAGGGCGCATCCGAAACAGCTCTCCATTGCTGCACTTGATGACATACCGGCTCCAAGTGGCACATCGCCAGCAAATGCAATGTTGAAACCCTTCACGTCAACGCCCAGTATCTGGAACTCCTTCACCATACCGAAGATAAAGCGGGCCCATGTGGCGCGTGGACCCTGTTCGTCGTTGATGTCGAACTCCACGCGGTCCTTGAGGTCTATGCTGTAAGCCAGCACCTTGTTCGTTCCGTTAGGACGAAGCTCTGCCATCACGCCGCAGTCAACGGCTCCAGGGAAGACATAGCCACCATTGTAGTCGGTATGCTCACCTATGAGGTTAATACGGCCGGGAGAGAAGTAAATGTTACCTGTCTGTCCGTCAAAATGCTTGATAAATCTGCTTCTTACAAATTCAATTTCCATAGTTCTCTTAGTTTATTGGTTTATATTCTTGTTCTGTTTAGTATACTCCTTCCGAGTGTTACCTCGTCTGTGTACTGCAGCTCGTCACCCACGCTGATGCCACGAGCTATTACCGACAGGGTCAGTCCGCTAATGGTTTGCAGCTGGCGGGTTATGTAGAAGTTGGTAGTATCGCCCTCCATCGTTGAAGACAGAGCAAATATCACCTCTTTGATGGGGACATGCTCCAGTTGGTTCTCCGAAGAATTGTCCGCTGCAGCGCGCGATGCCTTCACTCTCTCTATCAACGAGTCTATCTCGAGGTCTTTCGGACCTATGCCGTCCATTGGAGATATCACGCCGCCAAGCACGTGGTACAGTCCGTGATACTGCTGCGTATGCTCTATGGCGAGCACATCCTGTATGTTCTCCACCACGCATACCGTGCTTTCATCGCGGGTTCTGTCTGAGCAGATAGGACATATCTCCGTATCGCTGATGTTATGACAGCGGCAGCAATACTTCACCTCGCGTCTAAGGCGCGTCAGAGCCTCGGCAAACTCAGTCACGTCGCACTCCTCCTGCCGCAGCATGTGCAACACGAGACGCAACGCGGTCTTCCTGCCTATGCCGGGAAGACGCGAGAACTGAGTTACTGCATTATCGAGAAGAACGGCCACCTTTCGAATTAACGAATTAACAAATTAACGAATTAACCCTCCTCCCCCTTGGGGAGGTCGGGAGAGGTTTATTGCATTCTGTTCAGTCCTTCCCACTTCACGTTCCATTTGCCGTTCTGTGGGAATCCAGGATTCTTCACATCAGGACATCCGTCCCATCCTGCACACATCATAGCCACAGCATCGAGCAGGGCTCCGTTGCCGGGCAGGTAGAGTCGCAGGCGTTTCGGTTCCTGATAGTTGTGGCCAGATACGAGGTATGTATTCTTTCCCTTGTCTATCAGTAGAGCCTTCACAGCATTCTCGCCGTCACCCAGGCGTGCCGCACACATGGCCGTCATACCATAGTCCCAGCCCCATGTGGTGTCCCAGTTCCAGTTGTCCATCACCCACGACAGGGTGTGCTGCATCTTCTCACGGTCGTAAAGGCCATAGTCGGGAAGGAGTCCACAGGCTCCCAGCACGGCAGGATGGTCTGAGCGGCACTTCAGGTAGAACTCCTCTTCTGTGAGCTGTTTCTTGCCTGTGTCACCACCATAGTTGAATGGGTCAAAGGCTTCGGCACCGTTGTCAGCCTCGCCGCTTGCATTGAGGAAGGGCTGCGTAGGCATTCCTGCTGTATAGATACCGTCATGCTCTGCCAATGGTGCCATGCGTGATATTATCTTCTGCCATGCTTCGATGGTTGGCAGTCCTCTGCGCTCGCGCCATTTCAGGGCAGTAGTAAGGCCGTATACGAAGTATGCCTGCTCAAAGGGATGACAGTAGGAGAAATCCTTCGACATCGACTCCTGCATGGCTGTCTGTCCATAGAGCGTTATGGGCTTTGTCGAGATGAATATGGCAGTGTCAGTAGATGCCCTGTCAAGGCCTGCTCCAGCACATGCTGCAGCAAAGGAGGCAAGGAACACGGCTGTCTCGTCAACATACTTGCCGTATTTCTCCAACACAAGCCTCTGTGTCATCTTGTCGTTGCCGGCACGGCGATACATCTCCTCTGCCATATATATATAATGTGGCTGCTGCCATGTGAGGAACGAGCCCACATTGGATGGTGACTCACCCACCCACGGGTCTGTCATCTTCATCCATCTGATGCCTTCGAAATGCTGTCGTTCCGCTATCTGCCTGGCCATAGGGTATGCCTTGTAGTTATACCAGTCGAGGATACGCTCCAAATACTGTGGGCGACCCCAGAGTGAGAAGTCTACCGTATGCCACCACGTCATCTCAAGGTGTGGACGGCCAAACCAGGTGTTGTATGTCAGTCCCGTCTCCTGTGGAGGGGTATCGTTGGCGCAGTTGATGAAGGTGAGGTATTGTGAGAGCACCACGCGGCGCTCCAGTTCCTTGGCACGCTCGTCGGTACACTCGGAGAAATCCACTATGCCGCCCTCCTGCCACCATTTGTTCCAGAAGGCGGTGACGCCGGCCAGCTCTTTCTTATACTGGAATATCGTCTGCATCTTGGGCAGGTCACGGGCATATTCCACCTTCACCTCTATATTGTCGCTCTTGGGCTGCAAGAAGTACCGGTGTTCATTGTCGTATTTGCTGAAGAGAGCCTTGCCGTTCCAAGAGAGGCGCACGAAATACCTTGTGGCATCTATTACATGCTCTATTACGGCATATTTATCACCCTGCTCTACCACTCTCGACCTGTGTGCATCAGCATGCTCCCAGTCTGTGGCGGCATCGGCATGCTTGCCCGTCACGTAAGGCAGGGAGAGGCAAAGAGCGGCCTTGCCTTTCTTGAAGAGTTTCGTGTTGGCATGAACGATTAGTGCCGACCTGTCAGGAAGGGCTGCTGTCGTTACCGTTACGGGCACACCGTCAACGTTGTAGCACGACAGGATGTGACCGTCGTAGAGGTTCAGCGTCTGGTCTATATCCTTGATATCCTTTATGGTGGTGGCTCCACCATTGAAGACAAATCCGAAATTGCCCAGGTTCAGGCGATGAGGGTTGACCCTGAAGAATGCCGTCGCATCCATGTTGCGACCCTCAGTCTTGTACTCTACGGCATATCCTTCCTTACGGTTATGCCCCAGGTCCATCTCCTTCATAGTCTCCTCGGCCATCAGACCTTTTATGTTGGGGAAGGAATGCCATCCCCAGTCAGACATGGCACAGAGAGGGACTCCCTGCTCGAAGTCTCTTGGGAAGGACTGCAGCCCCGTGATGTCAACCGTTGTGGCAAAATGTCCGTTGCCCACCGTGAGCGAATTCAGCTCACTGAAGGTTGTTACGAGGGGATTGTTTCTCATCACCACAGCCTTACGGTCTATGCACCCCTTCTCAGCGGGGCACGCAACAGTCTTAGCCTTGTCGCTCTTCGTAGCTGCCGTGCTGACAACGAGGCCACAGATGAGTATCAGGATGGTTAGTAGGGTTCGTTTCATTGGCATTGTCTATTTTAAATTCATGAAATCCGTGGTCGTTATGAAGCGGAAGTATAGTTAGTTTATTGTAGTGTCTCTCTACATCTTCATATCTATGTTAGCCTTTGGTACCGACAGCGGTTTCGTCTTTATTTTCATGCTGTCAAGTTTCATGGAGTCGCGCCGCAGGCTGTCTTTCTTCGCATCCTCCATCTGTGGAGCCACAGTAACGGCAGAAGAGCTGCTGCTGCCTGCCGGAGCGTCAGTATGCTGATGAAGCAGTTTCACGCTGCTTATCGCAGCAAAGCGTAACGTAGATGCCTGTGAGGATGTCTCTTCCTGCGCCAGGTTCTGTATGAGGTACAGATAGCCCTTGATGGCCTTTACGTGCAGGCGGTCTACGTCATTGTTTATCGTCAGAACACAATGCTGGTCGCCATTGACGTGTCTTACTCCAATTGCTATACTGTCGTTGTCATAATATACTGCGAGATAGGCTGTCAGGTCGCGGTATCCGTCCTGGAAGAGCATCTGCGCGTCAAACTGCAGGGTAATCCTGTCTCCATCAACGAAGGTAGAGTCTGGTACGATGCTGAATGACATCTGGTTGAACGGTGGCTGCTTCATCAGCACGAAGGCAGGTTCGAGGTTCCATACGTTGCACGTGTCGGCATCGTCGCCCTGCACGCCTTCCACCTTTCCGCCCAGCACGATCACGTTTCTCTCTATCCTCTCGGTCACATCCTTGTATATGCTGTGCAGCTCATAGGTGTTGCGACAGTAGTAGTTGAAAGAGGAGTCCCATTCCTGCTGCGTGATGTCATGCTTCTTGAGCACTTCGTTGCGTAACATTATGATATCGGCATCAGACTGTCTGATGTCGGGTTCGTCGTACAGCGACTGTGCCAGGTGCATGTCATACAGCACGTCAGCCATCTCGCTATGCGACAACACCCCGGACGGATGCGACGGAGCACAGCCTGCCACCAGCGCCACTATGAGCAGCACCAGCAGGCCGTGAAGACCATGATATGTAGCTTTTATGATGTTTGGCAATGTAAAAGTTTTTCGTTATAACGCTATTCCGTGATATCGTTATTCCGTGGTTCCGTAATACCATTATTCTGTGATTCCGTGCTCCCGGGCTCCCCCTCCTCCGGCGTCAGTTCTCTTCTGCAGAACAGCAGTATCGCCACTACGCTAACGGAGATGCATGCATCGGCGAAATTGAATATCGGAGCGAAGAAGATGAACGGCTCTCCAGCCCATAGTGGGAACCAGTCGGGGTATGTAGTCACTATCAGGGGGAAGTAGAACATGTCCACCACCTTTCCCTGCAGGAACGGAGCATAGCCTGTGCCGAAGTCTACGAAGAATGACGTATAGTAGGATGATGCCCCATTGAATATCAGTCCGTAGAACATACAGTCTATGAGGTTGCCAGCCGCTCCGGCCAGCACCATCGAGAGCAGTATGAGCCAGATGGTGCGTGCCCCGCGAAGAATCTCCCTGCGTATGTACCACATCAGGGCGCAGCAGGCAACGAGTCTGAAGATGCTCAGCGCATACTTCGGAATGAAGGTCATGCCATAGGCCATGCCGTTGTTCTCGATATACGAGAGATAGAACCAGTCGGTGATGTGACGGCTCTCATGCAGACACATGTGTGTCTTCACCCATATCTTGATGCTCTGGTCTATGACGAGCAGTAATATTATAAATAAGGTGTAGAGCACACCCTTCTTCATTTCAGCCTTCAATGTTCCTTAGTGGTTTTTGTTCATCTTCGACTCCACGGAGAGTGTTGCATGAGGTACTATGCGGAGACGCTCCTTCGGTATGAGCTCGCCTGTCATGCGGTCAATGCCGTAGGTCTTGTTCTGTATGCGGATGAGGGCAGCCTCAAGGCTCTTGATGAACTTCTGCTGACGCTGTGCAAGCACGATAAGCTCCTGCTTGTTCTGCGTCACAGAACCTTCCTCAAGTATCTTGTACGTGGGCGACGTGTCTGCCACATCGTTACCCTCATCATTACGAAGGGCTTTCATCATGTCTGTATAGTCCTTACGTGCACGATCCAGTTTCTGGTCAATAATTTCCTTAAACTCAGCGAGATCTTCATCGCTGTAGCGTTTCTTGATTTCAGCCATAGTGTTTTGTATGTTTGGTTAGATATTTATTTTAACTGATAACTATCAACTATCAACTCTTAACTCTTAACTCTTAACTCTTAACTCTTAACAATCCTCACCTTCGCCTTGAAGTCGCCGAAGTCGGTTTCGATGCCTTCAGCAGCGTCGCCCATAGTGAGAGAGTTGGCCAGCACCTGCGAAGCGATATGCTCGCCGAAGGCCTCCACAGCCTTTCGAAGGTCGGCCTGCTCCTCTATCTCCACGCTGATGCGGTCGGTGATTTCAAAGCCTGACTCCTTACGCATGGCCTGTATTCTCTTGATGATGAGGCGCGACATGCCTTCGTTCTTCAGCTCTGGCGTAATCTCTATGTCGAGGGCTACTGTGATTTTGCCTTCCTGGGCAATGGTCCAGCCGGGGATGTCCTCAGAGATTATCTCAACGTCGACAGCCTCAATGAGTGTGGGCTGTCCGGCCACATCGAGAGTGATGGTGCCGTTCTGCTCCAACTCGGAAATCTGCTCCTGCGACATCGCCATGACAGCGTTGTTCACATCCTTCATCAGCTTACCGAATTTCTTACCCATAGTGCGGAAGTTACACTTTACCTTCTTCACCAGCTGCATGCCCGAGCCTTCCTCGATGAACTTCAGTTCCTTCACGTTGGTCTCGGCCAGTATGACGCTTGCCATTCGCTCTATCGACTGGCGCAGCTCAGCGTCGCCGGCAGGGATGGAGATCATCTGCAGGGCCTGTATCACAGGTATCTTGACCTTCTTACGCAGCGAGAGCACCATCGATGTCACCTGCATAGCGGTCTGCATGGCCTGCTCCAACTGCGTGTCGATATATGCCTCGTTGGCCTCGGGGAACTGTGCCAGGTGTACGCTGATGGCGCTGTCCTTGCCAGTAGCCTCGTTGAGGTCGCGGAACAGCTGGTCGGCATAGAATGGTGCCACGGGTGCTATTAGTCGAGCGAGGGTGTCGAGACAGGTGTAGAGGGTCTGGTATGCCGACAGTTTGTCCTGTGTCATACCGCCGCCCCAGAAGCGTTTCTTGTTCAGGCGGATATACCAGTTTGAGAGTTTGTCTATCACGAAGCTCTGTATGAGTCGTGTAGCTGGGGTCACGTCATAGCTGGCCAGATACTCGTCCACGCTCTTCACCAGGGTGTTGAGCTCTGAGAGCAGCCAGCGGTCGAAGTCGGGACGCTCCTCAAACGGCACGTCGGCCTCCTTATATTCAAAGCCGTCCACGTTGGCGTAGAGTGTGAAGAAGGAGTATGCCTGATAGAGTTTGATGAAGAAGCTTGATATCACCTCCTTCACTCCGTCGGGGTCGAAGGAGAGGTTGTCCCAAGGCGATGAGTTCGTCACCATATACCAGCGCACAGGGTCGGTGCCATACTGTCCGATGCACTCGAACGGGTTGATGACATTACCCAGACGCTTCGACATCTTGATGCCGTTCTTGTCGAGCACCAGTCCGTTGGATATCACATTCTTGAATGCCACGCTGTCGAACACCATCGTGGCGATGGCATGGAGCGTGAAGAACCATCCGCGGGTCTGATCCACACCCTCTGCGATGAAGTCGGCGGGATATGCCTGGCCCTTGTCGATGAGGTCTTTGTTCTCGAAAGGATAATGTATCTGTGCGTAAGGCATGGCGCCGGAGTCGAACCACACATCGATGAGGTCCAGCTCACGCGTCAACACAGAGCCGTCCTCGCCCACGAGTTTTATGTCGTCCACGTATGGGCGATGGATGTCAATGCGGTCATAGTTCTCCTGCGACATGTCTCCAGGCACGAAGCCCTTATCCTTCAGCGGGTTGGATGCCATCACACCGGCTGCTACAGCCTTCTCTATCTCGTTGTAGAGCTCCTCGAGCGAACCGATGCACTTCTCCTGCTTCGTATCGCGGTTGCGCCAGATAGGCAGCGGGGTGCCCCAGTAGCGTGAGCGGCTGAGGTTCCAGTCGTTGAGGTTCTCCAACCACTTGCCAAAGCGACCCGTACCCGTTGACTCGGGGTGCCAGTTGATGGTTTTGTTGAGCTCATACATGCGGTCCTTCTTGGCCGTCGACCTGATGAACCAGGAGTCCAGAGGATAGTAGAGCACAGGCTTGTCCGTACGCCAGCAATGTGGGTAGTTGTGCACGTGCTTCTCTATCTTGAAGGCCGAGCCCTCTTCCTTCATCTCGAGGCAGATGACCACGTTAAGGTCCATATCCTTGGCGGCAGCCTTCTCGTCGTATTTGCCGTCCTTATTATATTTTGGGTCGTAGGCATTCTTCACATAGTCGCCCGAATGCTTCCAGTATGACTCGTTGACACACTTTCCGAGGAAGGCCTCGTCGATGTCGTCCTTCACGAAGTACTTACCCTGGAAGTCTACCATTGGGCGTGTATCGCCGGCCTTGTCGATGATGAAGAGCGATGGTATTCCTGCATCCTTGGCCACCTTGGCATCGTCGGCACCGAAGGTAGGCGCGATGTGTACTATGCCCGTACCGTCGTCGGTAGTAACATAGTCGCCAGGGATAACGCGGAAAGCGTCCTGCTCCTTCACTACTACCTCGCCGTCCTGCAGCTCGCAAGGCTTAACCCAAGGCATCAGCTGCTGATAGTGAAGACCAAGCAGGTCGGCACCCGTGCCGCGCCACAATATCTCGACATTGTTTTCGTTTTCGTTAACGTTAAAATACGCTCCCAGTCGTGCCTCTGCAAGGATATACACTGCCTCCTCGTCCGTATAGGGGTTGTTGCCCTTCACGGCCACGTAGTCAATCTTCGGTCCTACGCAGAGCGCCGTATTTGATGGCAGCGTCCACGGTGTGGTGGTCCAAGCGAGGATGTATGTAGGCAGGTCGGTGTCAACGGGAGCCTTGTCGGTAACCCTGAACTGCGCCGTTACGGTGGTGTCCTTGACGTCACGGTAGCAGCCGGGCTGGTTCAGCTCGTGCGACGACAGTCCCGTGCCTGCTGCGGGTGAGTAAGGCTGTATGGTATAGCCCTTATAGAGCAGGCCCTTGTTATAGAGCTGCTTCAGCAGCCACCACAGCGTCTCGATATACTTGATGTCGTATGTGATGTAAGGGTGCTCCAGGTCTACCCAATAGCCCATCTTGCTCGACAGCTGACTCCACTCGTCGGTGTACATCATCACGTTCTTGCGGCAGGCGTCGTTATAGTCGTCAACGGAGATTTTCTTGCCTATATCCTCCTTCGTGATGCCCAGGCTCTTCTCCACGCTCAGCTCTACAGGCAGGCCGTGAGTGTCCCAGCCGGCCTTACGCTTCACCTGATAGCCCTTCATCGTCTTATAGCGCAGGAAGGTATCCTTGATAGTGCGACCCATCACATGGTGAATGCCTGGATGGCCGTTGGCTGATGGAGGACCCTCAAAGAATACAAACTCCGGACAACCCTCCTTCTCGCTGATGCTCTTGTGGAAGACATCCTGCTTCTCCCACTCACCCAGCATCTGTTCATTAGTCTCTACAAGATTGAGACTCTTATGTTCCTTAAATTTCATTTCTTTATTTATTATTATGCTTTGCAAAAGTTATCAGTAACTAGTTAACAGTTATCAGTTACCAGTTAACAGTTAATTGTCAATTTTCATTAGTCAGGGACGTGGGCGTCTCGCCCGCGATTCTTCACTCTTCACTTTCCGGGGTGGGTCTTCTACTCCATCCTCATCGTCCTTGCGGGCTTCACCGTCGATACGAAGAAGCTCGGCAGCACCAGGGCCAGCGTGGTGATGATGAGCGTAGCGATGTTGAGCAGCACTATCAGCCCCCAGTTCATCTCTATGGGCACCTCGGCGACGTAGTACGTCATCGGGTCGAGCCTCACGATGCCCGTGAGCTGCTGCAGCAGGCATAGGCCTATGCCCAGTATGTTGCCCCATATCATACCTCTTATTACTATGAAGGTGGCCAGCCAGCGGAACGTATGCCGCACCATGCTGTTGCGTGCTCCGAGGGCTTTCAGCAGGCCTATCATGGCTGTGCGCTCAAGTATGATGATGAGCAGGCCGCTGATCATGGTGAATCCCGACACGCAGACCATCAGTATGAGGATAATCCACACGTTGACGTCCAGCAGGTCGAGCCACGAGAATATCTGCGGGTTCATATCCTGTATGGTGTTCGATGACAGGGTGTTGCCCATGTCGTCGGTAGTCTTGTTTATCAGTTCTATCACGCGGTCTTCCACGGCGTCGATGCTGTCGAAGTCGCATACCAGCACCTCCATGCCCGTCACCTGCAGCGTGTCCTTCCCTACTATCTGCCATCCGTTCAGGCGCGACATGGTATAGAGGTCGGTGAAGCACACATTCTCGTCGTATTTGGTAAGGTTCGTCTGGTAGATGCCCGAGACGGTGAAGGGACGTGCACGCACGTTGTCGTCGTTGAGGTAGTAGGCATACACCTTGTCGCCCACCTTCAGGTTCAGACGGTCGGCCTGTATCTTCGATACGAGCAGCTGCTGCGTGCTCTTCCACATGCTCAGCTGCGGCATCTTGCCCGCCACGATGCTCTGCGCTATGAACGTAGTGTCATAGTCTTCGCCGATGCCCTTGAAGAGCACCCCGAGGAAGTCGCCGTCGGTTTTCAGTACGCCCTGCTTCTGCGAGTAGCGCGAGACGTGCCTCACACCCTCTATCTTCCCTACCCTCTTGTAGAGCGAGTCATTGGCGTTGATGGGGTAAGAGAGGTCCGTTGTCTGCAGCGTCATGAAGTTAGATACCACGATATGGCTGCCGAACCCCACCACCTTGTCGCGGATGGAATGCTTGAATCCCAGCACCACGCAGATGGATATAATCATCACCGCCACACCGATAGCGATACCTGCCATAGCAATACGCACGGCAGGCTTACTGACCTTATGGTCAGCATCCCCGTTTCCGTTGTAATACAGGTTACGTGCTATGTATAGTGGCAGGTTCAATCTTCAATAATCAATGGTCAATGTTCAATGTTCAATTCGTCACCGTCCTTCCCGGATACTCCTCCAGGGCTTTTCTCAGCACCACGAGGGCGCGCTCCAGGTCGGGTTTCTTCAGCACGTAGGCTATACGCACCTCGTTGATGCCGGCACCGGGAGTGGTGTAGAAACCTGCTCCGGGAGCCATCATCACCGTCTCGCCCTCATAATTGAACTTCTCCAGACACCATCGGCAGAACTTCTCGGCATCGTCCACGGGCAGCTGCGCCATAGTGTAGAAGGCTCCCATGGGGATGGGCGAATAGACACCTGGTATGCGGTTCAGACCGTCGATGAGCACCTTCCTGCGCTCCACGTACTCGTCATACACCTCTCTCATATATTCCTCGGGGGTATCGAGCGATGCCTCAGCCACTATCTGACCTATGAGCGGTGGTGACAGACGTGCCTGGCAGAACTTCATCACGGCCTGGCGTATCTCGGCATTCTTCGTGATGAGGGCTCCAATTCTGATGCCGCACTCGCTGTAACGCTTTGACACAGAGTCGATAAGCACCACGTTATCCTCAATGCCCTCAAGATGGCATACGCTGATATATGGCGAACCCGTGTAGATATACTCACGGTACACCTCGTCAGAGAAGAGGTACAGGTCATATTTCTTCACCAGATCCCTTATCTGGTTCATCTCGCGGCGTGTATAGAGATATCCCGTAGGGTTATTGGGGTTGCATATCATGATGGCTCGGGTGCGGCTGTTGATAAGCTCCTCGAACTTCTCCACCTTCGGCAGGGAGAAGCCCTCGTCGATGGTGGTGGCGATAGTGCGGATCTTCGCTCCGGCGCTGATGGCAAAGGCCATATAGTTGGCGTAGGCGGGTTCGGGCACTATAATCTCGTCGCCAGGGTTCAGGCAGGCCATGAAGGCAAAGAGTATGGCCTCAGAGCCGCCGCTGGTGATGATGATATCCTCGGGCGACACCTTGATGTCATACTTGGCGTAGTAACCCACCAGCTTCTCCCTGTAGGAGAGGTAACCCTGCGAGGGTGAATACTCCAGGATGGAGCGGTTCACATTCTTCAGAGCGTCCAGCGCCACCTGCGGCGTGGGCAGGTCGGGCTGACCGATATTCAGGTGATACACCCTGATGCCGCGTTTCTTCGCAGCAGCGGCCAGAGGTGCTAACTTACGGATAGGAGACTCGGGCATCTCCACGCCGCGGGTAGATATTATTGGCATTGTCGTTACTTGATAGCTTGTTATAACTTATATATAAATTGGGCACAAAGTTACTAATTTTTTTTCGTTCACACAAATATATAGAGTGAAAAAGTGTAAACTGACTGCGTGAGCGCCCTTCCCACCAGCCTTTACGGCGACAGACACAACAATCCCCTGCCGCATCATAACAACACAGCAGGGCTAATGCAACTCGTGCGCTTAGTGCGGCACCTGGCATTTATTAAAAACTGTCGGTTTTCGTATCAAAAACCTTACAAAGTGTCACTTCGGGTTTTTCTGCCTTTACCCTAAAAATAGAGCGCAAAAAACCGACAAAATCGCCGATTTTGGTCATTCAGAGCACGTACATATATGTTTGAGGCGACACGGAGGCTCTATTAGGAGGTCATTGACACTCCATTAGGGCCTAACGGAGACTCCGTTAGAGCGTTCCGGAGTGTCCGTTTTTGCAAAATTTTTAGCCGTTTCTGGACTTTTCGGGGGCAAAAACAGCACTTTCGGAGCATCAAAGAAGCGCCTTTCAATGCAACTCTCAAAATAACAAGCACTTACGTATTCGTCCTCTACAACGCAATATTTGCGGCCAACTTCACTCTCGCTGGCAAATTCCGCGCCGTAGAGCACGAATCGAAAATCACTTTGTAAGTTTTCCAGACCTAAAACCGACATTTTGTAATAACGGCCAACTTCGTACGAAACGGTGCTCCGCACCTACGAAGCGCACTGTTGGTGCTACGAAGACGTAGGCAGGATTTTTCACGAAGGATGGCATGCATGAGTGTAATATGGTTTTCCCTACATTATCTTATTTCATATCATTCGAAGTGACCATGCCGAATCAATATGCAGCCTTCTTGAGTTTCTTCAGGCGTTTGTATTCTTTCTTTGTGATGCGCATGAAGGAGCCGTGCTGTGGTGCTGTGACCCCTTTGATGTTCTCGGGGTTGCGGAAGTTGCGCATGAATTTGTCGGCCTTGCAGATGCGGTAGTTGCGTGGACGTGAGGAGTATTCGATGTAGGCTATTCGCCAGCCTTCCTCGCCTGGTACCTGGAAGGCGCTGACGCCCTCGCATTTCTTCTTGCCCTCGAAGTTGACATAGTCATCCTCCACGGGTTCGCTCCAGGGGCCTGTGAGTTTCTTCGACGTAGCGGTGAAGAGTCCGGGCTTGCCGCCTTCTTTCTTTATCATCATGTGGTAGAGGCCGTCGGCAGGCACGTAGTTGATGTCGGCATCAATGGTGGCATAGCCCCAGTCGAAGAGCGGCTGCGGCTGTGTGAGGCGTGTGAACGACTGGTCGGCATAGGAATAGTACATGCGGTCATACTTCTCCTCGGCGCGGTTCCACATGGAGTAGTAGATGAAGTAGCCGCCCTTCGTACCGTCTTCCCACACATAGTCGGGGTCCCAGAAGGTCTGCGGAGCCCACACGCGGTTCACCGTCGACCAGTCTTTATAGACGGACTTCGCGGGGTCCTGGTCGATGAAGATGGATAGTCCCTTGCGATAGTCGAAGGTGGTGGACTTCCAGTGTATGAGGTCGTCGGAGGTGAGGAGGTTGATGCCGTAGTTGTCCCAGGCCTCTTTCTTTCCCAGCGCCTTGGTCTTGGAGTTGTTCATATCGGTGGTCACCATGAGATAGCGCTTCATGTCGTGGCTGCGGCAGATGTAGGCATCGCGCGTGCCACCCTCTATGCCTGCCAGCTTATGGCTGGAGAAGATAGAATCGCCGCCAATGATGTCCTCCCATTGCTCCGCATCCTTGCTGACGGCAAAGGCTGTCCACTGTCCCTTGTCGCTCATGTGGCAATAGAGGAAGTAGTCACCCTTCTGGGGATTCTGGGCACGGACCGTTGACCATTGACTATTGACCATTGACCATTGAAGAATAAAAGTGAGAAGTGCAAAGTGAAGAGTGAAGAATCGGCTTATGCCGCTACTCCCTCTCCTTTGGAGAGGGCTGGGGAGAGGTGTAATTCGTCTCATTGCTCTGTCGTTTTTAGTATATTCTTTAGTATGTTAGTTGCTTCGCTTACGCTTGGTACGTTCTTTATTATGAGCCTGTTATGGCCGCCTACAACCTTGAAGTCGCAGAGGCGCGGATGTGTCTGCACATACGAGAGCACGGCCTCGAAGAACTTGCTTCTGTAGAAGACACTCCCTTCGTTGCCCACAAACTGCATCTGCATCTGGTGCTGCTTGAGGATGAGCCTCTCGCAGCCCAGCTTCCTGCCGAGACGCCTGAGCAGCACTACCATCATCAGCTCCTGTCCCTCTGGCGGCACGGGGCCGAAGCGGTCTTCCATCCTCTTGCGGTAGGCCTCAAGGTCGGCATCGGTCTGTATGTTGTCCAGTTCGCGATAGAGTATCATCCTCTCGCTGCTGCCGGGCACGTAGTAGTCGGGGAAGTACATCTGCAGGTCGCTCTCAATGTTGCAGTCGTCCACAAAGTCCTCACCGGTGAGTTTCTCGCCCTCCTCCAGCTGCTCCTTGTAAAGGTCCTGGAACTCATCGTTCTTCAGCTCGTTGACGGCCTGCGAGAGTATCTTCTGGTAGGTCTCATAGCCCAGATCTTCCATGAATCCTGACTGCTCCGCTCCCAGCAGGTTGCCCGCACCGCGGATGTCGAGGTCTTGCATGGCGAGGTTGAAGCCCGAACCAAGGTCGGCGAAGGTCTCGAGGGCCTCCAGTCGTCGTCGGCTCTCCGTAGGCAGATAGGCCAGCGGCGGCGCAAGCAGGTAGCAGAAGGCCTTACGGTTGCTGCGCCCTACCCTGCCTCGCATCTGGTGCAGGTCGCTCAGGCCGAAGTGGTTGGCATCGTTGATGATGATGGTGTTGGCATTGGGGATGTCGATGCCGTTCTCCACGATGGTGGTGGAGAGCAGCACGTCGTAGTCGTGGTTTATGAAGCCCATGATAATCTTCTCCAGCTCCTCGGGCTTCATCTGTCCGTGACCGACAGCGATGCGGCAGTCAGGCACGTGGCGCTCTATGATTTCCTTCATCTTGGTGAGTGTGGCAATCCTGTGACACACGAAGTACACCTGTCCGTCGCGGCTCATCTCGAAGTTTATGGCATCGCTGACGAGCTCCGGCGAGAACGTGGCCACCTGCGTGTCAATGGGCTGACGGTTAGGTGGCGGGGTGCGCATGATGCTCATGTCGCGGGCTCCCATCAGCGAGAACTGCAGGGTGCGCGGAATGGGTGTGGCCGACATCGTGAGCGTGTCGACATTGGTCTTCAGCTGGCGAAGCTTCTCCTTAGTAGAGACGCCGAATTTCTGTTCCTCGTCGATGATGAGCAGCCCCAGGTCCTTCCATTTCACCGTCTTGGTGAGCATGCGGTGCGTTCCCACCAGTATGTCAACCTTGCCGCACTCCAGGTTGGCCTGCAGCTCCTTCACCTGCTTCGGCGTGCGGGCACGGGTGAGGTAGTCGACGGTGACGGGCAGCCCCTGCAGGCGTTTCGAGAAGGTCTTGTAGTGCTGGAAGGCAAGGACGGTGGTGGGCACCAGGACTGCCACCTGCTTACCGTCACAGGCGGCCTTGAAGGCAGCACGCATGGCCACCTCGGTCTTGCCGAATCCCACATCGCCGCACACCAGGCGGTCCATAGGGCGGGCCTGCTCCATATCGTGCTTCACGTCCTGCGTGGCCTTCATCTGGTCAGGTGTATCCTCATAGAGGAACGAGGCCTCCAGCTCATGCTGCAGGTAGGTATCGGCAGAGAAGGCAAAGCCCTTTTCGTGGCGACGCTTGGCATAGAGCTTGATGAGGTCGCGCGCAATATCCTTGATGCGCTTCTTAGCACGTTCCTTGATGCGGTCCCATGCGCCAGTACCGAGGGTGCTCAGGCGAGGCGGCTCACCAACGTCGGAACGGCGGTATTTGCTTATCTTGTATAGCGAATGAATGCTCACATCCACCTTGTCGCCCTTGGCATAGATGATGCGTATCACCTCCTGATACTCTACCGCGCCCTTACCAGCGGGACTCGTGACGGGAACACGCACCAGACCGCCGAACTTGCCTATGCCGAAGTCCACGTGAACGATGAAGTCGCCGGGCTCCATCTCCTGCAGCTCCTTCATGGTGAGAGCCATCTTGCCGCGCTTGGCCGACTGGCCCTTGAGCTGGTATTTATGGAAACGCTCAAAAATCTGATGGTCGGTGAAGAGTAGCAGCTTCAGCTCATCGTCGATGTAGCCTTCGTGAAGGGTGCCTTTCACCTGCCATTTGTCCAGGATGTCGCTGACGTAACCGTCGCCGCTCTTCAGGCTGGCGAAGATTTCGGCAAGGCGTTCGTGCTGCTTGTCGCTGTCGGAGAGAATGTATATCTTGTAGCCACGGGAGTAGTAGTCGTGCATCGTCTCGGCCAGCAGCTCGAAGTTCTTGTGAAAAAGCGGCTGGGGCGTGCTCTGGAATGTCACAGAAGCCTGATAGTCAGACGCATCCTTCATGCCGGAGGAGTATTCTATCTGTCTCATCGCTGCCACAGCCTGCGAGAAGCGCGAGGCGGGACAGAGGTTGAGCGAGGCCGTCAGTTCGCGAGTTATCGCGGCCTTGTCCATCTCCGTGGCTGAAGCAAGGCGGTCTGTCAGAGCCTGCTTCGAGAAACCCTCCTTATATATATAGTCTATGGCATCGGTGACGTATCTGATGTCTTGCGACACTATGACCGTCTCACAGGAAAGGAAGTCGAGGAAGGGCTGCTTCTCCGTTTCCGTGGAGGATATCTGCGGCACGATATTGACCGCATCGAGCATCTCCTTCGAGAGCTGCGTCTCCACATCGAAGGTGCGCATGCTGTCGATGTCGTCGTCGAAGAAGTCTATGCGGTAAGGGTCTTCGCTGCTGAAGGAGAATACATCGAGGATGGAGCCGCGAATGGCAAACTGTCCGGGCTCATAGACGTAGTCGCGCTCGGAGAACCCCAGCTCGCGCAGCTGGCGCTCCACCATAGTAAGAGGTATCGTCTGGGCTTTCTTCAGGGAGAGATGGCGGTCGTCGAGGTCATGGCGTGATATCACCATCTCGGCCAGCGCAGCAGGATACGTGACAATGGCATATCCATGCTGCGGTTCTTCTCCACTCTGCTCCGCCTGGGATGTGATGCGAGTGAGCGTCTCTGTGCGGATTATTTCAAGCGACGCATCGCGCTGTCCGAACTTCACGGCACGCTTGTAGGACGAAGGGAAGAGGCTCACCCGCTCTTCGCCAAGCATGCGGCTCATGTCCTGATAGAGATAGCCAGCCTCGTCGGCATCGCGCATGATGAACAGCACGGGAGGCACCTTGCCACGCAGCACGGAAGCGAAGTTTACGGCAAGAGAACTCTGCGTAAGACCACTCAGGGCAGCCTTGCGTATCCTCTTCTTTGATAACAGCGAAGCAAGAGCCTTCACCGACCCGGACTTGCCGTAAAGCGACAGTAGTTCTCCTATCTGCATGAAAGAATGTTTATCAGAGTGCAAATTTAACTAAAAGTTTTCAATTAGAGAGGTTCGAATATCAAAAAAAACAAAAAGCCTTTGATATTTTAATAATATTTTGTACTTTTGCAGTCGATAACCAATCATCAACACTTCTGTAATAATGAAGACCAGCGATAGCATCATCATCATCCCCACCTACAACGAGAAGGAGAATATCGAGAAAATCATCCGTGCCATATTCTCTTTGGAGAAAGCGTTCCATATCCTCGTCATCGACGATGGCAGTCCCGATGGCACCGCAGCCATTGTGAAGCGTCTCATCAGCGAGGAGTTCGAAGGACAGCTGTTCATCGAAGAGCGTTCGGGCAAGCTGGGGCTTGGCACCGCTTACATCAAGGGCTTCAAGTGGGCGCTGGCGCATCCCAATAACTATCAGTACATCTTCGAGATGGATGCCGACTTCAGCCACGATCCCAAGGACCTGCCGCGACTCTATGCCGCCTGTGCCCCGAAGACCGAGGAGAACCCCGAGGGAGGCTATGACCTGGCCATCGGCTCACGCTATGTGACGGGAGTCAACGTGGTCAACTGGCCCATAGGACGTGTCCTCATGTCGTATTTCGCATCGAAATATGTGAGGATAGTGACAGGCTTCAAGGTTCACGACACCACAGCGGGCTTCAAATGCTATCGCCGAAGGGTGCTGGAGACCATTGAGCTCGATAAGATACGCTTCAAGGGCTACGCCTTCCAGATAGAGATGAAGTATACAGCCTTCAAGATTGGATTTAAGATTAAGGAGGTGCCCGTAATCTTCATCAACAGAGTAGAGGGTGTCAGCAAGATGAATGGCGGCATCTTCGGCGAGGCCTTCTTCGGAGTAATGAGGCTGAGACTCGACGGATTGACGAGGAAGTATCCGAAAGTCATTGAACATTGAAGATTGAACATTGAACATTAGGCTGGCGCAATGAAGTGTTGCGCCTATGACCAAAGAATGGTCAACGGTCAATGGTCAATGGTCAACGGTCAATAAAACAAAGTGAACTTACCCGAGTATAAAGACATAAAGACACGTACGATGCAGGATGGCAAGTTAGAAGTGCTTGACATTCTGCGTCATCGTTTTGTGGCCCTCACCCCAGAGGAATGGGTGAGGCAGCATTTCATCAATTTCCTCATTACCGACAAGGGCTATCCCGCTGCCCTGCTGGCCAACGAGGTGGAGTTGGTAGTAGGCAACAAACGCCTGCGCTGCGACTCCGTGCTATATGGCTCGGATAGGAAGCCGCTCATGGTGATGGAGTATAAGGCAGAGAACGTGCCTATAACAGAAAAGGTGGTGAGACAAGTCACCACCTATAATATGCTCCTGCACGTTCGTTACATCATTATCAGCAACGGACTGCACCACCTGTGTCTGTTCTTCGATAAGGAAGAGGGCACCTGGCACCCAGTCAGCACCATTCCTGACTATGAGCAAGTTTACAGTTACTAGTTACCAGTTATCAGTTACTAATTAACTTAAGGCTGTTTCACAAAGTTGAGACTGCCTTGATGTTACGTTCCATCTGCTCCGTTTTACTTACTCCCACGAGGACGGAGGTAATGCCGCGTTGTTCGAGAACCCATCTGAGGGCCTTGTCAGCCAGCGTAGTGCCTTCATTCTTGGCCTCCTCCGACATCTTTCTGAGCTGCTCCAGCAACTCTGGTGTCAGAGCATCGGGCTTGAGGTATGCGCTGTGCGTCATGCGTGAATCTGCGGGGATGCCGTCAAGGTATTTGTCGGTCAACAGACCCTGTGCCAATGGCGAGAAGGATATGAAGCCTATGCCGTTGTCAGCACAATAGTCCAGTATGCCCTCCTTCTGTGGCTGGCGGTCAATGAGGTTCAGACGGCCCTGATAGATGAGCAGCGGCACATCGTGAGAAGCGAGATATTCCCTTGCCGCCTTCAGCGCCTCGAGGGGCCAGCGTGAGATGCCCACATAGAGCGCCTTGCCCTGCCTCACGATATCAACAAGGGCCTGCAATGTCTCCTCCAAAGGTGTCTCAGGGTCGTAGCGATGACTGTAGAAGAGGTCCACATAGTCAAGGCTCATCCTGCGCAGACTCTGGTCGATGCTGGCCATGAGATACTTCCTCGAGCCCCAGTTGCCGTAAGGGCCTTCCCACATGTCGTAGCCAGCCTTCGTGGCAATGAAGAGCTCGTCGCGATAAGGAAGGAAATCCTCCCTCATCATCTTACCGAAATTCTCCTCTGCAGTCCCGTAGGGAGGACCATAGTTATTGGCCAGGTCGAAATGCGTTATGCCGTTGTCGAAGGCATATTGTGCCAACTCGCGCTGCCGATCATACGGTGTGTCATAGCCGAAGTTATGCCAGAAGCCCAGACTGATCTTGGGCAGCAGCACCCCCGACCGGCCACACCTGTTATAGAATGCAGCCCCGCCACTATACCGGGCAGGGCTTGCTATGTACTGTTGCTTTAAATTCATAAAAACCAGACCCGGATTATCCCAACCTTGCTCTTATCGCTTTGGTCTCTGCCTCATAGCCGGGCTTCTCCAGTAGCGCGAACATATTCTTCTTATACGCCTCCACACCTGGCTGGTTGAAGGCATTGACGCCGAGCAGCTGGCCGGAGATGGCGCAGGCCTTCTCGAAGAAGTATATCAGCTGACCGTAGTTATATGCGTCGAGCCTCTCTATAGAGATGAGGATATTAGGCACACCGCCGTCAACGTGAGCCAGACGTGTACCGAGCTCCGCATTCTTGTTCACCTCGTCGATGCGCTTGCCTGCAAGGAAGTTCAGACCATCAAGGTTCTCCTCGTCAGATGGGAAGAGAAGTTTCTTCTCTGGGTTCTCCACGCTGATGCATGTCTCGAAAATGGTGCGCTCACCCTCCTGTATCCACTGTCCCATAGAATGCAGGTCGGTGGTGAAGTCACACGAAGCAGGATAGATACCCTTGCCGTCCTTGCCCTCGCTCTCGCCGAAGAGCTGCTTCCACCACTCAGCATAGTAATGCAGCTTGGGCTGGTAGTTGATGAGGATCTCAATCTTCTTGCCGTTGCTGTAGAGAGCATTACGCACAGCAGCGTAGATGGCTGCTGGGTTTTCCTCGAAAGGCACATCAACAGCACATTGCTTCTCCATAGCCTGAGCACCAGCCACGAGCTGCTCGATGTCGATGCCGGCACATGCTATAGGCAGCAGACCAACAGGGGTGAGGACTGAGAAACGACCGCCCACGTCATCAGGAATGACGAAGGTCTTGTATCCCTCCTTGTCGGCACAGGTACGTGCAGCGCCCTTCTTTGCGTCGGTAACGGCTACAATAAGGTCCTTGGCGGCAGCCTTGCCTACCTGAGCCTCCAGCTGTGTCTTCAGCAGGCGGAACGTAAGGGCGGTCTCTGTTGTGGTGCCCGACTTCGAGATATTGATGATGGCGAAAGTCTTTGTCTTGAGATAGTCTGTCAGCTCTGCCAGATAGTCTTCACCGATATTATTTCCGGCAAAGACCACGATAGGATTCTTCTTGTCCTGAATGAGCCATGTGAACGTATTGCAGATACCCTCGATTACGGCACGCGGACCAAGATATGAACCGCCGATGCCTGCCACTACAACCACTTCGGCCTTCTCGCGCAAAGTAGCCGCTACAGCTTTCACCTCCTGGATAAACTCCGGGGTGATGCTTGTTGGCAGATGCAGCCATCCAAGGAAATCGCTACCGGGCACCGTACCCTCCTCAAGGGCCTTCTGTGCCTTCTCTACGTCACTTTTGTAACCCATCACGGCTCCTGCAGGAAGAAACTGCTGCGCCTTCGTGATGTCTAATGAAATGCTTCTCATAATTGTTTGGGGTTGTTAGATATGACGGGGCGTGTTTTCACCCCGCCATGAGTTTTAGTATAGTTATTTACAAAATCAGCTGTCTCTGCCGGCACGCTTGCGCTCCAGGTGGTCAAGGATAGACTTACGCATGCGGATTGACTTTGGCGTCACCTCAACGAGTTCGTCCTCCTTGATGTATTCCAGACATTCCTCGAGCGACATCACCACCTTAGGGATGATACGCGCCTTGTCGTCGGAACCAGAGGCACGCACGTTGGTGAGCTGCTTGGCCTTGGTGACGTTGATGACGAGGTCGTTATCATGCACGTGTTCTCCTACTACCTGTCCGCCGTAGACATCCTCGCCCGGGTCGATGAAGAACTTACCACGGTCCTGCAGCTTGTCGATGGAGTAAGCGTAGGCATTGCCAGCCTCGAGGGCTATCATCGAACCATTGGTGCGGCGCTCTATGTCGCCCTTGTATGGCTGATACTCCTTGAAACGATGCGACATGATGGCCTCACCCTGTGATGCCGTGAGGATATTGGTGCGAAGGCCTATGGTGCCGCGTGAAGGGATGTCAAAGTCGATGTTTACACGGTCGCCCTGGGTCTCCATACCTGTCATCTCACCCTTGCGGCGCGTCACCATGTCAATCATCTTGCTGGCAAACTCCTCGGGAACATTGATGTTCAGCTCTTCTATCGGCTCGCAGCGCTGCCCGCCAATCTCTTTGTATATCACCTGTGGCTGTCCCACCTGCAGCTCATAGCCCTCACGACGCATCGTCTCGATAAGCACGGAGAGATGCAGCACGCCACGACCGCTGACAACCCACTTGTCGGTACTGTCACCGAAAGGCTCCACACGGAGTGCAAGGTTCTTCTCTGTCTCGCGGGAGAGACGGTCGTTGATATGGCGTGAGGTAACGAATTTGCCTTCCTTGCCAAAGAAAGGAGAGTCGTTGATGGTGAAGAGCATCGACATAGTGGGCTCATCCACCGATATGGTAGGTAATGCCTCAGGGGCCTCTGAATCACAGAGCGTATCGCCAATCTCAAAATTGGAGAGCCCAATGACGGCGCAGATGTCGCCTGATGACACCTCTTCAGTAGCATGATGACCCATACCATCGAAGGTATGCAGCTCCTTGATCTTCGTCTTCTCCAACGAGCCGTCACGATGTGATATCGTGATGGGCATGCCAGCCTTAAGAGTGCCGCGATGCACACGACCAACAGCTATGCGGCCTGTATATGTAGAATAGTCGAGCGACGTGATGAGCATCTGAGGAGTGCCCTCCAGCTGCTCCGGAGCAGGGATAACCTCAATAATCTTGTCAAGGAGGTATTCTATGTTGTCCGTAGGCTTGTTATAGTCTTCTGACATCCAGCCCTGCTTTGCAGAACCATAGACGACGGGGAAGTCAAGCTGATCTTCGGTAGCATTAAGGGCAAACATAAGGTCGAACACCATCTCATAGACCTCTTCGGGACGGCAGTTGGGCTTGTCCACCTTATTTACTACCACGATGGGTTTGAGGCCAATCTCCAATGCCTTCTGAAGTACGAAGCGCGTCTGGGGCATCGGACCCTCAAAAGCATCAACGAGCAGTATGCAGCCGTCAGCCATATTGAGCACTCGCTCTACCTCACCGCCGAAGTCGCTGTGGCCAGGGGTGTCGATGATATTTATCTTGGTACCTTTCCAGTTGATTGATACATTCTTGGAGAGTATCGTGATGCCACGCTCGCGCTCAAGGTCGTTGGCGTCAAGCACCTGGCTGGAGTTGTTCTGTCCGTCACGGAAAAGCTTGCCGGCAAGCATCATCTTGTCCACAAGCGTTGTCTTGCCATGATCCACATGGGCTATGATGGCTATATTTCTTATGTCTTGCATCGTTGTTATTGCCTGTTGTTATTGCCTGTTGTTATGAATTTATGTGCAAAGGTACTAAAAAATCTCACACAATACGGAGATAAACCTAAGATTTAACTTTCGTTGACATGTTACATTTTCAACAGGGGCGACATCGACCGTAGTCATCAAGACCGATGACCACACTAATTATGGACAGGAAAGGAAACAGGTCATTGTTTATGGACAGGAAAGGAAACAGGTCATTGTTCCTCGGGAACTTCGAGCCGCTTCTGGAATTTCTCCTGCAGCGTGACAATGGCCTGCTGCAGCTGAGCATAGTCCTCTGGCGTCATTGAGAAGAGTATCTTGCTGACATCTTTGTTTACCAGATAGATATTGCTTTCCTTCACGTTCTCGCCAAGATTATTCTCTGCGCTGAAGGTATGTGTGACCTTATAGCCGATGAACGTCTTCTTACGCTGGAGTATCTGTGCCACTTTCTCCGTCTTGTCCTTGATTTTCTCCTTAACGTCGCCAGTCAGGACAACAGACCCCTTGCCTATCGTGAGGCTGAGTTCCTGGTTGAGGTCTGCTATCTCTGACAGCAAGCGGAACAGGTCAGCATCATCCTGTGGGGAGAAGGCACTGTCTATCTCTGTCTGGATGGGCTGATATGAGGCAGGCTTATCCAAGGCACCCATCACCGCACCCTCAATAAGTGGCTGAATGCTACGCTCGGGAGTAGTGGAGCATGCCAACACTACACCAATGAATGCTATGCTAAACAGTATTTTCTTCATAATTCTATTACACACTTTAGTCTTTCAGGGAATAAGTAACAGTGGTCACGACGCGTACCTTCTTTATATAAGGGGTGTTCTCGTCGCGGTTATCAATGCTGAACTGTCCCTGGTCGGCCTTCGTTATCTTATTGAGCACAGAGTGACTGTTCTCAGCAAACTGCTGCGCGGTCTTTTCGGCATTCTTGATTGCTTCGGTCATCATGCGGGGTTTCATATCGCGGAATGACACCAGCTCATATTTAACAGGGTTCTCATAGTCGCCCTCAACGATGGCCACACCCTTCTGCAACAGCTCTCCCTGACGGGCTATGAGCTTGCGGATGAGCTTAACCTGTGAAGAGCTGACGGTGATGGTCGACGTGATGTTGTAGCGGTAGGGGCGGTTGTAGTCGCCATAACGCTCAGCATTCATATCGATGACCGTGGGGGCATTGACGCTGATTTCTTCGTCTTTCACACCTCCGGCCTTCAGAAACTGACGTATCACCTCCGTGGTGCTGTTGATCTTGGCATAAAGAGCAGGCAGGTCGTTGCCTATCTCCTTGGTGCGGATGGGCCATGTAACCTTGTCGGCCTCTACCTCTTCTTCAGCAAGACCCTTGACGGTAACGCAGCGGTCTTTGTCTACAATATTGTCTATGCCAGACTTAAGACACATACCCAACACCAGTAATCCTACAAAAATGCCTGCTGCAAGAATGGCAGAACTCTTGAAATCTTTCTCCATAGCGTTATTCTTTTTTTATGTAATACTTTCAATGGTCAATGTTCAATGGTCAACCCCTCTCCTTATCCTCCACTCCTGCGGGTAAAGATTGTTGGCCCTTGTACCGATATTCTTCATAAATCCGAGCGGGATGTTCTGATATGTCACTATGACAAAACCCCTCGGCGTATCAGGCGGCAACACCAGCGCCTCACGATGAAGGTATCTCAAGGCATCGTCAAGGGTCAGCTCCACCATAGGGTATCTGCTCCTGTCAAGAGCTGCCAGCAATGCCTCAGCGTGTGCGGGAGCCTTGTCGGTGACCTTGGGATTACCATCAGAGAGGATATGCAGACCGTTTGCAGCATGTCTGCCCGTCTTCTCCATCAACGTCGCTCCACCCGTCTTCCGCATCACAGCCATAAAGAGACCCTCGCCCTTAGAGATACCAGGGATAAAGCGGTATACCGGAGCGTCGAAGCCCTTGAGAAGAGAACCAGTAATCTGCCATTCTGGCTGAACAGAGACAGCAACGGGTGAAGCCCCAAGCGTGTCCATTATCCATTTTACGTTCTCCTCATCCTCACGGGTATTGAAGGTGCATGTGCTATATATAAGTATGCCGCCCTCTTTCAGGCACGGCCATATCGTCTCTACTATCTCACGCTGCAGCTGCTGACATTTCATCACGCCATTGAGCGACCATTCTTCTATGGAGCCGGCATCCTTCCTGAACATCCCCTCACCGGAACAGGGCACATCGGTGAGTATCATGTCGAAGAGCATGCCTGCCCTCTGATAGTCAGCGGGGAAGTTGTTGGTAACAACAACGTTATGGTGGCCCTGCTTCTGCATATTCTCCATCAGGATGTTTGCACGCTTTCTGTTGGGCTCGTTGCTATAGAGCGTCACTTCATCGGCAAGGACGGCTCTCATAAGTGTTGACTTGCCACCTGGTGCGGCACACAAATCCAGTACTCTGCCCTCAACAGGCATTGGCAGCTGTCGCATCATCTCATCAAGGAACATCGATGCCGCCTCCTGAACGTAATAGGTGCCTGCATGGAGCAGAGGATCAGCGGTAAAGTCAGGGCGTTCGGCAAGATACCAGGCGTTCCTGCACCACGGGACAGGCATCTTGTCCGTTCCCGATAAAGGTATCCCAATGCCGGCAGTTGCCTTGAATGGGTTCAGACGTATGGACACTGGGGGAGTATCGTTGAAAGATGCGAGATACCTTTCCCAACGTTCTTCGCCAAACAGTTCACGGGTGTAGGCCGCGAAATCCTCTGGGAGCCTATTCAAAGAAGAATTCATCGTTTGCATCCTCGTCAATTTGCGGTTTGCGGGGTTTGGGCACATTCTTCAGGTTGCCGTTCTCGTCAAACATATTATATGTGGTACGCAACACCTTGAATTCCGTTCTGCGGTTCAGGGCATTGGCCGTCTCCTGCTCGGCAGGCTTCAGCTTCTGTATGAACTCCTCAGTAAGCACGTCGCCTTCCTTGAGCCATGCATAGCGCTCAGCCACCTTTTTCCTTATGCGCTTGGGATTATCCTCACCATAGCCCACAGGAGTGAGTCGCTCTGAAGGGATGCCCTTGCCAATAAGGTATTCCACAACAGCCTCGGCGCGTCGTTGGGAGAGAGTCTTGTTGTAGTCGTTGCTACCCTTGTAGTCGGTATGAGCGGACAGTTCGATGGTGATGTTGGGGTTTTCGTTGAGCAACAGCACCAGCGAGTCAAGGGCCAGCGCGCTGGAAGGCAGCAGGCGGGCCTTGTCAAACTCAAAGAAGATATTGTCGACCAATACCGGAACGGAGATATTGGCCAAGGGGAACTGCAGGGTGTACGTCTCAGATTCTTTCACCCCCGTCGGAACCTTCAATTCCTCCTTATGGTTTAGGAAACCGTTGCAGGTAGCCAGGATGATATATTCCACTCCAGGTGTGGGAAGATACTCAAAGCTACCATCGCTCTTCACGCCCATGCGCTCATTGGTGCCATCGCTTCCTACTATGCGCACGTCGGCTGCCTGTAGCTCATAGCCGTCAATCTCGTAGACCCATCCCTTGATGGTCTGAACCACCTCGGGGTTCTCAAATGCAAAGATATGGTCGTTTCCCCTGCCGTCGCCCCGGCTGGAAGAGAAGAAGCCTCGGTTGTGCTGACCCTCGAAGGTCATTCCGAAGTCATCAGCCATAGAATTTAGTGGATACCCGGGGTGTTCTATGTGATAGCGGTCATCTTTTCCTATCTTGGCAATGAAGATATCCAAACCACCCATGCCGGGATGGCCGTCTGAAGAGAAGTAGAAGTCGCCATTGGGCCTGAAGGTGGGGAACATCTCGTTGCCCGGGGTATTGATGGGCTCTCCAAGGTTCTGTACACCCATCGGTCCCATCGATGTGATGCGTGAGCGCCAGATGTCATAGCCGCCATTGCCGCCGGGCATGTCGCTGACAAAATACAGCCACTCACCATCGGGCGAGACAGCTGGATGAGCAAAGACAGAGAGGGTGTCCTTCGTAATTTCGCACGCCGAGGGCTTTCCCCATGAGGCATCTGAACGCTTCGCCACTACTATCTGGGCATATCGGGGATAGGTAGGGTTGGACGTACACTGGGTGAGATACATCTCCTGACCGTCAGGGGTGATATAGCAGGCTCCCTCGTCATTCTCGCTGTTCAGACCCGTACCGATGGGCTCGGGACGACTCCATTTGCCTTTGTCGTCCATCTCTGAAAAAAAGATGTCAGCAGCCTTCATGCCTGTCACTCCGCTGAGCTCATCGCCGTCAGCATCATTGCGGGTAGAGGTGAAGTATAGCTTGTCATAGTCCTCACCGCCAAGACAGGGGGAATAATCATCGCGGCGGGAATTGAATACATCCATCTTCTTCACCTTGTATGCAGAGCCCTCCTTCTTCCATTCAGGAGCCTTAGTGGCAGAGAGAAGCCCGTTCTTCACTAACACATTGTCAGGCATGGAGTCACGAAGCTGCTCAAACTCTGTCAGCGCAGCCTTATAGTCGCCATTCTTTAGCAGCAGACGAGCGTAGGCAAGCCTGTCGCCAGGGGTAGCAATATTGTATCTTATGGCATTACGATAGGCTCCGAGGGCCTTCTGAGTATTATAAATGTGACCATAGCACTCTGCCATCATGAGAGCACGCTGACCGCGCAGTTCCTTCTCTGCCGAAGGGGTCTTGCTGTACGCCTTGCGGTAGTAATCAGCTGCAATATAGTATTCTCCTATGGCACGTGCCTTATCGCCCTTCTTAACGTAGGACGCAGCATCACAGCCCACAAGGAGCACAGACAAGAGGAGTATGTAAAAACAATTCTTCAATTCTTTAATATGTTAACTATAGCATTAAGAAGTTCGGCGATGCCAATTTGTTAATTGGCTTTCGCCGACCCGCTCGCAATGCTTCTTAAAGAATTCGCCCGCCCCGCAGGGGCAACTACGGGCAATTCTTTATAGTCGCTATGCTCGGGGTTCGTTAATTTGTTAATTCGTTAATTTGAAACATCTTTTTTGCAGTACGTGTAGTAACTTGTGCCACTTCTTCAGGTGAGACATTATAAACCTCTGCCAGTCTGTTTATTATATTAACTATAAAAGACGATTCGTTTCGCTCTCCTCTGTGGGGTACGGGAGCCATATAGGGAGCATCCGTCTCAAGCACTATGCGCTGCAAAGGTACTGCAGCAGCCAGAGTCTCAGGAAGGTTACTCTTCTTGAATGTCAGCACACCACCGATGCCCAGACAGAAACCGTCAAAAGAAAGCAGTTCCTCAGCCTCATGAGCGTTGCCCGTGAAGCAATGGAACACGCCACGCACTCCTTGTTTGCCGCGAAGGATATGCACTATATCGTTCTGGGCCTTACGGCTGTGTATCATCAGCGGAAGGGAGCGTTCACTGCCCCACTCCACCTGAACCTCGAACGCCTCCTGCTGCTCGTTCTCAAATTCGCGGGACCAGTAGTAGTCAAGACCTATCTCGCCTATGGCTATCCAAGGGATGTCGTCAAGATGGGTCCTCAGCTCGGCAAGCACCTCCCTGTAGTCCGCCTTCACATCCTCGGGATGGAGGCCTATCATACCCCGACACACATCGGGATAGGTAGCACAAACATCTTTCACCGTTCCTACCGAAGCGAGGTTGATGCCCGGTACGAAGAGCATCTCTGCTCCAGAGGCTACGGCACGTGATACTACCTGCTGGCGATCAGCATCATACTCTTCACCGTCAAGGTGTATATGGGTATCGATGAAACGTATCATTTTTCTCTCTTCAGTATCTGCTCAGCAAAGGTGCGCAAGGCAACTTTACGTTCTTCCGTAACATTTACCTCATCAAGCGATTGTATTGCCATATTATAGTAATCCTCAATCTTCGATTGGGCCAGTTTGTCAATGCCAAGCTTATCGTAGAGAGCAGTCACCGCAGACACTTTTTCCTGACGGTCAAAGTCCCTGCCGCCAATCCAGTGGAGTAACTCCTCCTTGTCTTTTCCCTCAGCACGAAGAAGGGCGTTGATGAGCATGAAGGTCTTCTTGTTCTCCATGATGTCACCACCGATGGCCTTGCCGAATACCTTTGGGTCACCGTAGACGTCGAGATAATCGTCCTGAAGCTGGAACGCCAGCCCCATACACTCGCCAAAGCGGTACAGTCTCTCAACATCCTCCTTTGGCGCACCAGCGCGCAGGGCACCAATCTTCATGGCGCAGGCAAGGAGCACACTCGTCTTAAGGCGAATCATCTCCATATACTCCGACTCTGTCACATCCTGACGGCTTTCAAAGTCGATGTCATACTGCTGTCCGTGATTAATCTCTATCGTGGTGCGGGCAAAGCAGTCAAACACCTCGGCATCCATGCATTCGCCCATCATCCTGAAGGCCATGCATAGCATATTGTCGCCAGAAAGGATGGCGGTATTCACATCCCAGCGCTTATGAACAGTAGGCATGCCGCGACGCATATCAGCATTGTCCATCACATCGTCGTGAAGGAGCGTGAAGTTATGATACATCTCCAGCGCAACAGCCTGAGGCAGAACAGCATCGGTATCTTCCTTCCACAGGGCATATGACATCAGCATCAGCTGGGGACGAAGGCGCTTACCGCCAAGCGACATAACATAACTGACGGGCTCATAAAGTCCGCGAGGCTCCACATCAAGCGGGAGTTCTTCAATGAAATGGTTTATAGAGTTAAGCATATTGTTTTTTCTGATTATTCCGACTATTCCGATTTCTCCTATTTACCCTCCATTCAGAAGATTGTAAACGCTGCATTCACCATGAGACTTGAAGAGCTGACATGATACTTTCCGTAAGACACGTTCAGTTTGAACTTCTCCATCATCAGTCCTCCACCAAACGACCAGCCTGCCCCGTGAGCTGACTCTGCACCGTTGGTGTCATGCGTCTTCAGCGCATTACCGCGACGTGCATTATAGCCTGCGGCAAGATAGAACTGCGAGGTGAGTATCACATCCACCCCCACCGAAGCATGACGCAGGAAGGCGTAGTCCCAATGGTTGAGGTCGGAAAAGGTGAGCGACACCCTGAAAGGCATCTGCGGCAGGGCGTAGGTGGCACCTATCGCAACATCTATCGGCAGGTTCTCAAACTCATCATTGTAGGCCGACAGCTGACCACCAAGATTTCTTACGGCAAAGGAGGCCGAGAATTCCTTCTCTGGGTGATAGTAATTGATACCCAGGTCGATAGCAGCAGCGGTAGAGCTGAAGCTGCCTATCTTCGAATAGACGAACTTCGCTCCCACACCGCCAACGACATTCTTCGCCAGCGCATACGAGAAGAGTCCCTCCATAGCAAGGTCTGAGGGAGAGAATGTGCCCATATCGACACCGTCAGCGTTCATCTCGCGCATGGAGCCGTAGTTAAGATAATGCACAGCACCACCCACCGTAGCCTTTTCGTTCACCACATGCGTATAGCCGGCAGTAAACATATTCACGCCGTCCATATAGTTCATGTAGCCCAAAGAAACCGTACCATGACTGACGGAGCCGAGCAGGGCAGGATTGGAGAGAGCCAACGAGGCATCATCCTCAATTATGGAGATATTGTCGCCACCCAGCGCAGCGGCATGAGCACTCACCGGAATGCGCAGGAAATTATATGCCGTCTGACTGTCATCACACCAGGCCAGAAGACACATCATCGACAATAAAAAAGATACCAATATTCTTTTCATCTATAACATAACGCAGGATGTCACGATTTATTTTGACCATTAAGGTCATATTTTGTTTCTACTATTTGGCACAGCATTTGTTAATGCACAATAGATTTGTGGAGATTTATCTTCACTCATAACAGACTTTAATCAACATTAATATATTCATAGAAATGGCAAAAGGTAACATTGGGGTTACGACAGAGAACATCTTCCCCGTAATAAAAAAGTTTCTCTACAGCGACCATGAGATTTTCCTGCGTGAGATGGTGAGCAACGCCGTTGATGCCACACAGAAGCTGAAGACCCTCGCTACTCAGGGTGAATTCAACGGTAGCACCGACGGGTTGAAGGTAAGCGTGAAGCTCGACAAGGGAGCCGGCACGCTGACATTCTCCGACAACGGCATAGGTATGACCGAGGATGAGATAGAGCGCTACATCAACCAGATTGCTTTCTCGGGTGTGACAGACTTCCTTGATAAATACAAGGAGAATGCAGGCAGTATCATCGGACATTTCGGACTGGGTTTCTATTCTGCTTTCATGGTAGCCGACAAGGTTGAGATTTTCACCAAGTCATACAAGGAGGGCGCCGAAGCCGTAAAATGGTCGTGCGACGGTTCGCCAGCCTACGAGACGGAGCCTTGCGATAAAGAAGAGCGCGGCTCTGATATCGTGCTCCACATCAGCGAAGACTGTAAGGAGTTCCTCGAAGAGGGTAAAATATCCATGCTTCTGAACAAATACTGCAAGTTTATGGCTGTGCCTGTAGTCTTCGGCAAGAAGCAGGAATGGGATAAGGACGAGAAGAAGATGAAGGATACCGATGAGGACAATGTCATCAACAATGTGGAGCCTCTCTGGACAAAGCAGCCTTCAGGTCTCAAGGACGAGGACTATAAAGAGTTCTATAAGACGCTCTACCCCATGAGCGACGAACCCCTATTCTGGATACACCTCAACGTCGACTTCCCCTTCCACCTTACCGGAATACTCTATTTCCCACGCGTGCAATCAAACATGGACCTGCAGAGAAACAAGATACAGCTCTTCTGCAATCAGGTGTTCGTGACCGACCAGGTGGAGGGCATCGTACCCGAGTTCCTCACTTTGCTGCATGGTGTCATCGACTCGCCAGACATTCCGCTCAATGTGAGCCGTTCATATCTGCAGAGCGACGCCAACGTGAAGAAGATTGCCACATATATTACAAAGAAGGTGGCCGACCGTCTTTCCGGCATTTTCAAGAACGACCGCAAGGACTTTGAGCAGAAGTGGGACGACCTGAAGATATTCATCAACTTCGGCATGCTGACCGATGAGGCATTCTATGATCGCGCCAAGGACTTCACGCTGCTGAAGGACACCGAAGGAAAATACTTCACCCTTGAGGAATACAAGACCCTCATCACCTCAGAGCAGACCGACAAGGACGGCACACTCGTATATCTCTATGCCAACAACGCCGAAGAGGAGTACACCTATATCGAGGCCGCAAAGGCCAAGGGCTACAGCGTGCTGCTCATGGACGGACAGCTGGACACCTCCGTCGTTTCAATGTTGGAGCAGAAACTGGAGAAATCAAGGTTCACGCGCGTTGACTCCGACATCCTTGAGCGTCTTATTGTGAAGGAGGATGCCAAGAAGGTGGAGCTCTCTGAGGATGACAGCAAGAAACTCACTGAAGCCTTCAAGGGCAAGCTGCCTACCATAGAGAAAGCCACCATCAACGTTGAGATACAGGCAATGGGCGAAGACGGCGTTCCTGCTACCTTCACACAGAGCGAGTACATGCGCCGCATGAAGGACATCTCACGCTATCAGAGCGGAATGGGCTTCTATCAGCAGATGCCTGACTCCTACAACCTTGTGCTCAACAGCGACAACGCAATCATCAAGGCTGTACTTGCCGACACCGAGGGCAAGAGCGACACCATATCGCAGATTATTGACCTCGCCCTCTTGCAGACAGGCCTCCTGAAAGGTGCCGACCTCGACAGATTCATCAAACGCTCTGCAAAACTGCTGCAGGCGTAGTTGCTTAAGTACGCTGAATAGTTTTTACCACGAATTACACGAATTACACGAATTTTATGTACGCCAAACAATATGCGTTGCGCAACTAATTCGTGAAATTCGAGTAATTCGTGGTCGTTTTTATATAGGTAATTGAACTTTCGGAAGCACGCATATTCTTTTCTCTACCACGAATTACACGAATTACACGAATTTTATGTATGCCAAACAATATGCGTTGCGCAACTAATTCGTGAAATTCGAGTAATTCGTGGTCGTTTTTATTTCGTCATTTCTCCGATTCTTGCCGGCAGCCATACGGAGAAGCGTGAGCCCTTGTGGTACTCGGACTTGGCGCTGATGTGGCCTCCAAGTTTCTCTGCCAACTCCTTGGCTATGGTAAGACCTATTCCTACCCCGCTGGAGAAACTTGTATCGCGCCAGAAGACATCAAAGACGTCCTTCACCTTCTTGTCCTCTATGCCGTCGCCTGAATCTTCCACGAAAATCTGTACCCTGTTCTTACCCAGTAAATATTTCCATCCGAAAAGGATGTTGTCGCCCTGACGGTGTGCATAGCGCAACGCATTATCGAAGTATTGCATGCAGATGTCATTGAGGCGCAATGGATCTGTCTCGCAATAGATATCGTCACGTCCAGGACACATTTCGAAAGTGATGCCCGCAGGTATCATCTGCTGCGCCTTAGCAAAGAAATCACGACAGAAGTCGTCAATCTTCACCCATTCCTTGGAGATCTGCAGCCTTCCACTTTCTATGCGCGAGAACTGCAGTATGTCGTTGATGAGCTTTGTCAGTTTGTCGCTGTTCTTCTGTATGTCCTCGAAGAGCCTTGCCTTCTGTTCTTCGTCAGGATTCCCCTCTGTCAGCACGTCGCATGCAGAGGTGATGATGTCAAGCGGACCGCGTATCTCCCTGTTCATGCGCTGCAGGAAGGTATCTTTCTCCTTTGCCTCGTCAGAGTCGTGGATGGCATGTTCTAACAGGTCCTGCAGTTTGTGTTCTGCATCGACATTGAGCAGATAGCCGTAGGCTGTCCCGTCGTTGTTTACGGCAAAGCGGCAACGCCACCATAGCTCCTCACCGTTTCTGTAGCCTACAGCATCATAGCAATGCTCCCCTGGGACTTCCAGAGCGGTAATGATTTCGCTCTTCACGCCCTTATAGTCTGGATGCATGCTGTCGAGGGCCTTCAATATTACATCCTTTGAATCAAGCCTGTTAATGTCGGCTCCCTTGAAGGCGAGGTCGTTCTGGTAACTGACCTCCTCAAGCGACACCTCTAACAGGCGTGTCTGTTTGTGGGTATAGACGCATCCTATCACCAACATCACACATATCGGCAGCATCAGCGTTCCCCATGTTATAATCTCGGTTGATGTGTCGTCAATCTCAGTTTCAACATGTGGCGTGAGTGGGTTCTCCGCGTTTGTGTCATGATGGCACGAGGTAGTGAGCAGCGCTGTGCACATAGGCAGCAGGAGAAGCAGCAGCGTCACCACATGCTGTTTGAAGCGGAACCAGAAGCGCGAACCTTTGCCATACTCACTCTCTACCCCGATCTTGCCGTCCTGCTTCTCTATGATGGTGCGGGAAATATCGAGTCCCAGTCCCGTACCCTTTGCATTCTCCTCCACCTTATAGAAACGGTCGAAGAGGTGTATACGGTCCTCTTCCTTAACGCCGATGCCTGTATCCTGACAGAAGAACTCCACTTCGTCGCTCTCCTGAAGGTATTGCCAACCTACGGTGACGCTTCCCTCTGGCGTGAACTTGAAGGCGTTTGACAGGAAGTTGTTTATGACCTGCTGCGTACGGTGGCGGTCGAAGAGCACCTTGCGGTCAGGAGAATCCTGACTGACGATGAACTCTATGTTTCTTGGGACGAGGATGGCATGAGTCTGATAAGTTGCTTCGATGAAGTCGGTGGCAGATATCTCTGTCGGTTTCATCTTCATCTCGCCCGTCTCAAGCTGCGACTTCATCATCACGCCGTCTATCATCCTGAGCATCAGTTCCGAATTCTGGTGTATCAGGGCATTATATTCTTTCATCTCCTCGTCGCTAAGTTCTATGCCGTCTGCCGTCATCAGCTGGGTAAATCCTGATACAGCATTGAGAGGTGTGCGCAGGTCGTGTGAGATATTGGAGAGGAAGCTCTGCTTCAACGATACCTCCTGCGTCTCGCTCTGCAGTTCCTGCATCTTCTTTTCCTGCTCCACAAGATAGTCAACACACATCATGATACCAGAGACATGCTTTTGCAGACCGGCCTTCACCACATAGTCCATCTCATACCAGTGGGGCTCGCTGCCAAACTGTATATGGAGGCGTATCTGCCGGCGGCCCTCTTTCTTGTTAAAATCTATGAACGACTGCCACGAGGCTTTGCTGTCAGGAAGCACATAGGTTGAGAGCTCCGTCAGCGACATCTGCAGGGAGGGTATCCCAGCAGCATCCGTATATTTGCCTGAGAACGTGACATATTCATCTCGCACCGTCCATACGACGTATTTTGTATAGTGTCTTACAAGGTTGCGCAGTTGTCGCTCTTTCTGCAGCGACTGCGTCAGCCTTATGTTCTTCCTTATTATATAGAACAATATCGCAGCCGCCAGCACCGCAATGGCAATCAGGAATATCGCCGCAACGGTGAAGTATTCGGAGTTGCCGCTGTCGACCTGCAGCAGGCCCAATGTGGCCCAGCCAATTGCTTTGAATGAATATAGTGTGTGCATATTCCTCTTTTATTAAGCCTCTGTCTTTGTCATTATCTTTCTTATCTCAAACCTGCTGCCCACGCCCTTTTCGCTGAACAGCATCACCTGAAAGCCCATCGCCTCGGCATGATGCTTCACAAGGGAGAGTCCGATTCCAAGGCCGCGTTTTTTCTCATCACCCTTCCAGAGTCCGTCGAAACAAGTGGCCTGTTCCTTCTCTGAGAGGCCGCAGCCGTTGTCCTCAACAAACATCTGTACCTCGCGAAGCGTGAAGTCATACTGCCAACCGACGGTGATGAAGCCTTTCTGCCCGTCATCATTGTCGGGCTTGAGGAATTTGACTGCATTACACAGGAACTGGTTCATTATCTCCCTTATCATAGCAGGGTCGCCGTCAACGATGAGCTTCTTCGCTCCAGGCACGAAGAGATAGCTGACACCATCAGGGATATACTGGCGGTAGTCCTCATATACCGACCTCATTATCGTCTCTACATCTATGGTCTCGTTCTTGTATTCCAACTGACCATTCTGCATGGCCGTATACTGGTATATGTTGCTGATGACGCGCTTGATATCCACGATACTCTGCCTGCTGAGCAGGTTATGAAGATAAAAGCCAATCTCCTGATTTACATACTTGAAGAACTTCTCTTTCCTACGGCCTGTCTGCAGCGTCAACTTGGCCTTGTCCACCTCTTCTTCGCGCCTTTTCTCGCTCTCTATGTCGACAAGCAGGCCCAACACATCGCGATTGCCTTCGTTGTCTATGCTGACGCTGTAAAGCAACAGCCACCAGGGATAGGTGCCGTCATTCTGCATATCGGCACGTACCTTGAAGCGATATGAGCCTGACTGGGCAAAGGTTGAGATGATGTCATCCTTCTTGGCATGCTCATCAGGATGCTGGTTACGGATGACATTGTAGATGTCTGCCTCTGAATCTATGTGACGCCACCTTGACCCCTGCAGGCAGAGGTCGATAATGTTGCGTTCGCTGCGTATTTGTTTCTTTGTGTTACTCAATGTCTTAGCTGTTTTTGCGGGTTTCACATCACCTCATTAAGAGTCTTCTGGAGCTTGTCAATCTTATATTCGAACGAGGCGGAACTCTTCTTATCCTCGTCAATAAACGTCTCGGCCATATCGATAATCTCCTGCAGGTCGCCAAACAGCTGCGGCGTGATTTCCATCAGCTGCTTCTCCTTGATTTCCGTACGTCCTATCTCCTCATAGCAGGCCTTCAGTTTCTTGCTGTCGTTCTCTTCGGTGTCAGCATCGCGCACAACGCCCCACATCGTCTTGTGTTCATGCATCTCCGATGTCACATCATAGATAATATCGAAATAATGCCATTCCTCCGTTGTGGCCGAGGGTGACATCTGGGTATTGATTAAGAGCCGCACCTTGTGCATGCCGCCTTCATCAAAGCTCTTGAGCATATCCTCCCATTGCTGACGGTAAGAGGGGTGTATCCTCAATGCCAGCTTGCGGGCTGATGCCAGCTCCGGCAGCTTGTGGCTCTTGGCAAACTCTTTCTGGAATTGCACGAGACCCTTGTTCAGATGCCACGTGTAGGTCTGAGTCTCATACTGCACCATCTGCCGCAGCTTCTTCCAGTGTTCCAGCTGCTGAGAATGCTTGCGACTGATTTTCTTCCTTGCCATCCTCATCGGGATGATGACGAAGACAATAAGAATCATCAGCGAAATGACGGCTATTATCGCAAAGGAGAACACCGTGGGATGGCCTATGAGATAGGAGCGGATTCCCTCAACATTCGTAGATAATAATATATTTAGGTCTGATGTATTCATGATTTCGGTGCATATTAATGACAGGTTCAGTTGGTTTTTGCAGGAATTATTTTTTTCTATTCTTGCGAATAATCTCTGACTCTTTTTTGTATTTGTCCAACAGACGCGAGAATTTCTCATGTCGGCGTATGTGTGGACGTATGCTGTAGTGCTGCTCTTTGTCTGTCTGGACATACTCCAGGTTGGCTTCCACATCGGCATATTTCATTGCGAACCTCACGGCGCCATCGGCTTTCACTCCGTCGCTATTGATGCTGGCTGAGATATTTTTGAACTTCAGTATCTTGTAGCGCGCTCCGCCAAGGGTTGCCTCAAGCTCACCGATAGGCAGACGACCGCCTCGGGCCTTCGAAGCCTTCGATACCTCGCTCTTCTTCGAGATGTTCACATTGTAGCGCGCCTGGGCATCCAACACCTCAAAGCCTGGGGCATTCATAATCTCGCCCAGCTTCAACTGGCTGGCCGTCATCCAGCCCTTCAGGAAGTGCGTCCAACCGTTGATATGGAAGCCGAACTCCACATCGCCGAAGCGTGTAAACAGCTTGCCGCTTACGGTCTGTTTCTTAAAGAAGATGCCGAGGTTTCCACTAAATGCTATATCGCCTACCGCCCTCATCTGGCGCTGCATCTTCAGGCGAACCTTCTTCGAGAAGTGGTTCACGATGATATCTTTGATACCGTTACGCGCATCAAGGTGTATATCGCTGAAGTGCAGGCAGAGGTCGTGCTTCTTCAGCACGTCACACAGGTCGCCCTCTGCCGTAAGACGCAGACGGTTGTCGAAGTTTGTGATGACGATATCCTTGAAGAGCAGCCTGTCGAGGGTGCCTCCAACCTTTAGGTCGAGGTTCAGCGGAGTGGTAAAGTTGCTGAGCACAGGAGCAAAGGGCTTCGCGATATCCTGAAGATATACCTTTGCCGTTAGCGGGAAGTCCTGTATGTGCAGTTCTACAGAGCTCTTCGTGCCCCTTTCCTTGTCTGCAGGGATGAGACGGTATTTCGCCTGTACCTTATCTATTCTTACGCGCGTGCGCGCAAGGGCAATCTTTGCCTTCGTCAGGAAGATATTGTCCTTCGTGATGGTTACGAACGATGAGAAGTTCTTTATGTCCAGCCCGCTGTCCTTGTCGTAAGCGGAGAAACTGTTCACGTATAGCTTTGTGCTGTCAGCAGAGATGCACCCCACATTGACATCCATGTTCACCGTGCTGTTGAGATGTCCCTGGTCGAACCATCCGCGATGTGGACGTCCCGTGTTCTTGCGGGGCTTGCCGTTATTGCAGAAGTATGTCAGTTCCTCTGCCTGTACGTTCATGGGGCGCTTGAAGTCGAAGGCACCATCCTGCTGCTCCATTGTCAGCTTCTTGAAACCCACACGTTTGTCCCTGTACTTGCCCGACAGACCTTCAAGGGTCATCTGTACATTGCGCTTCAGCATCATGTCAATGCTTCCACGGTCAAGACGCAACACTATACCCGACTTACGCTCCTCTATGCCCAGGTCTTTCAGCTGTCCCTTCAGGAACTGCTTGTTCTTAAGGCTGCCTGAGAGGGTAACATGGAAGTTGCGAATGTCGATATGGTTCGCGTCAAGGGTGTCCTTACCCTTGGAGGGTGCCGACAAGATGTCCCATTTGAAGTCGGTTCTGCTGATGGATGCCTCCTTGATGTCCATATACACCTTGAAGGGACTCTTCTTCTTTTTCTCCTTCTTGTCTTTCTTCTTCGACAGGGCATCAACCACAAACTGATAGTTGGCGGCGCTGTCGGGATTATTCTTGTATAGTACCGAAGAAGCTCCGGCCAGTTTGATGCGGTCAATGATGATTTCATTGTAGAACAGTTTCATCACGTCTATGCCCACCTCTGCGGTGTCCACCTTGAGCATCTTCACGCCGGCCTTGTCGTAGAGCTCCATATCGTGAAGTGACAGCCTGCCGCTGATAGGATGCACACGGAAACTGCCCACGTTGAGCTTCGTGCCCAGCTCCTCCCTAACGGTATCTAAGTAGATACGCGTAGCCCACTGCTGGCCTGTATCGGTTAGCATGAAAAGTATGAAGCCGCCTACCAGAAGTANNCGTGCTTTAATCCGTCAGAGGGTCTGCGATACCATCACAGTCAGCCCTTACTTCCTCCTGTACGGCGAGCCCGTGAGGGTTTCAGCCACTGGGAACAGATAGAACTGCCGGTCTTTCTTGTAGTCAAGCATCCATTGGTCAAAGACGATATGGTCGTCGAGGGCCGTGATGGTCAGCGTATGCTGTCCCTGCGTGATGTCAACGTCGGTGATGCGCAGCGCCTGGCCTCTCAGCACATTCTGCTTCCACCTCTCGGAGCGGAACGGCTCCTTGAGTGAATATACCACAGGCTCGCCGCCGTCCAGGCTGACGCTGTAGCGTATGTCGCCCTTGTCGCTGGGCTGCGTAGGGATCAGCGCCGTGCGTATTACCGCCTTGCCGTCCTTTGTGGCCGTGAAGCGATATGTCAGGCTTCCGCCCTTGGCTATGCTCACCGCCTTCATGCTGTGACCCAGCATCTCTATCGGCTGCACCGTGCCCTCAGAGGCATCGTAGGTGTCGGCATTGCGCACCACGCAGCCATCGAGGCCTGTCTCTGACAGCGGACGGCTCTTTCCGCGACGCAGTGTGGTAGAGTCGGTGGTAGTAAAGTCGTTGAAGACGGGCAGGCCGCGAGGCTTATAGTCCATCAGACCGTCCCACTTGCCGTCGCTCATCGCGTTGTACTGTCGCGTCAGCTCCTTGATGCGCTCCTGATAATATACTGCGCTGACGGTGTCGCCCAGCTGTGCATCCAGGTGCTTATGGGCCATAGCGGCAGCACATTCCACAGGATACTGCACGATGGAGAAGAAGGTGGCATCATTGCGGCCTATCTCCTTCACGCGCTCAACGAGGTTGTCGTAATCCTCCAAATAGCGCTCCAGCTCACCACCGAACTCCGTCTCAGAGAACTCCGTGCCAACAGGCAGCGAATTGCCCCTGACGTATTTCTTTTTGTCCAGCTCCGTCTGTGTCCATCCCATGAACTCCGGGCGTCGCATGCCGCAGAGCTGGTAGAACTTCTGCATGATCGGAGCAGCCTTGAATGCCGTCGCCACACCCAGCTGCTGCTTCAGCCAGCTCTTCAGATGGTCGTTTAGCTTTGTGGGACCCACACTGTTGATGTTCCACGCCATATCCATGAAGAGTGACAGGTCGTAGGCTGCCACCTTCGGGTCGTGCACATTTGCTATCCATACGTCCTTGCAGTTATGGTCGTAGGCAGCCTTCATCTCGGAGTATATCAGTCCCGGCTGCGTCGAAGTGAGCCACAGGTAGTCGTGGGGCCTGCCCCAGTAGCTTAGGTGATAATATACGCCACCGCCGCCAGGACGCTGCTGCTGGGCCGCGTCGCTCAGGCGGGTCATATAGCCGTAGTTGTCGTCACACCACATCAGCGTCACATCCTCAGGCACTGCGAGCCCCGACTCATAGATGTCGAGCACCTCCTTATAAGGAATGAACACCTGAGGCACGCGAGTCACGTTCTTGTCATAGTATTTCTTTATCAGACCTCTCTGACAGTCTATGGCAGCCTGCAGGCCGCTGAGCTTCTCCTCCTTTGTCTTGCAACCCTCCATAGCTCCATCATGGATGCCGCGCATGCCGATGGTGAAGAGCACATCCTGTCCCTTTACCTCCTTAAGGCGCTCCATCCAGTATTTCTCCACATTCTTCCTGTTGGTGATGAAGTTATACGCGCCGCGAGCATTCGTGTCCCATTCCGAGACATTGTTTCTCAGAAGGGGTTCGCAATGCGACGAACCCACCACGATGTCGAAAGAGTCGGCCAGCTCCCTGTTCCCCGGAACGGCAAAGAACGCCTTAGTGCCCTCATGCATGCCCGGCCAAAGCGTGTTGGCCCTGAGGCGAAGCATCAGCTCGAAGATCCTACGGTAGGTCTTGGGACCTATGGTACCCTTGGGCGACTCCGGCTCTACCGTTTTATGCGCCCATACGCGCGTCGACCAGTCCTCATCGTTGATGAATATGCCGCGATACTTCACCGAAGGGCTCTCAAACTTATTGAAGTCGCTCATCATATACAGCTCCTCCTTACGCTCCGGCATCACGTCGCCCCACCATACCCAGGGCGACACACCTGCTTGTCGCGACAACTCAAGGATGCCGTAGGCCGTACCACGACCGTTATTACCTATTATATATATGTGTCCGCGATAAACCGTCACGAGATACGAGTCCTGCTCCGTCAGCAGGCGCTCCGTCACGAGCTTCGTGCGCTTCAGCATCTCTAACTGGTACCTTGTCAGCTTGTCAAGCTCATAGATGTCAATCCTCGACACCTCATGCTGGTAGGCACGCTTGCCCGTCACCATCTCCATATCCTCCTCAAACATATTAAGGGCAATACGGGCCACGGGCGCAAGGTCGCCAACAACATTATATCTCACCGTCACGCTGCCATCGAACCACTGAACTGCAAAACCCTTGATACACAGAGAGAATAGCAACACGAGCGACAATAATATCTTTTGCATATTTTTATCGTAGATAAACAGATTTATTTAGAAAATTCAAACTAACCCTGCAAAATTACAAATAAAACTCGAAATACGCAAATTTTATGCTTACAAAATGTTTCGTCAGGCATGAAGCACAGGGCTAAGAAGGGCGATATCCCGTGGTTATGGTTAACAGAACCAAAATATCCGTTAATTTATGTTGTGTGCGCTAACAACACTTGATAATTATCAATATATCAAACAATAATGAACGATTTTTACAAAAATTGTTTGCGCACACAGCAAAATAGTCGTACCTTTGCATCGTCAAAAAGAAAAAGCAAAGATTGTTTAGGTTAGTAGAAATTATAGATTGATTTAGGTTAGCAAGGTTAGGTAAAAGATTAAAAAGGGATAACATTGATGCAGTCGAAGGGCAAGGGAAGGTTTCAAAAACCTCACCTACCCCCAAGACGGTCAAACTTTGAAAAGATATTGTTTAGGTTAGTAGATATATAATAGATTTAGGTTTTAGTTATTAGGTTAGAAAAGATTGTTTGACATTTTGCATTTATTACTTAAATAATACAAAGTTCAACATTCTTTTGAGTGCACTGCCAGTCGTGAAGACCAGCAGTGCATTTTTTTTGTAGTTACAGGAACATGTCGACAATGGTTCACTAACATCTACTATCCTATGTTCCCAACGCAAGACACATCGACTACCTCTGAACCGAATGGAAAAAAGTTGTCTTAGTTATCTTAGTTGTTTCAAGTTTCTGAAGTTCGAGTGGTGTTAGCTGCTTTAGGCTTAGAAAAGACAACTGGATGTTTTTTAAGGAGACAACTTGGACAACAGAGACAACAAAGCTGGCGCATGAATAAACGTTGTCCACCAGGGACGTGGTACAACCCCCTTCACTTCCCCCGTTTCCCGGGGGACAGAAA
>LXOW01176733.1_pt1 | contig 47820 bp, 39 predicted proteins | sample 1368591 | NCBI WGS metagenome assembly LXOW01 (sample SAMN04884650, study PRJNA319009) | bovine gut metagenome | isolation source: Cow rumen | host: Bos taurus | place: Italy: Legnaro (PD) | collected 2014-07-09
TGAATCAAACATCTTGTAATACCGTTTTTTCCTTACGAGATATTCCGGCATTTTACGATTTTTGGCTTTTTTCATGACCACTCCGTTGTCTGTTTTTTCTTGTTTGTAGGTGGTCAACTTTAATTCGTTTAGGTGGTCAACTTTTGCGATCGTTTAACAACAGAAATGAAAACTCATTTCAATTCTACTATGAAAAAGTTAATTACAAAATATCGTATACTATATATCGCATTGATATTATTTTTTGTAACTTATACAATGTACTTGGCAAGTTTATAGGCGGCATACAGAGTTAAGAAAAACCACCAGTTTCGCTGACATGACACACGAATAGCACCTTGATTTTATTTTCACATGAGTGGTTAAAAGGTATGTTCTTACATCCTTTCAGATAGTCAAGAGGTCATGCGTAATAAATTAGATATTTCCGGTGTCGAAAAACTGTTCCGACACCGTTTTACTACAGTAATGGCTTTACGAGACGATAGATTTCCAATCCTTTATCCTGCCCGTATTTTGCAACAATATTTCTGTACACCAGCAATTTAACATTCTTCTCTTTGCTGCTCTTACATACCATTGATGCCACAGAATTAAAAATCTCACCGGAATAATTCTTTTCCCGCAGAACTTTCTGAACTTTTTCATTAAGAGTCAATTCACTGGAAGATTTTTTTACCTCCTCGCCTTCTTCCTGAACAACGGACTTAAGTTGCTTTTTAACTAGTGGTTTTACCAGTTCATAGACTGCATGAAAATCTTCAGTTATGTTTTTAAGATTACAGTGAATCGAACTTAGCGCCATTTCTTCTTTGATATTATCCGAAATTATCTTGTTAACGCTTTCTATCAGACTTTGAGGATAACCGGAATCAAGAAGAATCTTTTCGACCTCTTTGTCGATACCTGATGCAGGTTTTTCAGCTGAAATCTGAACGCTATTTGACTGAGAACCGGCAGAATCCTTTACTGCTTCTTTTTGAGGCTGGGTATTTGCAGTAACCGGCTTAGCGGCTGGCGGGTTGACAGGTTTGGTATTCTGGACTGTCGCGGTTTTTGTGGATGCACCGGTATTTACGGATGCAATTCTTTTAATCTTAACACCGCATTTTTCTTTCAAAAAACTGATGATATTGTCGTAATCCTTATCCTTGCTGATTACAATATAATCGTACTTTTTTCCACTGACACCCACCACATATCCCACAAATGAAATAAGGTGCATATCCAGCGACTGCGAACCTGCAGGAACTTTTATCAGTTCATAACTGCATGATGACTGATTGAGCTGGTTGACAGTGTCAAGTGAAATGGTTTCAGCATTGGTCGTATAGAATATATAAAACAGATCATCTTTAGTCAGACTTTTCAGATTAGTCATTCCTGCATTATGAACATTTTCAAAATCTATAAAAAAACAATTGGCCATTACTACAGATTCCTGCGCGGATTTACATCAGATCTTTCACAATAATAAAAATGGATTTTGCATCAGCTTTTCTGCTATACAGCAAAGCGGTATCCTAAACCATGCTCCATCTCACCTCTTTGACATGTTTTCCGATAGAGCCAAAAATATTTTACCGTCACACTCAAAAATATCATGCCACGCAGACCGTTCGATTTCACATGCATTTACGGAACAGCCTGTTCTACGCTGACAGTACAGCAACAATCCGGACATCAAATATTTCAGTATGCATTTTACATTTTTTTACTATAGAGTGTCTAATTTTTCTATTAAAACATTATATTAACAACATATATACATCTGTTAATCATATTAAATTGAATATACAGATAACACACATTTTGAGATGTTTTATCTGTTATCTTTTTATGAATATGATATTTTTTCCATATTATGAAAATATTTTCGTCAAAGTGTGATATATTCACTCCCGCTTGGCTGCAAACAATAAATCTTATAAAAAACCATAGTGAAAATCTTGTTTAAGCACTGGATATTAAAGGTCGTAATAATGAAGAAATTTATCTTAAATCTGGCTGTAGGAATTTCAGTTCTCGGGCTGTCTCAGACTGTTCCTGCAGAAGAAACACAGAATATCGCCGACACAGGATCAGACGAAAACCGTCTGGTTATCTGGATTAACGGCGACAAGGCTTACAACGGCATCAGCAAGGTTGGCGAAACCTTCGAAAAGGATACCGGCATCAAGGTAGTTGTTGCCCATCCTGATGACGTAGGCGTTCGTTTTATTCAGTATGCCTCTATGGGCAGCGGTCCAGACATTTACGTCTGGGCTCATGACCAGTACGGCGAACTTGTAAGCAAGGGACTTATCGAGGAAATAACTCCTTCAAAGGAAGAATACAGCAGATTCTATGACAAAGCCTGGGAAGGCATGCTGGTAAACGGCAAGTTCTACGGTTACCCAGTGTCTCTCGAATCCACTGCTTTAGTGTGCAATAAAAAACTGGCCCCGAAGGCTCCAAAGACCTTTGAAGAAATCATCGCTCTCGACGATAACCTGAAAAAGCAGGACAAGAGAGCCATCCTCTGGGATTACAGAACTCCTTACTTCTCATATCCGCTCTTCTCCGCAAACGGCGGTTATGCCTTCAGGAAGGATACCAGCGGTGTCTACAATACCAAGGTTACCGGTGTTAACAATCAGGGTACCCAGATCGGTTTAAGATATCTGGTTGAACTCATCATTTATGATCACATGATGAAGGGCGCAACCTACGACATCATGACAAAGAAGTTTACCGAAGGCGAAGTAGCCTGCATCATCGACGGTGCATGGGGATGGGCAAACTACAAGAACATCGATTTCTCCGTAAATCCTATTCCGGCTCTCCTCGGCAAACAGGGTAAGCCTCTTGTCGGCGTACTCGGCATGACCCTTAACGTGAATTCACAGAAGAAGGATCTTGCCAAGAAGTTCATTCTCGACTACCTGTTAACCGACAAGGGATATAAGGAAATGAACAATGACCGCCCTATCGGTGTTGCTGCTCTCAAGTCTTTTGAAAAGAAGCAGGAAGCAGATCCCAAGATTGCGGTGCTGATGCGCATTGCGGCAAACGGTGACCTTATGCCTAACGTATACGAAATGTCACGTTACTGGGGAGCCCTGCATTTTGCCATCATCAATGCCACCACCGGCAGAGCTTCAGTTCAGGATGCCCTGAAGGATGCTGAAGCAAAGATTATCCGCTAACGTTTAACGTTTCCGCATAACTTAAATGAAAGGAAGGTCATGATTTGAAATCATGACCTTCCTTATTTATTGTGTCAGAGACTGAAAACTCGAATGAAGGGAGCAGCAGATGTCTCCTTCCAAACGTCTTCTACTGGCCTTTACCGGTCTTCCAGTAGGCCTGAGCACGATTGAACTTGTGAATCACCTGATTGCTGCTTCCGCGGAAAGCCAGTGAAGGATCCTTGAGTTCAAGAACAAACTTGCCGTCGATCAGTACGTCGATGAGTTCCACCACCTCCATCTGTTCCGGAGTAAGTTCACTGTACACGTAACCGGTCCACAGCCAGATGTCCTTATCAGGAGAACATTCGGCGCGTACGCGTTCACACAGAGCCTTTACGGCAGGAAGATTTGCCGGAAGCAGCGGATCACCGCCTGACAGACTGAGACCTCTTCTTTTAACTCTGGTGTCATTCAGATCCGCAATGATTGTATCGCTGAGATCCTGGGTAAACGGGAACCCTGCATTTACATTCCAAGTAGACTGGTTGTAGCAGCCCTTGCAGTGATGTTCGCAGCCGGCAACAAATAAAGTACATCTGGTTCCCCTGCCGTTCAAAACATCTATTGGTATATATTTACAGTAGTTCATTTGTCTTATGTTCCAATCTAAAGTACACAAATAATGATTAAAAATTCCGAAGTTCAAAGCTTCATGTATTTAAAAATATCGATAGTTTACTCTCGGTACTCTGCCTATTCAAGCTGTCATACTTTTTTACTGAAAATATTTTAAGGCCTCAGCAGTTCAGCCAAAAATCAGTTGAAAAAATCTAAACCTAGAACTAGCGTAGGTAATCTGAACATTTCAGATGATGTTTCCGTGATTTTTCATTACCGGGTATTCGGCATGAAAACCATGTTATTCCAGCTCTCTTAAGCGTTTGTCGCATTCCTTTATTCTGTCGCGGAGCACCATGGCCTCCTCAAATTTCAGGGCTTTGGCAGCCTCGCGCATGCTGACCTGCATTTCATCCATAAGCTTAACCAGCGCGGCCGCATCGTTTATTGACGAAACGTCAAACTGCTCACTGGCGCCGTTAAGAAGCTGAGCCCCCGCCATGTTGTCCCTGGCCTCATCACCGAGCATCATGATGTCTACAATCTTCTTGCTGATGGCCTTCGGTTCAATGCCGTGTTCTCTGTTGTAGTCCTCCTGCTTCTGACGTCGGCGCATGGTTTCACTGATGGCGGCCTTCATGGAATCACTTACGTGATCGGCATAGAGGATGGCCTTGCCGTGCAGATTTCTGGCGGCACGCCCGATGGTCTGAATCAGAGAACGGGTTGAACGCAGGAAGCCCTCCTTGTCGGCATCAAGAATGGCCACCAGAGAAACTTCAGGCATGTCCAGACCTTCCCTCAAAAGATTGATACCCACCAGGGCGTCAAACTTGCCGAGACGCAGGTCTCTGATGATTTCCACGCGTTCCACGGTATCAATGTCCGAATGCAGATATCTCACTCTTATTCCGTGTTCATCCAGATAGTCCGTAAGATCCTCGGCCATTTTCTTGGTAAGAGTGGTTACCAGCACACGCTCGTTTTTCTGAGCCCTTGTTCTGATTTCACTCATGACGTCTTCAACCTGGAAGGCTACAGGTCTCACCTCAAGACACGGATCCAGAAGCCCCGTAGGTCTTACAATCTGTTCCACGACCTCCCCGCCGCTTTCCTCGATTTCATAGCTGTTCGGAGTTGCGGACACGTAGATGGTCTGAGGCTGCATTTTATGAAACTCATTGAATTTGAGTGGTCTGTTGTCAAGAGCCGAAGGCAGACGGAAGCCGAAGTTCACCAGAGTTTCCTTTCGTGAACGGTCCCCCTTGTACATGGCTCCTATCTGAGGCACGGTTACATGCGACTCATCGATAATGAGCAGTCCGTCCTTCGGCAGGTAATCGAAAAGACACGGAGGAGCTTCACCCGGTGCCCTGCCGGACAGATATCTTGAATAGTTTTCAATACCGGAACAGTAGCCGAGTTCATTCATCATTTCGATATCGCAGGTGGTTCTTTCGGTAAGACGCTGATCTTCCACCAGCTTTCTTTCGGCAAGAAGCTCCTGCTTTCTTATCTGCAGATCATCCTTTATCTGACTGATGGCATTCTGCAGAACTGATTTCGGGGTAACGTAATGGGTTTTCGGATATATGGTGATTCTCTGAACCTTTCTTATCTGTCTTCCGGTAAGAGGCTCGAAAATGCTCAGCGCTTCGATTTCATCGTCAAAAAGCTCTATACGCACCGCAAAATCATCGGATTCCGCAGGGAACACGTCGATAACATCCCCTCTCACTCTGAAGGTTGCGCGCGAAAAGTCTATTTCATTACGGGAATACTGCAGTTCGGCAAGTCTTCTCACTATCTTTGTCTGAGAGATTTCCTCACCGACGGAAAGGTGAAGCATCATCTTGAGATAACTGTCAGGAGAACCCAGACCGTAAATGGCGCTCACGGAGGCCACGATAATCACGTCCCTTCTTTCAAGCAGAGCCTTGGTGGCGCTGAGGCGCATCTGTTCTATGTGATCGTTTACCTTGGCATCCTTCTCTATATATGTATCGGAACTCGGAATATACGCTTCCGGCTGATAATAGTCGTAATACGATACGAAGTACTCCACGGCATTGTTGGGAAAGAACTCCCTCATTTCCCCGTAGAGCTGGGCTGCCAGTGTCTTGTTATGGGCCATAATCATGGTCGGACGGTTCAGCCTTGCTATCACGTTGGCCATGGTGAAGGTTTTACCGGAACCGGTAACACCTAAAAGAGTCTGAGCCTTTTTTCCCTCTTCCACTCCGGCAACCAGCTTTTCAATTGCCTCAGGCTGATCCCCTGAAGGCTGGTATTCGGATTTAAGTTCAAACACTTTTGATTTTTCAGATTCATCATATAAGGACATATACAGAATTCCAGTACGGCTTTAATCACTGAAAACATTCTAACACCTTGACGGTGTTTATTCATCTTAATAACGCTTAAGTCTCTTCTCCCATAAAAAATAACCATCCGAAAGATTTTTCTGAAAAAGCAGGAAAGCCCGAAGACACAGCAATCCTTCTGCACTGAAAAACACGTCTTTCACGAGGAAAACTTTCTTTCCGTACGTATTTTAAGCAAAACATCCGTTTTTGCTTAAAATACACGCAAACAAACATATTTTTGAACTTTTTTAAAAAATATTGTTGACATAACCTGGCAAAACCCATATCATGCACAGCGTTGGCAGTGCTTAACGGACTAACGAAAAGCAAAGCTGACAAAAATAAAGTTCCTCCTTAGTTCAGTCGGTAGAACGGCGGACTGTTAATCCGTATGTCGCTGGTTCAAGTCCAGCAGGAGGAGCCAGACAATTTACTTACATCTTTTTTAATGAAGTTCCTCCTTAGTTCAGTCGGTAGAACGGCGGACTGTTAATCCGTATGTCGCTGGTTCAAGTCCAGCAGGAGGAGCCATTAAATCTCTAACCTCTCTCAATCAATCCTTACTTTAATACAGACCAAGACAGAGATTTATTTTTTTATTCTTTTCCGTCTTTTAATTCATTTATTCCTTTGAATCTTAAGTTTTCCTAAGTCACTGCTTCATTATTTTTATTTTTATTTTTATTTTTATTTTTTTACTTATTTCACTCACTCCCGGATACATCATTTCGGTTTTCAGTCTTCAGTCTGTAAACCGGCATAAGCATCTTCCTTTTCCTTAATATACATATATATATAGGATGAATGATAGAACCTTCCCTCTCTCCATTTAACCGAAAACTTCAGCATCTCCCGTGTATGGTTCTCATGTTTCTGTAAGGCACGGAACACGATCAATCCCAAAGCATCTGACGCTCCTTCCGAACATCAGGAAATGTTACCCGACATCAGAGTATGGTTTCAGACAGTAAAAAAACCCGGCATCTGAATTCATTCACGGTCAGAGCAGCATGAATTTTTCCCCTCAGAAAGCCGTCAAAGCCTTAATCCGTCGCGATTTCACACAAAACCGTCTTGTAAAAAAGCAGAAAAACATATAACAATCCGCATTCCGATCACAAAAACGACGTAAAAAATGCCTAAACTCTTTAACAATTTTTATACATCTTCAAAAATTATACTTATACAACATTTTTAATATGTTTGTATTATCAAAACTTATAAAACACGCTTAATAGACTAAATATCAATATATTTCTTATAGCCCATCATAAAAATCCGTTAAAAAAACTTGTTAAAAAATAAACAATTTTGTTTTGTATGTCACTATTTATATGTTATAATTTTGTTAAATATCATGCATCACCCCGTGCGATATTCCGAATTCGTTATTTTTGGCATTAGAAAAATAAAGCCCTGCATGTGTGACAGTAATAATCGACTATAAAAATAATAAAATAATGATTAACGAATACCGGATCCGCGTGGTTCTGTCTGAAAATTAGTTAAATCATCACAGTGGAAATCAAGGAGCAGACTTCATGTCTAAATCAATTAGTGCCATGACCAAGTGCATAATTGTTGCAGTATTGTTGTGCCTGGTCGGTATCGGTATAGCTTTTTACACAACCAGCAGAGAGTGTTCAAACGAACTTGCCAAAACAAAGAACGTTCTCATGGGTGCTTACGATTGGAGTAACTTTACCTCTGACGTGGGCAACAACGCCATTCCGACTCTGGAGCTAGCTTCTCTCAATGTTTATGTAAGCAACACACAGGTTTACAATTCAAGCACTGACACTTCCAGCATTTTTGACAAGGTGTTCAAGACCCAGGACGAATTCCAGATCGGCAACACCAGCGTACAGTTCGGTATCGATTCAAGCGAAATCTACAACTCTTTCCTCATCAAGGTTGTAACCCTTATCGTGTTAATCGTTATCGCGGCTCTCGTAACAGCTCAGCTGTTCCTCATCGCCAACTATAAGTACGCAATCTTCATCAAGAACTCAATTCTCAGCAAGAGATATGACGACCTTCCTTTTGAAGATCTTTCACGCGAACTTACCAGAAACGACACTCAGAACGAAAAGGAAATCGCTGAAGCCAAGAAGAAGATCGAACATCTCGCCAACGCAGCTGCAATGGATCCTATGACCAACCTCTACAACCGCACCACCTTCAACAACGCTTTCGAAGGTCTTTTAGGCAAGGTTGCTTCTAGAGAAAAGTCAATTCTCGGTATCTTCAGAGCATCTGAAATCAACTTCATCAACTCAGAACGCGGTTACCAGATGGGTGACAAGTACATCCACGACCTCGCTGACATGATCAAGGATTCAATCAAGCGCTTCCCTGGCACCAACGCCTACAGAATTTCAGGTACAGATATCGCCATCCTTGTTCCAAAGGGAGACGAAAAGGTTATTGAAGCCATCTACGGTGCCCTCAAGCTTCAGGTTAACGAATTCCAGAAAAACTACGATCTGACCAACGTATGCTACGGCGGTTTCACCTTCTTCGGTCCTAAGGAACAGAAGGCCGACATCATGTCAAGAGCAGACCTCGCCCTTGCAAGAGCACAGACCTCCGCATGCAACGGCTACGCCATCCAGACCGAAAACACCGACAACTACTTCCAGGGTGAAATGCACTGGCTGAAGACCATCAGGGAAATCATCGATCACCGCAGCATTTCCCTCTACTATCAGCCAATCAAGAGCATGAACATTTCAATCAAGCCTTATGTTGAAATCTATGCTCACTTCACTACCGAAGCCGGTGAAAAGCTTTCAACCGAAATCGTTCTGGCAGCTGCACAGCGTCATGAACTTCTGGTTAAGCTTGAAGAAATGATTATCGATGCCATCATCTCCAAGTACCGTCTGATCAACCAGACCGACATGAGATTCGGTATCAACCTTTCATCAAATGCTCTGTTAAGCACTTCATTCCTCCTCTGGCTGGAAAGAACCTTAATCCGCAATTCAGACATTGCTGAAGGTCTCGTATTCGAAATCGACGAAGCTCTTCTCGAAAGCAACAACATGGCTGCTGAAAGACTGTTCGGCATCATCCACAGAACCGGTGCCTCAACCAGTATCAGCCACTTCGGCAAGGGTCTTGACTCATTCAGACTGTTCAGAGAACTCAAGCCTAACTACATCAAGATCGATCCGAACATCTGCCAGTCATTCGACAAGGACAACACCGCTCAGCAGTTCGTTCGCATGCTTATCGAAGTTTCTCACCGTCAGGGCTGTGTAATCGTAGCCGAAGGTATCGAAAGCATTGCTCAGCGTCAGCAGGTTGAAGCTCTGTACGTTGACGCAATCCAGGGTTACATGATTGCAAAACCTCAGGAACTCGAAGACAGAATCGAATTAAACTGGGTAACCATTAAGAATAGTGCAGAGTACTCAGCATAATTTAATACAGAACAGGGCAACATATACAATATTGTGATATTGTAGTAGATGTTGCCGAGGATTTGATTTATACGAAAGACCCGGTAAGACCGGGTCTTTTTTTATCCCCTCAGTCTGTGGCTAAACATCGTTAGAGATATCTTATGCGCTATATAAATCTTCCATTTTCACGTCAGTTCATTATAGGCGTAGTTCTTTATCTGGTATGTATTGTTCTGGCCGTATATCTTGCCTATTACGGAACCAACAGGGTTAATACTTCCCATGCGGAAAGCATGATCACCGCTCAGAGCGCCACCATCTACGACTTCATGGAAAGCAAGTCCCATGAAGACATCATCTCTTTCATTCAGGTGCTGGACAGCAACCCGGTAGCCTCCACCGTTCCGTCAAACATTTCCTACATAGAATGGATTTCAGACGACAAGGGAAAGGGACCGGTCAGCAGAACACCAAACAATTCCACCATCAAGCCTCATATTCTCGAAAACTTCAAGGAACAGATCCGTCTGCTTGAGGGAAATGGCAACAGGGGCTCAAGTCTCACCCAGTACATGTGCGACCATGAATGCTATATTCTCGAATACAGCTCCTATCAGATTAACAACCTTTCAGGCAAGGCCATCGTGGCCCTCAAGCTCCAGTCAATCTCCGAGCTTCTCGAAAACCTGAACAACCGCCCTACCATCATGCTTTACGGCATCTCCGAACAGGACAATCTCCTGTGGCTTGATCAGAACGTAACCAAGCTGAGCTGGGGCAACTTCATCGAACCGAACAAGAGAAACCGCATTCTCAACACCATAGCCAAGTACAGATATTCTCTCAACGGCAAGACCACCTACAGACAGCTGCTTGACGCCATCTGTGAGGATCAGCAGTTCGGAAACTACGTGATTACTCCTATAAGCTTCAATCATCAGCTTATCGGCTACACCGTAACCTTCCTGCCTAAGATTACCCTCGGACACGCCTTCAAGACCGGCGTTCTGGAAAATCTCACCATTACCGGCGTGCTGACCATTCTGGCCGTGGTTATCCTCTGTCACTACATATTCAACCTCATCCGTCTGGAAAGCTTCTTCATCAGAAACAGACTGCGCATCAACAAGTACGCCAAGTCAAAGAACGCCCGCAGCTCCGATGAGGTATTCGCACTCCTCGGGCATCTGGATTCGGCTCTCAACTCCAATGAAGACCAGACCCGCCAGATTGAATCCCTGCAGAACAAGCTGGAGTTCTATTCCAACTACGATCCGCAGACCAGTCTGCCTAACCAGAAGTGGATTCTTGAGCAGATTGCCCATCTGCAGACCGAACGCAAGGTTAACAGCGCCATAGAGCTCTTTGCCGTGGAATTCTGTCCGGTTCTGCCTCAGGAATTCTACGATGACGAGAAGATCTGTCACCGTATCTCCACCGTGATGCTGAACATCATCAGGGAAAAGGACTACCTGGCCTTCTATGAGCCCACCGTCTACTATCTCCTCACCACCAGCATCAAGAACAAGACCGAAATGGACGAACTGCTCAACAGATTCCGCAGGGAACTGGCTGAACAGGTCAACGGCGGCAATGAAATCCGCATCAGCGCCGGTATCGTGCAGGTACTGAGTAATTCCATCAGCCCTGCCGTTATCATGAAGCAGACCCACATTGCCTATCAGCACAGCTGTCAGCTTGAGGTGAACGACAGCTATGCCGTATACAACGACTCCATGAACACTCAGACCTCCAGCATCGACACCGCCTTCGCCAACAGGCTCAAGCACGCGAGAATGAAGGGAGATCTGATTATCCGTTACGATCAGGTAATGAACGTGTCCACCAAAACCATCGTAAGTCTCATCGCCAGAAACTACTGGTTCCAGGAAGGCACCACCTACAATCTGGATGACTTCACAGATCAGATCATCAGCGCCGGTCTCAATACCGAAAACTGCTACTGGAAGGTGGAAAACGCCCTCCACGACCTGTCAGAGCTTGATCAGGACACCAACCACAACATCGGCATCATCATTCCGCTCAACTACGGTCAGCTTCTTGACAGCGACCTGCCGAGCTTCCTTGACATGGTAACAGTCAAGTACCGCATCATGCCGAACAGAATCACCTTCGCCCTGACCGAGAACGCCATCAGCAACGATATAACCAACTGTCTCACCGCCATCCAGAAGCTGAGCTCAGCCGGTTATCACTTCACTCTGCAGAACTACAACATGGGTATGATGGACATGGACTTCATCAGGGAACACGGCTTCGCCTCCGCCATGCTCAGCGGTTCACTCACCAAGCGTGTGCTTACCAGTGAATATGACCGCTACATGCTGAGCCAGCTGGTGAAGAAGTGGAATGAGAACATTGAACCTGTCATCATCCTGCAGGACGTTGACAGCATGATTACCATGGAAACCTTCAAGGAACTCGGCGTAAACCTCATGTCAGGTTCGCTCTTCCCGTGCACTCAGGACCTGAGTGCCGTCAAGGCCTTCGTCAACCGTGAGGATTCAATCTAAAGAGGTTTTACAGCATGCATCCTTCCGGTCGCGCCGGAGTGCCGGGGCTTAAAACCTGAAACAAAAAAATAAAAAGATTTGGCGGAACCGCCAAATCTTTTTTCTTTCTTTTTTTATTTATAATGCAGTTTTTTATGTGCTTTACGGCAGACCGCGTCAACCGCGGTCATTGCCTTTGAATTACTTATGAGCCTTTTCAAACTTTTCCATAAAGGAAACGAGAGCCTTCACACCTTCAAGCGGCATTGCGTTGTAGAGACTTGCTCTCATACCGCCGAGTACACGGTGTCCCTTAAGGGAAATGAGGTTGTTTGCCTTGGCTTCAGCGATGAACTGCTGATCAAGACTGCTGTCCTTAAGGAAGAAAGGAATGTTCATGCGTGAACGTGCGCTTACGGCCACGTTGTTGCTGTAGAAATCTGAACTGTCGATGAAACCGTAGAGAAGTTCAGACTTTTCCTTATTCATGGCTTCCATGGCTTCAACACCGCCGATGCTCTTTAACCACGCAAATACCTTGCCTGCGAAGTACCATGCGAAGGTGTTTGGAGTGTTCAGCATTGAATCGTGGTCGGCGGTTACCTTGTAGTCCCAGATTGCAGGAGTGATTGACTGGGCGTGACCGATAAGATCTTCTCTTACGATTACGATGGTAATGCCTGAAGGTCCGATGTTCTTCTGAGCACCGCCGTAAAGCATGCCGTACCTGCTTACGTCCATGCGGCGTGAAAGGATGCATGAAGAGATGTCCGCAACCAGAGGAACGTCACCGGTTTCAGGAGCATCAAAGATTTCGATACCGTGAATGGTTTCGTTCATGCACATGTGAACATAAGCGGCATCCTTCTTTAAAGGAAGATCCTTAAGCTTGAGTTCTACCTTGCCGTCCGCATTGACGAAGTCACCTCTCATGGAGTTAACGTGAGTGTACTTCACTGCTTCTTCAGCGGCATAGCCTGACCATGCGCCGGTAACAATGTAGTCTGCACTGCCTTCAGCGGTTCCCAGATTCATAGGAAGGTTGGCGAACACGCCTCTGCCGCCGCCGTGCATGAACAGTACCTTGTAATTGTCAGGAATATTCATGAGATCGCGAAGATCTGCGGCTGCCTTTTCGGCGATAGCCAGATAATCCTTGGAACGGTGAGAAATTTCAATTACACCGGCTCCGATTCCGTTGAAATCCAAAAACTCCTTCTGAACGTCCTTCATTACTGCTTCAGGAAGCATGGAAGGACCGGCAGAAAAATTGTATACCTTACTCATAATGAGACACCCTGTTCTACTTTGAATCTTTACTCAAAAATATTTAAATAAACGACTTAGAGCATTATACAGAAAAATAACGCGGTAAGACAAAAATATCACATAAATGGCAATATTTTCCGGATTGAAAAAAACGCCCTTTCCGTAAAAACCGAAACCGCTCCTTCAGTCCTCCGCTCCGCTCTCAGCCGTAAAAAGAAAAGAGGAGAAAAAACTGCGTTTTTCTCCTCCTGAATCTTTCGGTTAAAGACCTGCATCAGCAGGCCTTTTCATCACCGCGACTAGATGTCGGCATCATCGTCGGCAGGATTTGCGGCTGCACCCGGAACGTCTGCAGACAGATCGTCGGCCGCGTTTTCCGCATCGGCCGCCCCGGCTGAGCCTTCGGCATCCGGAGCTTCAGCTTCGTTCTGCTCTTCATCGTCGGTCTTTACCACGCGCTGTACGGATACAAGCTTGAGGCCTTCATCAAGACGAATCAGACGCACACCCTGACCGTAACGGGAAATTACGCTCACTTCGTCCACGCGGGTACGAACCAGAATACCGGCATTGTTAATCAGAATGATTTCATCACCGTCGGTAACCTGTACCGCACCGATTACGCGGCCGTTGCGGTCTTCACCCTTGATGGCGATAACACCCTTGGCGTTACGGCGTCTTAACGGGAAGTCTGCAACCGGACTGCGCTTGCCGAAGCCGTTTTCGGTGGCAATCAGCACGTATGGAAGAGTTGCGTCAACAACCATCATGGAGACAACCTGATGGCCCTTGGCAAGGTTCATGCCTCTCACACCGCGTGACACACGGCCTGAGGCTCTTACGCCGCCCTTGTAGTTAGGGCCGATGACCAGAGCATCGTCTTCTGAACCTTCAGCATCGTTTTCAACGTCTGCGCTTACGTCGGCAGCTTCTTCAGCCACATCTGCTCCTTCCTCGTTTTCACTTTCAGCGTCAACGGTAGCGTCGGCGGTAGGAGTGAGAGGAGAGTATTCGTTGAAGAGACATGCACGTCCGTCAGAGCTGAACAGACCGATTACGTCGCTGCCTGAGGTAAGAGCCACGTTAACCAGACTTACGCCTTCGTCAAGCTTGATGGCGCGCAGGCCCTGGGCGTTAACGTTCTTGTATGCGCTCAGCTTGGTCTTCTTCACGTAACCGTTGGAGGTCGCGAAGAACAGGAACTTGTTTTCCTCGAAGCTGTTTACAGGCACGATGGTCTGAATTGATTCGTTTTCGTCAAGTCTCAGCATGTTTACAATCGGACGGCCCTTTGAATTTGAAGAGGCTTCCGGCAGATCGTATACGTTGATGGAGAACACCTTGCCGCGTGAGGTAAAGCACAGCACGGTATCGTGGGTGTTAACCACATACATGCTGTCGATTACGTCCTCATCCTTAACCAGGGTGGCACGACGGCCGCGGCCGCCACGCTTCTGGGCTTCGTATTCGGAAAGAGGCTGATACTTGATGTAGCCTGCATGAGACAGTGTGATAACCGCAGATACAGGGTCAACCAGATCCTTCTTGGTGATTTCGGCGGTATTGGTTTCAATAACGCTTCTTCTGGCGTCACCGTAGGTGTTACGGATTTCTTCAAGCTCTTCGATAATGATGTTGCGGAGAAGCTCTTCGGAACCGAGAATTTCAAGATAGTACTTGATGCTGGCGGTGAGTTCGCCGTATTCCTCACTGATCTTGCTGCGTTCAAGATTGGTCAGACGGTGCAGAGGCATATCCAGAATTGCTGTGGTCTGAGGATCGGAGAAGTAATAGAAGCCGTCACGGATACCGAATGAGGCATCAATGTATTCAGGCTTGCAGAGTTCCCTGCCGCTGGCGTCAACCTGAATGAGCGATGAGAGATCACCGTACTTCCAAGGATGAGCCATCAGAGCCTCGTGGGCGGCCTGTCTGTTGGCACTGCTTCTGATGATGTTGATGATTTCATCGATATTGCTCAGGGCGACAAGGAGAGCTTCCAATCTGTGCGCTCTTTCACGGGCAACCTTCAGATCGTATACGGTACGTCTGGTTACCACTTCCTTTCTGTGCTTGATGAAGTATTCGATAATCTGCTTGAGGTTGAGTACTTCAGGACGGTTGTTTACCAGAGCCAGCATGTTGATCGGGAAGGAGATCTGCATTCTGGTCTGCTGGAACAGCTTGTTCAGCACGATTTCAGGAGATTCGTTCTGACGCAGGAAGATTTCAATGTGAACGTTCTTGGTTGAACCGTTGTTCACGCGGGTGATACCTTCAATGGTACGATCGCGGATGCATTCGGAAATCTTCTTTTCGATTTCAGCAGGACCTACGCCGTAAGGAAGTTCGGTTACCACAATCTTCTGTCTGCCGTTGCCGTCATCGTCGATGGAGGTCTTGGCGCGGATGATTGCCTTGCCGTTACCGGTACGGTAGGCTCTCTTGATTTCGTTCTGACCGTAAATGATGCCGCCGCCCGGGAAGTCAGGTGCGGGAATGTACTGCATCAGATCGTCAACGGTGAGTTCCGGATTGCGCATCAGTGCCACGGTGGCGTTGACTACTTCGGTCAGGTTGTGGGTCGGAATGTTGGTGGCCATACCTACCGCGATACCTGAGGTACCGTTAATCAGCAGGTTAGGCAGCTTGTTAGGCATTACTACGGGAATTTCTTCACTGTTGTCGTAGTTAGGAACCGTATCAACGGTTTCCTTTTCAAGATCCGCAACCATTTCACCGCAGATCTTTGACATTCTGACTTCGGTATAACGCATTGCCGCAGGCTTGTAACCGTCGGCGTCACCGAAGTTGCCATGACCGTCAACCAGAGGGTAACGGAGAGAGAAATCCTGAGCCATACGTACGATGGTGTCATACACGGAGGTATCACCATGAGGATGGTACTTACCGATTACGTCACCAACCACACGGGCTGATTTCAGATGCTTGGTATTGTAGAAGTTTCTCAGCTTGTACATGGAATACAGACTGCGGCGGTGCACAGGCTTCAGACCGTCTCTCACGTCCGGAAGAGCACGATCCACAATTACACTCATTGCGTAATTGATAAATGAAGTCTGAAGCTGCTCAGTAATCTTCACCGGACGAACGTTTTCCGGCAGAGTATCCCTGGAGGTTGTATTGTCACTCATCTCATTTACTCGTTAATAAATAATAAAAATTTGCGTGCCATTGTACCATAAAACCGCAAAAACCTTAAGATATTCATGAAGCTGATGTGCCGATTACCGCACTGATTCAAATAAACAGAGGATTTATTCCGCTGACTGTTCACATAGTAATCAGCATCACCGGATTACGGCTGTATAACCTGAATAAAAACTCCCGGGAGACTATCATTCAGTCGTTAAAATCCTGAACCGCCCGTTATGCATCCGGGCAGGAAAAAAATCTCCGTCAGGATATCTGAAAGGCATGAAATCCTTACAGGAATCACCGCGGCCCCGGCGATCCGGGAAAAACGGGCTTTTTCCTTTATTCACAACGCCTGAGGCCCGTTCAGAGCCGCCTGTTTTTTTCCCGGAAGCCGCGTGATTCTCAAAGGATGCAGACTGTTTCAGACGAAAACAGGATCCCTCTCAGGATTTTGACAATATTTTGAAAAAACGAAAACAACTCGTATATAATTATACGGATTTTCTAATTCTGACAACTTGATGGAAAACGGCGCCTTTTCCCTGCATGTCAGGGGGATGCCTGCAGAACGGATTTCTCCGCAGACCCCGCCGCACGGGGTTTCAGCTTAAGCGCGCGGAACCATCCGGTAAAGTTGTCTCACAGCTTAAAGGAATTAAACATGTGGTTTAAAAACGTCAGAGTATACACACTCGATACCGGTTTCAAATACAGTCCCGATGAACTGGATAAACTTCTCGCTCCGCAGAAATACGTTCCATGCTCAGGTCAGGACATGGTACGTTTCGGCTGGGTAAGTCCTCTCGGTCAGGATGAAGAGGTTTTATGTCATAAAATCAACGATGACTACTTTTTCCGCTGCAAAACCGAAAAGAGAATGCTTCCTGCAAGCGTGGTAAACGAAGAACTCAAGGAAAAGGTTGAAGAGCTCGAACTCAAGCAGGCCCGCAACGTCAGCAAGAAGGAAAAGGCCGAACTCAAGGAAAGCATCGTTACCGAACTTCTGCCGAGAGCCTTCCGTCTGCACAGGGAAAACTGGATCTGGGTAAGCGGCAGATACGGCTATGTAGTGGTTAACGTCGCCTCCGAAAAACAGGCCGAAGATTTGATTGCCCTTCTGAGAAAGAGCCTCGGTTCACTCCCTGCCAGACTTTTCAAGTTCAACAAGTCAATCAATGACTGCATGACCGAATGGGTTGCCAACGGTGAAGGTCCGGCAGGCATTGAAATCGGTGATGAAGTTGAACTCAAGGCCGTTGAAGGTGCCGGCGGTACCGTAAAGGCCAAGAAGCAGGATCTCGATACTGCCGAAATCAAGGCTCACCTCGAAGCAGGCAAGGTGGTAACCAGTCTGGCCATTACCGTGAACGACGATGTTTCCCTGGTAATCGATGACACCTTCTCCTTAAAGAGAATCAAGCTTTCAGATACCGTTATCGATGAAAACGCCACCGTAAGTGATGATCCGGTTGCGCAGCTTGATGCGGACCTTACCCTTATAAGCGGTGAATTCTCCAGGATTCTGCCTACCCTTATCGACGCCTTCGGCGGCGAAAGCGAATAACGGCGGAGACCTGTTTATCCGTCCGCCGGATAAAACTCCTTAAAAAATCGTCAGTCCCGGTGACTGACGTTTTTTTTCTGATTAGAGACAGGTAATCCCCTTCCTGTCGGCGAAAGTATAATCTACTGACTGAATGCCCCAAACGTGATACCATATACCGCAAAAAATCAGCCGGAAAAAGATTCATGTCTTATGACACTCTCAGGACAGTTTTCTCCTGAATGTCCCGGAGCGGTACACAAATCGTTCATAACATAATACAATATACCGGCTTGAAAAATACAGTTACCAGATTTAAGGGATCATAAATGAAAAAACCAGAGCTTTTATCACCGGCAGGTACTTTAAAGAATCTCAGATACGCTACGGCTTTCGGAGCCGATGCCGTCTATGCCGGTCAGCCCCGCTACAGTCTGCGCATCAGAAACAACGAATTTGATTATCAGACTCTGGACTCTGCCATTAAAGAGCTTCATGAAGCAGGCAAAAAGCTTTACATGGTGGTAAACATTCAGCCTCACAACATCAAGGTGAAGAAGTTCGCGAAAGATCTGGCCGACATCGTCGCCCTGAATCCCGACGCTCTCATCATGTCAGATCCCGGCATGATCATGATGGTAAGGGAAGCCTATCCGGACATGCCTGTCCATCTCTCCGTTCAGGCAAACACCATCAACTTCGCCTCAGTACGTTTCTGGGAAAAGATGGGACTCAGCAGAATCATCCTGTCACGTGAACTTCACCTTGACGAAATCGAGGAAATCCGCAACGAATGTCCGCAGATGGAACTTGAAGTCTTTGTTCACGGCGCGTTATGCATGGCCTACTCCGGACGCTGTCTGCTGAGCGGCTATCTCACCCACCGCGACTCGAACCAGGGTGCCTGCACCAATTCATGCAGATGGGCCTACAGGCTTCACAGGGCGGTTGAAGACGATACCGGCGAACTGGTTGAACCGGATCTCGGCAGCGATCTGATTACCCCGCACAGCTATCTGCTTGAAGAACCAAAGAGACCGGGTGAACTCATGGCCTGCGACGAGGACGAACACGGCACCTACATCATGAATTCACGTGACCTGCGCGCGGTTGAACACGTAAAACGTCTCTGCGAAATCGGCGTTGATTCCCTGAAAATCGAAGGTCGCACCAAATCATTCTACTACTGTGCCAGAACCGCCTCCGTATATCGCCGGGCCATCGACGCTGCAGTGCGCGGAGAGGACATCGTGGAGGAGCTCAAGTCTGAACTCGAATCCCTGGCTCACCGCGGTTATACCGACGGCTTCCTTACCCGTCACGGCATCAGTGAATATCAGAACTACGACTACGGCTACAGCATTTCCGACAAGAGCCAGTTCGTGGGTGAAGTAACCGGTGTTGACGGTGACGGCCTGTGGCAGGTCAGCGTACGCAACCGTTTTGAACTCGGCGACACTCTGGAAATTCTGGCTCCGGGCTTCAGGGATTTCATCACCCTGGACAACCTCATGGACAGGAAGAAGCAGCCGATTACCGTAGCTCCGGGAGACGGTCACGTGGTTTACTTCAGGTGTCCGTTCCCTGCCGACAGGGCTCATATGGGCATTATCGTCCGTCACTTCAGAAACGGTGAAAACACCAGAAATCCGGTAATCAGATAACCGGCATTATCCGGATTCATGAAAAGAACGGCAGACGTGATATCGTCTGCCGTTACTTTTATCCTGAGTTTTCAGTGACGTCGCACGTATTCACCGGTGAAAACGCCTCCGCGACTGGTTCCGCACTTTCAGAAATCAGTCTTCCTCTTCCTTAGGATTGATTCCCTTGATGACAGAGCCGCTGTTATCCAGTATTTTAGACATGGTGACGTCCTTTTTCGTGTGCAGCTCGCAGTCACCGAAGTTAATATAGTCATCGCTGTTTTTCTTGAGCTTCAGGGTATATTCCTTCTTGAGGGATTTCTTGACTGCAACATATGTACCGACCATACCCACAACGATGACAATGCCCGCGGCAATCATCGCCAGAAGGTGGTCACCTGATGAATCAGCTCCTGTAAGATACAGGTACACGAAAAATGAGGAAATCAGTGTGAACAGAACTGATGAAAGAATACATGTAAGGTTTCTGTTGAACATGTATCTGGAGAATACCGAATAAACCAGGAATGAATACCCCAGAAACAGCACCCCCATTCCCTTTCCGGAATCCCTGATTTTCATAAACTCATCAACCGTGGTCAGCCAGCAGGAAAAGGTAAGAAACGGCAGCCACGAGAAAAATACGCAGCACAGCAGTTTAATCTCGCTTATCGGGAATATGCACAGGGCTTTACCGCTTTCACCGTTCATGGAAAACATGTATTTCCTGCCGGCCCAGGATATGTTCATGTGCCACAGAGGGAACAGAGCATAGCTTATCTTTGCAGCCTTGAAGCTGTATTCACGGTGAGTAATCAGGTAGTACTCATAATCCTTGGATCCGGACAGGTAACGGTCAAAGGATCTTTCAACACGGCGTCTGGCAGAGATCATTCCGCCTTCATGATCCATGTTGTAGATTTCGGCATCAAGTCCGGAAAGCCATGCGAAATTGAATTCCGGTGCATTCTGCACATTGTACGGTTCCAGTCCCTGGGATATGCGGTCATCAAGCTCTACCGACGCATCCTGAGGAATACTGTAGAATTTTGCACTGCCCGTACTTACACCGGAATATACGGTGTGTTCATATTTCTTGCCGGAAGGCTTCACCTTCTCAACCTTGAACGCGGCGTTGCCGGAAACCTCCATATCGTAAAGCCAGAACGGCGCATACCAGGCCTTTATCTTTTCCACCCTGGCTTCAACCAGAAAGCTGTCAGGAACAAAGCGCTTGGATTTGAGGATTTTACGGTAGATTTCCAGAAAGTCCTCTTTATCCTTCTTGAACGGAACAATCCTGTCAGGTACACGCTGATCCCGGTACTTGTCGGTAAAGACAATGGCATTGCCGCAGAACGGACAGTTTTCGGTGGTTGATAAAACACCCGGAGTTATTTCACCGCCGCAGGATGAACAGATGTATGAACGGTGAAGATCTGTCTCACTGTTTTCTGAATCACTTTCATTAACCACGGCGCCTCTGGCGAAATTCTCCACCCCGGCATCCTTCTTCTCCCTGAGCAGACGGTCATACTGATATACGGTAAACCTGCTGGAACACGATTCACATACAAGTCTCTGCTCCCTTATGTTAAAGGTCATATTGCCAGAACAGTTCGGACACCTGGTATGTTCTGAAGTTTTCATACAGACTCCTGTTTAAATCACTGAATTCCAATAACCGTGTACCGCAGATATGCAGGCATGCCTGACGTTATTTCAAAAAAAACGGCTTGCGGAAAACATGATGCAGGTACTGACCTGCAATGTTTACACGCATGATCAGATATCATACAAACAAAACCGATTGAGTAATGTGACTTAAAACATATACTTTTATTTCTAAAAATATTTCTGAAAAATCATCGGAAATATCTTCATTAAATGATGACCTGTATCATTGACCTGGAACCATTGCAATTTGGCGTTGCTGTTACGTTAAAAGAGATGAATGGTGTAAATCGCATTGATGATTTTATAAAATTGTGTATGGCAGGAGGTTGGTCTGCAAGTAAACCTGATGTACAGAATCAGATTGACGTTTATGCGAGAGCTGAGGAAGAAATTAAATTTGAATAAATTGGAGGGGCGGAAACAGAACCGGCCTATTTATTCGAGTATGGAGTATGTGAAAATCTTTCTGTAAATAGAAAACATCCTGAGAATTTTTTTAAAGCAGTGACCTTCAGGTTACGGCTTTTGTGTTATCAATATACCTGTTTGTTTTTATAAGTCAGCTTCCGGCACTTCCGTGAAAAGCCCCAAAATGCGGCTTGCTTTGATATAACGATTAAATTCCGCTAGAAAAACTGATTTATGGCCTCCAAAAATAAGGTCCCGGCAACAATCCGCAGTTGTATATCGTATCAGAATCAGCTGAATGCGGCAGCCCGGATTCCCCTGCCCTGATGCGGTGACTCAGTCTTCTGACGGATTCTCAGGCTCATCAGTGGTATATTTACGGTAGCGTTTTTCTGAAGAAAACATCGAAGATGCGGTATCAGGAATACGGTGCATTACTTTTTTAAGATCAACTTTTTTTGAAGTGTCTGGAGACTGCCGTTTTCATTCTCACCTTCAATGGCGCAGAAAACGAATTCTCAGGATGACGGATCAATATCGAAGAAATCAGACACTGACGCGGCTTCAGCATCAGAAAACTCTTACTGTTCCTCAATGAACTTTTCATAAATGAATTCAAAAAGAGCCTCTCTGGCAATCTTCATGACTCTGACCTCATCCTTCCGCATTGCCAGATCCTTTCGTTTCATGTTTTCACCTTTGCCGCGCGGATCCGTTCAACCGCAAAATCTTCTGATCCCTTTTGGGAAGCCGTAAGAACCGTAATCAGTTCTCAGGCCTGTAGAAATGGAATTTCGGGTGCATCCATACGGGCTTGAGCCTTTTATCAAAGACATACTCGGCTCCTAAAGGAGATTTGCTGTCCATGTGATAATCGGTACCGCAGGAAGCATACAGATCAAACTCAAGAGCAAGCTCTGTAGGATAAGTCAGTTCGTACCTGAAATCTTCCGTCTCCCCCTGTCTGCATCCCAGAGTTTCCATGGCCTCGCCGCCTGCTTTTTTGAAGCGTTCAGCCAGATCATGCATTTTTTCCAGTCTTCTTTCCCTGGTGTTTTCAGGCTTTTTAGGATCAAAGTAACGCCAGATGTGGGCAAGAACGGGAATACCTCCGGCCTTCAGAATGCATTCAACAGCCTCTTCCATTTTACACCAGCCGGCTTCTCCGATTTGTATTTCACCGCCGATCCCGAAATATTTACGATATACATCATCCGGAGAACTGAGATTAACAAGCTTTTTCTTCAGCAGATACTGAGATACGCTGTACTTGTTTACGGTTCCGGGAAAGGAGTTCATCAGGTCATCGTAATCGGCCATGATTCCCGCGGCATTCATTTTCCGGCAGAGCTCCCTGGTATGCTCCTTTCTTTTTTCGTCCTGCTGTTTCAGAAGAGATGTGAGGCATTCGTTTCTGATATCAGGACAGAGTCCCTGAATGTGAATCTTTTTCGGAGTGGAAATCTCAACACCGGCCACCAGCTTTACCGAGGTCTTCAGGGATTCCTCATATGCCTCATCTATGCCGGATACATTGTCATGATCGGACAGACCGAACACTCTGATGCCGGCGGCTTCAGCCTTTCTGACAACCTCGGCAGGAGTATGTGCTCCGTCTGACCTGTTGGAATGATTGTGCAAATCCAGTTTTAAACCTTCACAAGCCTCACTCATGAGACCTCCTTAATTCTGTTATCACCGTAATTCAGCTTTCAGCACGCTGACGTATCCGCAGTATTTTCCGTAGATATCCTACATCATACGCACTGCTTAGAAAAGCCGTCAGACTTTATTTCTCAGCGTCAGTCACCTTTTCTTTCACGGCTCCGGGAATCGCCGGATCGTCCCTGCGGTATCTGCGGCTTAACAGGAACACCAGCAGTGCTCCGACTGACAGTACGAACATGGTTCCGGCCATTGGTACCGCTGATTTACCGGGAATGCAGTTGAACACCAGTCCGGCAATCGAACCGAGTCCGAAACGCATGAATCCCATTACGGACGAAGCGGTTCCGGTCATTTCCGGAAACTTGCCCAGAGTGTAGGTGGTACTGAGGGCACCCACAAGCCCCACAGTGCACACGGTCATCACCACCGGAATAATCACCAGTACGATGCTCTCAACCTCCACCAGTGCGCCTGCGAGAAGCAGGGTTCCGCCTGCGGCACTCAGACAGAGAGCACTCAGGAAAGTAGGCATGAAGCCGAATCTTTTAACGAAGAAACCGGTGAAGCTTACCACTGCCATAATGGTCACCACGTTCATGGCGAACACGATGCCGAAGGTCATGCTGTCCAGACCGTAAATCCCCATATACACGGAAGAGGCCCCGGAAATAAAGGCAAACATGGCGGCACAGTTCATGGCCTGAGCCAGCACTGAACCGCAGACACCGCGATGTCCCAGGATTCGGCGGTAGTTTCCGGCCACGGCTCTGAAATTAAGAGGCTGTCTGTTTTCGACGGGGAGCGATTCCTTTATACCGAAGCCTATGAATATCAGAATCATCACCCCGATGAAGGTCAGCAGATAGAAACAGTATTTCCAGCCGAAACCGGCAAGAAAACCGCCAAGTGTCGGAGCCACCAGCGGAGCAAGACTCATGGCTATCATTGAAAGATTTATGGCTCTGTTGAACTGTGTTCCCCTGAAAATATCCTTCATCACCGCATTGGCGATTACCGCTCCGGCGGCTCCGCCTAAAGCCTGAAGAAGTCTCATGCAGAAAAACACCCTGAAATCAGTGGTAAGCACGGCTCCGAGAGAAGCCAGGGTAAAGAGCAGAGTTCCCGCCAGAATTATCTTCCTGCGTCCCAGGGCATCGGATACCGGACCGTAAAAAAGCTGCCCCACGGCAAAACCTCCGAAGAACACGCTTACGGTAAGCTGCATATCGTTAATGGAGGAATTCATGACTCCGGCAATAGTGGTAAGCGACGGCAGATACATATCCGTGGCAAGAGGAGCCACACAGCTGGCAAAACAGAGAATCAGAACTGTTTTAATGAATTTGGCATCAGACATACGCACTTATACTCCATTGACGGCGACCTGGTTTTTAACTTTGTCATGATCCCGGCGGAAAGCCCTGCCTTTTCAGATTTGCCGGCGGACTTCATTATCAGGTTCATGAAACGGGAATGAATCCGGACACTAATTTTAACACACATTGCCGCAGCTGATTTTCTGAAAAACGCCCGGCACTCAAAATAAAAAGTTCCCGCAGGTTTGTCCGGCCTGCAGAGGCATTACAGGTTTCAGGTCTTTTTTTGTTTATTCAGTCCAGATTCCACTTCATGGAGTACGTAAAAATAAATGATTTACATGTATGTCGCATGTATTACATATAAATAAAGTACTTTATATTTATACCGGACATAAAGTCTGATAAACAGCTTAATGCCGGTGATGCCTTGAAAAAAAGCAATTAGGTAAAAATCAGGAAGCAGGCCCCTGAAAAAGCGGTATGTGCAAACGGAGCAAAGCCAGAAAAAGGCTCGAACCACGATAAGTGGTACAGCAGGAATGGCTATATGTTCACCATACCATGTATGATTTAATGGTAAAACCTGCAGAGTCAGCCGGACGTATTGGTGCAGCCGGGCAGCAGTTAAATAATATTCTGAGTTTTAGAAAATCTACTAATCTTAACTCTTTGGCGTTATGTTTTGAGGCACTCGGAAAACCTTTAACCGTATCTCATCAGCATTTTGCCTGTTTTGATAAACTGTGTGTGCCGTGTAATACCTGAGTCAGTGTCGTGCCGGGCATTTTTTATTCTGAGCCTGCTGTATTTAAACTGAATTGAAATGGACGGGGATGTGCAGGCTTCAGTAAATCTGATTAAAAAGACCATGACCGCAATGACCTCCTGATTCTCCGGAAAAAACGACAATACAGCCACCATAAAGATCGAAGCGGTGTCAGTCAGTCCTGACACCGCTTCGCAGCAGATCTGAAAAATGAATGACGTCTAGGCAAGAAGAGCCGAACGCGCTGAAACCTTTGGCTCGCTGTCGTTTGACAGAACAAAATTATAGGCCATGACACAGATTCTGCCGGTGTAACCGTTAATCAGCTTTCTGAAGGCGCCGGATCTGAGTCTCAGGTTAAGAGTTTCATCAAGGAATCTGTTTTCATCGACATTCACGGCCACGGCAATAACCGAATAGCTCTCGGAACCGCCGATATCCTTCAGAATGAAGATGTTGCCGAAGGTGATAATCTCATAGTTTTCCATATCGGAAATAAAGTCATAAACCGCCTGCCAGATGGTTATGCTGCTGCGGTTTCCGAGGTACTTCTTCTGCAGCAGGAGATAATCCCTCAGCACTTCGCCGAGCACGGAGGCATCAGCATCCTCAATCGCCTGCTCAATCTGTTCCCTGCGTGAAACCAGAGAACACAGGTCTCTGAGGTAATCACTGTTGGAGTTAACCTCATCTGCCACCGCCATAACGATCTCGGTATTCACCAGTTCCGCCACGTCAAGACGGCTGTCAGTCTGTGTTACCAGTGATACCAGCCCCTCCGCATAGAGAATCTGCAGGAATCTTCTGGTATAGGCATAGATTTCCCTGGCGTAGCCGGTATTTACGCGGGGATCATACTGGCTGACCTCCTTCATGTTCACCACTTCGCCGTTAAGAAGTCTGGCCACGCCGATGTCACCGCAGAGAAGATAGGCTCCGGTTCCGCTGCCGAGACTGTCTCTCACAAACCAGATGGCATTGCTCACATTGGAGGTGATGAACATGTCCCTGGCCTCAATTGAGGTGAACAGAGTGCTCGGCTTTACCAGTCCCCCGTCATAATGACCGCACCAGTCGTACAGTTCATCGGAATCAAGTTCGGAGAAGCTTGCCTTCAGAATGGTGGTCATTTCCTCGAAGGTGATACCGCACCAGCCGAACATGCGGGTGGAACCGGTCTGCTTCTCTGAGGAAAGATTGTAGAAAAGTGAACCTGCCCCCGGATGTTCAGGATGAACCAGCATATCGGTAATCCCGGGAATATGGGTACCTGCCAGGGCAAGATAGATAAAACCGTCCCTGCGGCTGCTTTCGATAAGACCTGCCCAGAGCCTGCGCCAGGCATTCAGAAAATCAGCGGTACGGGTTACAAAGCGCAGTACCCTGTCAAAATTCTTGAATATCAGTACCAGCTTTCTGCCAGTATCAGCACTCAGGGTCTTAAGCTGTGCCGCCCAGTCGTATTTCGGCAGTTTTCCGGTTTCAGGATAAAGAGTCCTGATGGCCTGTGCGGTCTGTTCGCAGAGGTCGGTAATGAATCTGTTGTACTGAGTGGTGTTGTTAACTTCCATGAAATCAAAGGTAAGTACCGCGTACCTGCCTCTTTTGGCGAAAGTGTCCGCAGACTTGACTATATCGGTTCCCCAGAATACGGAGGTCTCGGTCTTTTCATTGTAGAAAGCCCCTACCATGTCGGCAAAGGTGGACACGCCCAGTCCGCCCGGTGCGCACAGGGATATGAAATTGTGACCTTCTGAAACAGCATTGTCGACCTCTTCAATGTATGAGGTCTTGTCGGCTCTGAGCTTGCGTGAACAGAGAGAAATATAAAGATTATCCTGAGTTACATCAATCAGCATCTGCAATACCGGTTTTTATAATTATTCTGAAAAACAGAAATCGTTTAAACACACATCGTACAATTCAATGCATATTATACAGTATTATAACAAAATTTCTTGTATTAAAAGGTTTCAGCCTGAATTTATTGCAGGATTCACGGATTATGCTGAACGCATCCGTCCGTTTTCAGAAAAATCAGGCGTTTCCGGCCTGATTTTCAGGAAACTGCCGGTAACGGTGTTTTTCATAAGAAAAAGCGTACGGCAGCACATGTAGCAAAAAAAAGAATATCAGCGGAAACACAGGGGGCATCCCCGCTGATATTCACGGGGAAATCATCCTGCGATTGAACCGAGAGCCGCGCGCAGTGAATTGAGCTCATCCTTGGTCATGGTTACGCCCTTGCCCATCTTTTCATGGTTAGGGGCCCACTCACGCAGATCGTACTTCGGGGCGGCATTGTTCCAGGAAACAAGGTTAAGCTCCTTGCGCCATCCCTTAGGGTTTTCGGAAATAACAGCCAGCTCCTCTACTATTTCAAATTTGATATCAGTCATTAGTCTTTCCTATGGTATTAATTATTGATTATTTTTATAAGTTTCCGGTTTTGCTATTTTTTATTTCTCCGTGCTCCGCCGTTCTGAAAACCAACCGTTTTCACTCCTTTATTCACCTGCGGAACATCATAAGCTGATTTATTGTGCGTTATATTCTTTCATTAATTGCCATACACATCTGTATACGATGTCTCATTTTTGAATAAATTGTAAAATATTTTTAAAAATATTTTTATAAAACAAACACTTTTATTATCTTAATTGCTTTTCTAATAAATAAAAATCGTTATTTAACTTAATATCTATTTTAACCATCGGGAATATTCATAAATAGATTGTTTTAGATAAATATAATTATTTAATACCGTCAAAATAGAATTCAGACAGTTTCAGTCGGTTTTAACCGAAAAAAGCTTCGGCATACGGAATGAAGCTGAAATAACGGATACCGCTTCACGATTTTTTTTGACCTTCCGAGCAACAGTGCAATGCCGGACTGTAACGGGAGAACGGCAAACGTTAGAATATTTACCGTATGTCATCTGCAGGAGGTTTTTCATGTCAAAGGACGGGAATTTACTTAAGTCTCTGTTTACGGGAAAGGGATTCCTTTCAGAAACCGGCGTTCCGGGAATCGCCGCCTTAATTGCCGCCATGTGTCTATGTCCCGAAGTTCAGGCCGGGGATGAGGCTGCCGTTAACGGTCACGGAACGGATACCATCACCCATGTTATAAAAAACTGCCTCTCTCCGGACGCTTTTTCCCGTCCGGAAAACGAACATCAGACCGGCAGCACTCCGGGCTCGCTCCTAATCATCGCCGATCCGTCCGATAACAAACCTGAAGAGAATGCCGGTGATGAAACCCAGCCTGATGATGCCTTCGACGAAACTTCCGTTACGGCGGAACAGAACGTGCGAAACAGTGATTCCCCGAAGGAAAAAGGCGGAAAGAAAAAGAAGGGAAAGATTAATCCCGAAAGCATAAACAAAGCCTTCGCCACCCCTGACATAAAGATAAAATCACCAAAGGAAATATCCAAGACCGTTTATTCCCGAGAAGCCGTGGCCGCGCACTCCTCCATCAGCATACTGCTGGATCCGGGACATGATTATGAAAACTACGGAGCCGTCTCCACCGAATACCGCGTCAGTGAATTCGTACTCAACCATAATCTGGCCCTGAAGCTCGAAAAGGAACTCAGAAAACGCGGATACTCCGTGGACTTCACCCGTACCCTTCTGGAGAAGTCACCGCTTAAAAACAGAGTGGCGAAAATCAGAAAACATGACATCCTTGTATCCCTGCATCATGACTCGGTTCATGAGAAGGACTGCGAATGGACAAAAAACATGACCTGCAGAACGGACAGGGCTAACGGCTACTGCGTGCTGATTTCCGACGAAAACCCGCAGCTTCGGAAATCATACAGACTGTCATATGCCATCAGCTCATATCTTAAGAACAGCAGAATGGTGCCCAACCTGTACAACAGAAATGACAAGAGAATGATTCTGGTAAATGACGACCTTGCAGTCTATGACCGCCGCAATCTTTACATACTGCGCCGCAGCAGCATTCCAGCCGTGCTTCTCGAAACGGCGGTAATCACCAATCCCAGAGATGAGGAAATGGCTCTGAATCCTGATTTTCAGGACAGATACGTTAAAGCCGTGGCTGACGGCATCGATGCGTATTTTGAAGCGGAGAAATAACAGAAATCAGATAAACGGAGATTTTTAACTCCATTTACCGACCAGAAAGGCTGCAGAAAGAAAAACAGACATTTTCTTTTCTGCAGCCTTCTTTTTATAAATCAGTCCGGTACAGGCCTTAAGTTAATTTCTGTCCCAGCATCTTTTTCTGTCTTCATCGGTAATGGCTCTTACCACGCGGCACGGATTCCCTACCGCCACGCAATTGTCCGGGATATCCTTTACCACCACGCTGCCTCCGCCGATGACGACATTGCTGCCGATTTTAACTCCGGGCATTACCTGCACTCCCGCACCTATCCAGACATTGTCACCTACGGTGATGGGATATGCGTACTCAAGTCCCGCATTTCTTCTTTCAGCATCAGTCGGATGACCTGCGGTATAGAATCCGCAGTTGGGAGCAATAAACACGTTATCGCCGAATATCACTTTACCGCCGTCAAGAATGACCGTGTTGTGATTGGCAAAAAAGTTCTCGCCGATTTCAATGTTATATCCGTAGTCACACCAGAACGGAGCGACGATTATAAAGGCTCCCCCGGTTCTGCCGAGAAGCTCACGCATGATTCGACGCTGTCCTTCTTCGTCAGACGGACGTAGACTGTTGAAATCGTAGCACAGCTCCTTCGCCGCCGCTCTCTCGCGGATAAGTTCCCGGTCGTAGTTGGCGTCATAAAGCATCTGCTTCTGCATTTTTTCTTTTTCAGTCATAAGCTCTCCTGTTACTTATTGCCTGACAGTCAGTATAACCGAAAAAAAGCAGATAATCCGCACCATCTTCATGAAACCTGTCGAAGATAACATGCATTCCTTAAATCTGAATTTATGAGATGATACGGTCAACCTGCGCAGAAGGCATCGTACTCCTTTTCGGATTCCTTCCGGGGCCGGGACCGTGCCTTTTTTTATTAATACAAAAAAAGGGACAGCTGAGCCGTCCCTTCAAATTAAGTTTAATAAAACTGATTATTCAGCGTAACGCTTGAACAGTAATGAACCGTTGGTACCGCCGAAGCCGAATGAATTTGATAATGCATAATCAAATTCAGCCTTCTGGGCAACATTAGGAACCAGATTGATGCCTTCAACTTCAGGATCCGGATTTACCAGATTGATGGTTGGAGGGCAGATCTGATCACGCACTGCTAAAGTGGTGATTACTGCTTCAATTGCACCGGCAGCACCCAAGAGGTGACCGGTCATTGACTTAGTTGAGCTTACGCGAACGGTGGAAATTGAATCACCGAAGGTTGCCTTGACGGCACGGATTTCAGCGAGGTCACCGAGGTGAGTTGAAGTACCGTGAGCGTTTACATAGCCAACCTTGTCAGCGGTAATTCCGCCGTCATGAATAGCGTTCTGCATGGCAAGAGCCGCACCTGCACCGTCATCAGGAGGAGCAGTCATGTGGAATGCGTCTGAACTCATGCCGAAACCGGCGAGTTCTGCGTAGATCTTGGCACCGCGGGCCTTGGCGTGTTCAAGTTCTTCGAGGATCAGTACACCGGCACCGTCACCTAACACGAAACCGTTACGATCAATATCCCATGGACGGCTTGCCTTTTCCGGATCGTCATTGCGGGTTGATAATGCCTTGAGGGCACAGAAACCGCCGATACCCATCTGGGTTGAAGCCTTTTCGGCACCGCCGCAGATCATTACGTCTGCGTCGCCGTACTGAATCAGACGTGCACTCAGACCGATGGCATGAGTACCTGATGAACATGCAGTTACGGTAGCAACATTTGGACCGCGTGCACCGGTTCTGATTGATACATGACCGGAAACCATGTTGATAATGGTTGATGGAACAAAGAATGGACTGATCTTGCGAGGACCGCCTTCAATCAGGGCTTCTGCATTCTTTTCGATAAGACCGAGACCGCCGATGCCTGAACCAATTGCACAACCTACACGAGGAGCATTTTCCGGAGTAATCTCAAGACCTGAATCCTCAAAAGCCATTAAGGCTGCTGCAATACCGTACTGGATGAACAGGTCCATCTTACGGCTGTCTTTCTTATTGATACCAAACTTTTCAGAATCAAAGTCTTTTACCAGACCAGCAATTTTGCTTGGAAAATCAGTAGTATCAAAATGATCGATAAGAGAGATACCGCTCTTACCGGCTAATAAATTCTTCCATGCTTCTTCAACGGTGTTACCTACCGGAGAGAGCATCCCAAGACCAGTTATTACAACTCTGCGTTTTGACACAGATTGCCTCCGTACAAATTAAAAAGACCTAAACAAGAAAAGCGTTCAGTTAATCACTAAAACGCTCTTCTTTAATATCACGGAAAAACTACATTAAGTAGCTATTACTTGCGATGTGCTTCGATGTAGTCGATAGCGCTCTGAACGGTAGTGATCTTTTCAGCATCTTCGTCAGGGATTTCGGTATCGAATTCTTCTTCTAATGCCATAACTAATTCTACGGTATCAAGAGAGTCAGCACCTAAGTCGTCGATGAAAGAAGCTGATAATACAACTTCATCTTCGTTAACACCGAGCTGTTCAACGATTACTTTCTTAACGCGTTCTTCAATATTACTCATTTATATTAATCCTATTTACGATTATCGTGTTAATATACAAACCCTTTCGGGTTATGAATCTTATTTAATTTAGCTCATTATAGCTATTTATATCTAGTATATCTAGTAAAATATTAAAAAAACTGTCCTATGTCACTAATATACTAAAAATATACTACATGTACATGCCGCCGTTTACGCTGATGGTCTCACCGGTAATGTATGAAGCCATGTCGGAAGCAAGGAACAGTACCGCATTGGCGATATCCTGAGGGTCGCCGAGCTTGCCTGCTGGAACCTGAGTCAGAATGGCTGACTTCTGTTCTTCGGTAAGAGCAGCGGTCATATCGGTAGCGATAAAGCCAGGAGCCACACAGTTAACGGTAATGCCGCGTGATGCAACTTCCTTTGCAAGGCTCTTTGAGAAACCGATTAAACCGGCCTTGGCAGCAGCGTAGTTGCACTGACCGGGATTACCCATCAGACCTACTACGGAACTTACGGAAATGATTCTGCCTGAACGCTTCTTCATCATCGGTCTGAGAACGCCCTTTGACATTCTGTAAACACTTGCAAGATTGGTGTTGATGATGGCATCCCATTCTTCATCCTTCATGCGCATTAACAGATTGTCGCGGGTGATACCGGCATTGTTAACCAGAATATCAACGTCACCGAAAGCGTTCTTTACGGCTTCGAGACACTTGTCTACTGATTCCTGAGAAGAAACATCGAGTACCAGACCGGTGCCGTTTTCACCGAGATATTCAGAAATCTTAGCAGCACCGCTTTCTGAAGTAGCAGTACCGCAGACCTTTGCACCGAGCTTGGCAAAGCTTTCAGCGATGGCACGACCAATACCTCTTGATGCACCTGTTACAAGTACAACCTTACCTGAAAAATCCATATTTTCTCCTTTACTTAGGCGACTGCAGCCAGAGCTGCGTCTAAAGTTGCGGCATCATTTAAAGAAATTGCGTTAACTTCCTTGTCAATGCGCTTGATTAAACCTGACAGAACCTTACCAGGACCTACTTCAATCATGGTCTTGATACCTTCTGCGGAAGCAGACTGAACGGTTTCTACCCAGCGTACGGGACTGTAAAGCTGTCTTACCAGGGCATCCCTGATTGAATCCGCATCGGTAACCTTTGCCACGTCAACATTGTTGATTACAGGAACGGAAGGAACCCTGAATTCAACCTTTGCAAGTTCCTTGGCCAGTTCATCGGCAGCGCTCTTCATGAGGGCGCAGTGTGAAGGAACGCTTACGGCAAGCGGAAGGACACGCTTGGCACCTGCAGCCTTCAGAGCTTCTGAAGCCTTGTCCACGGCTTCCTTGTTACCTGCGATAACAACCTGACCTGGTGAGTTGAAGTTTACAGCCGAGCATACCTGTGAACCTGCGGCTTCGGCACATGCCTTGATGACAACGTCATCGGCAAGACCGATTACAGCGGCCATGGCGCCTACGCCTGCAGGAACGGCAGCCTGCATGAATTCACCGCGAAGCTTGACCAGCTTTACGGCATCCTTGAAATCGATAACGCCTGCACAGACGAGGGCGCTGTATTCACCGAGTGAATGACCGGCCATAACTGCAGGCTTTAAGGAACTCTTTTCCTGCCACAGTCTGTATAAGGCAACAGAAGCTGTCAGTAAGGCAGGCTGAGTCTTGTAGGTCTTGCCGAGTTCTTCAGCAGGTCCGTTCATAACGAGATCAAAGAGATCATATCCGAGAACTTCTGAAGCTTCAGCAAAGGTATTCTTGATTACAGGATATAATTCTGAAAGTTCCTTAAGCATACCTACAGACTGTGAACCCTGACCCGGGAACACAAAACCAAAATTAGCCATATAAACAACTCCTAGTATTTAATTAAAGCACTGCCCCAGGTAAAACCGCCGCCGAATGATTCAAGAAGAATCAGGTCGCCTCTCTTGATGCGGCCGTCTCTGATGCCTTCATCAAGTGCGATAGGTACGGATGCGCCTGAAGTATTACCGTATTTATCAAGATTTACTATAACCTGTTCCATAGGCAGGGCCAGCTTGCGTGCGGTGGCCGCGATGATGCGGAGATTTGCCTGATGAGGAACAAGCCATTTGAGTTCGCTGCGGTCAATGGAGTTTTCTTCCATTGTTTCGGTAACCACGTGACTCAAGGTGTTTACCGCCACCTTGAATACTTCGTTGCCCTTCATGTAGAGCCAGCCGATTTCAGGGTTGAGACGGTTTACGTTAGGCAGCTTGAGCAGATCACCGTATGAGCCGTCGGCGTGAATGGTGGCGGAATAGATGCCCGGTTCTTCACTGGCTCCGATAACGGCGGCACCGGCACCGTCACCGAAAAGAATGATGGTGGTTCTGTCGTTAGGATCACATGCTGAAGACATTACGTCAGCACCGATAACCAGAGCCCTTCTGGCAGTGCCGGCCTTTATGTATGAATCGGCAATGCTTAAACCGTATGAGAAACCGCTGCAGGCTGCCGCCACGTCAAAGGCGGGCTGTCCCTTTGTTCCCAGCATGGCCTGTACCTGACAGGCTGCGGAAGGGAAAGCGTTCGGAGCACTGGTGGTTCCGACAATGATAAGATCAAGATCGTCAGCGGTGATGCCTGCGGCTTCAACAGCCTTTACTGCAGCCTTGTAAGCCATTACTGAAACAGTATCTTCATTTTCAGCTATTCGGCGCTCTCTAATACCGGTTCTTTCAACAATCCACTCATCACTGGTTTCAACCATTTTTTCAAGATCGGCATTGGTACGAACCTTAGGAGGAACGTAGCTGCCTGTACCGAGAATTTTACTGTACATAGAGTTCTATGCGCCCTTTAACTTAACCAAACAATCAGCAATATGCTTAGGCACCTGATTAATACTTTCAGATCTGGCCTGAGCGATTGCACTCACTAAAGCATTACAGTCAGCAGCCCCGTGACTTTTAACGACAACACCGTTCAGTCCCAGAAGAGATGATCCGTTAAATTCATCAGGCTGCATATCAGTTATACGTTTTTTAAGAAGATATTTTATAGGTTTGAGCAGTTTGTGCAAAACAGAAAATCCGTATAATCGCTGTTCTATCACACGATAAAGACCTTCAGCGGTTTTCAGGGCTATATTTCCTGAAAATCCGTCGGTAACTATGACATCTGCGGCACTGCCGAAAATATCATTACCTTCCACAAACCCGATGTAGTTCAGATTTTTACATTGACTCAGAAGCGCAGATGCGCCCTGAATTACATCAGTCCCCTTTATAGCCTCGCGTCCCACATTCAAAACAGCAACTCTCGGATTTTCAATATTCAGGTAGTCGGAAGCCAGAATTGATCCCATCAGGGAAAACTGGAACAGAGTATCCTGATCGCAGTAAAGATTCGCGCCCAAATCCAGAAAAACTGTCCCCTTCTTATTTAATGTAGGAAGCACTTTTACCAGTGCGCTGCGGTGAATTCCCGGAATGTTTCCGAGGAGGTGGTTGGCTATCGCCACCATAGCACCGGTATTTCCGGCACTCACAGCTGCCATGGCCTTTTTAGTAGAAACGGCTTCAATAGCCGCCCACATTGATGACTGCCTTTTGTGTCTCAGTGCATGAATAGGATTCTCATTTCCCTCGACGGCATCGGCAGTATTTATCAGTTCAACCCTGGAATTGCCTGTCAGCTTCTCTTTTCTGAAAAGATCCAGCACCAGATCTTCCTTACCGAACGCCAGAACATTCAGATCAGAATAAAACGCCAGTGCCTGCTTGATAGCAGGCACTGACACTCGGGGGCCGAAATCACCCCCCATTAGATCTAGTGCTACAGTAATACCTTCCAAGGTGATCTGCTTTATTTACTCAGATTACTTGTTAATTACCTTAACACCACGGTAGTAACCGTCAGCGGTTACGTTGTGACGTAAATGGTATTCCTGAGTGGTCTTATCCACAGATACAGTTGGGGTAGCTAAACTATCATGTGATCTGCGCATATCGCGACGTGAACGAGACTTACGATTCTGTTGAACGGCCATTGCCTTCTCCTAATTTACTTACTCTTTAATTTACTCAAAACCGCAAAAGGGTTGGCTTTCTCCGGCTCTATGAATTCGCCAGCCACCCATTCCTTTCCGCCTTCCGGACAATCGGCATCCTCATGTCTGGGAGAGGAAGGCAATGAGAGAATCAGTTCGTCTTCCAGAATCTGGTATAAATCGACTTCACCGAATTCATCGACTTCGACGTAATCATATAAATCCTCCAATCCAAGCTCCTCAACCTTTTTAAGATCGGGAGTGTAGCGAATCTCGGAATTTAATTTCAAGTCAAAGAGTTCACCGCAACGTTGGCATACACACTTCACAGCAGTACCAACACTGCCCTCAATTGCTGTTATACCCTGCAAATCGACACCGAAAGTCAGTCTGACCTCAGCATCTTCAACAATTTCCTCTACTATACCCTGCAGTCTTTCCAACTTTTCCTTTGGAATAATACCAACGTAGTCCAGTCTTTTGGCTGCTGTATATCGAGGGTCCACTTTCTGTGGGATTTTCACTTTTTGCATAGTGTCGCTATGATATATAAAAAACAAATTATAGTCAAAGAAAAAAATTAAAAATTACAAATTGACTATTAACTGACCTCTAAAATACTCACAGGTTTACTCACAGCCGGTTTTTTCAGCTGAATAACGATGTCTGCGGAATATCCGGATTTCCGCGGATGTTTTTTCAACAGTTTTTCACCGGCTGTCCGAGAGCTTTCCGTCAGTCGTCAGACACCACTCTTCCTTTTTCTCTGTCAATGATGAATTTTCTGATGCATTTTATACCTATCAAAAGTCCCGCACCGGAAAGGAAGAAGAATATCGACACATGCAGTCTGTCCCAGAAGTATTCAAAATACTTGGTATACAGATCCATTCCCATGAATGCGCATCCGAATCCCAGAAGCATTCTGCTTTCCGTCTTTACGCCTAACCAGATGGCGTAGAGCGCCCCCGCTCCGAGAACGAGTGCCCAGAAGAACAGTTCCGGATTCGAGTCGCCGAAAATTGACAGAAACCACAGTGCCGTAAACGAAACCAGAATGCCGTACGCTCTGCTCGTGCCGAGCAGATCCCGGGACTGCAGGATTCCGGCTGAAACCGGCCAGAAGGACAGTAACGTAAGCAGACCGCCGAATATCAGAAATCTGTACGGCTCCTTTATGGCCAGCCAGTATGCGCCGAAACTGTAGCCGCTGGAGCAGCCCAGCCAGTTACAGAATGATATCAGGGCAAAGAGCCACACCAGTCCGGACTTTCCGAACCACGCAACCGCGCCGTACACAAAGCACCCGACCATCATCATCCACACCATGCCGGCTTCAGGCAGGTTCAGCGCCATACCGAAGCAGAACAGCCCCGAAGCGATGCACAGGCATCCGAGCACCAGAAGCAGGCTGTATGTTTTTACGTATTCCGGAGATTTTTCCTTCTGTACAAGTCCAGAGCAGATAAATCCCGCGGCCATGGCAAAGGCCCCCACGGTTTTTACGGCTGCCGGGGTATTATTCATCAGTCTGACAATCAGGTCACTGCAAAGAAGTGATCCGACCGCAATAATCATGCAGCACACGGCAATCCACGTGAAATGAAAAATTATTCTGCGCCAGTTTATTCCGACTCTGATGCTGGCATTAAGGGTTTTAAGCTGCTCATCGGAAAGCAGGCCGGTTTCATGCCAGTAGTCCAGAGCAGAACGCAGTACTCTGGCATGTCTTATATTAACCTCCAGAGGTCTGCAATCCGCCGCCTCGCCGGGATTCTTATCTTTGTTTCCGGATTCTGAAACAGTGTTTTCTGTCATAAACTCTCCTTCCTGCGGTTACGGATACGGTAAATCCATGTTCACTCAGGCCGTCAGCACGCAAAAACCTGACTTTACGGAAAGCCCGTCAGGACTCTTCCTTAATATAAAGCTTACTGGAAAAAACCTGATTTTCAAAAACATTTATCCCGAAAACGCATGTTAAGTCCGATTTAACCGGAGTCTGCGAAAAAAAGCCTGAAGTGCAAACTTCAGGCTCCGAAAAAATCATCCTTAACCGGACGTTATCCTACCGCATTCCGGCAGAGTTTCCGGTTCCCGGCAGAAGATCAAGGAGATCTGAAAGAGTGTTCACCACCGCATCGGCGCCGGCATTCATCAGAGTGTTTCTGTCATGAACCCCGGTAAGCACTCCGGCGGTACGGGTATGAGCGTTTACGCCCATGCAGATATCAAGACTTGAATCCCCCACCATCAAACAGCCCTTCGGCGGAATTCTGAGTTCATCGCTGAGTCTGTTCAGCATCTGCTGATCCGGCTTTGATCTAACTTCATCCCCGGTTGATGAAACATCTATGAACGGAGCAATGGAAACATAGCTCATCACCCTGTCATAGCCTCTGCGGGATTTACCGGTGGCGATACCTATCTTGTAGCCGCGCTTCTTGAGTTCAGATACCACATCGTAGGCATCTCCGAAAAGAGTGGTAGGATTTTCGGCTTCAAGACGCAGGTAGGTATCCTTGTATACCTCAACAGCCTTTCTCACCTCTTCCTCATTTCGTCCCGGAAGGATACTGGCAATGGCCTCGCCTAGAGACAGCCCTATAACCGATTTGGAATCCTCGTTTGATGGAACGTCGGCTCCGACCTCTGAACAGGATATTCTGATGCATTCAACTATACGGCTTATGGAATCCATTAATGTACCGTCTATATCAAATATAACGGCTTTTACGTCATCAAACATGTTGCTCTCCCTCCTCATCTTCCTTACGAATGTTTGAAAGCAGATTTTCCAGATCCCCGGGTAAAGGCGCGTAAACGGTTATTTCCCTGTTGATTACGGGATCGGTAAAGGTTATGTGTTCGGCGTGAAGGAACATGCGGTCAAGCCCGAGAGCCTCAAACCTGCGGTCAAACTCCCTGTCGCCGTATTTGTCGTCACCGAGTATCGGATGACTCCTGTAGGCAAGGTGCACGCGAATCTGATGCGTACGCCCGGTATGCGGATATGCCTCCACCAGGGTCACGTCCCTGAAATTCTCCCTGATTTTAAAATCGGTAACCGAAGGTTTCCCGTTGACCTCGTCAACACGAACCACCCTTTCACCGCTCATCAGCACGTTCTTGGCAAGAGGAGCTCTTACCGTGGTTATTCTTTTGCTGAACACGCCGCGAACCAGGGCAAGATACTGCTTCTGCATGTTCTTTTCCCTGAACTGTTCATGCAGCTGACGCAGCACGCTGCGTTTCTTGGCCACAATCAGACAGCCGCTGGTTTCCCTGTCCAGACGGTGGGCAAGCTCCAGAAAATGAAGTTCCGGTCTTATGGAACGCAGAGCCTCGATTACCCCGTAGGAAACCCCGCTTCCGCCGTGAACGGGCATGAAGCAAGGCTTGTTGATCACCATGAGACCGTCATTTTCATAAAGAACGGCATCCTTCAGGGCACTGACCCTGTCAAGATTGGCTGACGGAAGAACCACTTTGGCTTCAGACATTCTCAGAGGAGGAATTCTGATTTCATCCCCGGCCTGAAGCTTGTACTCCGGTTTGATTCTCTTTTTGTTTACTCTTACCTCACCTTTACGAAGGATACGGTAAATCATGCTCTTGGGCACTCCCTTGAGCACTCTTATCAGAAAATTATCAATTCTGGCGCCGGCCTCATCCTCATTTACGGTCTGAAAACTTACGCCCCTGTGTTCTTCACGAATATCCTGCACGGTAATCTCTCTTTCATCACCCTATTTATCTACGGTTCGTATTTTAACTTATTTTCGTGACATTCTCCACATGACAGGAATAAACGTTACATGCCTGCCAGAATACATGTTCATAAAGACTTCAGAAAATACGGCAGAAGAAAAAAGAAACAATTCCGCCCATGCCGTGATCACGCGGAAAAAATTGATCTATAATACTTTCCGGAGGACTTAGACGTCTGCAGATGATTCACCGGCAACACCCCGGAGACGCCGGCACGAGGTTCCTCACCGTAAAAGATAACATCACAGGCTTTACCGCCCCTGCCGGATAATCCGGTTTAAACCATAACTATAACAATCAAATTCCAGAAACGGACTGATAAACGCATTCAGACAGAACCATTCAGCCGGAGCGCCGCGTGAACGGGAAAAACACGCGCGCAAATCACCGGCCGGGCTTCAGAGATTACAGATTATTACAGAATTAAGAGTACAGTTATGTCCGTTACACTAATACAGATGGTCATGATGGTTGCCACCATCAGTCTAATCATTGGCGCAGGCATCTGGTCCGCCAGAAAAATCAGATCCGCCGAAGGCTTTTCACTTAACGGACGCAGGGCATCGGCAGGCATGGTGGCCGGAGCCATAGCCGGAAGCTGCATCGGCGGAGGTGCCACCATAGGCACTTCGCAGATGGCATTCTCCTTCGGATTCAGCGCCTGGTGGTTCACCATCGGCATCGGTACCGGATTTCTCTTCATGGGCCTGTTCTTCGCCCGCAGGTTCCGTGAAAGCGGCAGCGAAACCATCACCCAGCTGCTGATAAACACCTACGGTTCCGGCAGCGGTCCCGTAGCCTCCGTCATTTCCTCAAGCGGCATATTCTTCGCCGCCGTCGCCTCCGTACTTCCGGCCATCTACCTCATATCCCACCTTATGGATATAAACATCTATGCGGCCGGTGCCATCCTGTTCTTCCTGATTATCGTTTACATATACTTCGGCGGAATCAAAGGAGCCAGCGTTTCAGGTCTTTTCAAAAGCGTGATTCTGTGGCTGATGCTGACGGTCATCGGCTATACCGCGTCAAAGGGGCTGCATGAGGTGAAGGACATAGAGTATTTCATTCCCCGCGGACTGGACATGTTCGGACAGGGATACTGGCAGCCTCTCGAAACAGTGATATCCATGTCTGCCGGACTTCTGTGCGCCCAGAACTATGCTCAGGCAATATTTTCCGCAAGGGATGTGAAAGCCGCCAGAATCGGCTGCTTCGCGGCTTCCGCACTCAGTTTTCCGGTGGGAATTCCGTGTGTACTGGCTTCAATGTACATGAAATCCATGCATCCGGAGGTAACTCCCATCATGGCGCTGCCTGAATTCATCATGCGCTATCTTCCCGAACCGCTCGCCGGCATAGCCCTCGGAGTTCTGATTATCGCCCTGATAAGTTCCATTGCCGGACTCACGCTGGGCATCAGCACCCTGCTCACCAGAGATATATGGACCAGGGTATTCAGAATTACCGAAAGCGAAAAGATACTGAGAACCAACCGTCTCACCGTTATTCTGATTTCCGTACTCACCATCACCTTCTCCCTGTGCAATCTTGAATCACAGATACTGACCTGGAACATACTGGCGCTGGCTCTCAGAGCCGGTATCTTCATACCTCTGGTTCTGGCACTGTACCGTCCGAAACTCATTCCTCCGGCCTGGGCCGTTCCCGCCATGCTGGCGGGCACTCTGGTGGCAGGACTTGCCAGACCGGTGCTTCACAGCACCGTTCCGCCGCTCTTTCTCGGTTTTGCGGCCGTAATCATCATGATTGTCATCGCCCGTATCCTAAACAGAAAAACACTGTCACCTAGTGTGGAAAAAGCAGTCGAAAGGTAACACGGTTTTCAGGAAGCAGGTCTGAACAGACTGAGTCTGCGGCCAGTCCCGAAACGGCCGCACTGTCCCGCGGCGTTTTATCCGCCCGTGCCTTTAATATTGCGTTCGGCTGTTTACGGTTTCACGGACGGTGAATAAATTGTGGATAACAAGTGTACAACCTGATTATAAATAAAACGGGATTTCCGGAACCGCCGTAATTTTTTCCACTCCCGGAAATAATGCGTTTTTCATAATCCGACATAATTATTCCTGATGTCCGTTTCTGCATAATTATGCAGAATAAGTGTTCAATATTCGCCTAAACAAACATTTTTTAACATTATTTCTGCTTTTTTTATTGCCACTGAGTAATTAATAATGAGATAATTAGCGCGGATTATTTCCAACCAGAAAGGTACCTTCCGATACCTTCCGGAAATATCCACAGGACATGCCTCCAGGTGATTCACACCCTGCCGGCGTGTTAAATGAAAAATAGATGTATACAGGTACGGATTAACTCTTAGAGACGTATGAAAGGCAGAGTAATCGACCCGAACTAAAGATTGCATAAGAACCGGGATAACATCCGGGTTCACATTAAGACACGGTATAAGACCAGGAGATTCCGGTTTTCCGATGGATTTTCAGGCAACCGTGAAAATAAGTTCAGCATTCCCCCTTTTACGGGCCTTCAAGTGAATGCGGTTGAGATATAGATAAGACTCAGGCATGTGCCATGTTCTGATAAGACTTGCTATTAATTCTAATACAAGCTCGGACGGCATATTCTACGTATTCTGCTGTTAATACTGTACCATAACCAGATAAGAGCAGTAATTAATGAAAAGAATGCTAATAAACGCAACTCAGGAAGAGGAGATGCGTGTTGCCCTGGTTGATGGTCAGAAAATCTATGATTTAGATATCGAATCAGCTGGACATGAGCAGAAGAAAGCTAATATCTACAAAGGCGTAATCACCCGCGTTGAACCAAGTCTGGAAGCCGCATTTGTTGATTACGGTACTGACAGACACGGTTTTCTTCCACTCAAGGAAATAGCCAGAGAATACTACAAGCCTGGTTTTTCTTACACCAACAAATCCACCCTGAAAGATGCGATCGCAGAAGGTACCGAAGTTATCGTTCAGATTGAAAAAGAAGAACGCGGACTTAAGGGTGCCGCTCTAACCACCTATATTTCCATTGCAGGTTCATACATCGTTCTGATGCCAAACAATCCTCGCGCCGGCGGTATTTCACACCGCATTGAGGGTGATGACAGAACCGAGCTCAAAAAAGCCCTTGATTCTCTCACCATTCCTGAAGGCATGGGTGTTATCGTCAGAACAGCCGGTGTAGGCAAGAGCCCTGAGGATCTCAACTGGGACCTTAATATTCTTGTAAAGCATTGGGAAATGATCAGGCAGGCTGCCAACGACAGACCTGCTCCTTTCCTCATCCATCAGGAAAGCAACATTGTTCTCAGAGCCATCCGTGACTACCTGAGACAGGACATCGGTGAAATTCTGGTTGATGTGCCTGAAGTATTTGAACAGGTCAAGAAGCATGTTTCCATGGTTCGTCCTGACTTTATTTCCAAGGTTCATCTGTACGAAGGCAGCGACCCGCTGTTCAGTCACTACCAGATTGAATCACAGATTGAATCCGCATACCAGAGAGAAGTTAAACTTCCTTCAGGCGGTTCAATCGTTATCGATCCTACCGAAGCAATGACCTCAATTGACGTTAACTCGGCAAAGGCCACCAAGGGCGGAGACATTGAAGAAACCGCACTTCAGACCAATATTGAAGCAGCCGAGGAAATCGCCAGACAGCTCCGTTTACGAGATGTCGGCGGTCTGATTGTTATCGACTTCATCGATATGAAGCCTGTTAAGAATCAGCGTGAAATCGAGAACAAGATGCGCGAAGCAACCAGACAGGACAGAGCAAGAATCCAGTTTGCCAGAATTTCCCGTTTCGGTCTTCTGGAAATGTCCAGACAGCGTATCAGACCATCACTCGGTGAATCAACCTCTCACGTATGTCCGCGCTGCGCAGGCCTCGGTTCAATCAGAGACAATGGCTCTCTCGCCCTCTCAATTATCCGTATCATTGAAGAGGAAGCCATCAAGGATTTCACTGCCTCAGTATGTGCAAGAGTTCCTCTTGAAGTGGCAGCCTACCTGATGAACGAAAAGAGACATTCTCTCGACGGTATTGAAAAGCGTCACGAAGTACGCGTTTACATCATACCTGACAGAACTCTTGAAACTCCTAACTACGAAATTGCCCGTATCAGAAGCGGTGAAGATGCTGAAATCAATACCTTCAACTTAATGAAGCGTAACGCTCCTCAGTTCAACACCCCTGCTCCAAGCAATTTCCCTGCGGCCCATGAAGACCAGACCGTAATCAGCAGCAGAAACCGTTACGAACCGCAGAAACCTGCCGTAAACCTTGAAGCAATCAGCGAAAGCATTGCCAAGCCGGCTCCTGCGGTAACTCCTGTTCAGTCCGTAGGTATATTCAAGCGCATGCTTAACAGCATCGTCGGTCTGTTCCGTGCCGAAGACAAGGACATCAATGACGCTACCGTCAGCAAGCCTTCAATCTCCAAGGTAAACGTGAACAGAAAGGACAGCTCTTCAGCCAAGCGCGACCGCAACGGCAAGAACCGTCCTGCCGGAAATCAGGCCGGAGCAAAGAACCGCAGCACCCAGACAGGCAGAAAACCTGCTCAGAACACTGCTGTTCAGGCACAGAAACCTGCAGGAAACAAGTCCAAGAACAGACCTGTTATCGAAGAAGAAATTCAGGTTAAGGGAAACCGCAGCGCCAAGAAGAATCATCCTCAGGAAGGAAAGAACGCCAACCGCAGGGAAGAAGCAGTCAAGACTGAACATACCGCAGTTGAAAACACTGCTGAAGTTCAGCAGACTCAGAAGTCTGAAAAGCCTGCAAGAAACGGCAAACAGCAGCAGAAGAGAAACCAGAACGGTGAAAACCAGAGAAAGGAACGCAAGCCGCGCCAGAATCAGCAGGCTGCCAAACCTGAAACCGCGGTTGAAACCGAAGCTGCGGCAGCAGAAACCGCTGTGACGGCACCTGCAGCTCCTAAGGCTGTTCCGTTTGAATACAGAACTCCTGCCAGAATCGGCTGTATCTCCAACGTAAGTTTCGTGGCTGTAGCCATGACTGAACCTGCACCTTGCGATCTTGACGAGGTTGCTCCTTCAGCCGGTATCGAAACCGAAACTCCTACCGGAGCATGCGGCAGACATGCAGGCTTCAGTTCCATCAGCAATCTGGCTCACGTTGAAATGACCGAACCGGAAGCAGGTGAACTTCCTGTCGTTGAACCTTCATCAGGAACCGAACAGAATGAGCTCTTCAATGAAGCAGCCGGTTTTGCCGGAGTAAGCTCCATCAGAAACCTCACCACTGTTCCAATGACCGAAGCCGGAGCAAAGGAAGAATCAGTACCTGAAGTTTATGCTGAAGCAGAAGTTAAGACAGAAGCTCAGGCAGAAAACGTTCAGAGTGCTGTCGAAGTCCAGCAGGAAGTAAAGGCAGAAGAAGAACAGGTTAAACCTGAAGCGGCTGAAAGTTCAGAAGCATCGGAACCGCAGGTTCTTCCTGAAGAAAACGGCAAAGCAGAATAATTAAACGCAGACGCGTTTATTTAATCTGACACAAAAGGCATGAATCATATTCATGCCTTTTTTATTTCATTTCATTTCGGGAAGCATTCAGAAACAGCGGTATTCAGCTCTTTTGACGGTCTGCCGCATCTGATGTTCATTCTCCGTGAGACACTGTTAAACTTAAGGCATGGACTCTGCTTTATGAGTCATGGACTTTCAGCTTCTTTACCGAATGAACATGAAAATCCTGTCTCCGGACATTTTCATCCCGGATTATCCTTACGGATATCCGGGAAAATCATTTTTACCGTTATGACAGAACCTTACTGAACCCCGTGATAATCAGGGCATTTACGAAATCAATAATAAGCGAGCCCACAATTGAGACTACAAAAAAGGCTCTCGGTGCCTGACCGTAAAATCCCGTAAGAGTAGCCATGTTGGCCAGGGCATTAGGTGTGGCTCCCATACCGAAACCGCACTGTCCGCAGCAGAGTACGGCGGAATTATAGTTTCTTCCCATTATTCTGAAGGTAACGAAATAAACAAACAGTATCAGGAACAGACACTGAACAGCCAGCGTTACCGCAATCGGTCCCGCCAGAGACTTGAGTTCCCATAAATGGAGATTCATCAGGGCAAAGGCCAGAAAATACTGCAGAGCCAGATTGCCGGATGTTGCTATCGCATGATCGGGAACGCGGTGTCCGGTACAGTCAACGATATTTCTGATGAAACAGGCCACAACCATCGGTCCCAGATAGGCGGGCAGTACAAATCCTGCTGATTTCAACCAGTCCATCAGCAGAGTTCCAACTGCCACCGCTGAAAAAATATATATCAGTGCAGCTCCCAGCGTATCCTCGCGAAGATGCTTTACGGTCTGTTCCTGTTCACACTCATCTGATGAAAACTCACTGTGTCCGGGATATTCGATGCTGTGCCTTTTTATAATGAATTTTCCGAGAGGTCCGCCGATGAGAGAACCTGAGATGAGACCGAAGGTGGCGCAGGTTACGGCTATAGAGAGACCGCCGGCAAGCCCAGCCTTCTCAAGTTCAACACCGAAGGCCGCCGAAGTTCCGTGTCCGCCCACAAGAGAAATGGATCCCGTCGCCAGTCCCAGCAGAGGATTCTCATTGAAGAGGCAGGCCATACCGATGCCTGTAAGATTCTGTTCCACAATCATCAGTACCGTACACAGAGTAAACAGCAGAACCTCCTTTCCTCCCCGGAGAAGCAGTCTGAAGGATGCCATGTAACCTATTCCGGTGAAGAACATCATCATTGTCAGATCCTTCAGCTGGTTATCAAAATGCAGTTCATGATTCCAGTATTCATGAGCAATCAATGACATTATCGCGAAAAAGATACCTCCGGCAACGGGTCCGGGAATGAAGAATTTTCTGAGAAAAGGCAGGATACTCTTGACCGCATGTCCCATTATAAGAACCAGAGTGGCGCAGATAAGAGAGTTCATCATGTCAAGACTGTAAATTACGGTTTGAGATTGCATAATCGTATGGATTTTCTGTAAATGAAACACTTTTTTAAATTACCCCCTAATCATACAGTAAAATTCAGGAAATATGCTAATCTGATGTCACGCTTAAGACAAAGATCCTTAATAAAACGACATTACATGCTCATGAATATGTTAATATACATGACCGGTTATGAACCTTGTCGATATAAAGGGATAAAACAATGACTGACAGATTATTGAAAGGCTGTTTTACCGGCCTCATTTTAAGTTTGTTCACCGCAGGCATCGCCGAAGCCGCACCCAACATCTGGAGCAGCGAATTCCAGCAGCAGTGGTGGGAATACACTATTCATTCTCCAAAGAATAAAATCAAAATCGCCATCGGCTGCATGGGTGAAGTCAATGAAAATGCCGATGATGAAGATGAAGCCGAAGAGATTCATCGCAACCTGTACGTTTACGCGGACGGTGAGGATTTAATCGAGAAGGAACATGCCAACAAGGTTGAATACTACAAAAACGAAGAGGAAAACACTCGGGACGGCTATGATCAGGTTGAGTTCTACATAGACGGCAAGCTCTACACCTTTGATACCGAGATGAAAGACAATTTAATTGAGATTCCTACGGAATACAAATCCACCGGCCTTGCCTGGACTGAATTTCTGGAGAAGCTGCAGAAAGCCACAAAGATTGAAGTTTTCTTTGCTGAAGAAAAGATCGGTGAACTCAATCCAAGAGAAGACAGTCTGAAGAATCTCAAGGACATCACCACCACCTGTGCTTCCGTATACTAACGGTCTGCAACCGGCGAGCATGTGAAAATCTTTCTGTAAATAGAAAAATATCCTGAGAAAATTTTTTAAGCAGTAAC
>LXOW01463521.1_pt1 | contig 47697 bp, 34 predicted proteins | sample 1368591 | NCBI WGS metagenome assembly LXOW01 (sample SAMN04884650, study PRJNA319009) | bovine gut metagenome | isolation source: Cow rumen | host: Bos taurus | place: Italy: Legnaro (PD) | collected 2014-07-09
AACTTCCTGTCCATAATTTAAACTACTTTGACGCTCAGAATTTTTGTAATAAATTAAATGAGCTAACAAAAGATAAACGCCCCGAAAACTATGAATTTGATATTCCAACAGAAGAACAATGGGAATATGCTTCTAGGTCTGGTTATGGAACTTCTTTAAATAACGGAAAAAACTTAATAAATACCAATTCAGCAGACAATGAATTAAATAAAATTGCCTGGTATTCGATTAATGCCTGCGAAAAAGTTCAGACTGTAGGAAAAAGAACAGCCAACGCATGGGGACTTCATGATATGTTAGGCAATGTCTGGGAATGGTGCAAAACAGATAACACAACAAAAGCAGTTATAAAAGGAGGTAGTTTTAAATCCAGTGCCTCTGATTGTAGAAATGCTTCCAGAAAAGAAATTGAATCAAATAAAACAAATGAAGATTATGGATTTAGAATAATTTTAAAACCCGTATTTTAAAGTCAAAATAGCTTAGTAGTTTTTCTACTAAGCTATTTTATTTAAAATTTAAAGTTATTATTCCCCACCTAAATCACTATCCAGTTCATTGTCTGTTCTGGGTGCAATAGATCTTTCATCTTTTAATGAGTTTTCTGGTCCAGAAGCAAATATAACTTCTGCGCCTAAATCATCATTTAATTCATCATCAGATCTTGGAGCTAATTCAGAATTAATATTCGCTTCTGAATTAACTTTAGCATCTGCAGCAACTTTATTTGTTCCTGTTGTTGTTTTATTATTTGTTCCTGTTGCAGGTTTAGTTATTGTTTTCTGAGCAGTCTGAGCAGTTTTCTTTTTGCTTACGCTTTTTTTGTTAGTTGATTTTGTTGCCTGAGCATACTTTGGTCTTGGATTTGTTTTATATTTTATGATATTCCCGTCTGAAGTTTTAATAGAGTGCAAAGCAGCAAAGAAAGTTATAGTTACGTCTTTAACTTCATTTGGATTTCCCTTACCAAATAGAGGTTTAGCAGACCCAAAGTGCATATTGTATTTACAAAAAACAAGATTGCTTTTACAATAACTTAATTTTGCTGGAATTTCTTTTAAATCTTTTGCCAGAGAAAAATCTAAGGATTCAGCTTTATTTCCTAGTCTTTTAAGATACTTAAAAGTTCTTGAATTTTCTTTAATAGCAGCTTTTTCTACAATATAGCTACTCAATTTGTTTTCAATACCATTAAAATTACATCTTAGCTTAGTACCATTTTTTTTATCAGGAACAAGCTTTATTTGTAAATAAGAACTTAAATAAAAATAATTCTTTGCCTTAAAATGAATATCTTTTTTATTAATTTTTGTATCATATTCATAAGATGGTCTGTTTTTATATCTAAATCTTAAATCAATACTATTGCTAGCTGTCAAGTTTACTGTTTTATCCAGTGGTACAAAATCAGCCCAACCTTGAGAGTTAAATTCCATACCCACAAAAGTCATTTTTACTTCTGAAATATTCTTCATATCAATTTTTGAAAAATCGATCTGACTATTGCCTTTTACCGCCTCTTTTTTATANNAATAATTTTTTTCATTTATTATCCTTTACTATATTATTTTAGATTTATGCTTCTAAACTTAAAAAGTTTTAATAAAACTCACATTATTATAAAAGAAAAAACTCAAGTATTAAAAGATTATTTTCAAATATATTTTTACTTGAAAAAATTTTTAAAAAAATAATAAAATAAAAACTAAACATGTAAATAAAAGGCAAGTAAATACTATGAATAATAAAAAAATAATTTTGTTATCTGCTGTTTTCTTAATATTTTTCTTAAACAATTCTATTTTTGCTAATGACGAAATATTCATTTCAAAAGAAAAGGCTATGCTGATAAAAAAAATATTGGAAATGCCTAAAAACAATGAAACCATGCCTGTCTTTTTAAAAGACTTTAACGCTGACCATATTCCTAATAACATTCAATTAGGAAAAGAAAACGAAACTGATGAAGAAATTTTAGAAATAGCCCAAAAATATAAACCTAAAAATTTTGATGACTATACAAAAGTATTATGTCCGTTAATAATAAAAAAGACGAAAGCTCCCAAAACGTCTATTTTACCCTCTATTGAAGAATTAGCCAATAAGCCAGCCCCGCCAAATTTTAAAAATATGCGACAATCTGTAAGATTTTTAGCTAAATACATGAGCTTATTGTTTGAAAACATAAACAACGACAATGCAGCTATAGCTATTATTTATGCACCATACTACATAGCAAGAGATCTAGAAGAATCTTATTCAGGCACTTTAATAAAAAGAATGATTGGAGTAAGTTTATGTAATATTGCTTCTAATGAACTGTTGAGATGGGCATCTAAACCAAAAAGAAAATCAGTCAAATTAGCTAAATATTTATCAAAAGATTTACTTGAATTAGTAAAGAATGAATACCCGCTCTCTGATTATATATTTTATGAAATAGGTATGCTTTACAGCACAATGTATGACCAGTTAGATACCTCAGATGAGAATAAAAAAATGTTTGTTAATTATGCCCTTAAAAGCGATTTTTTAAAAGAGATAACTAAATTATTTTATTTAGATCCTAAAAAATACATAGATAAACCTTACTATTTATGCATAAATGAATTAGAAGCTTATTCAAAAATATATAACGATAAAATGGATACAATAACCAACGATAAAGAAAAATTTATAAAATTAATTGAAGATATCCAAAAAAACAGTAGTTCTGAAGAAGAAGCAGATAATAAGCTTAAACAAATGAATCTTAATATCATGGATATAACCACTAGAATAACTCTTGGTGAAATTGTATCTATGGGCATTTGCAACTATTCAAGCAACAAAATACAAATAGAGCACAAACTTGCACAAATGGAAATAGCAGCTATAGCTTTAGCCTATAATGCTTATTTTTGCGAAATGAACAAAGAACCACAAACCATTGATGAATTAGAAAGCTGGTTTGGAACAAAATTGCCTATTAATCGTTTTACTGGCAAACCTTACATTTTTAACTCTGAAAAAGGCTATGTTATATATAACTATGGAAGCGATAATAAAAAAGACGATAAAAACGACCCCTATAAACTGGGCAAACAAGATATCTTCTTTAAATTTTCAGCAGAATAATATTATTTATAATAGCCTAAAATTCACTCTCTAACGCAAGTTTTGCATAAACATTGTCAGGAGCATCCTGCGGTTGAGTTTTCCATCGGCGGTGAACCCAGAACCATTGTTCTGGAGATTCTCTAACTATAGTTTCTAACAAATTGGTATACTCCTGAGTTAGTTTTTGTTGCCCTACAACAGTGTTTTCATAGTTTTCTGGATATATTGGTTTATAAATTTTTAAAAGATGTTTTCCCTCATAATTTGGGAAAATAGCCATAGGTAAAATAGGAGCTTTTGTTTTTAAAGAAATTAAAGCAGGTCCAGTTGGAGCAGATGCATATTTTTCAAAGAATTTAACAAAAATTCCAGCTTTACCGTTATCTTGGTCTGATACTAAAGCTATAACACCGCCTTTTTTTAATTCTCTTAAAATTTCTCGTATAGCAAAGCCAGAATCTGTAATTTTTGCCCCATGGCACGTTCTCATTTCGCTGAACCACTTATCTACATATTTATTATTTTGCCTTCTTACAACCGTAGTCATAGGGAATCCATTCAAAGTAAGCCATTGAGGAATTAATTCCCATGGACCAAAATGGAGCGAAATAACTACCCCACCCTTTCCTAGTTCTTTAACTTCTTTTAGGTATTCAGCGCCTTCTAATATTATTCTATTTTGAAGTTCTTCATCGCTTATATATCGCAAACTAGCCATTTCAAAAGCATTTAAAAGAAAATTCACAAAAAAATGTTCAGTTTTTTGCTTAGCTTCATCTCTGCTTATTTTCAAGTGCTCCATCATAGATTTAATGGTAAATTCATATCTACAAAAAGGTAATGCAATAGCTATTTTAGACATAAACAAAGCTAATTTAGTTCTAAATTTTGGTTTCCAATTAATAGTATGACGAGCCATCTTNNCTTCCATGCAACAGAAACAAGAAATACATTTTGTATAATCAAATTCAGCCTGTTTATCTGATATATTAATTGCTTTTGCAGGGCAAATTTTAGCACATCTTCCACATTTTATACATTTTCCAGTTAAATGTGGAACAGACCTAATAAGCTTTCTAGCTATATTTATAACAAATTCTGGTATTNNATATTTAACTTTTTCAAATGGTTCGTCTACATATTTAAGCATGTCAGAGTTTTTAGGCCACCAGCCTGATTTTTTACAGTATTTCAAATATGGAACTTGCAAGGGGTCTAAGCCGATTATATTGCAGAAGCCTATATCTATGATTACAGGAGAAAAAGCTGCAAGTAAAACGTGAGGTTCTACTACTCTGCCACTTGCCGGTCCCTGTGAATCCATAGCAGTAATTCCGTCCATAATATTAAAACTTACAGGAAGTTTTCTAGCAAAGTCTACTATAAATTCAGCAAACTGCTCTGCTCTTGGAAAAGTTCGATGCCATAAACCTTTAGAAAAACCAGGTATAAAGCCAAAATTGTTTTTTACTGCTCCAGTTATACGAGTTAAATTATGTGTTTTCATCTTAGAAAGATTAATAACGCAATCAGCTTCATAAAGCTCTTTTGTTACATAAGCAACTAAATCTTGCCCATTTGTTTTAAACTCTACAGGAATTTTTTCGCTAGATTCAAAAGAAACCAATTCTGCTCCTGAATTTTTTGCTGCATCGGCAAATCCAGTTGTTTTCCAAAAATCTTCGGTTTTTCCAAAAATAGCAGGGGGGCTGTCTCCTATTAAAACCTTTTTTGCCCCTGCTTCATAACATAGTTTGGCAAGTTCTTCTATGACAGATGGGTGAGTAGTTGCAGCACGTTCAGGACTTTTACAAGAAAGCATATTAGGCTTTATCAGCACACGCGCATTAGGTTTTATAATTGCGTTTATGCCTCCAAAAGGCTGCAAAAGTTCAGCTAATGCTTCATATACATGCTTTTTATCGTAGTCTAAACATTTCTGAACCGACAACTGATTATTCATTAATTCACCGCTTAATCAAATTACTTAGAAATCTCTATACCTTTTTCGTATTCTGTTATATTGCAGTTATTTATACAAATTAAGCCTTCTAACATTGTTAAAAACTTTACATCTCTTACCGCTGCATAAACAGGGAAATGAAGATTTTCATCAAACATGATAGAAACACCTGACCCATTTGCAAAACGTCTTAGAACCGATTGAATATCTTCATTTTCAGCTATTAACCAACCTTTTTTGCTTAAACCTGAATATATCTTTTCTAAATGTTGCAAATTAACATATTTTTTAAATTCTATTTCTTCAGGAAGAACAAAAACTATATTGTCATTAATAATGACTTTATTATTATCAGGCTTAGTAAGCTTCTTTAAGAGTTCCATTTCACTTTTGGGCTGCATAGCAAAATTCATTCTTTGTTGAGCTCTAACGCTTTCACAGCTCATAAAGACTTGCATATCAAAAACCATTGCCGCTAGTTGTAAAGCATCAAAAAGCTCTATCTGACTTGCAATAAAAGTAATATCCCTTGTTCTTCTAACAGGTCTGTTATTATTTAAAAATATTTCAATAAACTTTTTATCAGATAGTCTTCTAAACAAAACGCTTTTTCTTCTTATTTGTTCTACTTTCCACGTATCACACAGTATATCCCCATCACGAACAAAAAATTTCACGCCTTTAAGCGTTCCCATTGCAGCAGAAGCTCCTGTTTTGCACAAAACAGCTCTAAGCAACGGCATATCATTCTGCATCGGAGCATAAACTGCATAAGAAACAGCGCTTAAAAACAAAAAGAAAGCTAGTATAATAAATATGCGAAATCTAATCATTAAAGCTCCACCATTTTAGTATAAATTTTTACTGCATTAGTTGCAGCGCCTCTGCGTAAGTTATCAGCTACAACCCACATATTAAGCCCATTTTCTATAGTTGAATCTTTTCTTATGCGACCAACAAAAACCTCATCTTTGTCTTGGGCAAATAACGGAGTTGGGTAAATAGAATTAGCTGGATCATCCATAACAACCACATCTTCAGCATGGCTGAGAACTTCTCTGGCTTCTTCCGCAGACATAGGATTTGTTAGCTCAATATTAATAGATTCGCTGTGAGCAAAGAACACAGGCACTCTTACAGTAGTAGGACAAACTTTAATAGAAGCTCCCAAAATTTTGTGAGTTTCGTTTACCATTTTTTCTTCTTCTCTATACATACCTGTTTCGGAATTATATACATCTATTTGAGGAATTAAATCAAAGCCTATAGGGTGTGGATATACGCCTTTAGTTATTTCTTCGTTATTTAAAATTTCTTTGCTCTGCTTTTTTAATATTTCTATAGCTTCTAACCCAGTGCCAGAGACAGATTGATAAGTACTGACAACTATTCTTTTTATTGGATTTACTCTATGAATTGGAGCTAAAGCCACAAGCATTTGAATTGTAGAGCAATTTGGGTTTGCAATAAGTCCTTTATGAGACTTTACTGCCTCCATATTTACTTCTGGCACAATCAGAGGAACATCTTCTCTCATACGATGAGCATTTGTATTATCTATAACGATACAGCCTTCTTTAACAGCTTTTGGACAATATTTTAAACTGACTTCTGTTCCTGCAGAAAAAAAAGCATAGTCTATGCCCTTAAAATTGCTTTTTTCTAAATCTTCAACTTCTATTTCTTTTCCTCTAAAAACTATTTTTTGTCCAGCACTTTTAGAAGAAGCAAACAATCTAAGCTGTTTGACTTCTTTAACTCTTTCATCTATTACTTTAAGCAGTTTAAGCCCAACTGCGCCTGTTGCGCCAACAATACTCAAAACATGACCTGACATCATTAATTGCTCCTTAATCTTCAACAAATAATACCATAGATTATATAAAGTATCCAGTAGACTTTACGCAGGTTTGATAACCTCATTATCGAAGGAGAATTAATTATAATTGCTTTTCTGCCTTTTTATGCTAAAATATATCTGTTTATTGTATATTGGAGATTAGATATGAATTTTAATGAACAGGATTTGTTAAGAGCATTAAAAGCAGATGTTATTTCTGTTGAAACATGTGACAAGCTGCTTGAATACTTAAAATCAACCTCAGAGAAAAAAAATGATGAAGCAAATTCAGATTCAACAGTAATAAACAATTCATCAGCAGAAAAAGAAAACGCTGAAAATAATTTGAATACGGTCGAAATACCTAATAATGATTCAAGATTCAATATTGAAAACTTCTTGTATTACTTTGGCGGATTTATCGTCATAACAACAGCTACTTTCTATTTAGGTAGTATAGCAAGTTTATTTGGTGTTGCCGGTATGCTTGCTTTTACAATATTATATTTTGTTCTTTTTGTAGAAATTGGCAATTTTCTTTGGAATAAAGATAAAAAAACACCTGGTGGTTTATTATACGTTTGTGCCGTAAGTATAGTTCCATTAATTGTATGGGAATTTGAAAACTTAATAGGAATTATGCCAAAAGATCTCAATAGATATGAGGATTTTCATGTATTAATACGCAGTGGATATATATTTATGGAATTAGCTACAATATTTGTTGGTTTTGTTTTTTTCAAATTTAGAAAATTCCCACTGCTTACTTTACCAATCTGCTTTGCTATGTGGTATCTATCTATGGATATTGTTCCATTTTTATTAGGGCACGGATTAACAGCGCCTACATGGGGCATGAAAAATACCGCATCATGCATATTTTCTTTAATAATGCTTTGGTATGCTGTAAAATTGGACAAAAATAATAAAAGTTCGGAAGATTGTTCCCATTGGTTATATAATTTTGGAGCAACTATGCTTTGGGGCTCAATTATTTCAATAATAAGCCATTACCGTTATTATAATAATCCTGATAAATGGATCATTGAACTTACTTATTTCTTAGCAGGTTTTTTCAGCTTTGTGTATATGTGCATAAGCATAATTATAAAAAGAAGAGTATTTATGGTATGGGGAGCCATAGGTTTCTGGTCATATTTAGGATATCTTTCTTTTAACGTATTTGCAGATACTCCATTATTCCCAATTGTTTTAATTATATTTGGATTATCATTAATATTCTCTGGCGTATACTACTCTAAAAACTGTAAAAAAATGGAAGAGAAATTAAGGAAATTTCTTGGCTTGTCAAATATCCAGGATGTTGAATAGAGTAAACATCAACTTTTTATTTGTAACAAATCTATTTTCTGACCATAAGTTGTCTTTATTTTTTCGCTGTGATAAACTGCTATAAAAATTTATTAAAAAAAATCATATAAAAACTCACACTGGTTGTGTGTGTTTTTAATAATAGTTTGTAGAATTACAGGAAAAATAAAATGGCTTTTTTAAAAACGCTTTTTAACCGACCTTTTTTTAGTTTGTTTTGTACGCAGTATTTAGGAGCATTTAACGATAATTTTTTCCGCACAGCTCTAGCTACTTTTATTATGTATAAAGTAACTACCATTCCAGGAGCCCAAAAAGATGTTTTGACTTCGCTTGCGGTAGCCCTATTTATGCTGCCTTTCTTTTTATTCTCGGCTATGGCTGGTGAATTAGCAGATAAATATCGCAAAGATATTTTGATTAAAGCAACAAAAGTTTTAGAAGTTATAATTGGCTTATTATCTGGGTATGGATTTGTAACCGCAAATGTGCCGTTGTTATTAGGCGTATTATTCTTAATGGGGCTGCAATCCACATTTTTTGGGCCTGTCAAATACAGTATTTTGCCTGATATTTTAAAAGATGAGCAACTTATTACAGGAAATGGCATCATAGAAGCAGGCACATATGGAGCCATGTTGCAAGGAACAAGCTTTGGAGGAATGGCAATAACTCTGGACCAGTTGAATCTGTTTGGTTTTGCTCTTCCTGTAGGAGAGCGGTTAGTTCTAAGCGCTATTTTAACGTTAGCAGTTCTCGGATTATTGGCAAGCCTGTTTATGCCCGCCCAACGTGAGGGCAATAGTAACGTAAAAATAGATTATAATTTCCTTCGCAGTACATGGAAAAATATGTCGTTTGCCAAACAGAATCATTCCATTTTTTTATGTATTTTAGGTATTTCTTGGTTTTGGATGTTAGGCGCAGTATTGGTTGCACAATTCCCAACGCTGACAAATAACTGTTTAAATGGTAACGCTCGTGTATTTACGTTGCTTCTTTCATTATTTTCATGTGGTATCGGTCTTGGTTCCTTATTGTGTCAATACTTAGTAAAAGGTGAAATCACCAGCAAATACGTGCCGATTAGTTCACTTTTAATGACCGTTTTTTTGGCAGACATGGCTTATGCGGTTTCTGGGTATGCTCAAATGGTAGAACATATTAATATTTTGGAAAAACCAGTCGTTTTTTTTGCTGATTTGAACCATAATATTTCTGAATATGTACAAGCANNATATGTACATTCATTTGTTAAACCCATAGGTTGGCTTGAATTTTTGAGCACATTTGCTGGCAAACGTATTACAATAGATTTGCTAGGTTTTGCAATATGCGGCGGATTATATGTAGTTCCGCTTAATGCTATGCTACAGCATTTATCTAACGAAAATTCACGTTCACGCGTAATCGCTTCAAATAACATTATCAGTTCTTTGTTTATGGTAGTTGGAAGTGGCGTGTGCGCAGGATTATTAGCTTTGCATTTTACAATTCCAGCAGTTTTAGGCATATTTGCCTTAGCCAATGCCGTTGTCGCTGTCTATATTTGCGGATTATTACCTCATCATATTATACGTATGATTATGACACGCATACTTAACTATGCCTACAATGTAAAAGTAAATGGACTAGAACATTGGAAAAACTTAGAGGGAAATGCGATAGTTATCGCTAATCATACGTCGTTTTTAGATGCAGTGTTGTTATGGGTATATATCCCTGGCGATTTATATTTTGCCATAGACACATACGTAAGCCAAAAATGGTGGGTAAAACCATTCTTGAATATTGTAAAATATTTCCCTATTTCTCCAACAAACCCAATGGCTGTAAAATCTATTATAGAAGAAGTAAAAGCAGGTAAGCGAGTAGTAATTTTCCCCGAAGGACGTATTACAACAACTGGGGCTCTCATGAAAATTTATCCAGGACCCGCTATGATCGCAGCTAAAAGCAATGCACAGTTGCTTCCTGTATATTTAGAAGGTAGCCAATTTTCGCTATTTTCACGTTTCGGAACACAATTAAAAACACGTCCGCAAAGTCAAATTACCATAACAATACAAGAGCCTAAAACTTTGCAGATTGATGAAAATCTGAAAGGTAAAGCACACCGTCTGGCAGCTGCTCGCGGATTATATGATATTATGTCTAACATGAAATATGAAGCTGGCAATAGGCAAGAAACCTTATTCGATTCGCTTATTGATTCCTATAAATTATTAGGAAGAAAAATGAGTATTATAAATGATGCCACGCAAAATCCGCTCAATTTTGGACAATTTATGACAGCTGTTTTTGTTCTTGGCAAAAAACTGGCTAAACAACAAAAACCTGGCGAAAAAGCTGGTTTTTTACTTCCAAACATGTCAGCAAGCGTAGTTGCGTTTTTTGGACTAAGTGCATTTAATATTACGCCATGTATGCTAAACTTTTCCACTGGACTTAAAAATATGCTTGCATGTTGTAAAGCAGCACAAATTTCCACCATATTTACTTCTAAAACATTTTTGGAACAAGCTAAACTCGTAGAAACAGCAAATGCTTTAGAGCAATCTGGTCTCAAACTGGTATATTTGGAAGATTTGAAAAAACAAATTACTTTATGGGATAAATTAGTTGGGCTAGTCGCCTCTTATTCTCCACGCCGTTATTATAAAATGATTCGAGGTAATGTGAATCCACAAGACCCTGCAGTAGTTCTTTTCACATCAGGTAGCGAAGGTACGCCTAAGGGAGTTGTATTATCCCATGAAAATATTCAGGCAAACCGTTTGCAACTGCAAAGTATATTAGACTTTGGTCTAAGAGACCGTGTATTTAACGCTATGCCGATTTTCCATTCGTTCGGTCTTACAGTAGGAACTTTATTGCCGCTATTGTGTGGCGTGCCTGTATTCTTCTACCCATCCCCGCTTCACTACCGCATTGTGCCAGAACTTATTTACGACAGCAACTCAACGATTATCTTTGGTACAGATACGTTCTTTAACGGCTATGCCAGAATGGCTCACCCCTATGATTTTTACTCCGTACGATTAGCAGTAGTAGGAGCAGAAAAACTCAAAGAAGAAACCATTCGTAAGTATTATGACCAATTCGGCTTACGTATAATGGAAGGATACGGTGCTACAGAAACTTCGCCTGTAATGGCAGTCAACACACCAATGTATTTCAAGAGAGGCAGCGTAGGAAGATTTTTACCTGGTATCGAATATAAGTTAGAAAAAGTTCCAGGCGTTGAAGAAGGTGGGAAACTTCTTGTCAAAGGCGCCAATATTATGGCTGGCTACTTGCGTGACAGCAATCCCGGCGTATTAGAATCACCGCAAGATGGTTGGTATGATACGGGCGACATAGTAAAAGTAGACGAAGACGGTTTTGTATTTATTTTAGGACGTGCAAAACGCTTTGCTAAGATTGCAGGCGAAATGATTTCTTTAACAGCCGTAGAAACAGAAATTAACGCCTTGTGGCCAGGAAAAATGCACGCAGTTGTAAATATTCCAGATGAGAAAAAAGGAGAACAGTTAGTGCTGTTTACTACCGAACCTTCTATAGAACGCAAAATTCTCTCTACTGCGTTCAAAGAAAAGGGTCTTAGTGAATTAGCTGTTCCAAAAACCATTCGCACAATGGATAAAATGCCTCTAATGGGCACAGGTAAAGTTGATTACGTTAAACTTAAAGAGTTGGCAATGAAAAATGAATAAGCATAAAAATGGATAAATAATCTAATTCACAAATATTATTANNCGCAACCTGCTGATATGGTTGCGGCGGTTTCCCATTCCCTTTCAACGCGCCATTTTCTTATATGTAGTTCGCCAGAGTCGGATCTAATGTCAGCAATACGTTTCTAATCTGTTTTACCGTTGAATCTGACGACAAGTCGTTGGCTGTAGCGCATTTTATCTGATCTATGCAGCCTTGTCTATCTCCAGTCATGAAGTAGGCTAAAGAAAGCATTGCATGAGCTTCTGCATTAGTTACGCCTACCGAATGAACTGTAGTAAAAGTAAAAGAAGTATTATTCAATCCAAGAACTTCTAAGTAATTCTTAGCGTTCTCATAATCGCCATTTTGAATATAAGCAGCCGCTAATCCAAGTTTTGATTCATCTATTAAATCAGCAGCTCGTAAAAAATAAGGCAAACCGGCTGCTGCTCCATTTGCTTTTGTTAAAGCCCAGCCCAAACCATTATTAGCTTCTGCCAGTTGAGTAGCAGTAACATTTGTATTCATAGCAGCTTCATTAAATTTGTTTATAGCACTAGAGTATGCGCCATATCCAAAGTCGCTCCATGCGGAAGTAATCAAAGTATTAACATCTGATTCAACCTGTCCGCCAGGACTGTATCCACCGCCACTGCCACCTTCGCCAGTGCCGCTACCGCTGCCGCCACTTATTTCAGACGGAACAACATATCTACCTGTTCCAGAACTAGCGCCACAGCCAGTCATAAGAGAAACCGCCACAATCGTTAATATAATTACTATTGAGATTTTTTTATTCATAAGCTTCTCCATTATTTCAATACGGCAAGTTTCTGAGTAAATTTCGCTTTTTTCGTTAAGCCGCTTGGGTCTGTAACTTCTATCTTAGCGAAATATACGCCATTAGCAACTTTTTTACCTTTGAGATTTACTAAATCCCAGCGGCAATCGTAGTAATATTTACCGCTTACGTTGCCTCTGCTACCGTTTCCAGACATATCAATATTTCTTCTATCTGCAACCAGATGACCAGAGACATCATATATTTTTATCTTCACATTATCGCTGGTTAAAGTATTAATATTTGTCGTAAAGCGTATATTCATACGATTCTTTGCAGGATTTGGATATTGTATTACTTGATAAATTTCAAGAGGAGCCAATATATCAAACCTTACAGATGGAGTTATTCTTTCATTGCCTGCTTTGTCAGTTATTCTAAGAGAGATTTCATGTTCTCCGTTATCAAGACCATTTTCAGGCATGAACTTAACAACTGAACTGCTATTATCAAGCATTGCATTTGTATATTTCTTACCATCTATTACAGTAACTATAGATTCACTATTTACACCAGAAGCATGTTCTTCAATGTTCCATGTAAATACTGGTTTAGTTACTCTAATAGGTTCAGAAACTATACTTTCATCCATTGTTACTCTAGGAGCAACAACGTCGTGCATTAAAGCATAAACACCTGCTTTGCCGTTAAACTTAATTTCATCGCCAGCAGAAGTATATTCAAGATGCTTCCAGCCTTTACCTTCATCATAGTAAAGTCCTATATCGCCTTCAAGTTCTGAAGCAGCAGCTTTTAAACTTAAAGCAATGTTGCCGTTTAATTTACCAGAAGCAACTACCAAGCTGTATGCTTCTGTAGCAACAGGAACCAATTCATCTGCTGCGCTATCTACAATACTTTGTCTTGCAGTTAGGCTTCCTCTAAGAGAAGATCTTAAAGACGCAGTAGCTTCTCCAGTTGCCGCACTATTCAAACTTTCTGGCATTATAAGAACCATTGCATTTTCTTTTAATGTTCCAGGTTCAAATACAGCTGTAAGTTTGCCATCATGAGATTCTATAGACGTTCTCATAGAAGAATTAATAAATGCAGTTGTAAAGTATATAGTTTGAGTTGCTGAGTTATTATTTTTGTCTGTCGCAACTGCTTTTATAGTTGCAACTCCAGAGTAACTGCTGCTAAGGTGAACACCGCCTGTATAAACATACCTGTAAGTTCCAAGACCGTCTCTTGTAACAAGTCTTAGTGTTGTTGAAACAGCAGTAGTTCCGCTCTGAGCTATAGTAACAAGTGGGTCACTTCCTAATACTTCATTTGAACCTAGCAAGACTGTTATATCATATTCATTTGCAGGGTTGCTAAATGCTGCTAGAGTGATACCAGGAGGTGTAACGTCTCTACCAACAAAGCTGATAGTGCTTGTTCCCTTATTACCGTATTGATCTGTAATATTAGAAGCAGTTAAGGTATAAGTAATTTCGTCGCTTAAATCATTTGAAACTGTAAGTTTAACCGTTCTTACATCTGCGCCTCTTGTTACGCTATCTACAGTAACAACAGAAGCATTGCTTGTAATAATGCTGTAGTTTGCAGGATTAAGCGATGGAGAACTAACCGTATTCAAATCGAAAACGACCTGTTTATCGAAAATTAAGTTAAATTCCTTTTGAGAAGTAATACCTTCGTAATTTGGAGCACCGCCTACTATTTGAGGTCCTTTAGATACAACGGTAAATTTACCAGTATTATTGCCAGAAGTGATTACATCGCCTTCTGTTGTTTCTACGCTTCCAGCAGCTACAGTAACAGTGATTTCTGTACCATCTTCTGATTCATTAAGAATTCTGCTGAATGTAGCAAGTATAGCGTTAGAATTTTCTGAATCATAAGCTACGGTTGAAATACCCAATGTCAGACCTGTTACTGCAAAATTGCCAGTAGAAAGCACACGACTTGTGTTAAGGTTATGACCAAAGTTAATTCTTATACCTTGAGTTCTAACCTGTTCAACGCTTTCAATCTTAAATACAGATCTTACAACGCTTACTGTATTGTTATCGCTGTATGTAGACTGATTACCAGCAAGGTCCATAATAACAAAGCTATATGTACCATCTTCAACCTGTCTGCCATTAGAATCTTTGCCATCCCAAACAGCGTATAGACTTAATGGGAATGAGTCTGCACGCTTCCTTATCGTTAATTCTCTAACAATTTCGGAACCAGCAAATATTCTTACTATACCTTCTCCATCTTCCATGCGTATTCCTGCGCCAGCTTCATCAAAGCCGATATATAACCAGTTTCTATTAGAATTGAAGCTTGTTACCGCAACAGGGCTATCGCCTGCCAATGGCAATGGAGCGCCAGTATTAGACATACGATACATTTTAACTTCGCTTATATTCGGAGCTGTTTTATCAATAATAATTGTTGCTGAACTAACCTTTGTAATATCGGAAGTTGTAACGCCTAAGTTACCTGCCATATCTACAATATTAAGTTCATATTCACCTTCTGCTAAAGCCGCACCATTATTGTCTTTACCGTCAAAGTTAAGACTGAATGTAGTTCCAGAAGTATTACTCATTGTATAGAGCTGATAAGGATAACTTCCGCCAGAAAGTCTAACTCTTACGGTTTCCGCTGCCGAAAGAGTTGTATTAATCTGCATAGAACCATTAGTATAAACTTTGCCGCTAGGTGCAGTTTTACTATTTGGGAAAGTCCATGGAGTTACAACTCTTGGAGCCCAAGTATCATAAATTATGCTACCACGCTTAGTTCCTTCGTTCCCTGCCTGATCATAAAACCTTACTTCAAATGTTTGCTGTCCAGCAGCGACATAGGGATCTACGCCATTTATACGACCATCCCAATTTGCATACCATACAGAACCTCTAGGAGTAGCTTCACATTCAGCAATAGGTGAATCATTGTTAGCTGCGAATATAGCTATAGTTCCGCTAGCATCTTCCGGCTGAGTAATAAAGTTAATTGTTATAGTAGCTATACCTTCTGGATTAACCATAGTTAAATCACTAGAAACCAATGGGCTGAAATATCCACTTTCATCTACATCTGTAACATTATTAGAAGTTGTTACTCTTAAAGTAGATACTTTTATGCTTTCAATTTCTGGTCCACGAGATTTAACTTCAACTGGTTGTCCAGAAAGATCTATGTCGTTTCCTTGATTTCCAGCTTCGTCAAAGCCGCCACTCACATAATATACAGCCGTTCCTTGAACAGTTTGAGCAGTAAATGCTGAAGAATTTGTATATTCAGCATGAGTGCTGTCTATCCATCTTGGTCTGCCAAAAGTCATAATTACATTGCCGCTATTTCTTAACGTTAACACTGGAACACTAGAAGTATTCATTGGTTCACTAAATGTAATCGTAACTTTTAAATTACCTGCAGCCAATACGCCAATGTTATTTGTTGTTTCTCTTGTAATAAGATTTGTTGTTGTAGCATTTACGGCAGAAGGTCTGCAATTATCGAATATCATAGGAGCGCTTGCAGTTTGTTCAAACCCATAAATATATGCTGCCGAATCCTTCTTTTTGCTTAAATCATACGCCATAGAAGCAACATTAAAGCCAGTAGCAGCGCTGTATATAGTTTCGTTGCCAAATATATCTTTAATTTTATCAAGATATATAATAACTGGTTCTCTATCTACAGTTCCATCTTCCATATTACTTGATGAGCTTACAAATCTTATAGCTGTTCTTGTAACTCCGCCCTGAATATGGTCTAACCAACTTACAAAAGCTCCTGTATCAATCGGTGAAGCACCTGGTTTTAATTGTAAAGTAGATACATCCCAGTCTGATTGTCTGTATAGATACATATTAGGCTGAATTGATCTATCTATCGGAACTTTAACGTCAGTAGCTACATTAGCTGTATCAAAAGCTAATTCATAATACAAACTTCCAGCAGCTTGTCCTTTAAACAAAGCAGGATCTTGTTTAGAAAGAGGCTGAATAGCTGCGCTAATTATTTTTGGCATACTATCTCCGCCGCCAACAGGAAGAGTAGTAGTTATGAGTTCTGCTGAATTACTGTATTGGTCTGGATATGCATCACTGCCGTTACCCCAGCAGTCTTTAAGAGCATTGGCATTTCCGCTTAAATAGAAGTCCTTTGTGCCCCAGCTTAACATAGTCTTTAAAGCTTGAGCTTCAAGAGGAATTATAACAGTAGTTGCAGCAAAGTTTGTATTCAGTTCTTTAAACTTACTCCAATTTACAATACCAGTTTGAGCTGATGAACCAAGAGACAAATACTGACCGGTAGAAGTATTATTTGTGCTGCAAATAATAAGGCCAGAAAGATCAGCAGGAGTTGTTAACGGCAAAGTGCTACCACTATAACCATTTTCATAAAGTCTGAATTTTCTTTCGCTTGCAGAATTAATAGTAAGAACTGGATTACTTGGGTCGCTCAAATCAAGGTGAGTTGCGCCAATTCCAAAGGTCGTTGTAAGAGGAGTGAAACTTGCCAAAGTAGCTCTATATGGCAATATTTCATTTACCCTATTTCCTACACTGTCTCTAATAAAGGGATTATTTTTATTATCCTTTACAGCAAGGCGCATTTGAGAAGCACGATTTCCATAAGTAACCGCTAACCATTGTTTTGCGTTTTCCGAAAGTCTTATTCTTATAGTATTAAGATCACTAACGCCATATTGGTCTGCAGTACTGTAAGTATCTCCTGGAAATTCGGTATTAAGCCTATAACGATTAAGCAAAGTTTCATTTGCAGAACCAACGTTATACCAAATCGCAAGATTATTAAGAGTTGTATCATTGATAGAATCAACGCTTCCATTTATAGGTTTATCAAATTTAACGTAAAGGAAGTTAGATTCTTCTTCATCGCTACCATCATAGGAACCGTCTATTATATTTGGTCTTGTAAGATAATCTGTTTCTGTTGTTATAGTTCTTACAGTAAGTCTTGGAACAGGAACAAGCCAGTTACCGCCACAGTCTCTTGCTATTGGGGTATGAACGCTATTTTCGCCGTTTACAGTATCATCGTTAGCAATAGAGATATACAAAACATCAGAAATCCAGTCAGCAATTTTCCCGCTTGATGAAGCTCCTAAGAAAATCTGAATTTGATTTGATGGATCGCTTGTGTTAACAATGTAATCATCATTATCAACGCTTAGTTTTACATAGTTTATTGTTGATGCGCTATCTTTATGGTCTGATGTTCTACCTATTCTCACTTTGTTAGAGAAATCGAAAGTATCTGGATAAATAGGTTCGCTAAAGTTCAAAGTAAGAATTGAAAAACCATCTTGTCCATATACTGCGCTTAACAAAGTTGGACGTCTGCTATCAACAGCAACTTTACATTTAATTGGATTTGCTTTAGCAATGTTTCCAGCATCGTCTACAGCATAAACATTTAAAGTATATGTTGCTAATTCAGAGGTTATATCGTTAGATGGAATTTCATAGTGGAAATAGCCAACTTCTCTTATAGAACCATCGTCATCTATTGTAGAGAATGTATTCCCTGTCTTTTCCAACAAATAATTAGATGGACCGCCTATTGGTGACAAATCAACATAAGCGTAAGAAGCAACACCAGAAACTGTCATTGTAACATGTATAGTGCTTGTTCCAATAGTTTCGCTATTTGCCACATTTGCAATCCAATTATATTCATTAACGCCATTAACATTGTATTCCATATTATATGGAGTTACAGCAACCTGTGCGTCAGGAATAACTGGAGGTGTATTATCAAGTCTATATTGAGGACTAATAACTTTTATAGCCGAAACAGAGGTGTTATCTGCATCGTCAGTAGCGGCAACCTGAATTGCTAATATAAGATCGTCGCATTTTGCCCAAACATCATAGGCACCATTATCGGCATCTAATGTTCCAGTTGCTACGACAAAATCTGAGAACCAGCTTGAAGTACTTGGTCTTGGCAATAACTGAGTTCTAAAGAACGGAGTTCTTATTCCGCTTCTATTTTGTCCATAAACTGTTACTGTGGCTGATCCTAAATCTTCATAATTAGAAATAGTAGATTCAAATTCTACGCTGTCGTTTATATTAATATATCCGTTTGGATTATCATTATTTGTCCTTAAAATACTAACATTAAAGCTACTTGTATCTATTTTTGGAAGAATGGTATCAACAGCTATTGCGCTACCATCTTTGCTGTTACCCCATTCTCTTGCAGTGCTTATGGTGTTATCTGTAGGATGCAATACAACAAAAGTAAAGCTTGCGTCATCGGTATCCATACCAAGATAAGCCATATCAGCAGCTTCTGCCATAAATTCGCCTGTATAAACCATAGGAGAAGATGGGCTTTGGGTTAGTTCTAACCAAACAGCCTTAGAATCACCATCTACATTGTATCTTCTTATACATGGGTCAGTGCTTACAGAAGAAGCAAGTCCTCTAATATCAACAAGAACAACAGCAGAAGGGCTTGTATTAGTTGCATTATACAAAGAGTTAAATGCACAAGAGAATTTGATAGTATCACCAGGATTTATAATTCCATTTGGATTGCTAATACTTGGAGTTACATCGTTGGTAAATTCAACGTAAGCATAACGGAAAGATGGTTGTTTAGTAAGAAATACAATAGAGTTTGTTCTTCCTACTGTTTTGTTTCCATTTACGTCAGAAACAATAACTTCTAAGAAGCTTTCTGTTCCAAATAAATCTCTTACAGTCCAATTATAAGTGTAAGTGCTTGAAGTGCTAGTTGGGAATACTATCCAATCAGGAGGAACAAGACCGTTCTTGGTATAAAGCTCTGTTGCATCTATAAATGGTTCCAAACCGTCGTTATTATAGATAGTAGCTTTTACTTGAACTACATCGTTTATATTAACTTCTCCAACATTTCCGTTATCTACGCTTACAGACAAAATAGGAGCGCTTTGGAAACGTGGCGGATAGTTATCTACCATTATAGAATTAGTACTTCTTATAGATGAAACGTTACCGTCAGCATCTACTATTTTAACATTACAATACGCATTTTCACCATTGGTAGAGCCCAATCTTGGCTGAATTTCTAAAGTAGCTTTATAGCCTGTAGCAGTTCTTTCGGGCATAACTTCTGTTAGATCTTCATACGCTACATATCCGCCATAGCCAAATTGAGTTAAATCTATGCTAATAGAGCCAACATCAGAATATTCAAGTATAATTTTAACAGTATCAGTTGCAGCTATAACATCATTTGCAGTAACTGCGCCGAGGTTTACAATATTATTGCCATTATCGTCTGCCGCCAAACTGTATGTTAACGAATGTATCTGAACAGGGCAGTTGTCAATCCAGATTTCATGTTCTGTTTCTAACTTAACTTCGTTTCCAGATGTATCTGTTAAGTAACATGTGACTTTTAAACCTTCGCCATCTGTATAACCTTCTTGAACAGTATGCTTGTAGCTATAAACACCGTTTCCAGCATTATTCATATTCTGAACGCTGCTGCCACCTAACATACTCAAATCAAGAGTAGGAGGATTATAATCAGCAAAAGCCGTATCTACTCTTACCCTAAAAGTAAGTTCTGTGCCTATTATAGCTTTGTCATAATAAATTATGCCATTTTTGGTAATAGTGCCTTTCATAGAGTTAGTAAACTCAAGGTTTGTGCTTAAAAATCTTGGCGGAACGCAGTCTACTTTGAATGTTGAAGAAAGAGAGTTCATACTGTTTCCAGCTTTGTCAAATACAGTTGCGGTAAAGACATAGCTATTATTAAAATAAGTAGCTTCTTTACATTCCCAAGTCGTATAATAGCGTTTTCTGNNGTCGGCAGCGTCAGATGTGTATAAGAGACAGAAAATAAGTAGCTTCTTTACATTCCCAAGTCGTATAATAGCGTTTTCTGGTGCTGTCGTAATTCATTAAAACTACGGCGCTGTCAGAACCTACAATAGACAAATCCATTAAGCAGTAGCCTTCTGGGTCTTCATCGACTGGAATGATAAATTCGAGGTTATCGCCAATATTAATTGTTCCAGCAACATTTTTATCAGTTATGAAATTTACGCCCATTGTTCCAACAACAGGTTTTTTATTAACTATAGGAACAGGCAAAAGTCTCGTAACCAAATTTCCCGCATTATCTATTACGGTTACCGTAAAGTCTGTTTCTCTTGTAAGATTACCGCTTTGAACAGTTGTAGAATAAGTATACCAACCACTGTTGTAGGTAAGCAAAGTATTCTCATTTCCACCTAACGGGGACATATCTATGCTAACTACTTCTCCATCGTGAATAGATGCCGCAGAACTTGCCAACTGAACTTTAAAAGTAAGCCTATCGCCAACTCTTACATAGTCGCCTGTGCCATCTGTAGTATAAGTTGCTACCAAAACAACAGGTATTTCAGTATCAACATTTAATGTGCCAGTATTTTTTATCCTTCTGTTTCCAGCATAGTCTCTTGCTGTAACTTTAAAATTCAATGCTTTGTCTATGCTTTTGCCAGTTGCGTCTGTTGTAGCCGTAAAACTTGTTTTATATGTATCAGTAGTGCTCAAAACCATAGGTTCTTCTGAACTACCACCTATTTCTGACAAATCTACATATACAGTGCCTCTATTCATTGAACCACCTACAACGGCAGTAAAATCAATAGTATCCCCATTCTTAACAATATTACCGCTTGATGTAGAATTAAATGCCTGAGCAGAACTAATTACAGGCACTGTATTATCTACATAAATAGGAGGCATAGTAACCTTAGCTATTTCGTTTCCTAACTGCGTTACAGCCTTTATTGAAAATGTTCTGGGAATATTGTATTCAGATGAGCCATCTGTAATAGTATAGAAAAGTTCAAAAGTTGTCGTAGAAACATTTGGAGCAGTGCTGCTATCCTTAAACGGAATAATCTGATTGCTTGCTCCGCCAATTCCAGACAAATCTGCATAAAGAGTAACGTCTTTAAAGACTTCGCTCATATCGCCATATATTCTTAAAACATCATCTACGATAAGAATTTGAGCGTTTAAATCATCATAAGGTCTGGGCGTCATTACAGAAACCATAGGGCCTGAGCTAAAGTTAGGATTTATAGTATCAATGTAAAAATAGTTAGTTCTTGTTGTAGTTTTATTTCCAGCATCATCTGTTACAACAATATCAAAATAACTGTATTGATATGGAGAACCTTGCTTAGTAACGAATATATCAGTTCCATAATTTGCTAAACCGCCCAATGCAGGATCAACTGCCATATTAATAGGAACATTTATAGGCGAATCCAATATTAATGTATTTGAAGCAAGAATAGTGTCATTGTCATAGTTGGAAACTAAAACATTTAATCTTAGAGATTCATTTATTTTTACAGTCTGTCCTTTTGCTGGGTCGGTATTTTGAATGGAAACCGAATTAATAACAGGAGCAACAGTATCTATATTTATAGCAATATCAGACCAAGTTGTAGAGTTTCCAGCAAAGTCAACAGCAGTAACAGGAATAATTAAATCGGTTCCTGTTTTTCCAATGGGAACTGTTCTTGAAAGTTTAAAAGTTTGAGCAGTTTCAGATTTAGAAAATCTGTAATTAGAACTTAAACCTAAAGACGAAAGATTTGCGTAAACCGCAGCAGTATCTGTTGTATCTAAGGTAATTTCTAATTCTAGTTTATCGCCAACAATAAAGGTACTATCATAACCGCTATGAATAGAAGCACTTGAACTTGGACCAAGGTTAGAAGTAGGTCTTCTGTTATCAACCTTGATTTGAGTAGTTCTCATACCATTTTTATCTTGAAAAACAAAAGTAGCGTATTGTCCAACATCTCCCCCGGTAACGTCTGTTGTATCAATACTACCTGGACCTATTGTAATAAGCCCAGTATATCTATTGCCTGTTCCTGTTTCGCCTAAGCTTTCAAGCGTTAGAGGGGCAAAGTTTAATTCAGAGCTTGTTACATAAGGATAGCCTTGAGCTACGTCATCAGCCGTTGCATCGCTTATACATGTTAAAGTTACAACATCGCCAATGCCTGCTATACCGTCGCCGTTTTTATCCGTAGACAATACGGCCGAAACCCTAGCTATTGTAGCGTAAGTTGGGGATACGCCAACAAACATTAAAAGCAATAAAAATAAGCTTAAAATGATTTTTGTATTTGATTTGTTTGTCATTTTGGTTCCTCCGGGTGGAACTTTTTTAGTATTCGAGTATTCAAATGTTATAATCGGCAAATTGAACACAAATCCGAAGAAAAAACAACAAACCTCTTGACAAAGTTGTGATTTTTTATAAATATTTATGCTCTTGATTCAATATATTTTACAAATCGAAGAACTGTTCCTTTTCCTATAGTGCTTTCAATACCCATTTCATCATTTAGCATTTTTATAAGTCCCAAACCTCTCCCTCTTATGGAACGAACAAAACTAAAATCCTCAGGTATTTCGAAGTCTTCAACAGCAAAACCACAACCAGTATCTGTTATAACTACTTCTAATCTGTCTTTGTAAATATAAAATTCAACCGTTACTTCCGCGTCATTTTCGCATGCGCCATGTTCTATAGCGTTAACAAAACCTTCATCTACTGATAAAGCAATATTAAACACATGCTCATCTTTAAATCCCATGCGTTTAGCTATTTTTGTAGCATTATGCCTTACAGTCGACAAATACAACGCTTTAGGAAAATAAAAAACTACTTTTTCAGGATATTTGTCCTCTAAGTTGATCCATTCTTGATTTTGCATAATCAATGCTCATTTCAGCATATTTCTTTGGCAGAAATCTTGAATCAGTACATTCAACTACTGCCGCTAAATCCATATATTCTAATCTGGCAGAATGAGCCATAGGCCTGTATTTTTTCATAGCCTCTTTTATGAAATAGCCTATAGGCTTATGTGCATCTTTATTATCCTCTTCACATTCTTGCAATTCATACATTCTGGAAGCCATGATTATCAAACCTTCCATCTCATTTCCGCCTATATCTATGTTTTCTGAAAATTCTGGTATATCTTCATCTTTTATACTTACTTTATTTTTTTTGGCTAAAGCCTTAAACATATCTCTTCTGTCTTCATTTGTTTGTGGGGCAAACAATGGAATATGAACATCAAGACGCCCAACTCGTTTTAAGTCAACTTCTAACAAATCTGGTCTTGAAGTAGCAAATATCCAGAATATTCTGCCTCTATTTTTGGTATCAGCCATTTCTCTAGCAAGCATAGCATAAATTCTGCCATTAACGCCAGAATCTCCGCCACCTTCTCTGGAACCTGCCACTTGGTCAGCTTCATCTATAAAAACAATTACCTGCCCCATCGCATGTAGTATTTTAAATATTCCTTCGAGATTACTTTCTGTAGCGCCAACCCATTTATCTCTAAAATTCTTTAACTCAACGCATGGAACACCACATTCGCCTGCAAAACATTCAACTAAATAGGTTTTTCCTGTTCCTATTCTTCCAGAAATTAAATAACCCATTGGTAAAGCCTTGCTTTTACCACGTTTCATTAGCGAAGCATCCTGACGCATCCACTTTTTAGCTTCTGTGTGAGCCGCAACATCGTCTAGGGTTCTTGATGATTCAACAAAAGTAATTCTTCCACATGCCGATTTTTCTATCATTTCTTTTTTAACGGCACGCAAAAAATCCATAGTAATTCTTTTATCGTTTTTAACAGCTCTATCTATAAGGTTTTGAACATCAAGAAACGTTAAACCTTCCAATTTCTGAGCTAAAGATCGTCTATCTATGTCGCACACATCAGAAAAATTAGTGATATTGCTTGTAACGTATTTAACAAATCCTAAAACTTCATCTGCCGAAGGCAAAGGTATTTGGATTTTAGCAGAGCGCTGATTTTCAACTAACTGAATATTCAAATCATTGATATTTTCTGCAATTAAACAAGTTGTAACATAAGCACTGTTAATATTCGGGTCTGATGCCCAATCCATAATACGAATTAGGGTTTCAACAGATTCTGAGCTAGTATAAGAAACCTCTGCTCTAGGAAGTAAGTATTCAGCATAATCTATAATAACGGCTATTCTCATGGGGTTGCTCTGAGAAACAGCTCCTTTTTTTATAGATGAGCGTATTAATCCATTTCTTATAAATCTATCTATTAGCGCTAAAGCGCGGCGTGGTTCTCTTGGCAAAGAGGATTCGTCTATGGAATCACCATTAGTGGAATACCCCGTATTATGGTAAATATCATAGGTTTTTAAGAAATTATAAAAAAGAGGAGCGCCTTTAAATGTTCTTATTCCATGTCCTCTATCGTATGCTACAACAACTTCAAAGGGTCTAAACATCTCTTCTGTTAAAAAGGCAGAAAGAGAAAGTTTACGAAAATCGTAGTCATTTTTTTTGGTGTAAGTTACCCAATCATCTACATTTCCGTATAATACAAATTGACTTATAGAACCACTTTTAAAAATTTCGGCCATTTCATTGGCCCATACAGGATATTTAGCCATTTTTACCTATTTTTTATTATAAATATTCAGGATCGTCAGAGAACACAGGAGCATTAAGCCTACGCAAAAATTCACCATTTTTATTAACCCAGTTTTGAGTTTCCATAAGGCTGTCATTAATACTATTTAAGCGTTCTGTAATAAATTCTGGGCTAGTATCAACAGCTAGTTCTTCTCTAAAAAATGTTACTTGGTTTTCTACTCTTTGCAGTTCTAATTCTACTAAATCAGCGTTTTTACGTATTGAATCGAAGTTTTGCAAACGTTTTTGAAAAATTTCAAGATTAGATTTTATAGAGCGTTCCATAGCGGAACTTACATTTGAATATTTTAATTGCCCTTCAAACTTTGCAATTTGATCTCGAATTTGAGTTGGATTAGACTTTCCAAGACTATCTTCAATAAGCTGTTTAGTTCTTAAAAGTTTAAGAAATAAAACAGCCATTTGGTTTAAAGAATCCTGACGGCTTGAAACAAGGAATTTTGTTGTTATTCCACGCTTATCTTCTACATTCCACTTCATTAGCCTGTTAATATCGGTAATACAATTATTGAGCTTTTGAAGCCTCATGGAATGAACCATTTTAAGCGTGCTTGCTATTTCATTTAGACGTTCTAACTTTGAATGTTTATCCTCTAGAAGAATTCTTCCCTGAACGTAACTTCTAAACCTAGAGCTGCTAACAAGTCCTAATAAGTATGTAAGTTCGCCGGCAGCAGTTATACAAAATATAAGAGGATTTAAGGTTACAACAGTAACAATAGTCATAAGCCCAAAAACAATTTTATTTAACGGCAAACTATCGAAGTCTCCAAAAGAAACTCCTAAATTAAAAGCTTCTGACCAATAGTTAATGTTTTTAGATGAACTCATTTTTATTCAAATTTGCCGCAAGAAATCTATCTTGCGGCAAAAAATATGACTACTATAAAAGTCTCTTATTCCATTGAACCCATGCCACGTTGTGGAACGGCTAATGGATCTTCTTCGGAAGTTGATTGTGGTAACTGGCTTGATGGAGCCATACCATTCATACTTAAGAATTCAGCAAGAGCTGCATCATTCATAGCATCCATTTCTGCTTCTTTAAGAAGAAGTTCGCCACTTGGATCTATTCCACCAGAAGTAATAGCAACTCTAGAACGACCAGCAGCTTTATCGCGTTTTTCTTCAAGCATAGATTCGATTCTGTTAAGAGAATCACCGTTTGTGCCAATACCACTGATCATACCCTTTGCAGTTTCTTGAAGTTCAGCTTGAGCTTCGTGCATACGAGTTTCGCTAACCATATTTTCGAGTTTGCGAATTTTTTCCTGAGATTGTTGAACAGCTGCGTCACGAGCACGTGACAGGCTCTGGAACTGTTGATCAGCTGCTGCATATTGTTCCCTAAGCATGGTTAACTGAGATTTAACACTTTGAAGCTGAGAAGCTAATTGTCCAGCAACTTTTTGGTTACCAGCTTTATAATTTGCCATAATTTTTGCATTGAGATCGCGTTCTTGAGCTTCAAGCTTTTTAATCTGACGATTTAACTTTTCTACAAAACCAGCATGATTAGAAAGATTTTCATTAAACTTACCGATAGAACTACGGAGTTGTTCTTTTTCATTTTCGATAAGAGCTTCAGGGTTAGCTGATTCAAGCCCACTAATAAACAGACCAAAGAAACCACGAATAACATTCATTAAACGTTTAAACATAATAACTCCTTTAGGAATTTATGATTGTACGATTACTAATTTATCAGAAAGTAAATATTTATTCAAGAAATTATTTATCTTGAAGCTAGAGACAACAAAATTATTCATTACCTTTGTTTTCCAAAAGTTTTTGTTGTTCTTCAAGTTTACGTTCAAGTCTGTGATAAACAGAATAAGGTTTTTCCATAGACTCTGGAGTAAAATCGCCCTTTGCATATTTTTTCATTGCAAGTCTACCAAGCTTAATTATTAAATCATCTCTTCGCTTAGTGAATTTAGCAACATTTTCTGAGGTATTTGAACCTTCTTGAGACGACATGAAAAATTTCTTAATTTGAGCAAGGAACCCTCCTGCTGCTTTTTCTTCCGCTTCTTTTGCTTCTTGCTCCGTATATTTTTTAACAAAATAATTCATTTTCATGATTTCATTGCCAGTGCTTATAAGTTCAATTAATTCTAAATCACCAGCCTGATACATTTCAAAAACGGTATTTCCAACAGTTTTTAAATGTTCGTCCAATTCTTTTTTTGTATCGGTAATAGAAAAATTAATTGCAGCTTTATTGGAAAGTTCAATAGCTTCTTCTTTGCCTTTTCTAAAAAACTTAGTTATAGAAGAGGTTAAATCAGTTTTTCCAGTATCTTGCTGAGTAGACGCTTGATTAACTTCTTCGACATTCTGACTTTCTGCTTCTTCTAAAATAGACTTCTCTGGAAATTCAGAGCCAAACTTATCTTCAAAGAGTTTTAAAGCTTTAGTTGCCGTTTCTTTATAAACGTTATCTCCAGAAGCTTCTAAACCACGCAAAAAAGTATAAGTTGCAGCATCATTATAATTTGCCAAAGCTATTATAGCCTTTGTTCTTGTATCAGAATTAGAGGCTTTACGCGCTGTTTCAAGAAGAAGTTTAATAGCTTCACCAGCTTGAATATGGGAAAGAGCATATATAGCGCTTACTTTCATCCATTCTTCGGGAGATTCTAACATTTTACGCAATTCAACAAAAACCTTTTCTTCTCCAAAGTTTTGCAATGCCTTTGCTGCAACAGCCCTAATTCTGTTATCAGGGTCAGACAAAGCAGAGAATAAAGCTGGAATTGCGTTTTCGGCTTTAATATATTCGATAGCTTCAATAGTATTAGATCTAACTCTGTTATCAGAATCAGATAAAAAAGGACTTAATATTTCTGCTTCTTCTTTAGTAATAAATAGTTTTAAGCTACTTATTATGCTTGCCTTAACAAAAGCATGTTCTTCAGAAGACAACATTCCAATTAGTTTATCTTTATATTCGGACATATTATTATTTTTTATGTCCATAACTGCATTTACTCTTTCTTTAAAATCTTCTGATTCTAAACGTTCGTCTATGGAAGCTGTACTAACTTCTCCTGATTTAACCAGTTTTTCAGTTTTACGAATTTTATCTATAGCTTTTCTAGCAAAAAAACGAACAGCGACGTTATCATCTTGTGTCGCCTTTATAAGCTCATTTAATATATTCTGCCTTATTTCTTTTTCTGGATATTCCAACTTCATAAGAGTCATCGCTGAAAGCGCTCTTAAATCATCATCACTGTTGTTAAGGTCTTTAATCAATCTTTTAAGTTTAATATCCATAGTATAGTTCCTAATTAAAAAATAATNNGAATAATACCAACTACAGAAGTTACAAGCTGATTAAGCGCAAAAGGCAATAATAGCAATTTTGGTATATTAAAGAGATGTAAAAAAATAAAAGTTACATAACACATAAAGCCTATAAATAAAGACTTTATCGTAGAAGGAATAATTAATCTTATAAAGTAATTGCTTTTATTAGTAATTTTTAACGAAACAACAAGCAACACATTACCGATAGCGACTATTCCTAACAAAGGAAGCATTATTGACGGTAAAATTCCTGATAAAAACGCTCCTATTGGACTTAATATAGAAAGTGTAATCGCCGAACTTGAACCAATATACAACAAAGTGAAAACAAGAACGGCGTTTACTATACTACCAGTAATTAACTGTGGCATATTCATAGTTTGACAAGCTAAAATAAGTGCAAGCATTATACCAACAGTCGCATACTGGCGTGTTTTAGACATTTAAAAATTATTCTCTTAAAGCTTCACAGGCTTTTCTTAGAAGAACTCCCGCCATTTGTTTTCTATAAGCGCTTGTGCTTCTTATATCGCTTATTGGTTTAGCAGCTTCTTTAGCAGCTTCTGATGCTTTAGCAATAATTTCGTCTGTTAAAGGAAGTTGTGCAGTTTCTAAAATTTCTTCAGCTTTTTCACATCTTATAACAGTTGGAGCAACAGAACCAATAGCGACTCTGTAATGAGCTTTGTTACTATCTTTCCATGTAGATAAAGCTAAATTAATTTTTGAAATAGCTAAAGCGCTTCTTTCCCCTAACTTCATAAATTTACCTTTAGTAATTCTTTCTGGAATTTCAAAAGAGTCTATTAATTCGCCAGGTTGCAATTTACATCTTCCAGGACCTGTAAAGAACTGAGAAATAGCAATTTTATGTTTTTCTTCACCATTAGTAATTACTACATCTGCTTCCAAAGAAAACAAAGCAGGTATGGTATCGCCAGCAGGAGAAGCATTTCCTACATTGCCGCCAAGAGTAGCCATCTGACGTATTTGCGTTGCTCCAACGCTGGAAGCTGCTTCTGCTAATGTTGGACAATATTCTCTAATTATTTTATTAGAGCTTATTTCATCCATTGTGCAACCGCTACCTATTATTATTTTTCCATTTTCTTTTTTTATTTCTTTAGAAAAAAAATCGCCTATATAAACAACGCCTTTTAAAGCCTTAAAAAAACCGCTTCTAATTTTAACTACTAAGTCTGTTCCGCCAGCTAATGCTCTATATCCATCGTTTTTAAGTAATTCACAGGCTTCTTTTAGCGTAGAAGGTTTAATAAATTCGTATTCCATATTATTTCATCCTTTCTGCCGCTGTTTTAACAGCCTGTTCTATTTTTTTATAGCCTGTACATCTGCAAATATTTCCAGATAAAGCTACTTTTATTTCTTCTGCTGAAGGCTGCTTATTATTATAAAGCAGGTAATAAGAAGCCATAGTCATACCAGGTATGCAAAATCCGCATTGAACAGCACCTTCGTCTACATAAGCTTGCTGTATTGTTTTCATAAGTTTGTCATCTGCTAATCCTTCGACAGTTTCTATACAATCATTTTCGTTTAGAGTTGCAGCTAATTTAAGACATGAATTTATAGGTCTTTTATTAAGTAAAACAGTACAAGCTCCACATTCGCCCTTACCGCAACCCTCTTTAGCCGCTGTAAGGCTAAAATTACGCCTTAGCATTTCAAGAACTGTCATACCAGGCAAAATTTCCGTCTCAACCCTTTTCCCGTTCAATACAAAACTTATTGTCATTTTTTAGCTCCGTTATTTATATTTTTTTCGGATTTAAAACTATTTTCTTTGCTTAATTCTGTTAATCCTTCAACCATTGAAGCATCTGTTGGATAAGTCGCCGTTCCGGTTTTCATAACTAAATTAGAGGCACCTTCAAAAGCGAATTTTCCTTTAAGCTTAGTAAATAATTTAATAAGTCTTCCAACTATATTTTCAGCTAATTTTTCGTCTGCTTCAGTTAATATTGCGTAATATTCTCCGCCTTTTTCGCCAAGAAACAGTCTATCAAATCTTCTAACTATTTGTTTAATTTCCGCACCTGTAGCTCGATGAACTTGTCTTGCATTTTCTTCAGAAAGCTTATCAAAGCCTTCGATACGTATTGTAGCTAATGTCATATTCTGCTTATATCGTTCAGAACGTTCCAATTCGGTTTGCAAAGCTTCTTTAAATGTAGAATAAACCATTATACCTGTTTCTCTATCTAGGTATTCTAAATTTTTATTTAACTTAATTCCATCGTATAAGTTCATTAGAGTTTCAAGATATAAAGCAGCAGTAGAAAGAGATATAAAAGGTTTAGGCTTTTCAGCTGTTCCAACAAACAAACAAACGCCTAATTTTTCAAACTGATTTACACCAGAATAATTTAGCGGCAAAACAGTCATTATAAGATTAGAAACAGAAGATTTGAATTCTGTTGGAGTCTGTTTATCAGCTCTTTCTATAATTTCTTCACCTAAGCTTCCAGAATAAACAAGAGTAAGGTTTTCGTCTTTAATAATAAATCTTGCTCCATTTAACGCAGGAACAGCTTCGCCTGCAACAGCAACAGTTTCGCTTTTACGCTTTTCAACAGTATAAAGTTCGACTCTTAATACTCCAGAAAGCTCATGTAACTTAGAAATAACTTTTGAAGGCAGTTCGCTATCAGCAACATCATTGTTTCTCAATATAGCGCGAAGAGGCAAAAGACTATTATTTTTCTTTTTCTTAGATTTGCTTTTAACAGGCTTTATTCCTAATTTCCCAGTTAGAACATCCTTAAATAAAAGAATAGAATTAACAAGAACTAAAACCAAAAAAATAGTAGACCACTTAATTGTATCGTCTAATATACCTTTGCCTTTTCCAGTAAAAAGAACGATAAAAAACGCACCAACAACAACAAGATTCAAAAACAGATAGGCATTAACCTCGCCCCTGCTTTGTTTAGACATAATAACAGCCTTTCCTAGNNATACATAATCTTATAATATGCAAAAAATTTAGTCATATAAATTTTTTATTAAATTATCAAACTAAAACAAAAATACCGTTGATATTACTCAACGGTATTTGGGTGCCGGGAACGGGACTTGAACCCGTATGGCTCTCGCCACACGCCCCTCAAACGTGCGTGTCTACCAGTTCCACCATCCCGGCGTGGGATTGATTATGTTGCTATAATATCACCACATATTTTATTTGTCAATAATTTTTTTTATTTTTTGGCAAGTCTAGAAAGAGTTTCTTCTCTTCCTAAGACATCAAGTATACCAACTAATTCAGGACCGTGCATTGAACCAGTTATTTTGACTCTTATTGGCATAAATAGATCTTTGCCTTTTACGCCAGCGGCTTTACCAGCAGCTTTAATAGCGGAGTTATAGCCTTCTCTAACCCATTCGCATTTTTCAAATTCGCTTATTAAAGCTTTAAACAATTCCTGAGATTTTTCTGTTGAAATCATAGCCGCAGCTTCTTCGTTTTCTGGCTCTGAAGCAGTAAGGAATGTTTTTGTAACCTCAACAGCGTCAGTTAGTAAATTCATTTTAATTTGAATCAAACCAACAAGCTTATTTAATATTTCAGGGTCATCAAGACGTTTGTCATCTGGCATAGCTTTTTTGAGAATAGGCTTTACCAATGGAACAAGTTGTTCTACTGGCATTGCTCTTAAGTGCTGACCGTTCATCCAGACTAATTTTTCTTTATCAAAGACGCCAGGCGACTTGCTTATCTTTGTTAAGTCAAAGTGTTCTATTAAATCCTGAACAGAATAGATTTCTCTGTCATTACCTTCGTTCCAACCAAGCAAAGCAAGGAAATTAATCATAGCTTCTGGTAAAAAGCCCTGTTCAGCGTATTGTCCTACAGAAGTCGCGCCATGTCTTTTGGAAAGCTTAGATTTATCTGGACCTAATATTAACGAAGCATGGCTAAACTTTGGAGGTTGTTTTCCTAATGCTTCGTAAAGAATAAGCTGACGGTGTGTATTTGTAAGGTGTTCTTCAGCTCTTACAACATGGGTAATTCCCATTAAAGCATCGTCAACGACAACACAGAAATTATAAACAGGCATACCAGACGAACGCAAGATAATGAAATCGCCTAATGTTCCTGCTTTCCATTCTACATGACCACGAACTTCGTCTTCTAAAACATAGTCTTTTTGTGGAACCCTTACTCTTATTGTATAAGGTTCTCCTGCGTCGATACGTCTTTGAGCTTCTTCTTTGGAAAGATTTCTGCAAGTTCCGTCATAGTGAACGCTTCTGTGTTCTTCTTCAGCTTTTTTACGTTTTGCTTCCAGTTCTTCGTCAGAACAGAAACATGGATAGGCTATTCCTTTGTCCATGAGCTCATGAGCAATTTTTTGATATATTTCTAATCTTTGAGATTGAAAATATGGACCAAATTCGCCCTTTTGTTGATTATAAGGGTCGATTCCATCACCAAACTCAGGACCTTCATCCCAATCCATACCTAACCATTTAAGGTCTCTTAACATACCGTTAACTGATTCTACGGTAGAACGAGCTTCATCAGTATCTTCGATACGAAGGACAAATTTTCCGCCTGTTTTTCTGGCATATAGCCAATTAAACAAAGCCGTTCTAGCTCCTCCAACATGCAAATAACCTGTTGGAGATGGTGCAAATCTTACTCTTACTTCTTGCTGTGACATTATATAATATTGCTCCCCATAAATATTTGTTCATTTCCGTTAGAAAGGGCATGACCGCAACGTCCAAAAGCAGCTACAGCTATTCTGCCCTCACCTCTTACAATAGCGACTTTAAAACCACCGCCTAAGCCTGGATTAATTGTAGAACACTGGCTATACAGATCTCTAACTGCAAGGTTTACCGCAAATTTTTCTCTTATGTCTTCCTTAATGACAGAACGAGCTATTGCCGCAACAATCGTTGCTTCTCGTAGTTTCATTGGAAGCTTTTCGGCGGTTGCTCCTACTTGAGTTATAGCTGCCCTATACCCTCTGCTATTTACTTTTTGAAGCCAGTATTCTTCCTGTTCAGGGTCTTTAGTCATGGAAAGATAAATAACGGCTCTTTCTGGCGAAAGCATGGCGTCTGCCCCGTCTACTTCATCTACCATATCTTTAACAATATCTTTATAAGATACTATTCCAACCAAATCTCCTAATTCGTTAAGAACAGGTAAGGCGTCTAGTTCGCTTGAAGAAAGTATCATTGCAGCTTCTTTAACTGGCATAAGAGCATTTATTGTTTTAAATTTTCGCTCCATTATAATAGCTACAGATTCGTTTGCGTCTCTGTCAGCTATTGTAGCCAAATGCGCTGCCGTTAAGATACCTACTACTTTTTTTGCTTCATTAGTTACAAGAACACATTCGGCTTGTCTTAAAATAACAGTTTCTTTTAATTCAAAAATTGTTCGATTAAAATCCATTACAACTGGATTTTTTTCCATTATATCTTTAACTAAAATTCCCATTAACTATTCCTCTATTTTTTCTACGACGTCTCCAATTCGGCAAAAAATCATTCTTCCTGCACCAGTTTGCAAAATATTATTAACCCTGGCTTTTACAGTTTTTCCTATTTGTTCACCGCCATCTTCGATAACTACCATTGTTCCATCGTTTAAAAAACCAACGCCTTGCTTAATATCTTTACCATGTCTTATTACTTTTATTTCTATATTATCTCCAGTAATAAATACAGCTTTTAAAGCATTTGCCAAATCATTTATATTTAATGAAGAAATCTTTTTTAACTCAGCTATTTTTTTTACATTGCTATCTTGGGTTAAAATAATTCCTTCAGTTTCATCGGCAAATTTTAACAAACGCTTTTCTATCTCAGGAATTTCAGGATAATCTCTAGTCGCAATAGCTACGTTATCTGGAAAATCCTTACATAGTCTATTAACTGTTTCCAAAGCTCTGTTGCCTCTTTCGGCCTTTGCGTTATCAATAGAAGAAGCCATAAGTTGTAATTCGTTTATAATAAAATTAGGAATTAAAAGGTTTCCTTCTATAAAACCAAGTCTAAAAATGTCAGCAAATCTTCCGTCAATTGCGGCACTGGTATCTAATATTTTAGTTTTTACATTAATTCCGCCTATGTGTATTTTATCTTGAAAACGTCTGTATCTGACTGTTATTTTCAAGCCAATATAAGCAAAAAACAAATTAAAAAATAATGGCAATGATATAATAAATAAAGGAATAATCTCATTTACATATTTATCTGTTGAGTTTAAATTAATAGAACCATTAAATACCATTAAATAAAAAGGAATAAGAAGCAAATTAGCAGTAAGTATTCCCAGAACAAATCCCATTGAATTCCATGCTAAATCTTTACTATTGCTTATATCTAGCTGTTTTTCTACCCAATCTTGCAATTCACGACCACACATTGAGCAAATTAGAAAACCAATAAAACCTAACAATACTGCAAAAACCATTTCTGGATTTTCCAGTGCAACAAAACTTTTAATCCAATCAGGATATTTATCAGCTAGAGCATAGCCCAATACTACGCAAACAACAGTACCTACAAGGATTATAAGCGTTCTAAGTAAACTAAAAATCATATAAATCTCCGATGTGATTTTACTACATTAGGTTATTTTTAGCAACAAAAAAGCAAGTATTAAACCCAAAAGGAAGTTTTAAAAAATTATTGACAACATTATTTCTTAATGATATTATCTCAATATGTCTAGTGAGTTTTAAAACTCACTTTGGGGTATCGTCTAATGGTAGGACTGCAGTCTCTGGAATTGCCTACCGGGGTTCGAATCCCTGTACCCCAGCCCGAAACTCGGCTTACCTAATAGCAAGCCGAGTTTTTTGTTATATATGAAGTTTTATATAAAAATAAAGTTAATATTAGCCATTTGTCTTATTTTTTTCGCCTCAGCTATATATGGCGAAAAAAACAAAGATGGTTTTGAGCTACCAGTTAAATTGTGGGCTTATGCAGACGTAACATGGTTAGCTCACTGTCAATACCACGTTCACTTATACTTAGAAATTATAAACGATGACAGAAAAATTCCATTAGTTTTAAAAAGGCTCACAGCCGACACATGGCATGGCACACAACCTGCAACAAAAGATACAGAATGGTATTCTAATAGAGCTCCTATTACTATTCCACCAAACAGTAAAAGAATTGTTGCCGAACGTTCATTTTACGTAAACGAAAAAAAACGAGCTCAATATTGGATACGTTGGACAAAATTTAAAGCAGAAACAAACAGAGGAAACTTTGAATCAAATTTTGTTGCAACGCCTTTTTCTCGAAGTCACCCCGAAGAAGCTCCAAATTGGATAAAACCTGCACAATCAACAATAAAGCTTCCAATAAACGAAAAGCCATAAATTAAAAAAATATTGCTTAAAAGCTTTTCTATTAACAATCCCTATTATAGATAAAATTTTTTAATAGCTATTTGCTAATTTTTTTTATTTTTTTTGTCCAATTTAGGGGGGTGAGTGCGTTCTTAATTATAGAGAACATTAATTTTTCTCTCATTTCTTTAAATTAGGAGTTTTTATGAATACAGGACAAAAGTATTATGGTCTTATGAATGACATGATTTTCAAGTATGTGTTTGGCAGAAATGAAAATACCAAGCCGTTAATTTCGCTATTAAACGCAATACTTAGGCTAGAAGGCAAAAACAGGATAGAAAACGTTGAAATTTTGAACCCATTTAACTATCAAGAATACAAAGACGAAAAACTTAGTATTGTTGATACAAAGGTAAAGGATGGTAATGGCTTTTTCTACAGCATTGAAGTGCAAAATTATAAAGATCAGGCTTTTGAGAAAAGAATGGGATATTATCTATCAAAACTTTATTCCAGCCAGTTAACGCAAGATGAGGATTATGATTTGCTTAAAACAGCCACTGGAATTGTTTTTATGGATTTTGACTTATTTAAGTCCAATAAAATGCACGAAAAATTTACATTTAAAAACGAAACGAACAGTATTCCAATAAAAGATTTCATAACAATGCATTTCATAAATGTGTCAGAAACAAGCTTAAAAAAGCATATAAATAATCAGACATTATATTACAGATGGCTGAAAACTTTACAGTATTCTAAATATTATGATAAAATGAAAGATGAGCTTAATGAATTAATTCAAGACGATGAGGGCATGCAAATGGCTATAGAATTGATGGACCAAGCTAACGCTGATTTAAAGATGAAAATGTATCTTTTCGACAGAGAAGAATCAAAAAGATACAGCAGATATATTATAAACTCACAAATCAGAGAAAAAAAAGCAGCAGAAGAAGAATTAAAAGCCAAACAAGAAAAATTAAAAGCTGAACAAGAAAAATTAAAAGCTGAACAAGAAAAAAGAAAGATTGCGGAAGAAAAGCTAGTAGAAGCCAACCGAAAGCTTGAGCAAACCACAGAAGAAGCCATTGAGAAGCTTATACAAACATGCAAGGCATTTGATGATACCAAAGAGCAAACTGTAAAAAAAATAATGCATGCATATAAATTAACCGAAGATGAGGCAGTCGCCAAAGTAGAACAACATTGGCAATAATTAGCAGTGCAAACGCATTAAAATTTCTTGTACTTTTATCAAAAATATGTTTTAGTTGTTGATATAACCTAAATGAAAGGATTATCAATGACTAAAAGAATTAATGGCTCTCATTTTTCAAAATTATGTTCTTCTTTGACCGACCCCAGAATAAGCAGACGCAGGCTTCACAGTCTTGAAAGTATAGTTACTATAACCGTTTGTGCTATTCGGCGAATAAATCGGCCATCCATATGGTTAGTGCCTGGAGCACAAGAAACAAAGTGGTGCTATCCCAGACAAGAGTTTCAGAAAAGTCTAATGAGATAACTGCTGTTCCAAAGCTGTTAAAAATACTTGACCTCGAAGGCTGTGTTGTTACCATGGATGCGATGGGCTGTCAGAAAGACCATGCTGAAATAATAAAAGCTAAAAAAGCTGATTATGTCCTCGCTTTGAAAGGAAACCAATCAGGTTTTCACGAAGAGGCTATCGATTACTGTAAAGATGCTGTGACAGAAAATCTTGAAAAGGTAGCTCAGGATTATTTTAAGGAAAAACAGGAATATGATCACGGAAGACTTGAAGAAAGGAAGTATTATCTGATAAAAGATCTTTCGTGGAGCCGAAAAGCCGTGGACTGGAAAGGTATCGAATCTATAGGCATAGTCAAAGCGAAAAGAATAGAGAATGGGGTTGAAACAAACGAAACTAGATTTTATTGCTCATCTTTGACAAATGTGAAAAAGTTCGCAAGAGCTGTTAGAAGTCACTGGGGGATTGAGAACTGTCTGCATTGGGTGCTGGATGTTTCTTTTAATGAAGACAAATGCAGGATAAGAAAAGACAATGCTGCAGAAAATCTCGCTGTCATAAGGCATATTGCTTTAAACCTTCTGAACAAAGAAAACTCTGCTAAAAGAAGTATAAAAACAAAAATGAAATGTTGTGGCTGGAGTAATGAATACTTGATTAAAGTGCTCCTCGAACTATGATTTTATATAGGAAATGATTAAAAACTAGGAGTTGTTAAGAGATTAAAATAAAGTAAATCCATATGTTTTTTATACTAATATACAAATTTTATTAAAATAATAAATATAGCGACTGTATTTATCAGATTTTAATAAAATCTTTTTTCGGCTAAATATTTATAATGCGTTTGCCCTGGGCGTTTGACTCTTTATTTGACTTTTTTGCTTGTTTTATTTATAATAACAAGCAAGAAAGTCAAATAAAGGCGGTGGTGTTATGACAGATTCTCAGAAACTATTGGAACTTGCGAAACAGAATAACGGCATTATTACTACCGCTATGGTTGTCCGTGCTGGAATATCTCGTGGGACATTGAAATATCTGTCAGATACAGGAGGGCTTGAAAAGGCATCGCGCGGGGTTTATACATTGCCTGAAGTGTGGGAAGACGAGTTTGTGAATATCCAGAGCCGGTTTAAACGAGGTATCTTTTCCTTGGAAACAGCATTGTTTCTATGTGATTTGACGGACAGGACTCCCAGAAGATTTTATATGGCATTTCCTGCTACTTATAATCTTTCAGGGCCAAAACAGGAAGATATTATATGCAGTGGCTCTAAAGAACCTCTATATAGCCTTGGAGTAACCGATTTAAAAACTCCAGGAGGCAATATCGTCAGAGGATATTGTGCAGAGCGTTCCCTCTGCGATATTCTGAGACCTCGCAATCATACGGATATTCAGGTTGTCGCAGAGGCATTTAAAACATACGCTTTTCGCAAAGAAAAGAACATTCCTCTTTTATCAGAGTTTGCTCATAAACTGCGGGTGGAGAAGAAACTTCGTTCTTATTTGGAGGTGCTGCTATGAAAAATGCGATGCAGCTTAAAGCAATTGTCAAGAATATTGCAAAAGAGAAGAGAATATCTGCCCAGCTTGTTTTGCAAAACTACATGCTGGAGCGGATTTCTAGAGCGGGTCTCACTTTCGCAGTATAGAAGCAACTTCATCATAAAAGGAGGCTTCCTGATTGCGTCCATGGTCGGGCTGAATTCAAGAGCAACAATGGATATGGATGCAACCATTAAAGGTTATCTTGTCAACAATGAAACCATTCAAAAAATGATCGAGGAAATACTTGCTGTTTCTGTAGATGACAATATCTCATTTGAGTTTAGGAGTATTGGAGAGATTCGTGAGGGCGATGAATACATAGGCTATCGTGTCCATATGAATGCCAACTACGAGAAGATGGCGGTTCCGCTGAAACTCGATATTACGACCGGTGATAAGATTACGCCAAGAGAAATCGAGTATGAATATAAACTGATGCTTGAAGACCGAAGCATTTGCGTTCTTGCATATAATCTCCCGACAATTTTGGCAGAAAAGTTGGAGACGGTTGTTTCCAGAGGAGATCAGAACACAAGAACGAGGGATTATTACGATATTCTCATTCTGACAAAACTGCAATCTGGGAATATTGATTTAGACACATTGCGAGATGCGTTTCTGGCTACAACAAAAAAGCGTGGCTCTGGTGAAGTAGTCAAACAATATCGAGAGATAATGCAAGTTGTCAGAAATAGCTCTGTGATGAATCGCCAGTGGAACGACTATAGAAAGGACTTTGATTATGCTGCTGAGATTAATTTTGGAGAGACCTGTGATTCAGTTATCGCAATAATGGATAGAATTACGGAGTGATCAGCGACTGGGTTTGATAATGAAGATTGTTGACTGGCGAATGAGAATACAGTTAAATATAGTTAGATTAGTAAAAAGAAAGTAGGCGATTTTTTGAAAAAGTTAGCTAGAAAAGGAAACATGAACGAACGCATAGATGTCGTTCTTCAGAAATTTCGTTCAAGAATGAGTTCTTATCCGCCTGGAATGTGCCCACTGGTGTTGTATCGGTCGCTGTTGCAGATTTCTATGAATCAAACCTGCGGAAAATGCGTTCCATGTCGAGATGGTCTTGTGGAAGTAAACAGGATGTTTAGCGACATACTTAACGGCGATGCCGAAAGGGAAACCCTGAACGAAATGGAAAGCCTGTGCCGCATGATTGCTCGCACTGCGGATTGTGCAGTGGGTGTGACTGCGGCCAATCTTATTCTGGATAGCTTAGTTGAATTTGCTGACGAGTATGAAAGCCATATTGCTCAACACAAGTGTATAGAAAATGTTACGCAGACGATTCCTTGCGTTACGTTGTGCCCTGCTCATGTTGATGTGCCTGGTTATATTGCGCTAATTAAAGCGGAGGATTACGCAGGTGCTATAAGAAAAATACGTGAGCGGAATCCTTTTCCCACAGCTTGCGCTATGATTTGCGAACATCCATGCGAGAGAAAGTGTCGCCGTAAAATAATTGACGATGCGATAAATATTCGTGGTCTTAAAAAATATGCAGTAGATAAGATTAGCGCAGACAAAGTGGCTTTGCCTAAGAAGAACGTTGAAACTGGAAAGAGCATTGCTATTATTGGCGGTGGCCCATCTGGGCTTACTGCTGCTTATTATCTTGCGCTTATGGGGCACCATGTTGATATCTTTGATGAGCATGAAAAACTTGGTGGTATGCTGCGTTATGGTATTCCAGAATATCGCTTGCCAAAAAATCGGCTTGATGAGGATATTCGAGCAATTTTGTCTGTTGGAAGCATTGATGTGCATTGCGGCAAAAAAGTAGGCAGAGATATTGATTTTGAAACGATTCGAAAGGGGCACGACGCTATTTATCTTGGTATCGGTGCGCAGCTTGGAAATCGTATGCCTGTGAAAGGCGCGAACGGAGCAAATGTAATCCCAGCGGCAGATTTTCTGCAACTGGTTGCGAATGGTAATACGCCAGATTTGACTGATAAGCGGGTTGCGCTTATCGGCGGGGGAAACGTAGCGATGGATGCTGCTCGTACGGCGGTTAGATTGAATGCTAAGTCTGTTCATGTATTTACTCGCAAGCGTGATGATTACACTGCTCTAGCAAGCGAAATTGAAGCTGCTATGCAGGAAGGAGTGCGTTTTCGCACTCTGCTGAGCTTTCTCAATATTGAGCTTGATAAAGCTGGCGCAGTTCATGCTATATGGCTGCAACCTCAGATTGTTGGCGAATATGATTCTTATGGTTTTGTTCAAACAGAACATTCTAGCAATTATCCCTATCGTTTTCTGTGCGATTATCTAATCTTGGGTGTTGGTCAGAGAAGCGACGTGGCTGCTTTTGAACAAGCTGGCGTGCCTACAGAACGAGGACGCATTTGCGCCGATTTAACCTGTGAAGTTCGAGATATGCCTGGCGTATTTTCTGGCGGCGATTGCGTGACTGGACCTTCAACGGCTATCAACGCTATTGCGGCTGGTCAAGTGGCGGCTTGGAATATCGATGAATACTTAGGATACCATCACAAGATTCCAAGCGACCAAAACATTCCAGCAGCTGTGCCTAACCCGTGTATTCCTACAGGACGCGCTGAAATAGAGGAAAAAGATCCTTTTGAAAGACGAACTAACTTTGATTTTGTCGAACTTTCGATGACATACGAAGAAGCAAAGCGTGAATCTAGCAGATGCCTACGGTGTGATCATTACGGCTGTGGCTCAATGGTTGGAGGTCGGGGAGAATGAACACCATAACAATAAACGGCAAGACCATACAGGTCTCTGAAAACGCTACTATACTAGAGGCTGCAAGAGAAAACGGCATTTATATTCCGACGCTGTGTTTTCTTGAAGGCGTTTCCAATATTGGCATGTGCCGTCTTTGCATGGTTGAGGCAGAGGGCTATAGTCAGTTTTTGCCTGCTTGTAGGACAAAGATTGTCGATGGTATGTCGATCTGTACTGAAAGCGAAGTATTGACAAAGTATCGTCAACAGATGTTGGAATTGATTCTCTCAAACCACAAGACCGACTGCATGAATTGCTCAGCTAATGGTGCTTGCGAATTACAGAGTCTTTGCAATCGTTATGGTGTCAAGCGTGCTATCTTTATGGGTTCTCGCGCAGAAGTAGAGAAAAAAATACCAGTCTTAGATGACAACCCATTTATTGCCTATGATTCAAGCAAGTGTATCCATTGTCAACGATGTATCAACGCTTGCCACAAGATCGCATGTAATGGTTCGTTGAACAGTGGGCGAAGTGGCATTTTCCATTTGGTTGACGCGCCTTTTGGTGATGACTTCAAACAGACTGGTTGCGAAAGTTGTGGAAACTGTGCCAGCGTGTGCCCAACAGGCGCTCTGTCTCTTAAACGCAAAGAAAGCTACCGAAGTTGGGAAGTCGAAAAGGTTCGCACTACCTGTCCACATTGCGCAACAGGTTGTCAGTTGCAACTTATTATAAAAAATAATGAAATTGTTGGCGTTGAAGCGGCTGATGGAGCTTCAAATCACCGTCGTCTTTGCGTTAAAGGCCGTTCTGGCAGTTTTGATTTTGTTAACTCATCAGATAGGCTGACTGACCCATTAATTCGAGACCGTAAGACTGGGGAATTCAAAAAAGTTAGTTGGGACGAGGCTATTGCTTATACTGCGCAGCGATTTATGGAAATAAAGGCTACTTATGGTGGTGATTCCCTAGCTGGATTTGCTTGCTCTCGCTCTGCAAATGAGGATATCTACATGTTGCAGAAGATGGTTCGTGTTTGCTTTGGCACCAACAACACCGACAACTGCGCTAGAGTATGCCATTCTGCATCGGTGGCAGGGCTTGCAAAAACGCTAGGTTCTGGAGCAATGACGAATCCTATTTTCGATATTACAAACGATGTGGACTGTATTCTTCTGATTGGCTCTAATCCAGAGGAAGCCCATCCAGTTATTGGCATGCAGATTAGAAAAGCCGTTATGAATGGAACTCGATTGATAGTAGTAGATCCACGAAACATCGGTTTAACGAAATATGCGGATATTCATCTTAAATTGCGGCCTGGCACTAATGTTGCATTTGCAAATGGCATGATGCGCGTGATGATTAAGGAAAATCTGATAGATCGAGATTATGTTGACCATTTTTCAGAGGGCTTTGAGGAATTAAAGGCGATTGTAGAAAAATATACGCCAGAATATGTGGCTGAAATCTGCCATATTGATTCAGATAAGCTGGTAGAGGCAGCTCGTATGTATGCTTCGGCTAAGAAAGCACCTATTATCTACTGTCTAGGCGTTACTGAACACTCCACTGGTACAGAAGGCGTAATGTGTTTATCTGATATGGCGGTGCTTTGCGGCAAGATTGGCAGGAGCGGTTGTGGCGTTAACCCACTGAGAGGTCAGAATAATGTTCAAGGCGCATGCGATATGGGCGCTCAACCAACTGATTATCCAGGCTACCAAAAGGTTGACAACGAAGTTGTTAGGAAAAAGTTTGAAGTAAAGTGGGGCGTTTCTCTTAACCCTAAGCCTGGTCTCAAGGCGACGGAAGTTTTTCCTGCCGCTATCGATGGAAAAATCAAGGGACTTTATATTTTTGGAGAGGACCCAATTATTACCGATCCAGATACTCACCATGTTGAAAAAGCGTTGGAAAGCTTAGACTTTTTGGTGGTTCAGGAATTGTTCATGACTAAGACGGCAAGATTTGCCGACGTAATCCTTCCTGGCAGGAGCTATGCTGAAAAGGAAGGCACGTTTACAAATACAGAGCGGCGCATACAACGTATTCGCAAAGCTGTTACGGTTTCAGGCAATATGCGACTGGATACCGATATAATAATTGACTTGATGAACGCTATGGGGTATCCCCAAGAACGCCTTACTGCAGCACAGATTATGGATGAAATAGCCGAGTTGACTCCAAGTTTTCATGGAGTCAGCCATGCTAGACTAGATGCTGGAGAAAGTTTGCAATGGCCATGTTTGGATAAATCGCATCAAGGAACGCCTATTATGCATGTTGGAAAACCAGCACGCGGTAAAGCTTTGCTATATGCAGTTGACTACAAGCCTTCAATGGAACTTCCCGATGAGGAATATCCATACATACTTAATACTGGGCGTATACTTTATCAATACAATGCGGCATCTATGACTTCTAGAACGGAAGGCCTAAACAAGCTTGCAGGCGAAGGTTTCATCGAAATACATTATAAAGACGCAGAACGTCTTGGCGTAGCAAACGGTGAGCGTATTCGAGTAAGCAGTCGTAGAGGCAGTATTACGGCTATTGCTCATGTTGGGCGCAAGGTCTCGCAGGGCGAAACTTGGATGCCTTTCCACTTCCTTGATTCTCCTGTTAATCAGTTGACAAATGCGGCACTTGACGAATTTGCGCGAATTCCTGAATACAAGGTATGCGCGGTTCGGTTGGAGAAAATTCCAGAGGTCGTGCAGTGAAGCAAATACCTTCTATTTCTGTTGGCATACTTGCTGGCGGCAACAGTTCTCGCATGGGTACAAACAAGGCGTTGTTACGGTTTGGAAATCATACTGTTATTGAAAGAATTATTGCAGAGTTTTGCGATGATTACGAGGTTATGATTTCTGCCGCCCAAAGTGAAACATATTCGTTCCTAAATTTGCCAGTTGTTTGCGATGAAAACAAGAGCATCGGGCCAATAGAAGGTATTAGAAGACTTTTAATTGTATCTAAGAATAATTTTGTCTTTGTTTGCGCTACTGACATGCCATTCATTGATAAAGAGCTAGTTAATTATCTTGCCAGCTTTATCTGTTCTGATACTGATTGTTGCGTGCTTACTGTGGGTGGCATTGCAGAACCTCTTTGCTCTATCTATTCAAAGAAGGTTATTCCAATAATTGAAAAACTGATTGAGCAGGGGCATTATAGACCTCGGGAAATTTACAATTTCTGTTCCGTTCAGTATATTCCTTTGGAAACATCTGGTCTGAATCCCTCTATAGCGCAAAATATGAATACGCCAGAAAACTATCGGCAATTTGCAGAGCAGCTTAAAAAGGCAAAATTACGGCAATAATTTAAGCTCTTGCAGGGCTTTGATGGTTCTGTCGCAGGAGCCCGACATTTCGTTTAAAAGATTCTGGGCGTTTTTGCCAATTTCGGTATATTTTTCTGNNCGTATATTAAAGTTACTTTACTTTAAAAAAGTTGACATACAATTTTCGTTATAGTATTGTCATTAGAAATATGAAAAATATGAAAAAAATATTATTTTTGCTGTTTATTGTATCATTAGTTGCTGTAAATGGCTGTAAAGACGGCGAGTCTTCTGAGTCATACAGTAGTTCGTTTATTGGGCTGGACGGATCAGAATGGTTTGACAGAGTCATTGTAGTATCATCGTCTAATGTTTCTTATGTTGGGCAACATATTTTATTGACTGTTACCTGCGTTGATAAAGTAGGTGCTCCTTATAAGGATATTAAAGTTACTTTTAGCTGTGATAACGGCGGAGAATTCGAAAGCAAAGATGGCGAAACAGATGAAACAGGCGCATTAAGCAACATTTTTACTCCTACTAAAGAAGGAGTGTCGTTAGTAAGCGTTTCCGCATTGGGAAGAACATCTAGTATTGATATTGATGTATTAAAACCTGTGGCTTTTACAGATCCGCTTAAGCTTTATCTGGCTTCAGACACGGTAAATATAGATGGAAAACTGCTTGTTCAGGTTTTTGTTGGTGACGGTAATGGCGATGTAATAAAAAATGCAACGGTAAATATGCAATGTATGTATGGTTCCTTCTCTCCTGAATCTGGCGAAACAAATGAATTAGGCTGGTTTACGACTACATATACCGCTTCTTCTACGGTTGGCACCGACATAATAACCTCGATGTCAATGGGAAATGTGGCTACGGCTACTATATCTGTTCAATGATTAAAAATATGAAAAAAATTAAAAAATCGCTGTTTTTTATTGCTGTTTCTATATTTTTTGCCTTGCTTACAGGCTGTTCCGATAATGCTCCTATTTATTCTGATGCTAGTAGTGGCGCAGGTTATAATATACGCTTAATGGTGAGTACTCAGGAAGTTGCTAACGGTGGTTCCTTTAGTGTTACCGCTTATGTAACCGACCCAGACGGAAATGCCGTTCCAGACGAAGAAGACTGTGTTGTTTTTTCTTCTAGCGCAAGCGATGTAGACTTTGATGACGAAGAAGCTGATATAAAGAGCGGGATAGCGAAGACATTTGCTACTTGGGAAGATAAATCAGACAGCGAAGACCCTGATGCACCGACTATCGCAACGATTATTGGTACATATAAAGGCGCTACCAGTTATGTTCAGATTCTTCTTGTAACGGAGTCATTCTAATGACAAATAAGCTAGGTAAAAATCTGATCGCTTCTATTATTGCAGGATTGTTTATAGCTTGTGGTTCTTTTCATGTTTATGCCAATGAAAAAGAATACCTTAAAGAACCTTGGATGGGTGCCGAATATGACGATTACAACGAAGATTTGGTTCAGCATTATAGTGAAACCAGAACTAAAAATGGAAGAACGGAATTTTTTGATTTAATATATAGTCGCTCAGAAGACGTTTTAAACTCATTAAAAGAAGTATTTGAAAATGATATAAGCGCTGGAACTATGACTTTTAGCAGAAATTCAAATACAAATTCCATAATATGCAGATTTATCGAAGATGCAAGCGAAGATTTAAAAGAAGAAGTAGCTGATATCGTAAGGTCATTAGACCGAAAAACTGGGCAGATCCTTATAGACGTTCTTGTCGTAGAATTTACGCTTACCGATAAAGATTTATTCGATGCCGAATATAAAGAAATATTTATGAATATAGCCGATACGACAAATTCGCTGGTTAATGTTGCGATTGACCATGGCAATATTAATTTGAATGACCCAAATACGCAAACAAGAGGTTTTAAAACATTTATAACATCTGGCGGAAAAATGAAAGCTTTTCTAAATGCTCAAAAAACGAAAGGTAATGCCTCGGTTATTAGTTCGCCACATATTGTTACTACAAATCACAGAGAAGCTATTTTTAAAACAGGTGAAAAAGTTCCTATTATAGAATCTACAAGACCTTCTACAAATGGTCCTATTAATTCTTATAAAGTAGAAGAAGTCGGTCTTGAATTAAGGGTTACTCCACATATAAATCGATCAAAGTCTATAGATTTGCAGGTTTATCAGGCTATTAACGCTATTATGTCATATGATGAAAAGAACTGGACTGCTCGTATGACTAACAGAGAGGCTACTACTAACTTAACTTTGCAAGACGGTCAGACAATGGTTTTGGGTGGGTTTATAGAAGAAAAGAAAGATTCAAGCGAGTCGAGAGTTCCTATATTAAGCAATATACCTTTAATTGGTAAAGCATTTCGATCAAAAACGGATAATAAAGTTAAAACTGAACTTATGGTTTTCATTACTCCAAGAATTCTTGAATCTCCAGAAGAAGGAATGCTTGCTACCAGAAGAAAAGTTTCTAGTATAGATTCAAGAAATAAACGCACACTTATAGAAAAACTAATAGAAAAACGTAAGGAAGAAATGTTGCCGATAAACCCAGACCAGGAAATCATATTAGACAGACATTCCGATGGTTGGGAATATGCTATGAATACCGATATAATAGACGAAATAGTTTG
>LXOW01185599.1_pt1 | contig 47617 bp, 27 predicted proteins | sample 1368591 | NCBI WGS metagenome assembly LXOW01 (sample SAMN04884650, study PRJNA319009) | bovine gut metagenome | isolation source: Cow rumen | host: Bos taurus | place: Italy: Legnaro (PD) | collected 2014-07-09
TTCTTTCCGGCGTTGCATAATCTGCCTGATTTGCTTCAACTGGTCTGCCCGGTTGGCTTTATTTTCGTGTGACAAGTGTGTTGAGGCAAAACAAATGTCGTGACCTTTTATATTAGTATGTATAAGCAGTAGTTGCCGCGGTTCGGTATTCTTCTGGTGCTTCAGGATAGTTGATGCAGACTCTGAAAATGAATATTTGCTCAATATGGCATCTCCGTAGTCCCATCCTCCCGGGTGATCAAATGCTTTGCCAAAGACTCCCTGCATGTCTGCGAAATAACCTAATTCAGCCATGAAGTTCTTGCCGAATTGCCGAGGTGCAGTTGAGCGTTTCGGATACATATCCACTTCTTGCATCGAAACCAAATCCGGATGATAAGACCTGATTACTTCTCCGATATATTGCAAAGTCGTATCTACGCCCTGGTCGATGTTGATGGTCATAATGCGTATCGTATCCTGCCCCCGTATAATCTGTACCTGCAAGAGAAGCAATGCTATGTATACAAAATACTTTTTCATCTGTTTTTGAGATTATAATTGCTTGATAACAATTGCCGGAATTCCAGCCACTACACTGTATGCCGGAACATCTTTCGTTACGACACTATAAGCGGCAATGACCGCCCCGTCGCCAATTTTTACATTACCCAATATAGCGGCTTTTTCGCCTATCCACACATTGTTACCAATCGTTATGCCTCCTTTCGTAGTTATGCACCTGTCCTGCGGCCGGATTTGCAAGTCTGTTTTTTCAGTCTTTCCGTGATTGTTGTCACTAATCAACACGTCGTTTCCGGTAAGCAGATTGTCGCCTATTTTGATCTGTCCGATAGCTGTAATATGATTCCGGTTGCGTATGGTGCATCCATTCCCGATTTGTATGGTCGGCAGGAATGTCGTTCCTTTGTATTCAGTCCACGCTGTAAGTTCAACGTCAGGGTAAAACGTACATCCGTAACCCACTTCAATGCACTCTTCTCCGCGTAACTCCCGCCATCTGCCCTGTACGATACTATCTGTTCCCCAATGCTTGAAACGACGGCATGAATAGCCTGTATAAAGATACTCTTTTGCACGGTGACAGATATATGCAAGTCTCCGTGGGATGATGTATGACCAAAGCCGTCCTATAAAATATAATACCGTTTTCATTTGCTCTTTTTCCCGATTATGTCACAATAGAATTGATATACTGCTTCCTGGTGATTCTCGACAGAGTACAGTTGCCTGGCAACCGCCTGTCCGGCTTTGATGGTGTGTATATATGGCTCAATACCTTGTTGCGTGACGTTTAGCATATGTTTCACAAGTTCTGTTTCAGAGAGATACTTGAGAGCAATATCCTGCTTAGTTATATCATAGCCGTTGTCAAACTGCTCTTTTGTTCCGCGAACGTTCTTTCCGATGACCAAGGCGCCGGAGAACATGCCTTCCGCTGTTATGAAACCAAAGCCTTCCGCCCTTGACGGTACAATTAATGACAATGCATTTTGCATAAGGGACAAGATATCTTTCCGGACTCCAAGAAAATGTATGCTGTCCTTGCAAGCAGATTGACCGGCAATGCTGATTAGTCTGCGTTTGTATTCCGTGTCCTGCGTGTCACCGGCAATCCACAACGGTACCGGATGATCCGTACAATCGCAATATATCCTATACGCACTTAAAAGTTCTTCGATTCCTTTCCCTTCTTCCAACCTGCCGGCAAACAGGAAATAGTCCTGCTTCGGCAGATTGAATGACACCTCATCGGCATGCAGCACACCGTCGTATATAACGCGAGAACATGGCCATCCCTCCAAGTTGTTATATCGTTGGATATCCTTAGTGATGCAGATGGAGTACGATTGCTTTGTCTTCAGCCGGTGACGGAATACAGACTCGCACGGATAATGATGCAAATCGAAATCCAAAATGCCGTATTCTCGAATATGCCATACGTGAGGAATTCCAAGTATTCGTGATGCTTGGTAGCCGATGGAATTCACACCTGTGTTAGTATGAATAATATCCGCATTTGTGTCTTTTGCAATCACGGACAACCGATGTGCTGCGCGAGCATTGAGGAATAATCTGCCGCACAGACGCGGCAAAAATAGTATCACGTCACGTACATTCAACAACGGCGGATAAACAGACAGCCGGTAGTTCAATACGCTATACGGAATGCCTTTCTGTTGCAAGACCTCTGCTATACCGCTGTCTTCCGGCAAAATGAAGTGCGGGATGATATCCGGCATACCATCCAACAGATTCATAATGGCTTTAGTCGCACCGCCAAAGCGATCTGTCGCATTAAGTATGTAGAGCACGCGTATCATGCGATTTAAATTTTGAGGAAAGTGACGGATAGTAATATATAAGGGTCAGCAAATACGCTGTGATAAAAAATACGTAATACTCAAATATCATCATGAAGAAAAAAACGGTAACACCCAATAACAAATATGACAAGTTACGTTCACCAAACAAAGTAACATTACGACGTAAGGATGAAATAACGATTGTCACAAACATCCCTAAAAGGGGGTAACCGCCATAAAGAAGAATCGTATACACGAAATTGTGAGACCCCGGGCCGCCTAATTTCAACTCATTCCAGGTCTTATCATGATAACCGTATCCCAACCATGGAGATTCGGAAATCAACCTGGCGGAACTCTCCCATAAGAATGACCGTTGCGTAAATGTCGTGTCCTTATGCAGAATGTTTTCAAAGAAATTCACCAATGCCGTGATATTGCTCAAATCAGACAACAAGAAAACCACAAACAACTGAACCAGCACATAGAATATAAAAAATGCGACGACTAACTTACTGTGCATCCTGCTGCGTGCCATAATCCATAAAGTCAGAAGCATAACAATGGAAACCGTCGAAGTCATTGAGCGAACAAAAAGGACCGAAACAAAGGAGACTACGATGAGACATGCCAAATTAATCTTTGCACGGAGACTGTTCTTGCAGATAAGCAGATTCGTAGTCAGTGCACAAACAAACCGAGCACCCATACCGTTGTAGTTGCCACTCAAAAGATAGTAGCCTTTCCCGCTTATCGGGTCCATCCACAGTCCGTCAGGATACAAGAACAGCAATATAAGATTCAGATAAATGTAGAACGAAAGTGCTATCGTAACCGCTTTGAGAATGCCCGTAACGTTGTCACGGAACACATAAAACATCATCAGTAGTATAATCGTATCAATAGCCGGACCGATGACATTCGCTATAGAACNNCAGCCAATAAACATGCACCTTGTCAACAGATTGACGGATAAATATAATAAACAGGTAGAAAAATACAAGATAGCGAAGAGCGGAGATAGCCAAATCCAACAGATGAAAGGCATCAAATACAATCACAGCATGGCTTATCAAGATGAAGGCCATGAAATTCAGAATTATCTGATTATTTATTATTTTGTTACCAGACATTTGTTGATTTTACTATGATTTAATGCTGAGCAAACGGTCAATAACGCGATTACAAGCGTTTGCGTCCTTGTAGTCATTGAACCGATTCAGAGTGTCTATCCTATATTTATCCGGATTGCTGACAAATTCTTTCAAATCGTCCATGGTGTTCACAATCTTCCCCGGCAGCCGATCTTCAATATCCGGCTCGTAAAAACCGCGATGGTCCACATATGCACGCATGTCATTCAAAACAAAAGCCATCGGGCGGTTCAGGATGTCATAATCAAAGCTAACAGAGGAATAGTCCGTTATGAGATAGTCGGTACTACCCAGCAGCGGATAAAGCTGGTCATGAAAATCCTTAGGCTTGACGATAACGATGTTCTCAAATGCAGGGAAGTCTAACTCCTGCAACTTGTCGTACATATGCAATTTGATGATGAGCAAACCTTGTATCTGTTTGAGGAATGCATCCAGATCAGCAAGGTCGTCCATGCTGAATCCAGCGAGCTTCGAGTTGTCGTATTGCCCCTCCTGTGTATCCAACAGGATGTGCTTGCGGAAGGTAGGCAACCATATTCCGATACTTTTGTATGCCGTAGTGTCAATGTTCATTTTCCTGAAGAAGTCTGTAGGTGTGAACATCAGATCTGTACGAGGCTCGCCTGTAACCCAGACATTATGAACAGGGAGATTGAACGAATGTGCAAGATATCGCTGCCACGTTGTATTGGTCGTAACCAGAATATCCGTGTTGACAGGTGTCTCGTTGTTATCAATACCCACTTTCTTGAAGCCTGTCCCGTGCCATAGGTTAATGCGTTTTCTCCTATTGCGGAAGTGATAACTATCGTAAAAAGAATGTGAATAAACCAAGAATGTGGCACGGAGCAGATACCACCATTCTTCTATGGCGTTGTCAGGAATGATCACGGCAGGATTATCCGCTTTGATGTCGCTTATCAATTTACGGTCGTCTCTGTTATCCACGAACCATACAAAACGGTATCCGGCAAAAGCAGGATGGTTGAGCATGCTTTTGTACAAGGCATACGGGTTGTCTGCATAATCCGGTGATGACCTGAATACAACAATCTTCCCCTCAGGAATAATCACTGACAGGAGCCGGATGACCAATTGTTTTATGTTGCTGAGGTTAATGCGTCTCATTTCTTGTCAAAATATGTTTGAGCGTCTGTCGCTCATCCTTGTTCAGTACAATCAGATATGCGCATGCCGAATACAGAAGAACTGAGCCAGCCACCGTTAGCAGCAGCCGGTAATCACTATGAACGTACCGGATGATGAGCAGGCAATATGCGCAGGTAATTGCGATGGGGCCAATCACGCGGCAAATGACCGTTTTGCAGTAATGCCGGATAGACAATCCCTGAACAATCTTAATATACGGCAACCGGATGACCGCACAGATACATTCGAATGCCAGATAGCACCACATGACTGATGTGCATGCCATTCCCATGTGCAAGCAAATCCATGCTGCGGGTAAAGTGAGCAGTTTGACGGTATTGATGATAAGCGAATAGTACTTGATCTTTCCTGTAGCCTGATTGGCTATAGTGAGTCCCATTGTCATCTGGTCACATATGCAACTGATGAGAATGACCTGGCAGAAAACGGTCGTGTACTCAGGAGGGTTACCCAGCCATATGTGCAAGACTGTATCCATTTCAGCAATGAGAGGTATAGCAATCAACGAAAAAAGCGTAACGGCATATTTGCTTGCCGCCTCCGATAGGCCCAGTACTTTCGACTGCAATCCTTGTCCTGCGGCTTTGACTATTTGCGGGCTCATGGCGTTGGCAATAGATTGTGCAATAAACGCTGTTGCTCCATTGACCTGAAGGGCTATACCATATGCGGCGTTGAGCGCGCTGCCGAATGTCCGGTTCAAGAGAACAGCTATGCCCTGGGTGCGGGCAATGATGCATCCTGTGGAATACATGGTCCATCCGGCAAAACCGCTAAGACTCGCAATACAATCCTTGTTCCATTCGAAGAGGCGAGGCAAGTGACATTCTTCGTATTTAGAGAGTGCATACGCTCCAAATGCAAGCAGGTCAAATATAGAAATGCCGACAAGCAACCAAGAGAATGTAATCAGTTTGTCATAATGTGCCATGTATGTCAAGTAAACGGCAACCAATAACCTCAGCACGCCGTCTGCCACATCAATGACAGAGATGTACACAATGTTTTCCCTTGCAATGAACAATGCTCTGAACGGTGCGGTGACGAATGAAAGACACAGCATCAGTGCAGTCGCAGCGTAAACCCATGTGGCAGCATGCAGACGTTCCGGTTCAATCAATAGAAACTTGTGAATGACGGGCATAGCCAATGCTGCAAAGACGAGCAACAGTGCGCCAGCAATCAGCAAGTGCAGCAACACGCTATTCCCAAACATCTGATAAACCTTGTCAGTCTCTCCTGATCCGTGATAGAATGACAGATACCGCTGAGTGGTGCTGACCAACGCATTGGTTGCAAAAGACAGCATAGACACAACTCCCGCGACTACACTATAGATGCCAAAGTCCTCCTGTCCAAGAGCAGCCAGGATCAGCCTCGTAGAGTATAGCGCCAGACAAACGTTAATGACCGTTCTGGTGTACTGCGCTGCCGTGTTTGCTATGATGCGTTCGCGGGAATTCACGTAAGGATGATTATCAATTGTTATTCGAGGTTATTATCTGAATCAACTGCTGCCTGCATACGATGCCAGATGTTATGCAAGTAGCTAAAATCAGCATAATCAGGACAAACATCATCCGTCTGGGTCCAGCAGGCATAAGGGGAATGGATGCAGACTTCAGTACAGTAAATACCGGTGTATTTTCCTGCAGACGAGCCTGTGTGGCAAGGAACTGCTTCTGGAACGATGAGTAGGCTGAATATTTCAGCTGCATCTCGTTATCAAGATTTTGCGCTACAATCCTGTGCTGCTCGAGGTTCATATCCTTGTGGCTGTCCATGTAACGGACATAGCGTTCGCTGGCTTGCTGATAATCCTCATATGCATCATGCATGACTTTCTCGTAATATACAATATCAGTGCGATTCTTTATGGTCCGGTAGTCTGTCATAAAAGTCTGAAGCGCAGCGCATACAGAGTCCGCCATAATAGCGCAAACCATTTTGTCCTGCGCGGTCACACTGAATGTGATAACGCTTGTCTTGTGGTCAACGGAACATAAAATATCATCCTGCATCAGGCCGATTACGCGCCATTGATCCATGCTCAAGTTGAACACATTCGGTCCTTCGTTTGATACTGTCTTAACCTTTATCTCCTGGGTCTTTTGAGGAAACAAGGACCTTATCCGATTTTTCCATTGCGTCCAAAATGGAACTTTGTATTGTGAGAGCAAATAGTCGTAATACGTACCCTCATAACTTCCGTCTGCTGTTGTTACATGGGTGTCAAACAGCGTAATAAGGAAATTCGGGGACTCAACCATCATCGGATACAACGTGGGGTATAATGCATCCTGGTTAGACATGCTGTTGATGTCAAAGCCGAAAGAAGAAGCCAGTGCCAACAACGAACTTGAGGAACTGACCGATTTTGTCTCCGGAGCCAAAACGACTTCGCATCTGTAGTATCTTGGCACGCCTAATATTAAAGCGGCTGACAATACAAACGTAATCGGCAGCACCCAAAAGAACACCTTGCGGCGTTGCCAAAGAGTCTGTAACAGGCCTAAGATAGATGTCTGGTTAGTATCTTCCATAACAGGTTTATTGTTTGCTTGTTGTGTCATTGTTTCTTTGTCGCGTTGATGATGAGTGTTGTCAGCGTGGCAGCTACACTGGCGAGTGAGGCGCTGGCAGAAGCGATGCTGACCCATTGTGTGGCATTGCCCGGCTGGCGAACAGGACGGCTGGGAACGACAATCTCACACCCTGGCTGCACTTTGCCTCCACGTGTCGGGTGCACCTTGCCATTGGCATATATGATATATGCTTTGCAGCGTCTTGCCCGATTGCTGAAGCCACCTGCCTGATTAATATAGTAGCGTGCTTTCTTGCCATGGATATAGCTGACGGTATTCGGGTAGAGCACTTCGCCGTTGATTTTCACGGTATTGTTGACCGTGGGAATAATCAGTACGTCTCCTTCGCGCAGTGTGATGTCCTCGCCACTGCCCGGATTCGTCAGTGCCGCCGCAAGGTCTATACCCACCCAGTATGTGTCGCCGAGATCCAGTTTCTCCGTGTTGACACTATCTTTAGCCGAAGCAGCCTTGTTAATCTTGAGCAACTGGTCGCGGCGGAGTTTCTCCTCTTCTGTCATCTGTCGTTGCAAGCGAGCTCCGAGTGTATAGGCATGGCTACTCAATCCTCCGGCTTGCAGTACCAAATCCGACAGGCGGTCGTCCTGTGTCTTCATGGTATAAATACCTTCGAACAGCACTTCGCCTTGCACGCGGACATTCATCTGCTGGCCGAATGCCGGACTGCGGCGGACGAATACCTCGTCATATGGTTCCAAAATGAAACCGTGTTCGTTCAGTCCCAGACTGTCGTTGAGTTCAACGGTGAACAGTTGTGTCTTAATCTGCATCTCCTCTTTCGCCTTGGGGTCTATAACGCGGCGTGCTATATCAACTTTGCTGAGCGATGCTTTCTCGGTCAGGCCACCGGCACGGAGAATAAGGTCTTCGACGCTCTCGTTGCGGGCATAAGCAAATGTGTCCGGCTGATATACCTCGCCGTGGATAACCACGGTCAGGTTCTCCAGTTCGTTCTTGCGAGACGGAACAAACAACTGGTCTTCGTTGCGGAGCTCAATATCTTCAGCTGTTCCGGAAAGTATACCCTGCAGGTCAATGGCGATAGCGAGGTAGGTGCGGTCAAGCTGCATCCTGTATAGAACGGCCCGTGTGGCGGAAGCATCCTCACTCAGTCCGTCTGCTGCGGCTACAAGGCCTTGGATGGTGGTGACGTTCTCGTCCAAGCCGTAGAAGCCGGGACGGAAGACGGCGCCCTGAATCTCGACGGTGTTCTTGAGGCGGGGCAGGATAGCAGCCACATCAATCGAGTCACCGTCCATGAGACGGAAGGAGGCAAAGTCCGCATTGCGGATAGTGTGAACGGACTGAGCACCGGCGTTCTTGCGGGTTACACGTACAGCATCGGTATAAGCCTCACCGCTGAACCCTCCTGCGAAATAGAGCAGACGGTCCAGTGTCTCGTCGGGCTTCATCTCGTAGTACATAGGTCGTTTGACCTTGCCGTCGATGCATGTAAGTGCGTTGTAGGTGTTGACGATGATAACATCGCCGTCCTCAAGTCGCACGTCGCCGTCAAGTGTGCCGTCCATCAGGAAACTGTACAAGTCCACCTGGCTGAGCAGTTGGTTACGTCGGAATATACGAATGGAGCGCAGTGTGCCTTTCTCGGTTATGCCTCCGGCCATATACAGGGCGTTCATTACGTTGGCGAAAGCCGACAGCTGATATGAACCCGGTACGGTGACTTCGCCCATGACATTAACGGAGATAGAACGCGTCTGGCCAAGACTGAGCATGACCTGACTGCCTTGATAGCGTGTGCCGATAGTGTTCTTCAGCCGGCGTGTCGCTTCGATGATGGTCAGGCCTCCCAGTTGTATAGGGCCGTATCCTTCAATCGTTATTGTTCCGTCCGGACTGAGTGTTCTCTGCACATTGAGTTGTCCTGCACCGTAGATGTCGATGATGACCTCATCGCCCGGCCCGAGCGTGTAGTTCTTCGGCGTAGCCTGATTCATGTTCGGCTGGAACTGTGCATCGGGCGAACGGAAGATGTCCTGTCCGAAGACGCGGCGTGTTGCTGTCTGCTCGGGTTCCATAGGTTCACCAAACATCTGCTGCACGATTTGTGAGGCGTGATCATGAGAGGCCGGCGATATCTCTCCGTTGTTCTGGCGCTGAATATTGCCGGAAGAGACATTTGCCGGTAAGTTAGTCTGCATCATACCTGAGTTCTGCTGCATCTGCTGTATCATGTTCACCTGTCGGCTCACACGTTGCAGTTGTTCGATGGTCGCACCGTCGCGCAGCAACTGTTTGGCAATCTCCTGTTCATCCTTACCTTGCATGTGCAGGGCAATAGCCGACTGCATGACCTCCTGGTCAGTGAGAGCCATCACTTGCACCATTGGCAAGAGCAGCATCAGTAAAAGGGCTGTTCGTATTCTGTTCATAAGTTGATAGTTTTTCTGTGTTTTGCTTTTAATCGCGAAGGTATATGTCACGCGTGTAAACTTTCTCCTGCACATCGTCCAACGAGGTGTCGTAGCGGTTGGCAATGATAGCCTGGCTTTGGCGTTTGAATTCCTCAAGGTTGTTGACCACTTTGCTGCCGAAGAACGTCGAACCGTCGGCCAGAGTAGGTTCATATATGATAACCGTGGCGCCTTTGGCCTTGATGCGCTTCATGACACCCTGAATGCTTGACTGGCGGAAGTTGTCGGAGTTGGCTTTCATCGTCAGACGATAGACACCGATGACGCACGAATGTTCCTGGTTGGCATCGAAGTCGCCGTGATGGTAGTAATCGTAGTAACCGGCTTTGGCAAGTACACGGTCTGCGATAAAGTCCTTGCGGGTGCGGTTGCTTTCGACAATAGCGCCAATGAGGTTCTCAGGCACGTCCTGATAGTTGGCAAGGAGCTGCTTGGTGTCCTTGGGCAGGCAATAGCCTCCGTAGCCGAATGACGGGTTGTTGTACTGCGTGCCGATGCGCGGGTCAAGACATACGCCCTCGATGATTTTCTGCGTGCTGAGACCTTTCATCTCGGCATAGGTGTCCAGTTCGTTGAAGAAACTGACGCGCAGAGCCAGGTAGGTGTTCGCAAACAGCTTAACCGCTTCGGCCTCGGTGAAGCCCATGAAAAGCGTGTCAATATCAGGTTTGAGGGCTCCCTGCTGCAACATCGCAGCAAAGCGCTCGGCTGCGGCTACGAGACGTGTGTCCTGAAGATCCGTGCCGACAATGATTCGCGACGGATAGAGGTTGTCGTACAAAGCCTTGCTTTCGCGCAAGAACTCCGGCGAGAAGAGGATGTTTTTGCTGCCGGTCTTCTGACGGATGGTCTCGGTGTATCCTACGGGTACAGTGGACTTGATGACCATGACGGCCTCCGGGTTGACCTTCATCACCAGGTGAATGACGGCTTCGACGGCTGATGTGTCGAAATAATTGCGCTGCGGATCATAGTTCGTCGGTGCGGCGATAATCACATAATCCGCATCGCTATATGCCGCTTCGGCATCCAGCGTGGCGGTGAGATGCAATTCTTTCTCAGCAAGGTACTTCTCGATATATTCATCCTGAATAGGTGATTGGCGGCGGTTGAGCATGTCCACCTTTTCCGGCACGATATCCACGGCAGTTACCTGGTGGTTTTGTGCCAGAAGAGTGGCTATACTCAGGCCAACATATCCTGTTCCTGCTACTGCTATCTTCATGATTTCTGGAAATTCTGGTTGTTTCTGGAATTTCTGGGAATAGAGGGATTTACAATCTTGCGTCCACGAGTTCGCGCGGAACAAAACCTTTGACATCAAAGATGACAGCGCCTTGTTGGCGATACTTCTTGAAGTCAAATGTCTTGAACTGGTTGTGGCTGACGCACGCCACGATGGCCTCGTACTTCTTGTCGGGGTCGACAGCGGCGATGAGATCCTTACCGTACTCGTGCTTTACCACGGCCGGAGACGCCCACGGGTCGTAGATGTCCACTTTGCAGCCGAAGTCCTCCAGCTCGGAAGCAATGTCCACTACCTTGGTGTTACGGCAGTCCGGGCAGTTCTCCTTGAAAGTGACGCCGAGGATGAGCACGTTGGAGTCCTTGATCTTGTGGTCGTGCTGGATCATAAGCTTGAGGGTCTTGTCGGCAATGAACTTGGCAATAGAGTTGTTGACAGCACGGCCGGAGAGGATGACCTTGGGATCATAGCCCAGCGACTTGGCCTTGTGGGCGAGATAATACGGGTCAACGGAGATGCAGTGTCCGCCTACCAGTCCCGGACGGTACTTGAGGAAGTTCCACTTGGTGCCTGCAGCCTCGATAACGTCGTTGGTGTCAATGCCTACGCGGTCGCAGATGAGTGCCAGTTCGTTCATGAAGCTGATGTTCACGTCACGCTGGCTGTTCTCCACGGCCTTAGCCGCTTCCGCCACCTTCATGTTCGGAGCACGGTGCGTGCCGTTCTCAAGGATGCTGTTGTAGAGCGCATCAACGATGTCCGCTACCTCGGGCGTGGAGCCGGAAGTGATCTTCTTGATCTTGGTGAGGGTGTTGACCTTGTCACCCGGATTGATGCGCTCGGGCGAGTAGCCGCAGAAGAAGTCCTTGTTGAACTTCAGGCCGCTGAACTTCTCCAGCACCGGAACGCAGTCCTCCTCGGTACATCCGGGATAAACGGTTGACTCGTAAATGACTATGTCGCCTGGGTTGAGCGTCTTGCCAATCGTCTCGCTTGCCTTGAGCAGCGGCGTGAGGTCTGGGTTGTTGAAACGGTCGATGGGCGTAGGAACCGTAACGATGTAGGTGTTGGCTTTCTTGAGCTCCTCTACGTCGGATGTGAGGGTCAGGCCTACAGTCTTGGTGGTCTCGTACAGGTCGCGTGCCTGCTTCATACCGACAAGGTCGGCTTCAAGGGTGTGGTCCTTGCCGGCCTGCAGTTCGGCTACTCGGGGTTCGAAGATGTCAAAACCGATTACGCGGTATTTCTTTCCATATTCAATCGCCAGTGGCAGGCCCACATAACCCAATCCTACCACGGCGATAACTCGATTTGTTAAGTCCATATATTTTTGTGTATTTTTAGCTTGTAGTTTTCGTTTCATTCACATGTGCGCACGTTCACAAATATACGCGCAATCAAAAGCGGGCACAAAGGTACAAAAAAAAAATGATATTTCCAAATTTTTTATTGGAAAAAAATGCTTATGCCCAAAATTTTTGCTGTTATGCGTTATTTCAGGAGCAAAAGCCCGGGTTGTCCGCTCTTGTTTTCCTGTAAAAACATGGCAAAAAGTGTATAATACAAAGTATTATACAGTGTGTCGTTGAAAAATCAAAAAAATCGGCAGTATCCTGTGGCTATCCTGTGGGTATGTTGTGGTTATCCTGTGGTAAAGGCCCGATAGTGGCCCGATAGTGGCCCGATAAATGCCCGATAATAGCATGATGGTTATCCGGCAAATGCTTGCTGGGCGGATGGCGATGGATTGTGGGATTATGGAGAGGCGGTGAGCGTGAGGTGCGGGCGCGGAGGGCGTGAAGAGTGGGGGCGGAGAGCGTGAGATGCGGGTGCTGCGGGGGTAAAAAGCGGGCGCGGAGGGGTGCGGGAGAAGGGATTTTTGAGGGAGTTTGCGAAAAAAGTGCATAAAAATGCAGAAAAAATGGTCCGAAAATTTGGAAATTTCATTTTTTTTTTGTAACTTTGTCCGGTTTTTGCGCGGAGCGCGCACGAATACGTATGCGAATGCCTGTGTGGGTACATAGAATAATCGGTTGCGTTGCGGGTGCAGTTATGCTGCAAGCGGCTGTCGTTGCTGCCGGAAACGCCGGTGCGGCGCGTGTCCGTATGGAGGCGTTGCAAGACACTGAACTTGCAAGAACCCCGATGGAGATACCCCGTAGCGCAAAGTTTGCGGGGGTACCGATAGAGATACCCCATGGCGCAAAGTTTGCGGGGACACCGATAGAGACACCCCACAGCGCAAAGCTTGCGGGGACACCAATCGGGTCGTCGCCGTCGGTGGACTATTCGACCAACCCGTTCTCGGCGACGACAAGCAAGAACCAGCCGAAAGATGCGTTTGACGGGGATATGAACACGTTCTATGCATCGTATGAGCGGACGTACACGTGGGTAGGACTGGACTTGGGGCAGAAACATGTGATAACCAAAGTGGGGTGGAGTCCTAGGAACGACGGTCAAGGCGAGAAACGTGTGCAGCTGGCGGTGTTCGAAGGCGCGAACAGAGCGGACTTCATGGATGCCGTGCCCATCTATCTGAACGACAAGAAAGGCACGATAGGCAAGATGGATTATGCGGATGTGGACTGTTCGCTGGGTTTCCGGTACGTGCGGTACGTAGGTCCGAACGATGCGCGTTGTAATGTGGCTGAGGTGGAGTTCTACGGCTATGCCGGCGAAGGTGACAGTACGCGGCTGTACAGGCCGACAAACCTGCCGCTGGTGATTATCCGGACAAAAGACAGTCAGGATCCTTACGACAAAGTGAACTACATAGAAAGCGTGGTGACGATAATTAGCGGTCAGCAGTCAGCAGTCAGCGGTCAGCAGTCAGCGGTCAGCGGTCAGGTGCAAGTGCTGCGGGACAGTGCAGGCGTGCGGTTGCGGGGCAATGCGTCGATGGGGTTCCCGAAGAAGCCGTACCGGATAAAGTTCGCGAACAAGCATAATGTGCTGGGATCGCCCGCCAATGCGAAGAACTGGACGCTGATCAACAACTACGGCGACAAGAGTCTGATGCGTAACATCCTGGCGTTCCATGTGAGCGAGGCGGCCGAGATGCCCTACACGCCGTACTGCCAGGCGGTGGATGTGATGGTGAACGGCGAATACAAAGGCTGCTACCAGTTGTGCGACAAGATAGAGGTGAAGAAAGGCCGTGTGGATGTGAAAGAGATGAAACCGACAGATGTGTCGGGCGAGGCGCTGACGGGAGGATACCTGTGGGAAGTGGACAGCTATGCGTACAACGAACCGAACTACTTCTATACGCAGTACGGCATCGGGGTGACCATCCACTCGCCGAAAGATGACGAGATAGTGAGTGCGCAGCAGTCGTATCTGACGAACTTCTGCCAGTCGCTGGAGAACGCCGCATACAAGGCTTCGGCAAGCAACAGGTCGTGGCGGGAGTATGTGGATTATTCGACATTCGCGCGGTACTTCCTGATCAACCAGCTGTGCGGCAATCCAGACCTGTACTGGAGCATGTACATGTACAAGCAGCGGGGCGACCAGAGAGCGTATACCGGTCCGGTGTGGGATTTTGACATAGCGTTTGACAACGACAACCGCGTCTATCCGCTGAAGAACGCCACGGATTATCTGTACGGCATAGCGGGCGAGGCGGCAACATTTGCCAAGAAGATGCTGTTCGCCGACCAACAGGCGAAAGACGATATGAAGGCGTGCTGGCACAAGATGCGCAACAACGGCATCAGCGCCGATGAACTGGCGGAGTATGTGGACGTCGTGGCCGAGGAACTGGATGAGTCGCAACGGCTGAATTTCCTCAGGTGGCCCATCCTGAGCGAGTATGTGCACCAGAACCCCGTGGCATTGGGTTCGTACAGCAAGGAAGTGGAGCGGGTAAAAGAGTACCTGAAGATGCGCGTGGGCTGGATGGACAGGAAGTTAGGCTACACGTGGCAGCCTATAGAGCAGCCGTCGGCGGTCGGGAATCAGCATTCAGACGTCAGCAATCAGCAGTCAGCGCGGAAGATTATGCGTGACGGGCAGCTGCTGATAGAACGTGAGGGGAAGACCTATACGGTGACGGGAGAGAGGATAGAATAATTTCAAGATTTAAAATTAGAACAAAAACGAAAGAATGAACTATGGATACAAGAAAAGTTAGAGTGCGTTTTGCACCATCGCCGACAGGTGCACTGCATATCGGCGGTGTACGTACGGCATTGTACAATTACCTGTTCGCGCGTCAGAATGACGGCGACATGCTTCTGCGCATAGAGGACACCGACTCGACACGTTTCGTGCCGGGTGCTGAGGAATATATCTTAGAGTCATTGCGCTGGCTTGGCATAGAGATAGATGAAGGCCTGCGTATGAATGCCGAGGGAAAAGTGGAGAGTGTCGGCGACAACGGTCCGTACCGCCAGAGCGAACGCCGTGATATATACTGGGAGTATGTGCAGCAACTGCTGGACAGACATCTGGCCTATGTGGCGTTTGACACGCCAGAACAGCTGGAAGCCAAGCGCAAGGAGATACCGAACTTCCAGTACGACGCCACGACGCGCAGCATGATGGACAACTCGCTGACCTGTCCGCAAGCGAAAGCGCGTGTGGAGAGCGGAGAGCAGTTTGTGGTGCGGTTCCTGGTAGAGCCGGACGAAGAGATAGTAGTGCACGACCTGATTCGCGGTGACGTGACCATCAACTCGAACATATTGGACGACAAGGTGCTGTACAAATCTGCAGACAAGCTGCCGACGTACCACCTGGCGAACATCGTTGACGACCACCTGATGGGAATCACCCACGTTATCCGCGGCGAGGAGTGGCTGCCAAGTGCGCCGCTGCATGTGCTGCTGTACAAGGCATTCGGCTGGGAAGACACGATGCCGCAGTTCGCCCACCTGCCTCTGCTGCTCAAGCCTGACGGCAACGGCAAGCTGAGCAAGCGTGACGGTGACCGTTTGGGATTCCCGGTATTCCCGCTGGAGTTCCACAACCAGAAAGACGGTTCGGTCAGCAGCGGCTACAGAGAGAGCGGCTACTATCCGGAGGCTGTTATCAACTTCCTCGCACTGCTGGGCTGGCACGCTTCGGGTGACCAGGAGATGTTCACGATGGACGAGCTGATAGCACAGTTCTCGCTGGAAAGAGTGAGCAAGAGCGGCGCCAAGTTCGACTATGAGAAGGGCAAGTGGTTCAACCACCAGTACCTGCAGTTGCGTTCGAATGAACAGCTGGCTGAAGAGTTCCGTCCCATCTTGGTAGAGAAGATAGGCGAGCGCGCCGTAAAGAGCATCGGCAAGGAGAAAGTGGCGCATATCATCGGACTGATGAAGGAGCGCGTGTCGTTCGTAAGCGAGCTGTGGGAGCAGTGCAACTTCTTCTTCGTTGCTCCTGAGGAGTATGACGAGAAGTCTCTGAAGAAACGCTGGAAAGAAGACTCGCCGAAGCATATGAAAGAGCTGTTAGCGGTACTGAAGGCACAGAAAGACTGGAGTGCCGACGCGCTGGATGCAACCGTTCTGCCGTGGATAGAGGAGAAAGGCTACGGGCTGGGCATCGTGATGAACGCGTTCCGCATCTGCCTGGTAGGTGCAGCGCGCGGACCGCATATCTGGGCGATAACAGATGTGCTCGGCAAGGATGAGGTGCTGCGCCGCGTGGAGACAGCGTTGAAAAAGTTGAAAGTTGAAAGTTGAAAGAAGTTTAGAGTTGAGTGTTTAGAGTTTAGAGTTGTTGAAAAAGTTGAAAGTATAGTAGTTGAAAGACAATGAACTATCTACAATGGACTAACAACACTAAACTCACGAACGACACTAAACTTTAAACTCTAAACGCTAAACTATAGAATAAAACAGCCATGAGAACAAACCTGAGTTCGCATATCTCGCTGAGCCGGGTGGCGAAGAAACTGTACAAACCCGACGATGTGTTCGAACTGTCCCGCGTCAGCAGGATGGAGAAAGTGAAGACAACCGTCTATGAGACAGGCAAGGAAGGTGCTGTGGCAGTTGCGCGGCATATAGCCGAGCTCGTTTCGCAGCGTCAGAAAGAAGGCAAGAAGTTCGTGCTGAGCATGATGACCGGCCGTTCGATGCAGGACATATTCGCGGAACTGATCCGTCTGCACGATGAGGGACTGAGTTTCAGGAACGTGGTGCTGGTGGTCGGCTATGAGTATTATCCGCTTGCCACGGAGGATGCAGGCTGTCTGGGACAACTGGAGGAACAGCTGATATCGAAAGTGGGTATCCTGCCGGCGAACGTGATAGCCATCCCCGGAACGCTGGCGAAAGAGGATATCATCGACGCCTGTGCAGCGTACGAGCGTACGATACAGGAACTGGGCGGAATAGACCTGATGCTGTTGGGTATAGGCCGCGGCGGCAACATCGCGTTCAACGAACCGGGTACACAGTTCAACAGCGAGACGCGTCTGGTGCTGCTGGACAACAACTCACGGGCGGACGCAAGCGAGCTGTTCGGTACACCGGAAGCTGTGCCGGTAAGTGCGATCACGATAGGCATAGGCACAATCCTGCATGCCAAAGAGATAGTACTGGTGGCCTGGGGCGAGCATAAAGCCATACCGGTTGCATCCGCCATTGAGCAGGATGCCTCGCCGGCCTGTCCGGCCTCGGCACTGCAGCTGGCATCGAACGCGCATATCTATCTCGACCTGTCGGCGGCGGACAAGCTGACGCGTATCAGCAAGCCGTGGATGGTGACGAGCTGCGAGTGGGATGACCAGTTGATCCGGAAAGCCATCGTGTGGCTGTGCCAGAAGACCGACAAGCCGATACTCAAACTGACGAACAAGGACTATAACGACCATGGTCTGGCTGAGCTGATGACGCTGTTCGGTTCGGCGTACAACTGCAACATCAAGGTGTTCAACGACCTTCAGCACACGATAACCGGCTGGCCGGGCGGCAAGCCTAACGCCGATGACAGCAACCGTCCGGAGCGTGCCAAGCCGTTCCCGAAGAACGTGGTGATTTTCTCGCCGCACCCGGACGACGACGTGATATCCATGGGCGGTACGTTCGCCCGCCTGATCAAGCAGGGGCATAACGTGCATATAGCCTATCAGACTTCGGGATGTATAGCGGTGTGCGACGACGAGGTGGTTCGGTTCATGGACTTTATCAAAGGGTACAAGCAGATGCATATGCCCGAAGACAAGGTGATAGAAAAGAAGTACGACGAGTACCTGCACTTCTTCAGCAAAGAGAAGATCGGTGACCAGGATACGCGCGAGATACTGGACATCAAGGCGCTTATCCGTCGCGGTGAGGCGACTGCCGCCTGCCGGCACATGGGACTGCCGCTGGATCATATCCATTTCCTGAACCTGCCGTTCTATGAGACAGGCACGATCAAGAAAGGTCCGCTGACGGAGAAGGATATACGCATTGTGGAAGACCTGCTGCTGCAGATCAAGCCCGACCAGATATTCGTAGCCGGCGACCTGGCTGACCCGCACGGAACGCACCGCGTATGTACCGATGCCGTGCTGGCGGCGATAGATGACCTGAAGGAGACCGCGGCGTGGGATGCATGGCTGAAGAACTGCCGCATATGGATGTACCGCGGCGCATGGATGGAGTGGGGAGTGGACCTGATAGAGATGGCTGTGCCGATGTCGCCTGAAGAACTGCGGTTCAAGCGGAACTCGATACTTAAGCACCAGTCGCAGATGGAGAGTGCACCGTTCATGGGCAATGACGAGCGTCTGTTCTGGCAACGTGCCGAGGACCGGAACCATGCGACGGCGGAACTCTATGCGAAACTGGGACTCGCTAATTATGAGGCGATTGAAGCCTTCGTCCAATATATACCGCTGTGATTTTGTTTTTTTGAGGCATCTTTGTGACTTCGGCTCGGTCATTATGTCCCACATAACTCCCTCACCGGAAGCCGCAAATCTGCTCTCAAAAAAATCAAAATAGGAACAGTATGATGACTTCATAAGGAAGGCCACATTCTGATTGTAAAAAGTAAAATTAATTATAATGAAAAACATTACCTGTTTCGTTCCGTACCAATCGGATCAACAAGTGCAAGCCACTGTTCAGAACCTGAGCAAACAGGAGCTGGTGGCAGAGATACACTATCTGAAAGGCGATATACGTTCGACGGCGAACGTGCGATTCATCGCATCACAAAGCCATACGCCCTATACGCTCATCTACACCAAATACACGACGTTGTCGTTCGTTCTGTTCGCGCTGGAGCGTATGGAGGCACTGATGGAGGACACTGGTGCTGCGATGGCTTATGCCGACCACTTCAACCAGTCGGGCGATGTGCGCACCAATGCGCCGGTGATAGACTACCAGATGGGTGCGTTGCGTGACGATTTTGATTTCGGTTCGGTGCTGCTGTACCGGACATCGGCACTGCAGGAGGCTGTCGGACGAATGGATGTGGACTACCAGTATGCAGGACTGTACGACCTGCGCCTGAAGGTCAGCCAGAAAGGTGCGCTGGAGCACATCAACGAGTACCTGTACTACGATGTGGAACTGGATACGCGAAAGTCCGGCGAGAAACTGTTCGACTATGTTGATCCGAAGAACAGAGGCGTGCAGATAGAGATGGAGCAAGCCGTGACACGTCACCTGAAGGATATAGGCGGCTACCTGAAGCCGGAGTTCAAGGACGTGGACATGCAAGGCGGAGATTTTGAGTACGAGGCGTCGGTGGTTATCCCCTGCAAGAACAGGGTGCGTACCATCGAGACCGCCATCCGCAGTGCACTGAGCCAGAAAGTGAATGCGCCGTACAAGTACAATGTGATCGTTGTGGACGATAATAGCGACGATGGCACCGTAGATGCCATCAAGAAGATTGTCGCCGAAGGGCACGACAACCTGATATACATTGCACAGGACAAGAGCTGGCACGCGATAGGCGGCAACTGGAACGTGGCGCTGCACCATCCGAAATGCGGACGGTTCGCCATCCAGCTGGACAGCGATGACACGTACTATGACGAGACAACGGTGCAGAAGTTCATTGACGCCTTCCATGAGCAGAACTGCGCCATGGTGGTAGGCACCTACCGGATGACGGACTTCGACGGCAATCAGTTGCCTCCGGGAGTGATTGACCACAAGGAGTGGACACCGGACAACGGCAGGAACAACGCCTTGCGCATCAACGGCCTGGGTGCACCGCGCGGGTTCTACACGCCGCTGCTGCGCACCATCAACTTCCCGACCACGAAGTACGGTGAGGATTATGCCGTAGGTTTGCGCGTGAGCCGCGAGTACCAGATAGGCAGGATTTATGACGTGCTGTACAACTGCCGCCGCTGGGAGGACAACTCCGATGCGAACTGCGATATAGTGGCCATGAATGCCAATAACTTCTATAAGGATCGCATCCGCACATGGGAACTGAAGGCTAGGATAGCAATGAATAAAATTGCCGTTAGCCGTTAGCCATTGACCATTAGTGTTTTAGCGTAATAGCCAATGGCCAAAAGCCAATAGCCATGAATATCAGAGTAGGCATACTGACGGCACCGAAGATCCGGTGCGAGCGATGCGCTGAAGGCGTGTGGCTGCGCGGTGTGCGGATAGGGATAGGTTTTCATTGGGACAGAACGGAAGACCAGCTGTTTGAGGGAGAGATGGAGATCCGTGATAACGGTGACGGGACAGAGACGGCAATCAATACGCTGGATGTGGAGGACTATCTGAGTTCGGTTATCACATCGGAGATGTCCGCCACCTCGTCACCGGAGCTGCTGAAAGCACACGCAGTGATATCGCGCAGTTGGGTGCTGAAGGGACTGGAAAGACGAAAGGCCGCTTCGCTCGAAGATGAAAGCCATGACGGATACATAGATACGACTGAGCGGCGCATTGTGTGGTACGAGCGGGATGCACATACGGGATTTGATGTCTGTGCGGATGACCACTGCCAGCGCTACGAGGGGATAACCCGCCGGGATGCGGATGCAGAGGCTGCCAAGCGTGTGAAAGAGGCCGTAGAGGCGACACGGGGACTGGTGCTGGTGGACCCGACGGACAATGACGCTATATGTGACACCCGGTTCTACAAGTGCTGCGGCGGACGGACGGAGCTGTTTGAGAACGCATGGGCACCGCACCACTACAGGTATCTGGAGAGCGTGGAGTGTCCGTACTGCAATACAAAAGATGTGCGTGTGCTCAATCAGGTACTGAACAACTACGACCGGGAGACGCAGGATTTCTACAGATGGACGGTACGATACACGGCGGAGGAGTTGGCGGAGATCATCCTTGAGCGTTCAGGGATAGATTTCGGGGAGATAGAAGAACTGCGACCTATAAAAAGAGGTCCGAGCGGAAGAATATACGAGATGGAGATAGTGGGAAAGAAGCACCGGATGACCGTTGGCAAGGAACTGGAGATCCGTAAATGGCTGAGCAGGACGTGTCTGTACAGTTCGGCGTTCGAGGTGGAGCGTGAAGGAACCTGTTTTGTGCTGCACGGCAAAGGTTGGGGACACGGCGTAGGGCTGTGCCAGATAGGCGCCGCGGTAATGGCGGACAAAGGATACAACTACGAACAGATACTGGCGCATTACTATCCGGGTGCGCAACTAAAACGAATATAATGAGTCAGCCAAACATGGCTGACAGCAAAACAATACACCATGAAACATAATCTACAAATTACGCTCTTAGCCGTTGCTGTTCTGCTGTTAGCAGGGCAGAGCAGGGCGGAAGTACCGGCCAATGTCCGGCAGGAGATGCGTATGGACAAACCGTTCATCACTGACCAGCAGACGCAGCACGAGACGCTACCCCAGGTAGCAGCCTCGACGGACAGTCTGGTGCGTGTGACCACGAAGTACATCCATACCTATATTGACACCATCCGCGTTGTCCGATACAGCGAGGACAGTGTCGCCCGTATAGACACGATAACAACCTATGCGGACTCCACTAGCCGTAAGGGACACTATGTGCAAGCATATATAGGCGGAGGTTACGGCTCGATAGGTTTCGGTCTGGACAAGAACTACGGCGGCAAGGTCACGGGTTTCTTCTCGGGCAGGGCACAAATACAATACGCGTATTTTTTCCACGAACACTGGGGCGTAGGTGCCGGACTATGGTTTGAGAACCTGAGTTCCGTAGCGTCGTTGTCGAACGGCAAGGAATATACAGACTTCTTCTATGAGGACCGTATAGATACGGATGGCGAGTCCGGGTACAATCATACGGCGCGTGTGTACGCATGGCGCGAGCGTGCGACCATATATAATCTCGCTATCCCTGTATCCATCCAGACACAGTGGTGGAACGAGGCCGGTAAGGTAGGCGTGTTCGGTGCGTTAGGAATAGCGCCGGCGTTCGCCATTGCGCAGAAATACCGATTGATAGAGGGCGATGTGGAGCACTTTGGCGAGTATCCGACCTGGGGACTAACACTGGACGGGATGGCTGACCATGAGTATGCGCGCAATACCGATGACCCGAACCTATATACCGGCAAGCCGACCGCACAGGGCAAGATGAATGTCAAACCGATGGCAACGCTGTTTGCCGAGGTTGGCATGCTGGTGAACCTGACGCGTCAACTGGATATGATGATCGGTGTGTACGGTCACTTTACGCCGAACAATGTGGTGACGGAGACGATCACCTCCCGGTTCCAGCCATCCGAAGCCGGTGCGGATGCAGCACCTTTCGGCTGGGGTGAGGGACAGCGTGTCGGTCCGGAAACGTTTATGGATGAGTATAAGGGACTATACGCCACTAATCTGCGCGATGGCGCCACCCGTCCGTGGGCAGTTGGGCTGAAGGTCGGTATTCACTGGCACCACTACAACAAACCCAAGAGCCATACCGAACAGAACTTCGACTATTTCTTCCGCGCAGATACGACAGAGCGTACCGTGGAGCGTGTGGAGACCGAAGTGGTGGAGCGCATCGATACATTTAAGCGTGCCCCCCAAATGGAGATCAAGCTCATCCAGAAGAAGGTGGACAAACTCAACAAGATCTACTTTGCTTTCGACAGTTACACCTTGAACAGCAAATCCAAGAAGTACCTGCGTGAGATATATGAGGAACTCAAGGAGATACCGAACCACATAATCATCGGCGGTCACTCGTCGGAAGAAGGACAGGTAGAGTACAATGAGCAGTTGGCTCTGAATCGTGCAACAGCGGTGAAGAAGTACCTCGTACAGCTCGGCATTCCGGATGCACAATTAGAGGTTAAGAACTACGGTGCACGCGTGGCGAATGAGGAGAGGTTGGATAACAATATATCGCTGGACAGGCGCGTGGAAATCGTCATAATGGAATAACCTCAATAGCACAATCTAACGATTTAACAGTTTAACAATTTAACGGTTTAACAAAAAATCAGAGATTATGAAAACACGTACTATATTTATCAGTCTGCTACTTGCAGCCGTTTGCGCTGCGCCGGTGTTCGGGCGCACGTTTAAATCCGGTGATAAGATTTATGTGCATGCCGATCAAACGGTGCAAAATACCCCCGAAGATAATAAAGGAGGGTTTGACTGGACGGTTTCAAATGCGAAGTTGTTCTTGTATGTCTTTGATGGCGATGGAGATAAGTTTATTGAACTCGTGAAAAAAGAAGGAAAAACCTATATGGCAACTATGCCGTCAGGAACGTGGAAAAAGTGTATTGTTACCCGTCAAGATCCGGGTAAGTATACACCTAGTTGGGATGCGGTGTGGACTCAAACATCGGACTTGTATATCCCGGATGATGCCGTGCTGAATGGTATTCGTAAAATGCCGGAGAAGGATAAAGTTCAAGATACGTATTGGACTCACTTTGTTCCTGAGGCTGCGAATATAGGTCAATATGTAAAGGCAACTGAAGAGCATTTCTCCATTTGTGAGAATGCGTTTGGCGGCCCGTATGCTTTGCATACGAAGTTAACATCTGACAAGTCCGCATATGACCATACAGGTATCAAATGGCATGCATGGTTCAGGTCGTATGACAAACAAACATGGACGGCTCTGGATAAGTATGCGGGAACTGTACACGATGGTGAAACATTGTTTGATTTACCTGACAATGTGTTGCCCAAATTATCAGAGGTGACCAGTAATCCCAAGAAAGTTTATTATTTCTTATACTCAACTGATGCAACAGGCCAACGGCTTATCAGTTTGACACCGGATGCCAAAGGCTGCGATCTTGATTGCACAATCACATCCTTTGAGGTGGCATGCTCGGCGGTGAATGCCAACGATACGACCTATACGCTGGACGGCATGGTGGCATTCGGCGAGCCGAACGGAGACCTGGTAATCAGATGTGACAACAAGTCCGTAACCATCAATGCGGCTGACGCCAAGAGTCCGCAGACTTTCTCTATCAAAGGCTTGCGCGCCGCACTGACTGAGGGTAGGACCACCACGGCTACTGCCGAGTTCAGGGGCAACAGCGGATGCACGAAGACGGTAGAGGTGAAAATCCCAAATGCTACGCAAGGTATTATATACAAGCATATCGATCTATTGGTGGGTGAAACTACGCCGCTTACTCCGAGTGTTACGCCTAATTACGATAACAAGCATATCTGGTACGTCAACGGCAAGGAGCAACCCTCTATGCAGGGCAAGCAGTCGAGTACTGCGTTCTTTGACAAGAATACAACCTACTACACCTACCGTGAGTTCTATCCCGAAGGGGGGGGCATGGGCAATATGATGAGTAATGGCAGCTATGAAGATGATTTCAACTATGGCACAAAGTGGCAGAAATCCCTCATCAGTGATTATGAGTTCTGGGGTAAGTATGAGACGACATCTCAGATAAACTTCTACACCGATACCGTTGGTGCAGGATGCATCAATCCCAACAAACGCAGTGACAATGGTTTTGCGGTGGTGAAGAGTGCCAACAATTTCTTCTATACCTTTGCCAAGGTGAAAGCGCGTGAAGGCAGTTACTTTGCGTTGTTTGACGCAGCATCCGATGGCGTGTCCGGCAAGAAAGCATGGTTTGCCAACACAGAGAAGAACCCCAACCTGAAGTTGCAGAAAGGTACGACGTATCTGTTCTCGTTCTGGGCGGCGAACATCAACAACTACGGAGAAATGGACAACGCAGCCAAACTGCAGTTTCAGATTACGTACAATGGCAAGACAGAGAAGTTAGGCAAGGTGTTGGATCTGGGCAGTGCAGAATTCCGTAACAACCGCTGGCACCAGTGCTCCGCCACTTTCTATGCGGATGCCGATGCCTCGAATGTGACCATCTCGGTGGTGAACCTCAATACGAACAAATTGAATACAGGTAACGATTTCGCTCTGGATGATATCCAGTTCCGCGCCGTGAGCAGTGCCACACGTGCGGTAAGGATACAGCAGGTGTTTGAGGTGCAGACCCATGAGCCGCACGTATATAAGCTCACCGCTACGGCGCAGCCGATGGCGTGTGACGAGACGTCGTACAAAGTATCCATTACTGTGACCTACGACAATCCTAAGGGCAAACTGGTAATCATGGATGTGACGGCAGGCAAGGAAGTGTTCAACGGTACCGTACCGACACAAGGAGCCGACTGGGACAAGCAGAAGACGAAGACCGTCAGCGTGCAGATCGACGGACTTGAGCCTGCCGAGCACCAGTATAAGGCTTACTTCGCCGAGTGGCCGAAGTCCTACGCCGAGGGCTCATCCACAGCACCGGCGTTCACGAACTGCTGTGTGGAAGGTCTTATGTTCCGCAAGTGGGAGAACGTGCTGTTTATTGACAACGGCAAGGGACTATTCACCGCATACCAGTGGTATAAGAACGACAAGAAACTGCAAGGTGAGACCAAGCAGCGTTACTATACAGGACAGACGCCCATGGCAGGAACGAGTGACACCTATTATTGCGAGGTGACGCGTAAGGACGGAACGACAGAGAAGACCTGTCCGCACACCTTTGACGAGTGCCCGCGTTCGGCAGAGCAAACAGCTGTCGAGGACATTATGCTGGACGGCATAGCCGTATGGCCGACGCAGGTGCCAGCCGGAGCAAATATCACGATAAGCAAGACCTTTGCCGGCAGCGTTCGTGCTACCCTGCTTACCCTGACCGGACAGACCGTCAGCACCAATGAGCTGCGTGGTGACGAATCAACGATGGCTATGCCTGAAGTGACAGGCATATACCTGTTGCAATTACAAGGAACATCAACCCAAAGAACAGTCAAGATAAATGTGTACTAAAAAGACCTTAATTACCCTAATCGCTTTCGGTGTGGCTCTTGGCATGTATGCACAGGAGACAGCCACCGAGCGTATAGCAGGACGAGAACTGACAGAGGTGCAGCATGAAGAGCAGCGTATATCGTTGCCTGTTGACCCATTGTCGGAGGACAGTCTGGTAGAAGTATGGACGCTGGATATCAATACGTATATCGACACCCTGCGCACTATTACTCAGCGCGAGAGAACAGCAGAGGTTGCAAGTGACTCGGCATCACGCAAAGGACACTATGTTGAGATTCATGCCGGTGCCGGTATAGGTAACGTGGGCTACGGATTCCTGAACAAGAATCTTACGCACACCTCCGCTACAGGCAGCGAGAAGGCCGGCATCTCCGGTGTGGTGCAACTGCAGTATGCATATTTCTTCCACAAGAATGTAGGCGTCGGCGTGGGTGCCTGGCTTGCCAATTATACGTCAGAGGGACAACTGTCGGGTGACTTTGTCTTCCCCGGTCAGTGGGACAGTGATGTGAAAAACGGTATAAGTGAGCAATATACCCATCATGCCGAGATCAAGCAGTGGAAAGAGCGCCAGACGATACATACCGCAGGTGTGCCGGTATCGTTGCAGTTCCAGGCATGGGGAAAGAAGGACAAGGCCGGCTTCTTCGCCTCACTTGGCGCGGCTCCGGCATTCACTGTCATGAGTAACTACCGTGTGCTGAATGGCGAGATAGAGCATTGGGGCGAGTACCCGCAGCGTGGCGGTGCGCAGATCCATGACGCTCATGAGTTCACCACCTTCCGTTACGACAACCGTTTGGGCAAGCAGAACATGAAACTGTTCACCGCAACCGCCTTTGTGGACCTTGGCCTGCTGGTGAAGATGAGCAAGCAGACTGACCTGCTGATAGGCGTGTACGGGCACTATACGGTAATGGATATTCAGGGTGCGCAACCCGTAGAGATAGGTTGGAAGGACGAACGGTTCCCGAACCTCAGTATGGAGGAATACAAAGGCATACTTGCCACCAAGTGTCTGGATAATGGCGGCGCACTGCATCCATGGCAGGCCGGTGTGAAGATTGGTGTGCACTGGCACAGCCTGCCCAAGCCTCGGACGACGACCACCATTTATGCTGATACAACCTTGCAAATGGTTACACGCAATGATACCGTTTGGACCTCACGTATCGATACGCTGCATCGCGATATCCCGCGTGCTACCGAGCGTGTACAGCGAGAGATAGACAAACTCAACCGCATCTACTTTGCGTTTGACAGTCACCAGTTAAGCGAGGAGTCCATGGCGTTCCTGCAGCAGATAGCCGAACAACTGAAGACTATCCCGAACAATATACTTATCGGCGGACACGCATCAAAAGAAGGTACACAGGCGCATAACGCGCGCCTCGCGCACTATCGTGCGCTGATGGTCAAGTATTACCTTGTGGACTGCGGCATACCTGCCACGCGCATGAAGGTGAAAGACTATGGCTCCAGTGTAACCAACGCTATCAACCTGCACGAAGACCTGTCGCTTGACAGACGTGTGGAAATTATTGTGCTGGACGAATAAAAAATTAACATGAGACTTTGATACTTTTGATACTTTGTCCGTAAGTGATTGATATACAAAGAGCCTGCCCGCCCGCAATAAAAATGAAAGTATCATAGTATCAAAAGTATCATTGCAAAATAATAAAACTATGTCATACAAATTTTCGAACGCTGCGCCATTGCCGGGGTCCCTGACGCAACTTGTAAAGTTGTTGTGGGGAGAGCCGAGGCACGCATCGCCTTTATTGCGCGAAGTGCAATCCGTGCGACTGCGTAGCCGAAGGCGATCGTTAGTGATTTGTTAAATATACATTAGAGGTTCGTTAACCATTATCAGGGGCAACACGCCCCCTGAAGCATATAGAACCAGATTAACCAATAGTCGGAATATAGAAGTAGAACATAACACCCACCATTATGAAACACCTATTCATCATGAAAACTCGAAATATAGTTATTAGTGTGCTAACGGCGCTGTTTTGTGCTGTTGGGACAAATAAAGTATCTGCTACTCGATATTTTGAGGAGGGAGAAAAAATTTATGTTTACGTTAATCAGGATTATCATGACGGAGAGTTTAACTGGACGAATTATGGCGGCACATACTTGTGGATGTATGTATTCAACGGAGAAGGCAATTGGTGGGTAAAGTTGACATCAGATAATGGAGATATTTATGCAGGAAGTATGCCTTCTGGTTATTGGGACAAGTGTATTATTTTACGTAAGAAATATGACGATTGTTGCAATTGGAATGACATATATAATCGTACTTGCCGCATACCATTGTTAGATAATTATTCGATAAATTGTATCAATAAATTCTGGGATAGTAAAGGTAATGAAGATTGCGATGGAATGGCGGAATGGCGAACTTATGCTCCAAGACCAGAGGATATAAGTGGTTGGGTATCTGGAATGACTGCTGAAGTAATAAAGATATGCCCTGATGCCTTAAATAGTAACATATCCTTACATCCTAAACTGAATGGTGATAAATCTAATTATTTATACGATGATGTGCTTTGTCATGCATGGTATTCTTCTACCGATGGCGTCACATGGACTTCTGTGGATGGCTACGGAGGAAATCTTCGTGACGGAGAACAAGATAGGGATTATCTTACGACAATCNNATACTATTATTTGCATTCAACAAAACCGAGTGGATGTCGATTATTAAAATATGTTGTAGACGATGAAGGCTGTACATTAGATTGCACAATAACGTCATTAGAAACAGCCATTTCTAATGTAAATGCAGATGATAACACTTTCGTCTTGGATGGCATGGTGGCCTTTGGAGATGCAGAAGGGAAAAATCTTGTAGTAGAGTGCAATGGAAAATCTAAAACAATAGATGATCCCAAAAGTCCTCAATCGTTTTCATTGACGGATGTTCCGGCGAATGCAGCGGATGTAGATGTTGAGAAACCGCTTAATGTTTATTTTATTAAAGATGGTGTTAAATTTTGCGAGAAAAGTATAGATATAACTCTCCCGAAAAGTAGAAATGCTGTTATGACACATGACACATTGCATGTGCTGACAGGGACAACGTCTACACTTTCCCCTACAGATGCAGAGTTGAGTAATAAGGCAATATGGCTATTAGGTTCTACAGAGAAAGCAACGCAGAGTGCTGGTGTCGAGAAATCATATACATTACCTACATCATCAGTACCCGTCATACAGACCTACGTCTATAAAGAGTATTATCCTGTTACAGGAACACAAGATGACCTTATGGCCAATGGTAATTATACAGCAGGTAAGGATTATGGTATTGTCGATGGAAAAAGTACAATAAGTGATTACACATATTGGGGTCAAAAAGATAATGCAGGTGAATTTTCAGAATTTTATACAGGAATTCATGATAAGGCAACGAATGGTTTTGCTGTTGTACAAAGTTCTAGAAATTTTCATAATGCTTTTGCAAATGTCTTACCGATAGAAGGTACGCATTTCGGTTTGTTTGACGCAACTCGCGGAATTGAAGGAGGTAATAAGAAAGCGTGGTATACTAACACAGATAAAAGTCCAGATTTGAAACTGAAGAAAGGAACGACGTACGTATTCTCTTTTTGGGCGGCAAATATTAATAATTATGGTGAAATGGACAATGCAGCTATACTCCAATTTCAGATTCAATATAAGAATGAAAAGGTCGTTCCGTTGGGTTCTATACTTAATCTTGGATCGGACGAATTTCGCAACAATAGATGGCATCAATGTTCATCAACATTTTATTCAGATACCACGGCTGAATACATTACCATATGCGTTATGAATCTCAACACAGGAGAATTAATTAATGGTAATGATTTTGCGTTGGATGATATCCAGTTCCACGCGATCAGTAGTGTGAGTGAGATTTCTAAATCGCATCAAAAATTTCCTGTTCGTTTCCACGACCCCACAATATCTGCATTTACCGCAACACCCGTACAGATGGACTGCAATGAGACAGACTATAGCGTACAACTACATATTGAATACAAGAATCAAATAGGCAACTTAAAAGTTGTTGAAGTTCTTGAAGGTGGTACGGAGAGGGAAGTTTGGAAAACAACAACCATTAGTCNNGGTTCAGATCCTACGAAGTCACATACGTACAAAGTATATTTCATCGACCGCAGTTCGGTATATAGAGAAGCGACAGCCTTTACGGATCCTGTGCGCCCGTTGATGTCTGTAACATTCCGCGATAAGCCGGATAGTATCTTGCCTTGTAACCAAACGACTTACACGTTGAAAGGGAAGGTTTCCTATCGCAATATGAGCGAAGACAAGATATATGTATGGGTAGGTGATGGTACATACGCCGAAACAGCCGGTTCGCTCAAAAAGACATGCGATATAACGAAGAATGCTGTTGATACCAAGTCTGTTGACTTTGAAATCGGCAATATTCCTGCGGACTCGTTGATGCACAAACTTCATGTTGAGTGTGGCGGACGCGGTGCAACTTGTCCATACGAACAAGAATTCAGAGCTCCGTTCTCGCCGAAGATAGTCAATGTCTCTTTTGAAGGTGTACCTACATCTCTCGCTTGCGGAACAGCCGCTCCATATTACACGGCAACTGTTAAGGTAGAAGTTGAAAACTATATCAAAACGCCATTAACAGTCAAGTTCCCCGATGGCTCAAAAGAAACGAAAATTGCGTCTTCGCAATATACGTCTTTTACTTTCCCGACGCATCCTGTTGATGGAAGTACACAAGAAGTAGAGGTGTATTTTGATAGAGTCTATACAATGCGTACTGAGTGCGTCACAACCGAATCTTTCACTGCGCCGCTTCTTCCTATAGTAGATACGGCCAATGTGCGATATGGAGCACTGGCCTGCAACGATGTTTACACAACCTTGTCGTTTGATCTGAAATATACCAATCAGCCGGCCGGAAGTCTGGGAATGTGGGTAGATGACGATACAGATAATAAAATTACTCCTTCATTCACTCCGAATAGTTCGCAGCTGACTTTATCTAATCAATCAATAAGTCATGTGCTGGCTGATAGTGTAAATACTCATAAGCTGCATGTTAAGTTTGAAGGAGGCTGTGATGTTAGTTTCAATCTTCCTCGTGCTCCATTCTCGCCGAAGATATATGATGATGAGTCAAAGAAAATAACGGTTATAACTCCGTCTGTAACGTGTGAATCGGATGCGAATTATACTGCAACAGTCAAAGTCCCGACAACCAATCATCGCAATGCGTTGCTTATCGCCTCTATCGGAACAGATACAATCAGGAAAGCTGTGACGGCAGATGAAACGACCTTTGAGTTTACTCTACCTGCCGATGGTAGTACAAACGAGGTGCATGCATGGTTTGATGTGGCACGCAAACAGGATGATGATTGCTATAAAAAGAAATCGTTCAAATCGCCGACGCGTCCTGTGGCAAATGTTAAAGACCAAGGAGCCAACACCTTCACATATTCCGATCCCGTTTGTGATCAGGAAACAGTCACATTGAAGTTTGATATAGAGTATATAAATCAGGATGGCGACTTATATATATGGGTAGATGGTCTCCCTGAAAAGAAATATGAATATTCAGATCACAATAACAGTACGCTTCATTCCGTAAACATTGAATATCCCGGAGTGCAAGCAGACGGTCTGGATACGCACAAGGTTAATTTTGAGTTCAGAAAAACCGGTTATTGTAAAGAAACAAATATTGCCCTACCTGCTCCTCAGCGTTGGCCGGTAATTAAGAGCGTTACCATAACGCCGCCAACAAATGTCGCTTGCTCGAAAGACAACTATGAGGCTACGATAAATGTTTCGTATGTGAATGTTGCTTCAACAGATAAGTTCATCGTGCAATATAACGGAACAAAGACGAAGACTATTGAGCAAACGCTGACCGGAACAAGTACATCCTTTAACTTCACTCTTGATGACATTGATGCCGGAAGTGGCAGAGAGTTGTATGTGTATTTTGAAGGAGCTGCTGTAGACTGCAAAACCACTGCGCAGCACAAAGGTACATATACCGCTCCCTATCGTCCTGAACTGGTTGTTAATAGTGTCGATACCTTGCACGATGCTTGCGATGCAACGACTTACGCAATCGTCATCGATTGGAAATATAGAGCATTTGCAGCAAGTACAATGTCATATAAGATTGACGATGGTACAGCTAAAACCTTGCGTAGCGGACTGACATATAATGCTACAACCTTCACCAATTGCAAGGATACCATTAAAGGGCTTCCGGCAGATGGCGGCTTGCATAAGTTGAATCTGCTCACGGATGTCGCCACCAACTGTCCGTTTGAGAAGACCGGCATTCGTGCTCCAAAGGGGAACAAGATAACATCCTTCCGCGTGGATACAACGGTACTCAAATGCGATGAAGATAAATACCAACTCGTTGCCTCATGGGTGGTTAGCGCTCCGGCAGCAGAGTACGACACGCTCATCATTGTGGATGGTAGTAACACCATTTTGTTGATTGATACTCTCAAGAGCACCACACTCACTCGTACCGTCACCCTACCACAAGTGCATACCGTAGGTGATGTGACCACCCCTACGCCCATCTACGCATATCTCAAGGAGCGCGGACGCTCGGCATGCGACAAGAGCGATACATACGTCAGTCCTGTAACGCCGAAATTGAACGCGTTAAGTACGCGCATCATAACTGACTCGGCCGATTGCGATGAGAGCACTTATTCGCTTATCGTTCCCATCACCTACACCAACCAGCATGGGCGGATGTACGTTTGGCTCGATGCCGCATCGTATGCAGCTGCTACCGATAAGGTGGAGGTTACAAGTTCGTCAGGCTTTGTTACCGGTGGCGCTTATGCTGATGGAGTAGGTTATACCGAAGGGGCTGCCGTAAGCAAAAAGACTTACGCCAAGATTACCGGTATCCAAGGCAATGGCGCTGAGCGAAAAGTCAGCGTAGCGTTCGATGATCCGCGAGGCTGCAAGATCCTGGACGGTCTGACATATACCGAACCGTTCCGTCCGGTGATAACCGGTGTAACTGCAACACCCACTACACCTGATGCCGGTGTGCTCACGTACGATGTTGAGGTAACGGTTAGCACTACTAACGGTCACGGCAGACAGGTGACAATCACATCCGGTGACTTAGGTTTGCCTGACTTCACAGGCAATGTGGATGGCATAACAGGTAAACTCACCCATACGTTCGAAGGCATTACTACCGATCATGGCAAGACGCATAAGTTCTACGCATACTTTACCGACCGCAAGAACTGTGTCAAGGAGGGCTCGTTTACCTCACCTGATCAGCGGAAGTTCCATACCTTCAATGTGGTGGACACCTTACTTCCGCTGTGCGACAACACGTCGTATGTCGTATTTGAAGTAACATCCACCGCCATGGGAGGCGAGTTGGTTATCAAGGACAAAGATACAGATGTTGAGCTCTACCGTCACGCCACACCGATTACCAACCCCTTCCGCGACACAATCAAACATTTATCGCGTCAGGCGGATGGCAGCGTGCATACATTGGTAGCATCTTTCACTGCCCCGACACCTGTTCAGAGCAAGGAAGACTCCTACACGGCACGTCCCGAGCCGACAATCAGCATGAGCGGCGGTGCCGTAACCGGCCCGGATTGCAAAGGCACGGTTCATCTGCCATTGACCGTATCATTCGTCAACCAGACGTCGGATCTGTATATAGTGAATAACAAGGGCGAAGAGATTGATCATGTACTTGCCGCAGAGTTGATAGGCAAATCAACCTTCTCCGCGGGAGAGTATCACTACACCAAAGATTGGACTTATGAGGCCAATGACGAGAGCGCTACGCTGAAGGCTTACGCCTACTTCTCCGACCGGCCCGATTGTACGCGTCCTGAAGTGGCAGCTGTAGAGAAACATGCACAAACGTGGGGTTACACTTATCACCACTCGGCTATAGCATGTGACGGCTCATATACCGATACCCTGCATTTCACATGGAGTAACGGTGCGAGTGCGTTCCATGTTGACAGCGTACATGCTACGACACACGCCGTACAAGAGTCTCTGGTCAATGATTCGCGTACCGAAGGGTCGGCTACACGCTACATTAGGGGCAATGTGGTGACGGATACTCCGAAAGATATCTATCGCGTATATTGGGAGGCAAACAATACCGATGAATGCGACAGTATAATTGCTACCATCGTTCCTAATGCCTCTGTGCTGACATTCTTCGATGTTACCAAAGATGAGGTGACGTGTGGTGCAACAACCTACACGTTCCATCCTACATGGACCTATCTCAAAGCGGCAAGTGATTTGATTATAGCCGAGGTAGGCAAAGATGCTCCTCTTTGGAAAGGTGCAGCTGATGCCGATCAGTCAACCGTAGTCATCACCGGTGACCTCGACCTTGCCAACCCAGGCAAGCCGCACCAGTACTACGCGTACTTTGAGGATCGCGGTGACGGAGTATGTAACAGTTCCGTTGTAACTGTCAACGAACCGCTCGTTCCTTACGTAAAGGTTACGCGCTCGGAATACACGCAGCCTGCCTGCGATGCGGCAACCGATACGCTGGTTGTCGATCTGCAATTTGTCCGTTTGGGAGGCACAGCAGAAGTATGGGTTGACGGAGGTGCAAAGACCTCGTCTAATGCAAGCTTCCCCGTACAAGACGCACCTCAAACATGGACGAACATCCGCATCAATGATGTGCCGGCTGATGGATTGACGCACACATTACATGTCAAGTTCTCGTCGGGTTGTGCAACGCAGGACATCGATATCCCTGTTAATGCTCCCGCCACACCTACAATGGTGATAGGCGCACCCACAACGTCATCGGATGCAGATTGCCAGGATAGTACATATACTCTTGTAGTGCCCGTTACTTATGCTTATCAACTCGGCAAGATGTATGCGTGGATTGATACGGATACCAAGCGTCATCAAGTGTCTGTCAACGAGCAGGAGGATGGTGCAGCTGTCGATTACGCTGCAGGCCAGAGTTCACGTACTACGAACATCAAGTTTACCGGTTTGACAGGCGACGGCAACAGCCACACGATACATGTGGCATGCGATGGGGAAGGTGCCTGCGATAAGTCGAAGTCATTTGACGCCCCGTTCCGACCGGTGATTGACAGTGTTGTTGTTCGGTGCAGTCAGCCGGCATTCGGCGAAGTGTATTACAACGACACCGTCAAGGTATATTACAAGAACGCTACCAAGTCCGGCGGTGCTGATCTTACTATTCAAAGCACAACACCTCTCGGCGATGAAGTATCAGTGCGCAAAATGACTACTGCCGTTTCCGGCAATGGAGTGCTCGTACACACCTTCACCGGCATACGTGCTACGGATGGCGCGTCGTACCGCATTGAGGCGTTCTTTGATGATCGCAATACATGCAAACCCTATGCAGACTTTGTAACGCCCGATACGCGCCATATAGAGTTCACGGTAAAGCCTTCTATTGTTGATTGCAACGGCAATGATACTATTATCTTCACCGTCAATGCTGCCGACCTGAGCGGCTATCTTGTCATCACGGATGGCACGAACGTGTTGTACAACAAGCCTGCTCCTGCCTCGTACCCGTTCACCGGCAAGATTGACGATGCTCTGCAGGCAGCGGGCACGAACCTCAACCTGCAGGCTTACTTTACCAGTGATCTTACATTCCTGAGCGGAGCGCAACACTATATTGCGCCGGATGCACCAACACTTAGCTTGGGCAGGAAGCCCGGTCATGTTGTGAGCTGTGACGGTAACGTGACGATGCAATTGGTAGTTGAGTATGCTCACCAAACCGGTTCGCTGGAGGTGCGTGACAACAGCAATGCACTTATCGCCGAGATCGCGAATAGTGCTCTTCCGGCATCGCCGTTCACCATCGATTGGACGTACGCCGCCGATGGCGAGGCGCGAACAGCAACGGCATTCTTTAGCAATCGTCCGACTTGTGTTGACACCGAGGATGCAGATGCTCTGTCGGTACCGTATCGGACATTTACGCACCATTTGTCCACGCCTGACTGCGACGGCTACTACTATGATACGATACGTTTCGCATGGAAAGACGCAGCCGGAGAGTTTGTAGTGGACTCCGCAGGTACGAATCTATGCCAGAGCACTGCCGCCAACGGTACGTTCGACAGGGTACTTCGCGGACATGTGACCGATGCGGAGAGAGACCTCTATGCGATGTCTTTCAGTGGCCAATTAGGTTGCGAACCTACAATCGTACGCAGCAGCGTGCCGGCATCATCTGTGCTCACCGGCTTCAGGATTGATAGCGTTTATGCCGTAAACTGCGGTGCTAACCAATATAAGATTGATCTGAGTTGGACGTACAGCAAGGCCGTTGGCGGTCTGGTTATCGAGGATGCAACTGCAGGTGTGCTTCGCACTATCGCGCTGGCAGACTTGACGAGTTCATGTACCATAACCGATCTGCCGATAGACGGTTCCGTTCGTGGCAAGCAGCATACATTGTACGCGTACTTCCAAGACAAAGGCAAAGCGTGCGAGAAAGAACTAACCTACCGCGAACCTGTTGTGCCGGCTACGGATACCATCAAGACTGAGTATGCTTCGGTTGAATGTAACGTGACAACTACCACACTGACGGTGGATATTGAATATATCAAGCAGAGCGGCAGCCTACAAGTGTGGTATGATACAAGCGCTCCGCAGACTGTTACGTACGACAGTGTTGGTAAGAACAACCTTGACACGGTACGCGTTACAATACCGAACTTCCCGGCCGATGGCAAGGATAATCACATGCTGTATGTCACCTTTGGCGGTGCATTGGATTGCCAAAACAAATCATACAAACTTCCACGCGCGCCCTTCTCGCCCATGGTAAGCGACAGCAAGGTTGTACGTTTCGAAAATGAGACATGCGGTAGTGATACCTATTCGGCTGTGGTAACATTCAACGTTACGAACGGGCAGAGCAAACGGGTTGTAGCAACGTGCAAAGGGCAGACGGGTGAGTTACCTGCCGCATCGGAGGGTGAGAACACTATTCAGATTGATGGCATCACACGCGCTAACCCGCGCGAAGAATATGAGGTTATCAGCATCTCGTTCCCCGACGCAAACGATTGCAGCGTGCAAGACACGGCGCACTTCGTTGAGCCGCACAAGCCACAATTATTGTCTATCCGTCTTGATGACCAGCAAGCCGAGGTGGATTGCAAAGCTGAGCAGTACACCTTGCGAGGTGCAGTACAGTTCATCAATATCGGAGACGCAACACCGCAGTTGTGGCTCGGAGATAATGAGGCATCCGCTATACCTCTCACCGGCACACCGGAGATCAAGAGCGATACAGCCACATTGACGTTCAATGCCATCACTATTCCTACGGACGGCAAACCGTTTGCGTTGCACCTGAAGGCCGATGGCAAGACAGCCGGTTGTCCGATACAAGAGGACTTCACTGCTATATGGCGGCAAGTGATTACTGATGTACACGTATCAGTCAGTGCTGCTGCAGTCAGCTGTGATGAACCCTATTCGGCTACCGTGGCGGTGGACTACCTGCACGGCTTGAACAAACGGATATATGTGGCGTATCGCGATAGCGACAATACGGCACGGCTGGATAGTTCGGCGCTGCTTGATGTCGAGAATAGCACAGCACTAATCACGCTGCCCAAGTTATATGATACCGGAGCAACCGACAAGAACGTGACTGTATATTTTGCTGACTATACGGAGTGTGCTATTGATACGGCTAAGTTCCGCTTGCCCACACTGAACTCTATTACTGATGTGACAGCTGTCTGCAGCGCATCCACTTGTGGAGAACTCAATTATTCGATTAGCGGTAAGGTGACGTTCAATAGCGGAGTGGGTGATCTGGTGGTATATTACGATGATACGCATCGCGACACCATCTCTTCGCCTGTCAGTCCGGCGGCGTATAGTATTGGGGCAATGAGCAAAGCAGGTACAGGATTGCAAGTGTATGCATATTTCACAGGTGCAGACAAGTGCAAGCAGGAGTCCAATGTGTTCGATTCGCCTTCCGTGCCGGCACTTGAGACAAGTGTTACTAAGGTCGATACATTGTTCACTTGCGGTGGTAAGACCTACACGGTTCATCTCACCATCACTTCCGACAATCAGTCGGGCATGGGCTATGTGCTCGATAGTATAGCCGGCGGTGCGCTGCGCACGGTGGCTACGCACGATGGTACGTACAACGGTGACGACGAGTTCACTATCGCGCTGCCTGCTGCAGCAGAGATGCACTATGTTATCGTCCGTTATCCGGCAACAGGCTGCGAAGTAATCAGTCAGGTTATTGACGTCAATCCTTACACCAAGCCCAAGCCGCTCATCAGTCTGACTGCTATCGAGCGGCTGTGTAACAGCGAGACGGAACTCAACCTGCCGTTCGTTATCACCCAAGGCGATATCGACGAGGCGGCAATCACGCTGACTGACAGCAAAGGCAAGACTGTCCTGAGTAACGCTGCAATGGACATCAATGACAGCAAGGATACCTTGTCGTACCTCCTGGCGGAGCAGCTCAGTGCCGGCAAATATACCGTCAGCGTGGAAGCACGCGATACTTTGGATTGCGTGACCACTGCCACATTGCCTATCGAACTGGCAGAGAATGGAGTGGTGTTCTCCAAGTGGACGGACGTGCTGCTTGTAGATAACACTCTTGGCTTGTACACGGCGTACCAGTGGTATGAGAACGGTCAACCGTTGCAGGGGAAGAATGAGCAAGTCCTGTATTTGCCGGGCGGAATGAACGGCACCTATACCTGCTTGCTCACTACGGCCGACGGACAGATATTCACTTGCGAATACGCCTTTGCAGACATCCCGCGTTCGGCGGACAACCAGCAGTCGGCGAACCACATCACCGTGCTGCCGAACCGTGTGAAGGCCGGCGGTATGGTTACCGTTCAGCAGTCGGAACAGGAGACGCTGCGGCTTATCCTGCTGAGCGCTACGGGTCAGCGTGTAGCGGAATATACGCAGACGGAGAGCGCGAAGCTGGTTGATGTGCCGGGCGTGCAAGGCATCTACCTGCTGCGTGTCGCTTCTGAAAGCGATGTGCAGACGGTGAAGATAGTTGTATATTAAATGATAGAACAGTAATAACTTTATTCCTCCTTCGGCATGGAGTGACCTCTCTTTCTCGGGTCACAAACAAATGCAATGTTTGTGACCCGAAGAGTGGAGGCTGGGATCGCCCCGATGAGCGCGGAACGCTCAGCTTGTGCGACCCATTGCCGAACGCAATATGGCATTTTTTGGATTATTCGGAAACAAAACAAAACAAGAAACACTGGACAAAGGCTTGCAGCAGTCCAACACTTCGGTGCTCAGCAAGATAGGGCACGCCATTGCCGGTCGTTCGACCATTGACGACGATGTGCTTGACGACCTGGAGGAGGCGCTTATCACCTCTGACGTCGGTGTGGAAACGACCCTGCGGATCATTGAGCGTATTCAGGAGCGCGTCAAGCGCGACAAGTATGTCGGCACAGGCGAACTTAACCGCCTTCTGGTGGAGGAGACCTGCGCGCTGCTGGCGGAGAACGATCATTCTGCAGAGAATGCTGTCGTATCGGACGGCGACCCGTATGTAATCATGATTGTAGGCGTCAACGGAGTAGGCAAGACCACTACCATCGGCAAGCTTGCACACATGTACAAGCAGGCGGGCAAGAAGGTGTATCTCGGTGCTGCCGACACGTTCCGCGCTGCGGCTGTGGAGCAGTTATGTATATGGGGCGAACGGGTAGGCGTACCGGTCATCAAACAGCAGCAAGGCTCTGACCCTGCTTCCGTGGCTTTTGATACGTTGCAGTCCGCCAAGGCGAACGGCGCTGACGTAGTGCTTATCGACACGGCCGGACGACTGCACAACAAGATCAACCTCATGAACGAGCTGACAAAGATCAAGAACGTGATGCAGAAGGTTGTACCGGGTGCACCGCACGATGTGATGCTCGTGCTGGACGGCTCGACCGGACAGAACGCCTTTGAGCAGGCACGCCAGTTCACCGCAGCCACGCAGGTCAGCTCGCTCGCCATCACCAAGCTCGACGGTACAGCCAAGGGTGGAGTGGTGCTCGGTATATCCGACCAGTTCAAGATACCCGTACGCTACATCGGTCTCGGCGAACAGATGACTGACCTACAGCCCTTCAATGCCGAGCAGTTCGTTAAAACACTGTTACACCAATAATTATTTACCATTTGTTCATTTACTATTTACGATTTGTTTTGTAATTTGACTATTTGGTCATTTGCGAATGGTGAAATGATTAAATGAACAAATAAATGAATAAATGGTAAATGAGTAAATGATAAAATGAATTTATGAATCTTCTCAAGAATCCCTGGATTACAATGCCGGAGTACAACTGCTTCGGTTGCAGCCCGGATAATCCTATCGGCACGCGGATGCGTTTCTATGAGGACGGTGATGCTATCGTCAGTTTCTGGCATCCGACGCAGAACCACCAGTCTTGGCTCAACACCCTGCATGGCGGCATTCAGGCTGTGCTGCTGGACGAGGTCTGCGGCTGGGTGGTGTTTCACAAACTCCAGACAGCCGGCGTGACGGCGAAGATGGAGACGCGCTATCATAAACCCGTCAGCACGCTCTACCCGTACATCGAACTGCGGGCGTACCTGCAGGAGATGCGCCGCAACGTAGCATACGTCCATGGCGAGATACGTGCTCCCGGAACGAAGGATGCCGACGGGCTGTTCACCCCGGGCGAGGTGCTCTGCGAATGTACATGCACCTATTTTACCTTCCCGCAGGAGAAAGCTGCCGCGGAAATGATGTATATCCCTTCCACTGTTGATCCGAAAGATGTTTCACGCGATGAAGCAATAAATATATGAAATTATCAGAAGTAATATCCGCCATCAAGCCTCTGTCTGTGTTCGGTACAGCAACCGCACAAGAGGTGACATACTTGCTTACCGACAGCCGTCAGATAGGCTCGCCGCAAGCCCTCATTCCTGCAGAAACCTTGTTTTTCGCCTTGCGTACGGCGAAGAACGACGGCGCACGTTATATCCCCGAACTCTATCGCAAAGGAGTGCGCATGTTTGTTGTTTCCCCAAAATCCGACCTCTGTGAGGCTACAGACTGCCCCGATGCAACTGTCCTCCACGTGGATGACAGCCTTGCGGCCCTCCAGTGTCTTGCAGCGTATGTGCGTTCACAGTATGATATACCTGTCATCGGTATCACGGGCTCCAACGGCAAGACGGTGGTCAAGGAGTGGCTGTATGAACTGCTGAAAGATGACTACCGGGTTATCCGTTCGCCGAAGTCATATAATTCGCAGATAGGTGTGCCCTTGTCCGTATGGCAACTGACATCGTTGTGCCATCAGCCATGCACGGCTGACCAACGCCCGCTCGCTATCTTTGAGGCAGGTATTTCACTGCCCGGAGAGATGGAGCGCCTGGAACCCATTATCCGCCCGACCTTGGGCGTGGTAACATATATCGGTGAGGAGCACGGCGAGAACTTTGCCAATCTGGAAGCCAAGCGTGCAGAGAAGATGAAACTCTTCGCTCACTGCCCGACTGTTATCGAGGATCCTACACATCAGAATGTCCGCACATGTGCCAAGGTCATGCGTGCCTTGGGCTATGACGAGGACACCATTTCCCGACGTATCCTCCAGCAGACACACGAAACGGTTATGCGCGTCAACCTGACCGCTCTGACGGATAATGTCCGTACGTTCCGCAGTCTGCTCCGCCCGGATACCAAACTGACCTGTATGGTCAAGGCGTTTGCGTATGGCGCAGGCAGTCTGGAGGTCAGCAAGGCGCTGCAGGCGGCCAAGGTGGCCGACTACCTGGCTGTCGCCGTGGCGGACGAAGGCGTGGAACTGCGCCGTGCAGGCATAACCCTGCCTATCATCATTATGGACCCGGAGGTGGCGGCTATGAACCTTATCCTTGAGAACAACCTTGAACCGAACGTCTATTCGTTCGCCTCGCTGGAGCAGGTTATAACCGCCGCTGCGGAGAAGGGACTGGAGAATGTGCCTGTTCACATCAAGATTGACTCGGGTATGCATCGTCTGGGCTTCTACATCGAAGACCTGCCGCGCCTGATTGAGCGTCTGCAAGGGCAGCATGTCGTGCGTGTGCGTTCCGTGTTCTCGCACCTGGCCGGGAGTGATGAAGAGCAGTTCGATGCCTTTACGCTGCAGCAGATTCATTACTTCAAGCAGTGTGCCGATACGTTGCAGGCTCAATTGGATTATCCGGTCATCAAGCATATATGCAACTCTGCCGGCATTGAGCGTTTCGCGGGCTATCAGTTCGACATGTGCCGTCTCGGTATAGGTATGTACGGTATTTCGTTTGCAGGAAACAAACTGCGTAATGTATGTTCGCTGCAGACGACCATTCTCTCTGTCAAAACAGTTGCAGCCGGTGAGACCATCGGTTACGGCAGGCATACCACGCTCCGTGAAGACCGGCAGATAGCCGTTATTCCTATCGGTTATGCCGATGGCTTTGACCGGCGGTTCTCGAACTACGGTGGCGAGGTGATTGTCCGTGGCAGGCGTTGTCCTGTTGTCGGCAATGTGTGCATGGATCAGGCGATGGTCGATGTCACCGGTACCGATGCCCATGTAGGCGATCCCGTGGAGGTGTTCGGTGAACGCCTGCCGTTGCAGGAACTTTCCGACCGTCTCGGCACTATCCCGTACGAGGTGCTCACCTCCGTTTCCCGCCGTGTGCAACGCGTATATTATTACGAATGATCCGCTGTGAAAATCTCCATATAGGTTATGGCAGCCATGCTATCCAGCACGACCTGTCGTTTGTGCTGAATGACGGCGAACTGGTTGCTCTGTTGGGCGCGAACGGCTGCGGCAAATCGACACTGCTGCGCACCCTCGCCGGTCTGCAACCACCTCTTGGCGGCTCCTATAGTCCCGAACCGAACGAGAAAACCGTTGCCCTCGTGCTCACCGAACGCCTGAGCGTTGAGAGTGCCACCGTCCGTGATGTGGTGGCTATGGGGCGTTATCCATATACCTCGTTCCTCGGTACGCTGTCAGCGGCTGACAGACGGATAGTGAACGAAGCGATGGAGCAGGTGGGAGTGGCCGATCTGGCAGATACGTTCTACAACGACCACTCTGACGGAGAGAAGCAACGCATCCTTATCGCCAAGGCGCTTGCCCAGCAGACACCTGTCATCCTGCTGGACGAACCGACTGCGCACCTTGACCTGCCATCACGCATCAAGACACTTCATCTGCTGCGCTCTATAGCGCACGACCAGGGCAAGACCATACTCATCTCCACGCACGAACTCGACCTTGCTCTTCGCACAGCCGACCGCGTACTGCTGATGTTCCCGAAGAACGAAGGCGCAGTTCTGGCAACACCGCGCGAATTGTGCCGCACAGATGCCTTCCGACGTGCCTTTGGTATGGATATTCCGCTATCCGTAGTATAATATGTCGGTGAAAAATGATGAATTTGTAAAATATATATCCGTAAAATTTGCAAATATGCAATAATTGTAGTATATTTGCATGTTTTTTGAATAATTGTGCTATGTCAGTAATAATTCAGGAAGTCAAAACCAAATGGCAGTTGTACAAGTTTGTCAAGTTCTATAATGACTTGTACAAGGATTGTAAGGAGTTCTGCCCGCGTCTCATTCTGGACGAGATGAACACCTTCAACCCCAAGAAGAACCCTTCATACGACGTCTGTGAGTCCGTTCAGTACCTTGCTTACCGCGACGGTAAGATTGTCGGCCGTGTAGCCGGAATCATCAACCGAGTGGCTAACCAGCAGTGGGGAGTCAAGAAGGTACGTTTCGGATGGATTGATTTCATTGATGACCTGGAGGTCAGCCGTGCTTTGCTTGACGCTGTGGTTGCCTGGGGTAAAAGCAAGGGGATGGAACAGCTCAACGGACCGGTAGGCTTCACCGACTGGGATTATGAGGGATTGCTCATCGAGGGCTTTGAGTACCTTGCGCCGATGGCGTCGCTGTACAACTACCCGTATTACGAGAAGCACATGGAGGCGTACGGGCTGACCAAAGAGAACGACTGGATAGAGATTCAGATTACCGAGCCGCAGGTCGAGACACCCGAGCGCGTGCTGCGCATTGACAAACTGGTGCGCGAGCGCTATCATCTGCGTGTGGATAAGGTGCATTCTGCCAAGGAACTGGAGCGCAAATACGGCATGGAATATATGGACATGTTGGATGAGGCCTATCAGACGCTCTATAACTTCCAGCCCATGACACCGCGTCAGAAGGAGCACTACAAGAAGACCTATTTCCCGCTCTTGAACTTCGACTTTGTGACCATCGTGGTCAATGAGAAGGACGAGATTGTCGGTGTCGGTCTCGGCATGCCGGATATCTCCAAGGCCTTGCGCCGATGCAAGGGACGTCTGTTCCCGTTCGGTTGGCTTCGTCTGTTGCGCGCCCTGCATGCCAAGCAGATGGAGACTTTCGACCTGCTGCTTATAGGCGTACGCCCTGACTACCAGGGCTTGGGAGTCAATGCGGTTATTATCGCCGAACAGCATCCGTACTACAGAAAGTATGGAATACAACGCGTAGAGACGACTTCTATTATGGAGACCAACACGCGTAACCTCGCTAACTTCATGATGTTCCCGCACAAGCAGCACAAGCGCCGTCGTGCATACGAGAAAACCATCTGATGACCTCAGTCGAACGATATGAGAAAGCGTTGGCGGTGCTGGATGAGTATATTTGCGCCAATAATCTCAGGCATACGCTGGAACGTGAGCGTCTGCTGAAGATTATTGCGGAACTCAATAAACCCATCTTCACTGTCCACGACATTGACGCCAAGCGGCAGGAGGCACATATTTCCGTGCCGACGCTATATAATTCGCTCGGATTGTTCGTTTCGGCACGGATTTTGTATAAACTTGAACGGACACAAGGGGTGCCTTCCGAGCAGTACAAGTGGGCGCTGGATGCGAAGAACAGCATGCGCGTTATCTGTACACGCTGCGGACGCGAGGCGACGTTCAATGACAAGGCGTTGCTGCAGATTGTCCAGAACCGCAAGTACGCCAATTTTGTTCCGGCACATTTCTCGCTTTACGTCTATGGCGTTTGCAAGACCTGTCGCCGACTGTTAATACAAAAAAACGCCGAGTAATGAATTTATATTGGGGCATATTTATCCTTACGATGCTGGCCAGCTGGCTTGTGAGTGCGCTGTTCAATAGCCGCATGAAGAAGTACAGTGAGGTCCGCACCTCGATGACCGGACGGGAGGTCGCCGAGCGTATGCTGCGTGAGAACGGCATAACGGATGTACAAGTGGTATGCACCGGAGGAGTGCTCACCGACCACTATAATCCCACCAATCATACCGTTAACCTCTCCAAGGAGGTGTATGAGGGTGCAACGCTTGCCGCCATGGCTGTGGCGGCCCACGAGTGCGGTCACGCTGTGCAGCACGCTGTCGGTTATGCGCCTTTGCGTATGCGTTCGGCATTGGTGCCGGTTGTGAACTTCTCCTCGCAGTGGGTGATGTGGGTTATCCTGGCTGGCATGCTGGTGCTGCAGTCTTTCCCGCAGCTTATGCTGTTCGGTATAGCGCTGTTCGCAGTCACCACGCTGTTCTCGTTCATTACCCTGCCGGTGGAGATTAACGCCTCTGTACGCGCCATCAACTGGATGGAGGAGTCAATGCTTGTCTCCCGTGAGGATCTGCCCAAGGCATCCGCTGCCTTGCGTGCTGCTGCTTATACCTATGTGGTCGCCGCACTTTCGTCGCTTGCCACATTGCTGTACTACATTGCGATCTACTCCGGTAGCCGCAGATAATTTGAACATTGAAATATCGGGCGGTAAAACTTGTTTTGCCGACCGAATAATTCTTTAGCAGTCCGCAAGGACTGTCCACCCCGAAAAAGAACCTGCCTAGGTTGTTTTTCGGAGAGCGGAGGCAATGGTGCGCCCTATGTCGCAGGGCGACATCTGCTAAGCACCATTTGCCGAACGCTTAAGGCCCTGTAGCTCAATTGAATAGAGTGTCAGATTCCGGTTCTGAAGGTTCTGGGTTTGAGCCCCAGCAGGGTCACAGGGCGACGTAAGTCGCCCAAAATAGTGATATGAAGCGAGTATTAGGATTTCTAACTGATTTGGCGCAGAACAACAACCGCGAGTGGTTCACCGCCAACAAAGAGCGCTATCAGGAGGCACTCGCTATCTTCACGCAACTCTCCGAGCAGTTTATCGCAGGTTTGCAGCAGTTCGACGACACGATGCCAGGCATCACGCCCAAGGACTGCATGTGGCGTATCTACCGCGACACACGATTCTCCAAGGACAAAACGCCATACAAAGACCACTTCGGCGTTTATCCTTGTGCCGGACAGCCGGGCAAACCCCAAACCATGGGCAAACATTCTGACAGGGCAGGGTATTATTTCCACGTGCAGCCCGGACAATGTATGTTTGCAGCAGGCATGTGGTGCCCCAATCCCGACTTGCTCAACGCTGTGCGACGCGAACTCCAGGCTAACTACGAAGAAGTCGAAGAGATCATGGCGGCACAACCGTTCAAACGCTACTTCGGCGACTTTGATCAGACGTATATGCTCAAACGTGTGCCTGCCGGCTACGATGCCGACTTCCCGCACCCCGACTGGCTGCGGCAGAAGTGGTTTATCATTTCCACGCCGTTTACGGATAAAGAGGTTTGTGCACCCGACTTCCTCGACCATCTGCTGGATGTCGCCCGTGCCGCCAAACCGATGAACGATTTCCTCAACTATACCTTTGAGGAATACGGCGAGTTCCCTGACAGAAGATAATTGCTCTTTGAAATATACAGTCCGCAAGGACTGTCATCCCCGAAAAAGAACCTGTTAAGGTTGTTTTTCGGAAAGCGGAGGCAATGGTGCGCCCTATGTCGCAGGGCGACATCTGTTAAGCATCATTTGCCGAACGCGCGGTTCCATAGTTCAATGGATAGAATACGGGTTTCCTAAACCTTAGATCCGGGTTCGATTCCCGGTGGGACTACTACAAACGAAGCGGGTGTACCTAAGTTATCAAGGTACACCCGCTTTTCTGCCTGCCATCGGCTGCAATCCTTTTGTTCATCGGGCCTGCATCGGGATGTTATTAGGCTATTAACACGTGATTAACATGTGATTAACACGTGATTCGCGTTGACGCACGAATACTATGATCAGAGTCAAATGGCGCTGGAGTTCCAGCAGATGGGATGTCTCTCTCGGTCATTTCAGCCTTAGGCATACCGTTAAGCGCTGATTTTTCCGTCTTTTTTGCCTAAATATAATTCTCGCGTATAAAAGATACATTTTTTGATATATGCAAATATTCCTGCAAAAATATTAGACGTATAGGTCAAATATTAGGCTAATTTCTCTGTACTAGTTTGATATACATTGCGTAGCGG